>Ga0314855_100086_pt1 | contig 29436 bp, 43 predicted proteins | sample 2018CB1WmetaG_FD_203636 | JGI IMG/M metagenome (GOLD analysis project Ga0314855, IMG submission 203636) | Cryopeg brine viral communities from Beaufort Sea near Barrow, Alaska, United States - 2018 CB1W | ecosystem: Environmental > Aquatic > Marine > Coastal | place: USA: Alaska | collected... | reverse complement strand
CGACCGGTATGATACAGCCCGGTAAATTACAGGTGGGCACAAACTCGGAAGGGCAAAAAGAAAGCCTTAGTTTCCAGTTTTTGGATAGACCTGAATTTGATCAGGACTATGCATACATTGTGGATTCCACGGCTAGAAAGCAACTGGGGGTTACCCAGATCAACCTTGAGTTTGTAAATGTGCCAAAAGCGGGGGACGTTGTCCTTACGGTTAAGGCCACACTTGCTCAGGATAGATCGGTTGCCTTTACAGGCGTTGACTTTGCATCATTCAAGACATCACCTGTAAACACCACAGCGGGAACCGACACGGTAAAAGAAGGGACGTTTGTACTTACCGTTCCATCCGTTACCGCTGGTGCAGATGTGACCGTAAAACTTTTTGAAGCGCTTAATTCGGTAATTATTGGACCCGATGGGGACTACTACAAATCGAACCTTCTTAAAGCAAAGGCTTCGGCTTAAACAATTGACCTCCTTATAGGGGGTTTAATGCCGTTACATGGTTCGACTCCCTGTAACGGCTCAAAATAAAGATTATGGTATCGGGAATGCTAACATCTGTTTTCTACAATCTGGACAAGATAAAGAACGAACTGCCAACGGTGGCGGTAAAGGTGTTAAGGCAAAACGATAACATCATAATTGATTTAAATACGCAAATGTTAAGCGAGGGCGTGGATGCGGTGGGTGCTTATTTAGGTGATTACTCCCCAACGACCGTACAGATAAAGAAGGCAAAAGGGCAACGTTATGACCATATCACACTTGAAGATACCGGAGATTTTAAAGACGCTTTTTTTGTTGAGATAGAAAACGGTAAATGGCAGATCGATAGTAGGGACTATAAGCGCGGAATGTTGATGGATCAATACGGGTCGGATATATTCGGGAATAATCCCACAGATGAAGATGAGATATTAACCGCCTATCTGGAACCGGAACTTTACGCCTACATACTTTTGAATTTGGAACTATGACAAGACTTTACGCAAACTGTGAGCAATTGCCAATGTTCAACTTTGACAAGATAAGAAAGGGGGGCGGTTATGAATGGCTTGTTTACGGTTATGATGGTTGGGGCGACGTTGATGTTCCCAAAGAGGTAGAGGGAGTATGGTTCGATATTATAAATGAATATGCAAACCTGACAAAGAACAACCGAAGCTTGCAGTACTTTGAATTATTGGCCGATATAAGCGATATGAGCACACGTATAACCATTGCGTCATCATTGCTTTACCAAATTGCCATACGGTGGGAAAGAATGAGTTCGGTTATGCAGAAACAATATAACGATCAACTGAAAGAATGGAGGTTTTACCTGAATATCAATAAAGGGCTTGACCACGAACTTGAGAGGATGCGCGCGCAGATAAAGGCCATTCAGATGAAGCTTAAAATTAAGGAAACCGAAAAGAAGGATTTCGAGAAGGGCAATGGTAAGGAAATGGATACCATTACCATGAAGGTCAAGATACAAAGGATAATAAAAATGCCGATAAACCTAAAGGAAACAGCCGTTAAGGAATGGGTGGCAATAATCGAAGATGCGATAAATAACTAAAATGGCCGAAAATCAATATCAATCAAGTCTTGACAAAGCGAACGCGGCCATTGATAAAATGGAGGCGAAATGGCGCTCTATTGATGAGGCGATATTGAGTGTAAGCAGGAACGCGGCAAAGACGGGTGGGCAGGATTTTAACAGCGCTATGCCAAAGGATCTTAACGACCGGCTGAAAAAGAATGCGCAGTACCAAGGTCAGGTAAATGCGGAGGTAAAGGAATCTGAAAGACTTCAAAAAGCACTTAACGCGGCAACCGCAAAATATAACCAGGCAACTTCAAAAACAAACCAATCACTACAGAAAACAAGGTTTGAAACGAACCAATTGAATAAAGAGGAAAGACAGAACGCTGTTTTAACCTCCAAACTATCCACGGAATACCAGAAACAATCCGTAAACCTTAACATACTTGTAAAACGTTATCAGGAACTAGCAACGCGCAAAAAGGTAAGCAATGACCTTAGCCGCGCGGAAGCAAAAGAGATGCGCGATGTTCAGAAACAGGCGCAGAAACTTGACAATGCACTAAAGGATGTTGATGCAAATGTAGGCCGTAATTATAGAAGCGTAGGTAACTATAAGAACGCGCTTAACGGGGCAAGCATAGGGGTTAAAAACTTCGCAGGGGCGTTAGGGCTTACGTCTGGGGTTTATCTTTTCGCAAGCGCCATAAAGAGCGCATTCAATGCGGTCGTTGAATTTGATTCGGGATTAAAGAACGTACAGAAAACAACGGGATTGTCCGGTGCCGATATTCAGGCGTTGGGCGATGACATCGTTAAACTATCCACTAAATTAAAAATATTAGACCCTTCGCAATTGCTTGAATACGCAACGGTCGCGGGTCAATTGGGCGTTAAGGGATCAAGCAATATACTTGCCTTTACAGAAACATTGGCAAAACTTGAAACGGCTTCGGATATTGCAGGAGAAGCGGGTGGGGCATCCATAGCGCGACTGCTTACGTTGGTTGATGGTGGAGTTGAGAACGTGGCAGATTTTGGAGACGAAATTGTACAATTGGGTAACAACTTTGCCGCAACCGAAAGCGAGATATTGGGCAATGCTACGGCTATTGCTCAAAACACGGGTATATATAAGTTGGGCAGGCAAACTGTATTGGCTTACGCAACCGCAACCAAAGCGGTGGGGATTGAAAGCGAGATCACAGGTTCGACAATAGGTAGGACTTTGGGCCTTCTTGAAAAAGCGATACGCACGGGCAAAGGAATCGATAATATAGCCAAACTTACGGGTAAAACCGTAAGCGAGTTAAAGGAACAATTCAATCAGGATGCCGGAAGTGTATTCACGTTATTGGTTAAATCCTTAAACGAGGTAGATAAGAGCGGAGGTTCGGTTAATGGACAATTGGAAAAGTTAGGAATAACAGCTGTAAGGGATCAAAGGGTAATAGGTTCTTTGGCATCTGCGGGTTATGACACTTTGGCGCGCGCAATGAAAGATGTGGAAACTGCCAGCCAGTCTTTGGACAACGAATTTGAAACCGCGTCAAGCAAGATCGAAAATAGGATAAAGGCAATGAACACTGCTTTTACCAACCTTATATTAGGAGTCGAAAATGGAAGCGGCCCCGTATCGAAATTCTTTAACGGTTTTCTCGATGGCATAACCAAAGGTCTTAACGCACTCGCTAAATTCAATATGACCGATGCCGAGGCAGGCGAAACCATAAGCCAAAAATCATACGATACACAATCGAAAAGATATAAAGGACTGGGCGAGGATGCGCGCAAATACGCAGAGATAGAATTCAGTAAATCCACAGAAAGAATAGGCAGTTATGAGCGCGAAAAGAAAGCTTTGGAAGACAGGAGCAAAACGCTGGAAGATGGTTTAAGTTCCGTAAGTAAGGCGGCTTCCGGGATAAACAACGTATTGGGATTAAGTTTTCTAAGTACCGATGAATCAAAAGAGATAAAATCGGCCAAGGAGCGAATAGAAAAACTTAATGAAGCCATTTCCATACAGCGCGGCATAGCGAAGGCGGCAGGTGAAGAGATCGGGTTTTATAACAAAGGAAATAAAGAAACAGCAAATACGGTCAAAGAAACAGCGGTCGCGGTTGATGAGCTAACAGAATCGGAACAAAAATCAGCTACTGCAAAAGAAAAGGTAACTACCCTTATAAGTGGAAGTATTGCCGCAATGGAAGAATCCATTTCCGCGCTAAGGAAACAACGCGACGAAACGGCCACAACAAATCAAGAGTGGGGCAATTACACGCGCCAAATAGAAGACGCGGAACAGGGATTGAACAACCTTAAAATAGCCTTTGAGGGAATAGGAAAACTTAAAGCAGTAGGCGGTGAGGGTTTTGATTTCGGATCTACCGATGAGGACATAAATGACCGTATCTTAGAAAGTGCCAAAAAGGTTACCGATGGACTACGTGACCAACAGGCTAAACGCACCGAAGACAGTAAAAAAGAATCGGACGCACGCAGTGAGATAGCACAACAGGAAGCCGAAAAATTCAGGGAGGTATTCTCTCAATTGGGTGATGTTTTCGGTATTCCGAGCGATGCGATTGCCGACCTTGCTATAGGTATAGAACAGGGTTTTGAAAGTGCCGGTGACGCCGCCAGGGCTTTTGCAAGTATAGCAACGGGCGCACTTTCGGCATTGGGAGACGCACAGAACGCAAGGATAGACAACGATCTTAACGCGCTTGCGGATGAGAAAGAAGAAAAGCTGGCAATAGAGACGTTAACACTTGAACAACGCGAAGCCATAAACGATGAATACGATCGTAAAGAGCGTGAATTAAAGAAGAAAAAGGCAGAAAACGACAAAAAAGTCGCTATATTTCAGGCTGTGATAAACACGGCAGCCGCAGTGGTACAGGCATTGCCAAACCTAGCCCTATCGATAATCGCAGGTGTATTGGGTGCTGCTCAAGTAGCTTTTATAGCATCTACGCCAATACCAGCACTTAAAGACGGTGACCTAAGCGGAAAACGTGAGGGAACGGTAATGATAAACGATGCAAAAGGCGCTAAATTCAAGGAAATAGTGCAAAGGAACAATGGTAAAGTTGAATATTCCGAAGGGCGAAATGTAATGACCAATCTAAACAAAGGCGATAAGGTATATAAAGCGGGAACGGCACCGCGCGGGATGGATTACAACGACCTTATAAACGCCAGTATAAACATGAGTTTGGCAGATCAGCACGGTAAAATGAACATGGCAGAGGCTAAACACCAATTTGACCGCGCACTTATCGATGAGGTAAAAGCCAGTAATGCAGCAACCCAATCAAGCAATAAGGATGTTATACGCGCAATATACGCAAGTAGGGTAAGGGTTCCCGATATGGGTAAATCATTTGCCAGCGCAATGAGACTTGAAAAAAAAATAAATAGATAATGCTCAATAACCGTAACCGTATAACGTTCAATTCAATCTTAGGCCCCAAAACCTTTGACCATGATCCTATTGGTTACAACAAACTGGAAACTACATTGGCCAGAAGCAAAAAGAGCCATGGTATATTTACCAGTATTACACAGAACCTAGAATTTACGTTTGAAGCAAGGTTTTATTTATTGAACCTTTTTTTATTGGAGGGCGTTAATGCAAGATGCACGATGGTAAGGCAGAAACGCGATCCATATACGGATATATGGACTACAATAGATGAGGGCTCCTTAGACCTATCGTTCTTCAAGTACACAAAGACAACGGCAACAACGGATTATCTTGAAAACAGCTTTTCGGAGAAGTTCGATAACTACATGAAGGAGGATTTTGAGATTGACAGGCTCGATGATATAGACGGTAATCCGTTAGTGCCTATTAATTACCGCAAGATGGTGACGGGCGGTGTGAACCTCTTTCTAAGGTCAAGGTTTTTTATGTCGGACGGTGATAAGATGAATTTCGACAATTCAAACCGAAACAATTTTGAATCGGAGGCGGTTGAACTGAAAATAGAATTCAATTCAGATCCTGAAAACCTTGTACAACCCTACCAATCCGCAATGGATGAAGGTAACCAATCAATAGGCAACGGTCGCGCCGGTAACATGTTCTATTTGCGAGCGGACAGACCGCATTCCATAATATTGAACGGCACGTTATCGGGAACCATGATACCCGCCAGAAGCGCAGATTCATTTGCAATTGACCTGGTTAAGTACGGTTATTCAGAAAATGGCAGCTATCCATTATTGAGCAAAGAACGTCTTTATACAAAGACCAATTTTACCAATCGAAAGTTTACATTCAGTTTCAATCAGAAAAACATTGACCTAAAAACAGATGAAAGCCTTGCTCTAGTGGTTTCGGTGGTCGCAGGTGGTAGATCAAGCATCTTGTGGGACGATTGCGGTTTTGAGGTGACAGAGGACAGCAGTTTTAAAACAACGGCATGCATGGCGGTAACCGCTAGGGAAGTGGGTTCACGTTTGGTTAAGATAATGGATTCAAAAGCTGAATTTGAAAGCGATGTTTTTGAAGAGGATGGATTCAGGTTTCTATTAATGACTTCGGGCGAATCAATAAGGAACGTAAAAAGAAAAGACGATAATGGAGTGGATACAGAAATACCTGTACTTACAACCTCCTTTGAAGATTTTTATAACGCAATAAATACCATTTTACCAGTTGCCTACGATGTGATTTTTAGGGATGGAAAAAATATTGTAACGCTCAATAAAATAGACCACTTTTTCAGGGATAACACCGTTGTAAAATTGGGGCGTGTATCGAATATTGAGAATGAGGTAAACCCTGAATGGGTATATTCATCCATAAAGATAGGTTACAGCAATAGCGGTGATGTGGACGGTGTTAACGGGCTACAGGCTACCCATACGGTAAATACCTATACATTGCCCATAGACAGGGTTGAAAATACGTATGAAGCAACGACCGAATATAGGTGCGATGTTAACGAGATCGAAACCCAGAGAAGGATACAATATGCAGATTTTCCAGAACGTGACAGCAAATACGATAAAGATGTTTTTATGTTGGATGCGGACGCGCAGGCCTCCGTATTCGTTCCCAGGGCAAACGAAAGGGATTTTGACAGCGTATCGGGCGTATATTCAGCAGATACAACCTATAACAATAGGTTAAGCCCTGCAAACTGCGTTTTAAGGCATGCGCCCATATTCAAATCTGGAATGGATAGGGATTTTTACGGAAAACAGATGTTAAGGTATGCCAGCACAAACGGGAACCCGAATTTGGTCACTTCCATAGACGGGATAATAACACCCGAAAAACTAAACAGGCGAATTGATCAGATGCAACCTGCTTTGTTTTCGGAAATGAAGGTTATCTTTGAATCAAATCTTGAAGATTCCATTTACGAGGCTGTAAGGAAAATAAACAACCGTTACAGGACTATAGATTACATTAACGAAGACGGGCAATCGGAACAGGGATATATCTATAAAATGGAATTTGGGGATTCAATAAAATACGAACTAAGAAAAATAAGCAATGGCTAGCGAGATTGAGATAAAATTTACGGGAGTACCTTCGGTAAACCAGACGCTTAATTTAGCGCCAAATATAAACTTGCGCTTTGTTACCACGCGAAGCAAATACGGTGAGGTCACAACAGGAACGCCTGGGTTTGATATTCTGACTTTCCAGTCAAAATACCTATACGATGCATTTAGGGTAGATTTTGATGCAAACGGCGCGGGCGTGTTTACCCAGCAAAGGGAAAGTGCAGCAGCTAAATTAATAATTCAGCACCCAAATGACGACTTTTTTAACGGGGCAACGACAACATCAAGCGTAATATCCCTAACGGTAAGGAATATTGTAAAACCTAAACCCATACCGTTCACACTGTCTTTTTCAGAAGATGACCAAGAGCCAAAAAGTTATGTAAAGGTAACGGTCACCGCTTCTAAATCGGTCGATCAAATATATCTGTTTGAAGATAGTGTTTCCGTTGGTGGACCCGAGGTAAATACCACTACACTTATAAGAAGGGTAAGGCGGGATAAGAGCATAAAAGCAAGGGTTACCCATGATGGTATAGTAAACGAACAATCGTTTAAAACACCCCCCAACTTTGGCGTGGCGGATGTTATTGTGGAAGGCAGTATTGCCAAGATAATACCCACTACATCAAACCCTTTATTAAAATTTACTTATAGCATTGGAGACGAATACCAATCTTCAAATATATTCACAGGACTTACGCCGGCCGGAAGAAACGCGTACATAAAAGATCAATACGGGGCAGTACAATTACGATTTTTCAGGGTTGTTGAGGTTCCAGAAGGAACGGTAAATTTTGCAGCGCCCTATTTCGATGTACCCGCGATAAACGATTTTAGGTTTGTTGACCGCACAAGGGGCAATCAGGTCAATGCAAATCAATTCGAGATGCTTACCAATGAAATGCCTTTATCAATGGCTACGGAGTTTTACCATCCAATAGCGTACAACGAAAAATACAAGATACAGTTCAGATCAAGCCTATCCGATAATTTCGCAACACTTGTCCCTTGCGACACATCAGAAAACCTTCAAGAACTTTATTTTGAGAAGAAAAGCAATTTTATAAACAACGCCACTATCTTACAGGGCAATGTTAGGTATCAGGCAGCCGAAAGAAGATTGGGTATTTTCTTTACGCCCGGAAATGTTTATAACGAAGAGGGCGACGTAATCGATACACATGATTATGACCACGTATTGCCACCGGACTACGAACGCGGAATGACCTTATTTATAGACGGTCTGGGGCAGGCTGTCATAACAAGTATATTCACATTGAACGGCATTGAGTTCGCTATATTGAACCTGAACCAGACCATTACCTTGGATGGTGTAAAGATCAAGAACATAAGCAATATTTATGACTATGATGTTTTCGAGGTCGAGGTAAATGCGGAAGACCTTCTGGTGGATGACTTTTACATAAGGGTTGGCGGCACCGATGTTACATGGGTAAGTGAGCGTATAAAGGTGGTTGACAATATAAACAGCCTTAACTATCATAAAATGATATACGGTTCTGACAGGAACTACGAGAACAATGATATTCATTATCAATGGGGAATAGTTCACCAACGTTACGTTCCCTATCAGAAGTATTTGGACCCCGTTCCATTTGCCGAAATAGATATTTTGATAAGTGACGACCGCATAGATAAAAAGGATTACAGGGCAAAACGGGTGTACAAGATGCTTACTATGCCGATGCCGAAAATGATAGCGGACGGACTGGCCGAATGCTTTAACGTGAGTACGCTTATAGATATAGACGGTCAGCAATATGTAAACGAGGAAGGTGCGGAACTTGAAATGATGGGTAATTTAGCGGTATTATCGGTAAACCTAACAGTGGCAAGAAAAACACTTACCTATAATATGGATGAGGGTATATTCAATCAGGACGATTTTTATCCGGTTGTAATATCGTGATCGTTTAAAAGGCGTTTTAATTCCTTTTCGTTTTTGATATTGGATATAAGCCTATTTTGAATCGCAATATCTTTTTTTGATATGCGGTTATTAAGAAAAGACAATAAAAAGTAGAAAATTATAAAAACCGCAATCATAGTTCAAATGTACAAAAACACACCTAATAAGTTGTTAAAAATGGGTATCTTTGAAAAATTATATACAAAAATAATATGACATTAAACCAAGTATATAGGGATCTTGTAGAATTTAGGAACTCCGTAAAAAAAATAAAGGAGCTTACACCTTCTGAATCACCGGGTTCAGGCTCTACAATACCTGTATGGTCACCTTCCCAAAACCTAGAGGTTCAGGTCGCTTTGTCGTCATTGTTCAATGGAATAAACCCCAAACTTATTATAAATGGTGAAAGGTTCCTTTTTAAGGATTTAAACAACCTTAACGAAGATGCGATTGAAGTAGACGATGTAATACAGACATTGCTACCAAATGGTTCGTTGTTCACGGGGCGTTATTTAGGCGGTAATGATCAGGATTATCTAAACACAAATGTTTACACTAAGATTTCCGCGGATTACGGGTTGCAGGAGGTTACAGGGAACAGTTCCGTAACAGATAAAGTCATTACATTGCCGGGAATAAAAACGGCTGATGGCGAAGGTTTCAAGTTTTTCTTGGACAATGGAGAACTTCAAGAGGTCGGCGATTTTTCAGGTACACAGTTTACAGTTGATGAATCCCTTAACATAAACAGCGACAATATACTTGGGGCGAATATATCTACTATACCACTATACATTACTGACTTTGTAGGGAAAACGATAAACTTTCCTTTACCCATAACCAAATTGTTATACCTATCCGTAAATCAGGATGAGATACACTTGGTAGATGGTATTTCCATACGCACAGACACAAGCGTCACATTAAACTACTTCGAAGATATTCCAGAAGGAAGTAGGGTTTACGCTCTTGTACAGGCTTATTCCACGCAGCCGGGTCAAGCGTTCAATGCGCCACTTACAGAGCAACAGGTAAGAGCTATACTCGATACTTATGTATATAGCCAAAATCCAATTTTTAATGATAACATTTCAGATATATAGATCATGGCACAGGAATTAATAAGAAGTACAGGTAGTGATGGAAAAGAGGTGTTATCTAACATATTGGATCGTTATACAGGTGAAAAAATAGAATACAAGGAAGTAACAGGTATAAGTGATTCTGATATTGACGGCGTAGTCTATATAAAAAAATATAACAAATATTATGTAAGGTCAGAATTTTTAGCGAATAGCAAAATCAATGTAAAATGGTTTGGAGTCAAAGGGGACGGTGTGACTGACGACGCCCCGATATTGAATGGAATATTGGAAGTGTTCAGTAATCTATCTTTTCCCACTGGAACATACAGGGCGGCTTCACCGTTAATAGTAAAAAAAGAGGACACTAAACTTATTGGCACAGGAAAGATAAATAACCAATACCCTAACTTTCTAACCGACTCAGAATACCCATCTTCTTTATTTATTGACCATCCTGGCAGCGGTGTTGTATTATCCCATCAAAATCCGATAAATGGGTTTTTTACTGGGAAATTAAATTACTACACAACTAATGCAGAAAGATGTTTTGATTTCAACCTTGATGGTGTTGGTAGTTTTAGGAGGGATTTTACATTTGACAACATAACTATTCAAAAATTCAATGCAGCCTTTGAGATGAGGGGCGTGGGTAGTGGATCAGCAAATGCAATGGGTATATTCGTTTGCAAAAATTCATCCGTAATGCATAATAAACAAATCCATAAACAGACTGTTGGGCAATGGAACGGGTTTAAAATGCTGCTAAATGAAGCGGGATCAAACAATTATACATTCGATGGTTTTTATGTAATAGACGTAAGGGGAACGTCAATAAACATTTCGGATAATATCCTAGAAGGACAGCGAAATCCAATTAGGATTTTATCATTTTCAAGTTCGATTGAAATAAAAAACAATTACTTCGAGAAAAATGTAGGTGACCAGTGCATACTTATAAATGGTGCGGACAATTATGAATTGGGACCAAACTATTATGCGGATATATCTATCCCTAAAATAAAAATAAACGATAGTTACTTTGGTAATATAAAAGAAGATTTTTCTATCATGAATTCTTTTTTATCTGATCGACATTTTGACCGAAATAATAATCAAAATATAAAACCAAATTCACTTTTCGCATCAAACTTAAGTTACGATTTTTTCAATAGCGGATCAATTGCACGAACAATAGTAAACGCAGAAAGCAATAAAAAAATAATAAAAACCCGATACAATGCAAGCGGAGTAGAGGGTAGAATCAGACCAAACGGATCTTTAAAGACGTTCAATGCTAACATCAATTATAACACTGGTGACACCTTAGTTTTTTGCATAGCAATCAAAAGGAATATTGAATCCACCCTTAATCCTTATATAACAATACGACCCAATAACACAACATCTATAGACGCTGCTTTTCCTAAATTAGTATCTAAATGTGACGTACATGATAATCTTATAATTTACACTCTTGCTGTCAAGGCCTTGACTGATGGAACAACAATAGGAAGTTATGTTTATGCATATGGATTAACGGTTCCAGATCTTGAATGGGAATATATAACACCTTCATTTTATGTTTTAGACGAAGAGACACCTATTTTTCCTGTTATAAATGTAGACGTTTCTGATTTACCTGTTCAAAATACATACACTACAGAGGCGGCAATGTATGGGGCACAGATAAATCAATCAAAAGGATTTATATATCATGTTTCATCTATTGGTTATTTTGAATATTTAGGGACTAATACTGGAGATTCTTCTGATTACAGAAGTGTTGGGAATCCGACAACATCAGGCCCTACTACTACAAGACCTGTAGTGTCGAGGGTAGGTTATGAACATTTTGACACAACATTAAAAAGACCAATTTGGTGGAACGGTACCGCATGGGTCGATTTATTTGTACCTACAGGGGGGGATATACAAATAGGTAGTACACCTTCTTTTACTGATTCCAGACCTATTAAGATATTTGATAACGGACTGAATGGAAGAGCTAGAATAACAATGATAGGTACTTCGGGGCTTACATCAGGTCCGGCAATTGAAGCTCTATTTGACGGACTTTTGTCGAAAAGGGTGTTAATAAGAGCAGATTATAGCGTGGCAAATGGCGCTGGATGGACATTCTTTCATTCCACACCCGCGGGTGGAACAGTTGCAGGTTATTCATTAAGGGGTGACGGAGCGTTGGAATCTTATAAAAAGGTTATATCCCCAATATTTGAAGGTGGGGCATCAGGTCTAACCGGTTTTAATACAGTTGACGGCTTTAACATAGTTGGCGAAGGCGACATCCCTAGCCGAGTTCCCAATGGTTTTAAAGATCAAAGCCTGTTTTACTCGGAAAATGCATCAAAATCATTGGAGGCCGGAGATAATTTTTTAGAAATTGATGTGATTGAGACGGCCGATGAACTTTTAGCTGCAAAGGAGAAGGTGTTTAATTTGCAGATAGTGTTTGAGCAATGGGAATTATTCTCACACTACACAGGGCCTCAAACAGACTTCCCTTCACCTCAGACTCAACCAGCCTTTAATGAGAAAGACACTGCCGGAAATATACTTACGCCAGAAGTTTTCTACGCAGGGGATGTGTGGAAATATTCCGAACCCCTTGATGGTATTTTGCTTGGTTCAAATTTTACTCCATACACAGGTTTTGTTTCTCCCACAAAGTATAGAAATTACAATCTAGCAGCAACACTTAGCAGCGACAATCCAGACGACGATCTTATAGGTATAATCATAGCATTTTCAAAAGATTCGCAAGGCATTGAACGAACATTAAGTGTTATTCGAACACCAAACACGGGCGGCAGTATTTTTCCAGGTATAGTCGGGTACGGCATATACCTTGATTATTTCCAGGACTCACAAGAATTAATAGCTAACGGAAGCACGCTTGTAGCGGGAATCAAAGGTGGATGGAATGCGGTTGGTTCTACGCGCGTTTCGGTTGAAAGAGTTGAAAATATAATAACAGTAAAATGTAGCGATTTCGGAAGCGCAACCTTAAATACAAATAGTACGCTTACCGTTGACCTTACACAAAACGCGAAGTTGGATGTATTTATGGATGGCGCATCCATAGGTTTTTCAGCTTCATCTCAACAAAACGCGCTTATAAACAACATAGATTTTGATGGTTTTTCCCTCCAATTCGTTGATATTGTAGATCGTGAAGCACCAAAAGTATGGCAGTTAGCGCAGGGGTCTTTGGAATACGTGGTTAATACAGAAATAGCTATTAATGACATAATACCAAAAAACAGATGGGTCTTTTCAAAATCAACACAGAAATTATTCGCGGTAACTCCTTTTGGAATATTAGGTGGTTATAAGGTTGGTTCTGCGTTAAGCACGTCTCCTGTAGAAACGGATTTTCCGATAAGGTTATTCGCGAGTTTGGGAGGCAGCGGTGCAGAATACACTTTTACAGAAATATTTGCCAGATATTACAGGGTTGGCGAAAGGTTATTTTTTGAGCTTGGATTCACCGTAGACACACCGAGACCTGATAGGCCTGGGGATTTTGGTATAGAGATGCAACATGGATATACATCCCTTGATTCCTCGGATCTTGGCAGTATTCAAATGGATTACTACAATAATCTAGGTGAAACGGTATATAATATCAATCCGTTTATCTTTGACAATAATATACTATTTGCCGTTAAAAAAGGAATATCAAACACATCTTACAACCCTAGGCTTCTGGCTACATCAATAACGAGTGGAACATCTATAAGAGTTTCCGGAAATTTCCTATCAAAAGCTATAACTGGAGTTTAAAACAAAACCTAATCAAAAAATCATGAAAAGAATAATATTAGCAACGATCATAACATTTGCGGCACTATCATGTAAGGCGCAGAATCCTCAGCCGTTCCCAGATAATATCAGAGTACTAAGTACTCGAATGATACCTAATGCCACGCAGGTATGGGCGGTGGATTCGGATAACAAGTTAGGGAAAATAAATATTGCAGACCTTGGTGTGGGCGATGGGGGTTCGCAACCTTCACCGTCACAGACATTGACTTTTTCTGGCAATACATTGGGTCTTAGCGATGGCAACAGTATAAACCTATCCAAGTATGAACAGCAATTATCAATAAGTGGGAATACCATAAGCCTTACAGGGTCGCCTGACATAATAATACCTTCGGGAGGTGGTTCACCCGATACCCCAGAGCAGATTAAAGCTAAATACGAAACAGTGGCCAACGCGTATACAAACGAAGATAAAGCTACATTACTTGCTAATTCACAGCCTGTAACACTTTCAAGAATGGCTACAATGCCTTACGGATTAATCATTGGTAGAAATTCGGGCGGTACGGGTTCTCCGCAATATCTTAACAGCGCACAGGCAAGAGGTGTTATAGGATTGAATTTTGTTGATAATACTAGTGACGCAAATAAACCTATAAGCATAGCTGTTCAGGCGGCATTGGATAATAAGCAGAATTTAGGAGGTGGCGGAAGTTACACACCGCCCCAGATCATAAGCACAACCACAAACCGAAACCTGTCCACAAATGACATAGGTAATACCATTGAGTGTACCGCTACATCAATTGTTTCCATCCCGTTAAACTTCACACAAATGACAATAGGGCAAACGGTTAATCTGGAAGCTCATAATGGCGCGGAAATTACGATACAGGCACCAATGGGCGTGACGATTAACTATGTAGATGCAGGCAGCGGCAAACTTAGCAGCAGAATGCAAAGTGTAGTATTTGGAATACTTAGAAAAAACGGTGCTAATTCCTATATAATTTCAGGACAATGAGAAATATATTTTATCTTTTTTTGCTTATATGTAATTTTTCCTTTGGTCAGTCCTATTATAATTCTGCCGAAGAAAAGGTTTTCCAGCTTATCCCAGGAGATTACGGGATAGTACAGGGAACCGTAGATCAAGCAACAGCCCTAAACAACAGATACGCCATAGAACAGGCGATGGCAGACGCCAAAGCACAGAAATACACGACCTTTAGAGCTTCAAATCTTGACGCATTCTTTGAGGTGACAACGGTAACAAGTACCACAAACCTAAACTTTTACCCATGGGTGGAAAGCATAAACACCGTTGAGGGAATGACCTTTGATTTTCGGGATAATGTAACCTTTAGGGTATTTCCAAATGATAGGGGTGAATTTAATCTACTTACGGTATTTGAGGATAATGTAACCGTTAAGGGTGGTAAATTTATAGGTGATAGGTATGAACACATAGGAGGGGATCAACGGGGCTACGGGGTTAGGATAACTGCATCAAAAAACGTGCTTGTCGATGGGGTTACCAGTATAGAGAACTTCGGTGACGGCATAGCTATAAGTTCGAGGAACTTTACATATCAATCAAATTATGATCCTGCAAACAATGTGATTGTAAGGAACAGCACTTTTGAGGATAACAGAAGGCAGGGCATGAGTATTGCAGATGGTTTTGAATTGTTTGTGGAGAACAATCGTTTTATATACAATGGAAACGATATAAACGGAAGCCTTGCAACCAATCCTAGATGCGGAATAGATGTGGAAGCGCAAAGAAGGCGAAACACGGAGACGGGCGAACTTATACTTGATCAATACGTGTATAATCTTACCATACGCGGAAACTACGAAGAGGGAAGCGGAAACACGGGTATTTTGATGCATATTGGTGACAGCGTCACCATTGAAAATAACACCACGCAAAGAGGTATTGTTTATGATATTGGCAAGGGAGGAATAATCCGAAATAACACCATAATCGGAACGAGGGGTAATGGTATCTCAATGAACAGAGCTAATCCTGACACTCACGATAATTTAGTTTACGGCAATTATATAAGCGGTACGGATGTAGGTATTAACGTTGCGGGTGACGGAGCTACAATAAGAGATAATGAAGCTTATCAATTTAAAGATTCAGGACTTAAAATAAGCGGAGCGACAAACGCGATTATAGAAGATAATATTTTTGATAGCGATGTAACGGGTAGTTATGGATTGTATGCAAACGCCACAACTACAGGAGAGGTTACGATAAGGAACAATAGTTTCAAAAGCCAGCGAGCACCTTTAAAAATATCAAGTTTAAGCCTTGCGGATAGTCTGGACACAGTCACTCCAAAAAGTTTAATTTTAAGGGATAATCAGTTCTTATCCGGAACTGCATTTGAAGTGGTGAATTCGGAATGGCTGGATATATTGGGCGGGAACACATTCAATATAAGGGGGTTTGTTTCGGGTTCAAATAATATCACATTTCAAAGTACATCAATTCAATCCACGGGTACTTACGCACTTGATCTAAGAAGCGGAAATAATTTCGTGAATGTTATAGGTAATACTTTTAACGCTACTAGTTCCCCCGTTAAATGGGATGTAATACCTGGGAACTTTATTTATAACAGTAATATATTAAACGGAGTTTCACAGGAAGGTGCTCAATAAATAAAATATGATAATATACGCGCTTCAAATACTGATTACACTTGTATGCACTGCAATCTATTCGATGAGCGCATACAACGCGATAAGCGACCCAATGGAAAAGGCTTCGGGGCAAAACTACTCGGAGCGTCTTTTCTTGAAGCAGAATGCGGTAAATATCGCTAAGTTTTGGTTATGCGGTGTTTTAGTATTAGTGGCGTTAAATGAGGGCGGTATGCGATTGATCGATTTAATATTGAAGATTTCGGCACAAACGCAAATTGCTGAATTATTGACAAAAAACGAGGTAGTACTTGGCGATATGCTAGTTGCTATCCTTAGTGGTATGTACGGACAAAAAATAATAGATAAATTAACTTAACACAAATTAAAATGAAAACTAAATTATTAATGATTGCTTTCTTAATGCCTACTTTGATCTTTGCACAAGGTAATGATTGGATGAATTTCTTTTCTCAAGGTTATGAGATATGGGGAAATTTTGCTTTGAGTATAACGGCTCTTGTGGCTGCAATTACAGCAGGAACGGAACTATTAAAAGCTGCGCTGAAAGTTGAAGGGGTTACTGCAAAAGTTATAAGCTGGGGACTTGGATCGGTACTTGCTATTCTAGGTAAAATAATAGGCGTAGGTATATTTATTGAAGCAACATGGTTATGGACATCGCTTATTGCGGCCGGCTCTACTCTTGTAGCAAATGGGGTGTTTACGTATGACTTCATGAAAATCATACTTGACTTTATCACACCTAAATTGCATAAAGTAAAAAAAGATGAACAATAAAGACGCAAATACGATTGCAAAAGGAACGGGCGTACTAGTTTGCGCCCTATTCCTATCTTTGTTCCTACAGTATATATTCAATTAACAAAAACGAAAATATACGTTAAAAAAATACCACAAACCCAAATCATAAATGGAAGAGCTTATGAAAATGGCAATGGATCATAAATATATCTTGATTGCCCTTGTAGCATCCGCAATGGGTGCTTATTCCCGTGTGCGATATGATCAAGATGAAAAAGTGGTCAATCCCAAAAGAAAAATGAGCTATTTTTCAGCTTCTTTATTTGTGGGATACCTTATTTATGAGGGATTGCAATATTTTGATTACGCCAAAGCTACAGGATTTGCATGTGCGATAGGTGGTCTTATAAGCGTGGATATAATAGATTTGATTATAAAACACCTACCGAGAATACTTAGGAACAAAGCGTTTAAATCGCTTGAGGAAAAACCCGATAAAGATGAAAATTGATTTGATTACTGCCATTGCAGCGCAATTAATAGTAGCCTTTTTACTTATGCGGTCTGGATTTTATTTATGGAGGGTAAGGAAAAACATGCCAAAATATACATTCTGGCTTATAATGAGCATAGTTGTAATGGGCGCTACACTTGCCCTATTCAATACGACCGATCCCGCATACATATTAAGGCGTTTCCCATTTAGGCAGATATTTGACGCCCTTGTAGCTATTGGCGCATTTTACTATACAAAGCAGACAAAGAACAACCTGTTCACCATAGAAAACGTGATGAAGCAGGAATATACCAAGGTGGAAAAATACGTAATGAAAAAAATAAAGGCAAAAAATTCACCTATTCCCGTATCTGTTTCTGAAAATGACCTTATCCAAATGCAGATAGGAAAGCCTTACAAGCCGTGCCCGCTTATGGTGGTGACAAGGATAAATATACCGTCCGTTTATGATTACAGCAGCCGTACATATAAATTCAAATGCAGCATGCTCAAGGACGCTAAATTCGGAAGGCAGTTTCATCCCGACCTTACAGAAGAGATCATAATTGATAAGGGTATTATAATTGACGATGTTACGGGATATGAATATTATCCAGGGGATATTTGGAAGATAAAGGCCGGTCAAGATCATGCGCCACGATGTATTGAGCGGTGCGAATTAAGATGTTATCTTTACAAAGAAAAAATATGAAAACTGAACAAAAATAACATAAATATGAAACTAAGCGAAAAACAACAAATTTTCACACGGAATGTCGCACGTTTGATTGAGCATGCAACATGCTTAGGAATAGGTATGACATTCGGCCATGCGTGGCGATCAATAGAAGAACAAAAACGGCTAAAATCGGAGGGTAAAAGCCAAACTTTAGAAAGCAACCACTTGAATAGATTAGCGGTTGATTTTAATTTTTTCATAAATGGCAATTTGACATATGATTTTAACGAACTTAAGGTTCTTGGGGAATATTGGATAAGCCTGCACCCACATAACCGATGGGGCGGTGATTTCAATAAAAACGGAGTTAAGGACGGTTTTATAGACGTTCCTCATTTTGAAATGCAAAACCTATGAAAAACGCACAGTTATACAGAAACTTATTGTACCTATCCTTAATAATCGCTATACTGTTTTTCTGCTCATGTGGGGCGCGCAAACGCGACCGGCAGAAGAACGTGGATAAAACCAAAATAGAACTATCAACAGTCGATATAGACACTTCAAAATCGGTTATCATTCAGGGATCAAAAATAAACTCAACCACAAAGGAAACGTTGATTTCAAAGAACAGTACCGTATCTGTTAAGCCTATAGACGCGTCTAAGCCATCTACGGTAACAAGGGAAGGCAATACCATTACAACTACAAATGCAGACGTTACCATTACCGAAAATTCGGAATCAAAAACCAAAACCGATAGTATAAACACGGCTAATTTTCTTAAAGAACGATGGGAAAACTACCTTAAAAAAGGCTTAAACTTAAAAAAAGAAAATGATTTATTAAATAAAAAAGTAAACACCGAAACCAACAATAACACATTATGGTTATGGATGGCTTTGGGTGGTACTGTATTAGGTGCATTTGGTATTTGGCTGTTCTATAAAAGAACTGGTGGTAAATGATTATAATTCATCCTTTACAGCAAGCCATTCTTTAAATATATTTTCTTCAGAATAAGCCCCGTTGTCGTTCTTTCGCCTATACATATCTCCCGAATCTGTATTATCGAAAAACTCGAAATTTTCATTTAAATATTTAGCGAACGAAAAATAAACGCTTATATCAATTCTTGCTTCTTTTGATATATGTCCCATTTTTTACATTATAATTTAGCTTTATTCTCTATCATTTCTTTAATCGCTTTAAGCATGTCATCAAATGTTGTTTCATAAACCGTAATTGATTTAGATTTTACCTGATTAGTGCTTTTAACTGTCACTACAACTTTTTCTGTTTTCTCTTTCTTTAATTTCATGGTTTTATTTTTTAATGTTACAATTTGATTGTGTTTTTATAAAAAGACTGGGGGTAAATAGTTGCGGTTATACGCGTTTTATAAAACATTTGCCAACGATCTATGTACGTGGTTAATAAATTCGTCTTGTATTTTCAAGGCTTTTTCTTCGGGCAAGTTTAACGCTCCTGTACCAGTTAAGTTACCCCAACCACGTACACAAAAAATGTAAGTTCCGTTAAGTAAGAAGTCGCAACCATCAAAAGTCAATCCTTCCATTTTTAGTTCTGTTTCGCCATTTATAGCCTTTACAATCATTTTCCTGTCAAATTCATTTAGTACTTCATCAAACATTAATGTCATCGTACCATTTTTTGACCAACAATAGTTCATATCATCATACTTTATTGGTAATTGATAAACTTGTTCCCATTTTGTAATTTCTCTTTTTGCCATCGCTTTAAGATGTTAAATTATTTAGGTTATTTTTTTAATCAAATGTTCGTGCTTGTCAAGGCTACGTTTAATATATTTTACGTTACCTTATCAAATACTTAATACTAACATCAAAGTAATCCGCGAACATCTCCAAAGTACTCATGGTTATATTGCTTCTAAGTCTATAGGATAACGTCTTATAGCTTAAATTAAGTTCTACAGCCATTACCCTATCCGTGTTTATTCCGTTGTCGTGCATTAGCTTGTCTATTCTGGTGTTTGATCTTCTTATTCTTTTTACTTTTTCCATTTTTGGTTTTAATTAGTGATTTGTAATATCTTTATTTAACGAACATCAATTTCAGAGGCCTCAAGATCATATTCGTGTAGTGGGTTATCTCGACTTATGCCGCCTGTAAAACCTAAGCAAAATTCAGCCCATTCTTGAAACTGTTCGTCTGTACATTCTACCGGTGCGCTTACCGTAATTATAATTTCTTTTTCCATTTTTAGTTTTTAATTATTAAGGTTGGACACTATGTCCAAGTTATTGTCTAAGCTTTACTAAATCGTTTAATTATAGATATACATGGGTTTGTTCGTATATGTTAATTTTTATTAAAATGCGTTGTTAAGTACTGGTTTTAGGTTAGATAATGATTGAGTGCTTATATACGTGTGTTAGGGTGCATTATAAGTAACATTTGGCTCCCATTCTTCTTTTGTCTCTTCGATAAATTGATCTCTGTAATCAATATTTTGACGAAAACCGTTTCTAAAAAAACCACACTTCATTCGCAAATCAGAAAGTTCTTTTTGCTTTTCATCTAAAGCCTTAGAATATTTGAACATTAAATTTTCAAGTCGTTCACATTCCAGCTTATAATCATCAATCGTTTTTGACATAATAAATAACGCACCCTAACACTATATAAAATCAATAGCCCGTGCCGGTGTCTAACTTTTAAGCTATTGATTATTTTGGTTAATTCCGCGCTTTCCGAATCCTATCGGATTCTTGCGCTACTGTTTTTATACTAAACGTTATAAACAATTAAAAATATCCATTAAAGGGGTCGTTATCACTTTCAATTCTATCTCTATAATTTATTAAAGACTGTATCTTTTTATTAGTTTCTGTTAAGTCTTTTTCTAGTTTAATAATTCTTTGCTTTAATTCAGTTGTTTTCATTTTTATTATTTTTAAAAGTATATAACACCGTATAAAATTAATTAAAGGTTTGTGCTTTTAAGTCCTCGTTTACTTTATCTAGGTATTCACGATAATAATTACTGTTTTTATAATCATTACCTAACCACTTGTTTGTATTTGCTAATTCCTCTATTATTTCTTCCATCTTTTAGCTTGTTTAGCTTTAACTAATCTTATACTAATCAGTTACCCAATAATATTTAGACAAATCTACACATAATAAACCGATACACAAAATAAATTATCAAAAATATATTTGATTATAATTTGCATTAATTAATAATTTAATTGTATATTTGACCTATCAAAAACAAACTAATAACTATTATTATGAAAACAATTGAAACGGCAATTAAAAACGCAGCTTACGAAGACGGTGGTTTTGACACATTGAACTATTCATATCAAGATGATCTGTTCTGTATATTCTTTTCCGCAGAAAAAGATAATGATAATGATTATGAAGTTGAAGTTACTGAATTTGATTATTGGGCAAATGGAAAATGGATTGAAGCAGAACCAACTCCAGGTCAACTAATCCAAATGCAGAAAATCATAAACGATAAAGTAGCTGAATTGATGGATAACGAAACCAGAGCGGCCAACGATGCGTTTACCGATCTTGACAGGGAAATACAGTCTAACGATTTTTATAACGGCAAATAATATGGAAATTAATAAGGAGATAGAACGGATAAACGGAATAACCGAAACTCTTAAAGAAGAGACGGAGATATTAAGGACTGAAAACGAAAGGTTAAGATCACTATTGAAGGTTTTGGATGATCATAGAAAACAATCTTTAATCCAAAATAAAATAGACTAAAACGTAAATTAATTAAATAATTAATACTATATTTACGGTAATAAAAACAAATAGAAATTATGAAAATAAGAACGAAAAGAACAACAGAAAAAACTGAAATAGTAGATATACTAATCGTTTATATAGGTGAAAATAGATACAGACTAACTGAATCACTTGATGGATTTTTAACTATAAATAAAAGTTCTGACGGATCAAGTCATGGTATTTCATTACATCCAATAGTTACAAATGAAATACAAATAAAATAAAAATAAAAAACCCCTCTAAATTAATGGAGGGGTCAAAAAACAAATTGAAAAACAAGAATACGAACAAATTTAAACTAAAAACATGAAACAAGGCGAACCAATCGAGAAAAAAGTCAGAACGGCAATGAGTATTTTTCTCAAAACAAGTGATTACGAAACAATGGAATCACTGCCAACTATTATGAGTAAGGCTACGATGCTCAATCTAATGAAGGGTTTTGATACTACGGAATCCAGTTACCATACGGCTGTGGAAATGCTTAATTACTCATATGAGAAAGCAGAAAAAACAATCGATGCAATGAACAAGGCACACATCCTGTTAGGTCTGGCAATCCAAAAGATAAAAACAGATGAGTAGGAAAAAGCAGATTGATAACATTGATTTGATAATTGTGTTATTCCTGGGAACCATATTTTTAATCCTAACCGCTGCAATACTAAAATTATGACACGAAAGGAACACAACATATACAAAAAAGGCATTAACCAGGGTTTTATTTCTGGGTTCTTTATAGGCGGAATGGCTGTACTTTTTATAGTGGTCATAGGGATTTTTGCAGTTTCAATTTAATTTAAAAAACAAGATACAAATGGAATCAAAAAACATATACAAGAAACTTTTTGACCTAAAATCTAAAATAGGGAAAATATCAAAAGACAGTACAAATCCTTTTTTCAAAAGCAAATACTTTGATATAAATGCATTATTGGAAAACGTAGAGCCTTTAATGAATGAAAACGGCTTATTATTATTGCAGCCTATTTTGGAAAATAAAGTTTATAGCCGAATTTATGATATTGATAAAGGAGAGTTTTTAGAAAGTTCGATTGAATTACCTTCAAATGTAAAGCCGCAGGATATGGGTAGTGCTATAACTTATTACAGACGTTATACACTTCAATCATTATTAGGAATACAGGCAGACGACGACGACGCAAATAAAGCGTCTGCAAATAAAAAAGCAACAACCAATACACAATCTACCGCGACCGCGAACAATGAAGATACCCGCCCGTGGTTAAGTGAAAAACTTTTAAACAAAGGTTTGGAAAGAATAGAAGCAGGGGAAAAGGGTGTTTATGAAAAAATGGATGCTGCTTTTAAAATGAAAAAAGAATATAGAGCTAAACTTAAACCATGAAAACAATAAACATAACCTTAAAGATTAATGAACACGACCTATTAAATTTTGAAAACTGGCTAAGGCAAAACTTAGAGGTTATCGATCTTAAAATATTACCTAGTACGGAAGAACTTTATAATAGTGACGAGCATTTTAAGAAGCTTGTAAAGGGCGTTAAATCCGCTCAAAGGTTAAGGGATAAATATATCAACGAACACAAATACAAATGATATACGACCCTATTAACCTATTAGAACTACAACAGGCCAAAGATAAACTTAACCACTTTGTAAAGATCAAATCCAAGTTTGAGCTAAAGCAAAAGAAAAATACCAGAAGTTTGCGCCAGAACTCCGCGCTTCATCTGCTATTTACGATCATATCGGACCAGCTTAATGAAATGGGTGTGGAATTTCAATACACCGGATTAAAAGGGCAGCCATTAAGCCTTATGCACACTCCCAATATAGTAAAGGAGTATATTTGGCGTAGGATTCAGATTTCAATGTTTAATATTGAAAGCACGACCAAAATAAACACGGACCAGATAAACCAGATCGTTGATGTTCTTGCAAAATATTTCGGCGAAAAAGGAATTGTAATTGAGTTTCCTTCAAAAGAAACTTTAGAGAGAATGATTAATAATTAAATAAATAAACTATGAATCGTATAATTTTGATTGGGAATATTGGAAATGAACCAGAAATAGTAAACCTAGAATCTGGAAGTAAAATAGCTAAATTCAGTTTGGCCACTTCTGATAATTACAAAGACAAGAACGGCCAAAAAGTAGAACAGACCGACTGGCATTCCGTTACTGTATTCGGTAAGCTTGCAGATATTGTAGAACAATATTTCAAAAAGGGAAATAAGGTAATGGTAGAGGGCAAATCTAAAACGCGATCCTACGAAACCCAGAACGGAGAAAAACGATATGTTACAGAAGTTGTCATGAATGAGTTTGAGTTTCTTACTCCTAAAAGCTAACTTAAAATAAACATTAATTTATTAATTAATCTAAATTAATTAGTCTATATTTGTCCTGTTCCTGATTTGCAGCGTTGGGGAATTGGTTAACTCTACTGATGGAGGTGATGGTGTTTCTAATATTTCTGGAGAAGGAAGAAAAAGAATGTTAGAAACATGGAAAGGCAGAAAACACAAACCCGAAAGTATCAAAAAAATGATTATGATAAGAAAAGGCAAAAAAAATACAGAAAAATCTAAAGATTTGGTTTCTGAAAAAATGAAGGGTAGAGAGATAAAATGGAAAGACAAATTAGTTGAAGCAAAGAGAAAGTTTACAGATTCAGATCTTAAAAAAATAAAAAAAGATTTACAAAAAATGATGGTAAAAGAAGTTGCTGATAAATACGGAGTTCATAGGACTACAATTTCGAAGATAAAAAAAGGAGAGTACAAAACATTTAAACAAAAAACAGTTAATTACGTTAAACCAAGAAGATACCACGAATCATGAAAATAATCCTAGAAAGCCCCTACGGGGACAATATAGACCGAAACGTAAAATACGCCCAGATGTGCATGAGGGATTCAATAGAGCGCGGGGAGTTTCCCTACGCGAGCCATTTGATGCTCCCGGGCGTACTTAACGACAACAACAAGTTAGAACGCAAGATAGGGATAGAGATAGGTCTTGAATGGGGCAAATGCGCTGCCAAAACGGTAGTTTACCGCGACCTGGGAATAACCAAGGGAATGCAGATCGGAATTGAAAGCGCGGTAGCTAATGGCCGGCCGGTTGAATATAGAAAACTTTACTAATGGATATACTAAAAGCAATAATTGAAAACATAGAAGAGCGTACAAGTATATGCATATCCTGTAAAGATAGGTCCTACGAAACCACAAGTCTTAGAAACATATACTATCGAATAGCTAGGGATAACACCGTTTTAAGCCTTAATAAAATAGGTTCAATGGTAAACAGGGATCATGCAACCGTAATAAACGGACTTAAAAAGTTCGAATATATTACAAAGCACAATGAATCTTACCTAAAAATATACAAACAAGTATTACAAAATACCACGGATTTTTTTAAACCAACCCCTGAAATTTTAGATAAGAACACAACGGATTCCCTTAAAATGGAAGTAAAGCGACTTAATCAAACCGTTTACAGGCTAAGGCATGAGAAGAAAGTAATGGAAAGCCAGTTTGTCGATCGAATGACAAGAAAGGATTCCGGTTATCTTGCGCTTATCCCAGAAAAGGAAATGCCTAATTTTATTAATTATAAAGTAATCCCGCATTTAAAGATGCTGGGTATAAAAACAGAACTATGAGAACACTAAAATTCAGAAGACCACATTACGACCGAAACGGAAAATTCAGTCATTTTAGTTATTGGGGCAAAATAGATCACAATCGAAAACCTTCTGAAAGCAATTTCACAAGCCCTACATTTAATAGTCAGTGTTCATACAAAGAAGACGAGCAGCTCACTGGAATTTTTACTTCAAAAGGCAAGGAAGTATACGAAGGAGATATATTTAGAGAAGAGTTGGAACATGATTACGGTGATGAAAGGGAATACAGCGTAGTTATGTGGATTAGGGAGCGTGGCGCTTTTTATTTATTACCATGTGACCATTATCAGGTATACAGAGATAACGATCTCGAAAACGATACTGATTTTGATTGGCTTTTTGACGACCCAGCTCTTTATGATTTTAAGAATGATTGCGAACTATTTGATCTTTGCGGTAACATTCATGCAAACCCAGAAATATTAGAACAATGAGATACTTAATAACAGCAATGGATCAAGAGCCTTTTTTTACGGAATGGTTCGATCCGGAAAACCATTTTGAAAGGGATATTGAAATGACCGTATTTGATTTTAAGACCAAAAAATATACGGTTGACGGTTCAAATTGGTTAAAGATTAATGAAGATCACTTATAAATAAATAACATGTTTAGAAATATTATAAAAAATATCGAAAAGGGCGTAGAAATGAAATCAGAAGCGCAGTTAAAGGGCGAGCAGTTCGCTAAGGCACTTCATGATAAACACACACCTAAAGACGTATTAGAGGGGTTTATATCGGCTAAGAATTATCTATCAAAGCTTTATGAAAACGATAGCACTGCTTTTGAAGAACTTTAAAAAAATCTTATTAATTTGATTTACTTTGAATAAATAGAGTTATATTTGCTTCAGCCACGAGTAAGTAAGACATTATAAAGGGATTAAACCCGCAACATTACCCGTTACAATTACTCGTGGCCGAGAATTTCGTAACGGGTTTTTTGCGTTTTATAATTAAAAATTAAAATATGAGTATCATAAAAATGACTTTCGAGTCTGATATAGCTAAGAAAGTAGGAACCGATGCCGCTATAATTTTATCTAATATTGAATTTTGGCAAGCCACTAATAAAGCTAATAATCGAAACTATTTTGAAGATAAACATTGGACTTATAATAGTATAAAGGCTTTTTCAGAACTATTTGACTATCTAACAGAAAAAAAGATAAGAACGTGTTTGGATAAGCTAGAAAATGAAGGTTATATAGTTTCTGGAAATTTCAATAAAAGCTCTTATGATCGAACTAAATGGTATTCATCAGTAAAGGTAAAAAGCATTTGCCCAAATGGGCAAAAGGAGTTGCCTGAAATGTCAAAAGGATTTGCCGAAAAAGGCGAAACAATACCAGATAATAAACCAGATAATAAACCAGATACTCTTTTAGAAAAAGAAATTTTTTACAAAGACCCTAAAGAATTTTTATCAGACTGGAATATTATACGTTCTAAAGCTTTAAAAAAACCAAGTAACATAAACAGACTTGCAAGAGCGGAGCAGCCAGACTTTAACGAGCTTAGATCGGAATACACAAGAAACGAATTTAGGAACGGTATAACGGCATTATTTAAGCAGGATGTGATAAACTTCGATGATATGCAAATGAGACCTAGACACTTCTTAAAATTCTTTGAAAAATACCAGACTGCATTTGATGAAAAATCAGTAGGGCTTTACGGTAGAAAAGCAAAAGAGTCCCGTTTATGAAACTTCAAAAGATTGACGTATCGAAATTCGATGAGGGCGAAAAGGAATTCAACTACGAGGAAACCTATAACCGATGCCTTGTAGACCTATCTGAAGAACTTAAAAAGCCACCTACTGCCATGGGAATAGGTTACAACGAATATAAAGGCAAAGAATACTTAAATAACACTTTTACCTACGGGGAGTTCAGCGCAATAGTCGCAGGCAGCAAGAACAAAAAGACCTTTAAAAAATCCGCTTTGATTGCCGCATACATAGGGGGCGGCTCAACAAACTTTTTCCCGAATTTGGTATCATGCCGCCAAGGCGATAAGCATATACTGGATTTTGATACGGAGCAGGGTGATTTTTATGCGCAAAGGGCATTTAGGCGCGTAGCTGACATGGTAGGCACAACATACGAACATTACTACCCATTCGGAATTGAAGGGCTGGAACCGGCAGAACGTGTGGAATTTATTGACAAGGTCCTAAAAGACCCAAGGCACAGGGGTAAAGTGGGATGGATGAGCATTGACGGTCTTTTGGATCTTTTGGATAACGAAAACGACATAGCGGAATCTTCAAACGTACTAAAGCATTTGATGCGATGGAAAAAAGAAAGCTTTATGCATATTAATATAATAATCCACAAGAACAGCACAAGCAATAAAGCGACTGGACATTTGGGATCCAAAATTCAAAGAAAGTGCGAAACAATTATACTGCTAGAAGACACCGATCAAGACCCGGACAATAGAAATAGCCCGATCAAAGTACAGCAAACCTATTCGCGTGGGGCAAGCTTTGACACCTATTACTTTGACCTGGACGATGAGACGCTGCCAAAGGAATGTGAATGTGATAACGATAATAACTGGAAATAATGAAAATAGAACAATCGGTACAGAGAATACAATGGAGGCTTGCATCTAAAAAGCCGTTTACAGCCAATTTAAGCGATATAGAGGCGCTCAACGATATAATTGAGTACGTAGATAAGAAACAGAACGAACAGTACGATAAGAACGAGAATTTCGCTAAATTGTATATTCGCGCTTACGGCAAAATGATACAGCATTATAAAGCAACTGTATTTGATCTTGAGCCAAAAAAAGCAATGATGAGCATATTTAGAAAATCATTGCCGGAAACCGTAGACGACTTTAAGAATCAACTCAATAATTCAGAACTTTGTGGATTGCTTGAAGAAAGTTATTCAGGCGAAGACAAACACCCGTTGTTGAGAAAAGGAATAGAACACGATATATTTGAGGACGAAACGGAAAACCTATCTGAAAAGATAAAAAAAGATCCCGAAGCAATGAAAAAGATAAAGCGGGAAGTTTTCGATTATGATACGGTTTACAATAATCTTAAAGCTGAAATAAGCAACGTTATCAATTCATTCTGATGGATATTTCAGAAATAATATACCAAAACCACAAAGCAAAAACAAAGATTTACCCGGTAGTATCTGGATTTAACATGAAAATAGAAGTTATATTTAAGAAAGTAAAGAAAACAGGATTAAAAGAGTTTACAACGGCAACGATAAACAATGCTTTGATAGAAACGCATAGGTATTATTTTGATAAGTTGAAATAACGGTCTGGTGGTATGGATGGTTGCGAACAAATTAATAACTGAATTTAATAAATAAAAACAAATGAATTACGATACAAAACAAATAAGCACAGCACTTGAAGAACTTCACAAAAGTAAAGATGTGAGCAATGCCGCCTACTCAACTTTAAAATTCGCAATAGAGCAATTAACTATACATAGTGTT
>Ga0314855_100085_pt1 | contig 29491 bp, 29 predicted proteins | sample 2018CB1WmetaG_FD_203636 | JGI IMG/M metagenome (GOLD analysis project Ga0314855, IMG submission 203636) | Cryopeg brine viral communities from Beaufort Sea near Barrow, Alaska, United States - 2018 CB1W | ecosystem: Environmental > Aquatic > Marine > Coastal | place: USA: Alaska | collected... | reverse complement strand
TCACTTACAGATCGCCGAAGCCGGCAAGCGGTACAGCCTTAAAGGCAATCACCCTGCCGCGCTCGAACGTTACCGCCACGCGCTTCACCTTGCGTTGCAGCAGCGCGCAAATCCCGTTTTCCTGTATCACTACACCGAATGCATTCTGGACGCAATGGAAGCCGCAGGCGAAGCCCCGCAGGCCCTGGCGTTGACCGAACGAGCCCTGGAAGAGCAACAGGTCGAAGCCGGTGAACTGGGCCGCCGTGTGCGGGCAGGTCTACTGCAGCGGCGCGTGGTTTTGTTGTTCATCCTGGATCGAAAACAAGAGGCCGACGCCGCGCTCACCGAAGCGGCAGAGCTGGGCGGCCCCATCCTGAGTGCATTGCAAGAAGCCAGAAGACGCCAGCTCACCATCACCCCAAGCTGGCTGTCCGGAATACGGCGACAGCACTACAAAGGCATTGTCAATCCTGAGGCACTGCGCCACGCAGACGCCGCAGCCGGTGAAGTTCATTTCATGAAGGAGAACGCCTGTGCCGGATATTAAAGAAATGACCCCGGGCGAGATACTCGCCGATAGCAGCGTCGCCACTTTCATTTCAGAACTCGGAAAGGGCATTGCAGCCGCGCAGGTTGACCTGGACAACAATTCGATTCGACAGATCGAAGCGTTTACCACGCGCCGCCCCGATCTTGGCGGGCGATCGCTGCTTGATCTGGGCCTGTCACCCGCTTTTTACCACTACCAATACGCAGACATCAGCTGTTCCATGCAGCTGCGCATGGAGGTCGGCAGCAGTGATGAATTCGGGTTTTCGGCCAAGGCGGAGTACACCAGCGAGGGCAGCGAAAGCGAAAGCGTCGATATTGAGGAAGTCATTAACGAAAGCAGCAACCGCACCGAGACCAAAAGCGCGAAAATGACCATGCGCGCCGACAGCCAGAGCGCGCTGGTTTTAAGCAATGGGCAAAGCTTTACACCGACCGGCAACAACCCCATCGCCAGACTCGCCGACCTGCGGCGTCTTCTGACCGCGGGCGACAGTGGTATCGACACACTGATTGAACGTGACCCAATCGAACACCCCTCTATGGCCCTGAATACCCCAACCGACAAAGTGCTGGTCAACTCACCAACGATTGCATTTTTGAGTCCGGATTTTGACAACGCAGCGTTTCGTATTCGCGAGAACCAGGACACAGATTTTGTTGTTAACAGATCTTTGACAGTGAGCACCACCGCACAGGCGGACCTGCTGGCTTATGTCGCCCATTTTGAGTCTCAATTACAGGCCGCCGGTTATTCCACAGGACGTATCAATCCGGGCGCCCGCTGCGCCGCAGGCGAAGCAAAATACGAAACTGGCATTTCAATCCTAAGCGCAGAAGATGTCTCTAAACTGGGCAAAATTGCGCAGATTTTAAAGGACACCGGGTTGCGCATTGAACTGGAGGGATTCACTGACCGCCAGGGATCGCAAGCACGTAATGTAGCGCTTGGCATCGCCAGAGCTAAAAACGTGGGGCAGTTTTTGGTCGAAAATTGCCGCGTTCCCACCGCCCAGGTTAGCTACTCAAACCCGCTCAGCCGCGGCGAAGCCCAACACCGCGCAGATGATCCGACGGGGCCGGAAAAAAACCCAAATTACCGAAAAACGTCCTACACGATTCTGGACCTTGACTATTACCTTATATCTGCCGGCAACAAATCTGATTTCGTGCTGGCCGAAATCGCACCAAACAATATCGGAAACCCGACAGGGCCAGGCAATGCCTACGTGTCTCTTTATGACGTGGTGGAGTTGTCGTCGGTGTTGGCCGCCAACGGCGTGACCGTAGAAGGTACGTCATTCGGCTTTAGCGGTTCGGCAAACCAGGGCAGCCCCGGAACGGCTGTGTCCTACGCCAACAACCTGGCCCGCGACATCAACGCCGCCGCCAACCTCACTGCCTGGGCAACCGGCAACGTAGTTCAGGTAGCGCGGGCGCAAGACGCATTTCAGGTGCAGCTGTTCACCAAAGACAATCGCGAAATCAGTATTGCCGAAAGCAGTGATTTCACGATCACATCGCAGTTCACCCGCACCCAACGCACGGTGAAGTCCCAAAAACAGGACGCCAACCGAACGATGGCCGTTGGCGTGTCCATCGACGCCCGTTTTTCGCGACAGTTCAACCAGGAGGTCACCGGTAATTCAGCAATCTCGGCGCGCCTGGTGTCGATTCCCGCACCGCCAGAATTTCTGGAGCAAATACGTGCTTATCAAAATGGGCTAGACAAATGAGCAGCGTCGTTAAAACCACAAAGGCACTGACCCAGGCTCCACTGCCCGATATCGTCGAAAAATTGGGGCTGGCCATCGCGGGTGCGCAATATGCGCTGGATATCAACTCGGCCACTCTTGCCAAAACCATGGCTGAAACCGACGTAGAAATCGGCGGCAAACAATACAACTTGCTCTCGCTCGGTTTCACGCCAACCTTCTATGCGTTCACCGAGGCCACGGTCGAGGCAAAACTGTCCTACACCATGAGCGAAGGCACAACCTTAGGCGGCAGTTTGGAAGTGTCTGCCTCTGGCGGAGTCCCGTTCTTTATGGCCGCGGCGACCGTCTCGGCCAGCTATGAACGCAAATTTTCTGTTTCGGCCGAAGGCGCGTCTTCCATAGCCGCAAAACTGGTATCGCTGCCACCGCCTGAACGTTTTTTAGAGGTGCTTCGCGCGGCAATACCCACGTTGCCGAAACCGGCAAACCCTTAACAGCGTAAGAGGATTAGACACATGTCAATCGGACAGGACCTTCTGAACGTCCCCATGGGGGAGATGATCCGGGACATGGCTTTCGCAATCGCCGACAGCCAGTTCCAGCTTGATCAGTCGGGCATGCGAACCGCTGAAATGATGGGCGGCCTGCAATCGGTTTTCGACGATAAAGGGAACCAGACCTTCGACGACAGCCGCATCTTTTTCGGCTACGAATACATGACCGTACGCGCGGCTTTGGCCTACGCGATCTTCGACGACAGTTTAACCGGCGCACTGGACGCCGATTCCGTCAAGTTGACAGAAGTGGTGCTGCAACTGGTCAGCAAACTGGGCCAGCTGAGCGCCTCGCAACAGGACGACCTGGCCAATAACGGCGAATCTGCAATCGCCACTGCGCAGGTTGGCGATAAGCTACTACTGGACGAGGTCATTCGCGTGCCCACCCGCCTGTCAATGATGGAGCTGGGCTTTACCCCCACGTTCTATCAGTTTATTGACACCATTATTGAAGTAAAAATTGCGATCAAGATGACCCGCACTCGCGAGTCATCACGGACCCTCACCGAGGCGTCCCGCGACAGTAGCTCGTCATCAGCCGGCTCTAAGCGAGGCGGCGGAGTGTTCAGTCTGTTCGGTGGCAAGCGTTCCAGCAGCTATGCGGGCAAATCGTCGGTGCAAACCACCCAGGTGGATGCCACCTACTCGTCGAAATACTCCTACTCCGCAGAAGGGGCGAGCCTGCTGCGCACCAAGCTGGTGCCAGTACCGCCACCGGCAATTCTGGAAGAACGTATTCGTGGTTTTGTAGACATTGAAGAAGAAACCCGCCGCGCCCGTCTCGCTGTAATTCTGGGCACTGACGACAACCCCTGATCGGAGAATCAACTGATGGCCATCGGACAGGACCTGCTAAACGTTCCCTTCCCTGCGATGATTCGGTCGATGGGGCTCGCCATTGCCGAAGCGCAGTATGAACTGGACATAGTGTCCATGAAAATCGCACGCCTCATGGCGGGCTTTACTCCCGAAAACGAAGACGATGAAAGAGGAACCGGCTTCGACGCGGGACGCACGAACCTCGTGCAGATCGGCCCCAGCAAGGCGAATGACAGCTATTCGCTGCTGGAACTGGGGTTTACCCCCACCTTCTACCAGTTCGTCGACACGTTAATTGAAGTAAAAATCTCAATCACCATGAGTCAGGAAGACACAGAAAAAACGTCGTCAACCAAAGTTGCTGCCTCTGTGTCGGGCAAAGTGGGATTTTTTTCAGCCTCGGCCAAGGCTAATGTGTCTACGGTTTCAGCCAGCTATTCCAGCAAGTACCAGTACAGCGCAGAGGGTTCGTCGCTGCTCCGCACCAAACTGGTTACCGTACCGGCACCGGCGATTCTTGAAGAGCGTCTGCGCGCCCTTTCTGCTCCGCCAGCAGGCCCTTAAGCAATGGCCCGTAATTCTCTTCGCAATCTGAATGCGAGAAGTTCAGGCGCAGGTATCGAAGAGCCAAAAATGAGCGCCGAACTTTTGCCGCCCGACCTGCGTGCACTTTTGCATGAGCGGCAGTCGCTGGAAACGCGAATGGCGACTTTGACCGGGCGACCGTCGGAAGCTGGCGATAGCCGTTTTCCTATCACGCCCCTGCCAGCGCGCCGCGCCGCCGATGACGCATGGGCAGCAGCCAGAGATCGGCTGCGCGTTCCTGGTTCGCCTCAGGGCGAACTGGATAACCATAGAGTTATTCAAGCGCTACAAGCAATCCAGACAAGTGTCTCAGAGCCACCGCTGCGAACGGGTCAGCGAACTGACCAGAGAGCCATTCAAGGCCTTGTCGAACGAACCGGCTTACGCAATTTGAATAATCCGGCCGTGCAGGCCGAATCAGGCCCACTGGAACGGATGATGCGCCTGCGCGATACGCCGGCCCTGCGTGATCTGAAAACGACACTGCCCGAGCCACGCTTACCAGACCGTCCCGACGCACTGGACCGCGCCGCTGAACGGCTGGATATTCTGCGCGGTGGTTCCGGCGATCTGGACAAGTTACGGGCGTTGGCACTTGCGCGGCGCACGGCACGCTTTGATGAAGAACGAGAACTTGAGCGCCCTGCCAGACCGCAGGATGCGGACGCCAGAAGAGATTCCGCTCGACTAGACAAGCGCGGCACATACGGAGTGCGAAACGACAATGTCTGACCCAGCCAACATATCAGCTGACGCCATTGCGGCCCTTCTGGGCGGCCTGGCCAGAGCCCTGACCGATGCGCAGCAAACCATGGCGGAAATGCCGCCTGCGGATTCATTCGGCCGGCCCCTGCCGAGCTATCGCATTCCCGAGCTCGACTTCACCTTTGAAATAGAAACGGTCGAAGCCAACGACAGTGCCAGCAGCAGCGGGAAAAGGTGGCTGTTACAGCCTTCTGGCAACTCGTCATCGCGAAATACCATCAGCTCAACCATCAGCGGTAAGATCGTTGCCGTGCCTCCCAATGGTGGCCTTCCACAAACGCTGATCGCTGCTATCCAGCGTGGCGATTCATTAGAAGTGCGCTTATCTAACAACGCCGGCGAAATCCTGACGCAAACGCCGGTGGAACTGGAATTCGATGCCGAAGCCAGCAGCGCGTTACACGGAACCACGCTAACACCCGCTCGTCGCCTGTCCCTTCTTGATGCACAGCAGACACAAACCGACCAGACCGGAACAGCCATCGTCGGCATTGGGCGTGGCGCACTGCAAATGGGCGAAAGCGCCGTTGTCTTGGTGCGCGCGGCAGGCGCCGAGACCCGTATCAGCTTGAAAAAGGAGGCATGATCTGTGATCAGAGCCATCATCGGCACAGGCACTCTGTTAGACCCCAACGGACAACCCGCCGCTAATCTGGTTGTGAATCTGCAACTGCGAACAGTGAAAGGCGACTGGAACGATATTGCGCAATCGCGAACGGCCCAAACCGGCAGTTTTAGACTGAGTACGGACGGGAGAGAACTCGAAGACCTGAATGTTATCCCGCATTTACGCCTTACAGGCGGGCGAGGCGAAGTGTTGGCCGAAAACCCGTTGATAGAAGTGGATAGAACCGCGTTGATTGTGGATTTTGGCAAGACCGTGCGCGGTGGCCAGTCCAACCCCTTCAGGGAGCGCCTGGAAAAAAGCGAGCGCGAATCAAAAACTCTCAAGGCCGAGAAAGACGTTCTAATGCAGCGGTTTCTGGACGCCAAACAAACCACCGTTGCTCTGGAAAAGAACCGCAATGAACTGGTAGTCCAGATTGCGCAAAAGGACGTTCAGTTGCTTGACCTAAAGGCGCAACTCGAAAACACCACGGCGCCGCAACCCGGCCCAATGAGCGATGTCGCAATACAGGAAGTGTCCCGTCTGAAACTACAAGTCCTTAGTTCCGAAATCGCGTTGCGGGAATACACGGCGCGTGAAGATACCCTGAACACTCGCTTCGACGGGCTGACATTGGAACGCAATAATCTAAAAGTGGAACTGGACGAGTTGCGCGGCGCCGAAGCCGCCGCTCCTCCGATAGGAACTCTGGCTACCACAATCGCTAATTCTCTACGGGGAATGGAAGCCGACGGCATAGAACTCTCAGACGCGCGCATTACATTAAAGGGCTACCTTGCCGATGGCGGCAAAAGATTCAAGCCTTTCGACGCCGCCGAACTGTCCCGGGTTGACCCGAACGCAGCGAGCGAAATTAGCTTCGGCGTTCGCCCTAAGCCATCCCCCTCAGAGTCTGGCGGCCAGGCCATGCCCGACGTAGTTGGCCTGACGCCCGTCTCAGCCGGCCGTATTCTACGCCCGCTCGGCCGTCGCGTTGAAGTGATAGAGACGCCCGGTAAACCCATCGGCGCAATCATTACTCAGAACCCCGACGCGGGCGGCAGTCTCCCCCGTGAGGCAATCATTCGCCTGATGGTCGCCACCGGACCGAAAAAGGAAAGCTGACATGTCAGATTTAAGAAAACTGGCACAGGATATTGGCGCAGCCCCATTGGGCGACCTGATCGCATCGGTAGGCCGGGGGATTGCAGAGGCGCAAGCCGCGCTGGATGCCGGCTCGCTGGAACAATGCCTGGCGCTGTATGAAAACTCCGACGACTTGACCCGCATCATGCGCGAAACCGGCTATCGGCCGACGTTTTACGCGATTCCCGAAACCGAAGGCGAGTTAACACTGTCGCTGACGGTGACCGGAAACTCAGCGCCACAACCGACGCCCAGCACTGCACCCCTCGCCCCGTTAGGTACAGCAATGCTCAACCGCCGCGTCGCAGCCAAGCCTCGCATCTATGCAGCTCCGGTGGATGGCGGCTATCGCAACAGCTACGGCTTCACCGGCACCGTAGGCGCGACGATCAAGTTTCGCATCGTTGCTGTTCCGGCGCCCAGCGGGGCTGAATCCGCCCGAGTTGTGCCAGATTTCAGCGGCATGACCCCCGCCCAGGCCACAACCCTCGCAGAGAGTTTCGACCTGGTTCTTGACGGGGTGAATGACATAGACGCGCAAGCAAAAATCACCACACAAGACCCAGCTCCTGGCGCCATCGTTCGCGCAGACAGTGCCATCGCGGTTGCCACCGGTTAAGCACATTGCCCCGGTCCCAAAACAAACGGGAAATAAATCCTCCTGCCTGCCCGTGGAATTTACCGCCCCGGTCACCCATCACGAAGCCAGCGATGCGGCGGGCGATATGCTGGGCAAGCCCGATGTGGCGTTTTGGCGCGATCACCAGTCATCCAAGGTGAACGGTATTCGCACCAAGACGATGCTGGAGCAGTGCGACCTTGCAGTGATTCGCTTCGGTGACAAGTACAAGCAGTGGAACGCCGCTTTTGACGCTGGCTTTTGCGCCGCCATGGGCACGCCTTACATTACCCTGCACGGCGACGACATTGTCCACCCGCTGAAAGAAGTAGACTCTGCCGCCATGGCATGGGCACAGACGCCTGAACAGGTGGTTGAGGTTTTGAAATACGTGACGACGGCTCAGAAAAAAAAAGACCGGGGACAGATTTGAAATCTGCCCCTGATCCTAGCTAAAAGCTCGACATCTCTTCTTGCAGATCGCGCTTTAGTTCTTCCGGCGAGGTTATCCACAAAGTACCGTCCGCGCCGGGGAACACGCCCACTTCCAGTTTGTCTTTGGTCAGGCCCGGCACCCATTTTTTGAAAAAGTCTGGCAGGGAAATGCTTTTTGGAGTCAGGTCGTCTGATCCCTTAGCGTACTCTGTGGCAAACTCGGCGCTGGGCCACACAGGCACGTGCGCCACGCCCTCTTCTTCTGAAACAAGTTTCAGAAAACGGTTGTCGGCGTTGATCAGTATCCAGATATCCCGCTCTTCAAGCACGGCGCTCAAAAAGTAGTCGTAGCGCTCTTCGCCGTTCATTTCGAGCACGTCGGTTAATTCATTACTGCTCATAAGGATTCCATCAATTTAAAGATTTGGACTCGAGTTTTCTTGCTCAGGAGTTTGACACAGGCTGCTGGGAGAACCGAATAAACTCATAGTCGTCGGCGAGGGCCTCCACAATATGCCGGACGTGCTCCGGTGTAATCTCGCAGCAGCCGCCAATAACCGTCGCCCCATCAGCCAGCCACTGGCGCACATGGGCCACATAGGCCTGCGGGGAAATATCTTCCCGCGCCTCCAGTGCATCCACCGAACCACCCTGCGCCAAGGCATCCACCGACTTGAAGGCGTTGGCATAACCTCCGACGCACGGGTGCAACCTAACCAGCTCGGGCATCGCAGCAGAAATTAACTCGGGATCACAGCAGTTCAGCATCACGGCCGTGGGGGAGTAGAGGGAAACGGCAGCAACCGCCTCAGCCAGGGTTTCGCCAGACATTAGCTTGCCGTCTGCCTCAAGGCGGAACGCGACACCATAAGGCTTGCCCAACTCGCTCGCGGCGGCGCAGGCCGCACAGGCTTCCAGGGTATTGGTCATTGTTTCAATCAACAGCACGTCTGCGGCGGCTTGCTGCTTTACCAGCACCGCGTACTCATCGCGCAAATCTTCAAACGAACGCGCGGGCTGGCCTTGATAACTTCCGGCCAAGGGCGGCAGGCAACCGGCAATATCCACATCTGCACCGGTGGCTTCTAAAGCTTGCCCCAGCAACTCGAAAGCGTGTTGGTGAATAGCCGCCAATTGTTCCAACTGGCCGTGCCGCAGTAAACGGGATGGTGTAGCGGTGTAAGTGTTCAGCGATAACGTTTTGGCACCAGCGCGGATGAAGTCAGCGTGTACTGCGGTAACCACGTCTGGCTGCTCGTGCATGACCGCAACCGACCATAGCGGCGAACTGACATTCGCTGCACGCCGGTAAATTTCTTGGCCAAGGCCACCATCAAGAAGCACTACAGGGCGCATAGAGCGTTTTAATTCCTCAAAATGAACGTGTGAATCTGGACATTGGTGGCGCTACTTTGCCATATGCCCCACATAAGCCGCTGTAAATGCGGTTTCCTGAAAAATCTTCAAACCGGTGTCTGCAAACGGAACAGGCAAAGGGTTCGATGAGAGCGTCGATTTAATCAGTGCAGGCGGAAGCAAAACAACCTCAATGTCAGCACCGCTCATTAATTGAATAGCTGCCTCTAACTTGAAGCTGATGGCCCCGCCAGCGAACTTGCCTTTTGGCATACGCTCTTTAATAGCCACTTTATTAACGCCATGCTCCACCAGAAACTCCATGAACAACACCTGAAACTCCTGAAGATCGCCACGGGTGTGGTTTTTCTTCAAACTTAGCTTACGCACGTTACTGTCTGGCAGACTAAAATGCCCCAAATCCAGGTTAAGCAAACACACCACGGCATCTGAGCCGGTTAATTCAACACCACAAACGCGCATACACCATCCCCGCGGCTTAACCGCAGCACTTTTTGAATTTAACACCGCTACCGCAACTGCAAGGGTCGTTTCGGGCCGGTACTTTAGCCTGCGTTACCGTTACGCCCTTGTCCAGAATCGTTGTTAGCTCACCAATGGACTCAACGGCATCCGCACTTGCGTCTACCATAATGCTGACGAACAGGCCTGCTTCGGCTACGAGAACTTCAACTTCTTGCTTCCGTGCTTCACTGGTAACAACCAGCGTTAACGGGAATTTCTTACTACCCGGCTTTTTGTTGGCATTAATTTGAAAACCGCCGTGCGCCGTGTGGTGCTGACGGGCATCCTGCCTGCCTTTAAAAAAGAACTTGTCGGACATGCTGCTATCTCTGATGGGTAAAAACGATGTGCCCGAGCCTATAAACGCAGGTTGCTGTCGGGGGGAAATGGTTTTAGCACGGTTATCGAGCGGGATATATAGTAGATGGTGGAAAATACGATGTCGTTTAACCCATTTAACGAGCGTACATAAGAAAATCCTCTGCTGGCTCTCGCAGTACAGGTTGTTCATTATCATTTACCAAAAGACTTCAGTAAGCTTCAGGCACAACGACTAGACTCGCAGCAACCATCAAAGGCCATTAATATGAAAAGCATTACCCTTTCAAGCCCCGGAGGCCTGGAACACCTCAGCCTTAACGATAGCGCGGAGCCCGGCGAGCCGGAGAATGGCGAAATACGGGTACGCATTCATGCCTGCTCCCTGAACTATCACGATTATGCAGTGGTTGTCGGGGCAATCCCAACTGAAGACCAGCGCATTCCCATGGCGGATGGCGCTGGTGTTGTGGATGCCATCGGTGAAGGTGTCAGCGAGTTCAAGGTTGGCGACCATGTGGTATCAACCTTCTTCCCTGAATGGCTGACTGGCCCCGCCCCTATTGATAACTTTAGCACCACGCCCGGTGATGGTCAGGATGGTTACGCCCGCGAACAGGTCGTTCGCCCAACCAACTGGTTTACCCTTGCACCAAAAGGCTATACCCATGCTGAAGCGGCCACTCTGACCACCGCAGGTTTAACAGCATGGAGAGCACTGGTTGTTAATGGTGGCTTAAAAGCTGGCGATACCGTGCTCACGCTGGGCACCGGTGGGGTGTCTGTGTTTGCGCTGCAGTTCGCCAAGATGATGGGCGCGCGGGTCATTTCCACCTCGTCTTCAGACGAAAAACTGGAACGGCTTACAGCATTGGGTGCAGACCACACCATCAATTACAAAACAACCCCGGCTTGGGGCGCAAAGGTCCAGGAGCTGACAAACGGCGTGGGTGTTGATCACGTTATCGAAGTGGGTGGCCCTGGCACTCTGCCGGAATCCATTGATGCCGTTCGCATTGGTGGCCATATCGCGCTCATTGGCATACTCACCGGCCGGGCGGGCGATGTACCTACTTCAAAACTGATGGCCAAACAGGCTCGCCTGCAAGGCTTGATTGTAGGCAGCCGAACCCATCAGCAAGAAATGATTCGCGCAATCGAAGCAAACGGCATGCAGCCGGTTCTTGACCGGTCTTTTGCGCTGGAAGAAATTGCCGATGCTTTTCGCCATGAAGAATCCGGCAAGCACTTCGGGAAAATCTGCCTGGAGTTCTAATTCAAAAGCCTACTTGACCGGGCCACTCCGCACGATGGCCTGGTGACACCCATGCGTAAAGCCCGAGTTTTTTGTCAGGATTCTGTTATGCCGGAAGATATCCACTTTTACGAACCCGCCAATGGCCACCGACTGGCACATGACCCATTCAATGCCCTGGTTGCCCCGCGGCCGATTGGATGGATTTCATCCAAAAGCCGTGACGGCGTGCTTAATCTTGCGCCTTATAGCTTCTTCAACGCTTTTAACTATATTCCCCCGATCGTCGGATTCTCCAGCATCGGCTACAAGGATTCCGTCCGCAATGCCGAGGAAACCGGTGAGTTTTGCTGGAATCTGGCGACTCGTCCCTTGGCAGAGGCCATGAACCAAACCTGCGCCGCTGTCGGGCCTGAAGTGGATGAATTCGTTCTTTCAGGGCTGACGCCGAGGCCTTCGCGGGTTATCTCCGTGCCGCACGTGGCGGAAAGTCCGGTAACATTTGAATGTCGGGTCACGCAGATACTTCAGTTGGCAGGCGCCGACGGAAAGAAGGTCAATACCTGGATGGTGTTTGGCGAGGTGGTTGGCGTGCACATAGCGCAACACCTGCTAGTTGATGGCATTTACGATACTGCGGCGGGCGAACCCATTCTTCGCGGCGGCGGACCGGCGGACTACTTTGCAGTGGACGCGTCGCAAAAATTTCAGATGCATCGGCCGAAATAGATCAGCCTCGACTTAACCGGAAGGCGTTAAAAATAGCGGCGCTAATATCAAGAAGCTGCAAACAGCTCGCGCGTGTTTGCAGTCTTAGCCATTCAAAAAGCGATACTGCTGTCGGCTTACGAGCACGAACCGCAGCAGACGCCCGGATCGCCGTGTTTACCTTTCTTTTTGGGCGCTATCTCGGCTTCAACAGCGGCTTCTTTTTGTGCTTTTGGGTCGAAGTGCTGAGCTGAATCTGCTTGCACTGCCGCGGCTTTTTTTCCTTTGAATACGTCTTCAAATGATTGAACCATTGATTGCACCTCGGTTTTGGCCTTTAACATCTATTTATAATGAATCTTATTGATTGGGCCAAAATTAGTCAAGAAGTTCTTTGTCTGCGGGGCGTGTAGCGTTAAGAAAACGATAAAACCCGGCTTTCATTCATAGAGGGGCTTCTGCCACCTATGTACAATGCTCTCTGCGGTTAGTTCTTTGTTACGAATCAGCCTTCCGAAACCTTCACCAGACCATTATGCAATCATCAACTGCCCACACAGACCCTCACAGCTTATCAGCATTCCTGGTGTTTCTCGGCGCCGCCTTCGCGTTCAGCGTGGTGATGATCGGCACCACCATGCCGACCCCGCTCTATCCCATCTATCAGGACGCCTTCGGGTTTTCTCAGTTAATGATCACCATTATCTTTGCTGCGTACGCCTTCGGTGTCATTGCAGCACTGGTCATCACGGGGCGCTGGTCTGATCAGTTGGGTCGCCGGCCGTTGCTGTTTGCCGGCATCGTGTGTTCGATTATCAGCGACCTGGTGTTCTGGCAGGCCGACGGGCTAGCAATGATTCTTGTGGGCCGTGTCCTGTCCGGGCTCTCCGCGGGTATTTTTACCGGCACCGCGACCGTGGCCGTGCTGGAACTGGCACCACCACACTGGCGTGAGCGGGCCACGTTTTTTGCCACCGCCGCAAATATGGGCGGTTTGGGCCTCGGCCCTATGCTCGCGGGCGCACTTTCACAATACCTGCCCTCTCCACTGGAATTAACCTACCTGATACACATCGCGCTTGCCCTTCTGGCATTCATCTGTATCTGGCGAGCGCCGGAAACCGTAACAAGACCGACTCAGCCAAAGCTGTCACTTCAGCGCCTGAATGTGCCCCCGGAGGTGCGCGGTGTGTTTGTACCCGCCGCCATCGCCGGCTTTGCTGGCTTTGCGGTTTGTGGTTTTTTCACCTCGATTGCGCCAGCGATGATGGGCAAAGTGCTGGGTTATGACAACCGTCTGCTGATCGGTGTTGTCGCGGGCAGTATCTTTATTGCCTCAACACTCGGCCAGTTCTTGCAGGGCAAACTGCCGCTGCGCCTGCGTTTACCCATCGGGTGCGCCACGCTTGTTGCCGGGGTGACGCCCGTAGCGCTGGGTATCCATTTTCAGTCGCTCACCCTGTTCATGGCCGGTGCAGTCATCGCTGGCATGGGCCAGGGAATCGCTTTTCGCGCCGGCCTGGGCGCTATAAACGCAGCTTGTCCGCCGGCGGAGCGCGCCGCGGTAACCTCAACCTTCTTTATTGTTGCCTACATCGCCATCTCAGTGCCGGTGATTGGCATCGGCTTGATGGCCAGCCTGCTCAGCCTTAAAGCAACCGGTATTATCTTTTCCGTCTTCGTTGGCTTTATGGCGGCCGTGGCATTGCTGATTCTTTTATGGCGTGATCACCGCACAAACTGATGGGTAAAAAGGACGCGCCCGTAAAACGCGTAGTGGGCACAAAATTTGCTTACTACTCTCTCGAAAAAATATGTTAGGTTATTAGTACCTATTCCCCAAGGCTCACCGGGGCACAGGCGCTGCCCTACCGGTATTTGTACCGGGACCGCGCCTCGAAAATAGCCATCAGGTGATGCAAGAGCTAAGGAACCTGCTCAACAGTGTCGCAACCCAGAACTCAAGCAGGACAATCACATGATGTACTTTGCCCACGAGATAGGCCGCGCCGCCCTCAAGCCCATGCGCATGCTCACCAGCGCCCACAGCACCCTACTCCAACACCGCCTGAGCCCCTTATCCCGCATTCCTGGGTCACGCAGCATTGCCTCGGCTTACGATGTGTTCGGAGATCTCACCCACCGCTACTCGAAACCGGCTTTCAATCTGACTACAACCGTCTGTGACGGCCAGCAAGTCGACGTTCATGAAACCATCTTGTGCCGCAAGCCGTTTGCGCAGCTCAAACACTTTAAACGTGACGTAACGCGGCCCAATGACCCGAAACTGCTGATCGTAGCGCCGCTGTCCGGCCACTTTGCTTCGCTCTTGCGTGGCACCGTGGAGGCCATGTTGCCGGAACATGACGTGTACATTACCGACTGGCGCGATGCCTGCAAGGTTCCGCTGTCAGACGGTGATTTTGGTCTTGATGATTACATCGACTACGTCATCGACTTCATCGACCACCTTGGGCCGGACACCCACGTACTGGCCGTCTGCCAGCCCGTGGTACCAGTGCTTGCTGCCACCGCCATCATGGCAGAGGATGGCCACCCCGCCGCCCCGCGATCGCTAACGTTGATGAGCGGCCCCATAGACGGTCGCGTCGACCCCACCGCGCCGTGTAAAGTGGCCACCGAACATAGCCTGGCGTGGTTCAAACGCAATCTGGTCCATCCGGTACCCGCGCCCTACCCCGGAGCCATGCGCGAGGTTTACCCTGGATTCCTGCAGCTGACCGGGTTTGTAAACATGAATTTCGACCGCCACGTTGATGCCTATCGCGGCCTATTTAGGTCCATTCGCGACAAAGAGACCGAGAAGGTCAGCCGCCACCGTGAGTTCTACAACGAGTACCTGGCGGTAATGGACCTGCCAGCCACTTATTATCTGGACACCATAGAGCGCGTCTTTCAGGAGTTTCATCTAGCTCGGGGCTGCTTCAAGCACCGCGGTCGCCTGGTGGATCCCGCTGCCATTCGTAACACGGCTCTGATGACTGTCGAAGGTGAGAAAGACGACATTTCGAGCCCTGGACAAACCCATGCCGCGCAAGATTTGTGCATCAATGTGCCAGACTCCCGCCGCCTGCATCACCTGCAACCGGATGTTGGCCATTACGGTGTATTCAACGGCAGTAAATGGCGCGAATCCATTGCGCCGCGGTTGCGGGACTTCATCCGCGCGTCCTAACCGGTTGATGTGCGCCAATTCCTTGTAATGCAGGAAGAGGGCGTCTGAGCGCTAAAAAAAAGCTAAGTTATAGCCCTAATACTTATTGGCTATAACTTAGCGTTAACCAATTTCTTCTGCAATATTCATACAATCGACATTGTTTTAAATTTCTTATGTAACGATGCCTGTTATGTATGAACAATTATCTTCACTGCTGATTCATTATTATGAATCAGCCTTTCGAAACCTTCAGAAACCAGATCGTCCAATTGGATTCGCTGAGTAATGAAAGGCTCCAGGTTCACTTTGCCTTCTTCCACCAACTTGATGGTGTCTGCATGGTTGTTTGCGTAAGCAATGGTTCCGCGCACGTCTAATTCTTTCATCACAACGCTGTGTACATTCACCGTCGCCGGGTGGCTCCAAATCGATACGATAACAACGGTTCCGCTCGGTTTTGTCGCCTCGACCAGTGTATCTAGCACGTCGTTGATGCTGGTGCACTCAAACGAAACATCCACGCCCCGCCCTTCAGTTATCTTCATAACCTCTTCGATAACGTTGACTTCAGAAGGGTCCAGAACATAGTCCGCAACGCCGGTTTCTTTCGCTTTTTCTTTACGTTTCGCACTCAGCTCCGTAAGGATAACGGTTATCCCCTTTGCCTTTAATACTGAAGACAACAGCAAACCAATAGGGCCACCGCCGCCTACCAGGGCAACATCACCGGTTTTGGCGCCACTGCGAACAAACGCATGATAGCCAACCGTAAGAGGTTCAATCAAAGCGGCTTGATCGAGTGGAATGGCGTTAGAAATCGGATGCACCCAGCGACGTTTGACTGCGATTTTTTCGGATAAGCCGCCACCGTGGCCACCAAGGCCAATAAAGTTCATGTTTTTGGACAACTGGTAGCTTGCGCCCGGGCCTGTGTCTACGCCATCCGCAATAATATAAGGCTCGACAACAACGTGCTGGCCAACTTTGATGTCGTCTACACCTTCACCCACTTCGTAAACCACGCCTGAAAACTCGTGCCCCATTGTTATTGGCGCAGATTCCCCTGAGATCGGGTGAGGGTGGCCGCACGGAGGAATAAATATAGGTCCCTCCATAAATTCGTGCAAATCGGTACCACAGATACCGCACCAGGCTACATCTATGCCCACAGTGCCCGGTTCTACCGTCGGTTCGGGGATGTCTTCAATCCGGATATCACCTTTGTCATAAAAACGAGCAGCTTTCATTTGAATTTCCTTGCTTCTAGTTGAAAAGAAATACTAGATTTTCACCATCAATTTGCCCTTGTTACCACCGCTCAGGAACAGGTTCAGGCCGTCCATAGCCGACTCCAGCCCTTCCAGAACATGCGTGCGATATTTGATATCGCCGTTCTGAACATAAGGGGCCAATTTGGCTTGCAGCTCCTGCGCCTTGTGCATGTGGTCGGGCATAGTGAAGCCCTGGATGGTCAAACGTTTTTTGATAACACGCATCCAGCTTGGGCCAGGGCGCGGAGTTTCGGCGGTGTAATCGGCAATCATCCCGCACACCACAATACGGCCGTGCGCATTCATGCGATCGAACACGTAGTGCTGAATCGGGCCACCGGTGTTTTCGAAATACACGTCTATGCCATTCGGCACCAATTCATCCAGTTTCGCGCCCAGATCGTCGGTCTTATAATTCACGGCACCGTCGAAACCCAACTCGTTAATAATCCAGTCCGCTTTCTCTTGGCTGCCAACGACACCAATAACCCGCAGGCCTTCCGCTTTGGCCAACTGGCCGACAATCGAGCCGACCGAGCCCGCCGCTCCAGACACCACCAGCGTTTCACCCGATTTGGGATGACCACAGCCGAACAGCCCCTGAGTGGCAGTCAGGCCCGGCAATGCAAAAACCGCCAGCGCCATTTCCAGTGGTATTTTTTTATCCACCTTGTTGATACCTTTGCCGTCGGTAAGAGCCATTTCCTGCCAACCGAACATTCCCATCACCCGATCGCCCACGGCAAAATCAGCGTGCCTGGAGGCAACCACCTCACCAACGCCAGATGAACGCATCACCGTTCCCAGCTCTACGGGTGGGATATAGCTATCGGTGTCGCCGGTCATCCAACCCATCATAGCCGGGTCCATAGACATGTAAGCCTGCTTAACCAGAAATTCGCCGTCGCCAGGTTCAGGCACAGTTTTTTCCACCACCTCAAACAGCTCCGGTCCGGGTTTTCCCTTGAGGTGCTTCACCAGATTGATCGCTTTGTAGGTACTCATAAACAAGTCTCTCCTGTGATGATTAAGGGATCACTATCGACTATTAACGATTAAACTCTAACGCAGCCAGTGTCAAAACTGCATTGCCATAAAGACACAAACAAACGATTCAAGAGAGGTGACGGGAAAACCCTGTGCAAGAAATAGATCTGTACCGATTTTTTGAATCAGAACTATCCTTAAACCTTATCGGCTTTCTTGATCTCGATACCGAGTCAACCCTTGCTCCGCTGCCCCAGGAAGGAGAACAACATGCCCCGCCGTAACCCACCCCGTTTCGATACCTCTCGCCTGAAAACCCACATTGACGCCATGGCGAAACAAACAGTGGATGTATCTCCGGACGCCTCGTCCCGGCACTTGCACAATGGAGTGGATACCCCATTGCCACCTGCGGATCTGCATGGGAGCTATGTCAATCATCGCCCGCTGCCCACCGAAGGCGTCGACAAGCGCCATGCCTACATTATTGGCAGTGGAATCGGCGGCCTGTCCGCAGCCTTTTTCCTGATCCGCGACGGCCACATGCCGGCAGAGAATATCACCATTCTCGAGTCCCAAAAGGTCGAGGGAGGCGCACTGGACGGCGCGGGCAATGCCGAGGAAGGCTACATCGTCCGCGGTGGCCGCGAAATGGAAGCGACTTACCAGAACTTCTGGGACGTTTTTTCGGAAATACCGGCACTCGAGCTGCAAGTACCCTTCACCGTACTCGACGAATACCGGATCGTTAACGACGCCGACAAGAACTGGTCAAAAGCCCGGCTTCTGGAAAAACAGGGCCAGATCCGGGACTCCTCAATCATGGGCCTCAGCCGCCCGCAACAGCTTGAACTGGTCCGGCTTTTTCTGGCTCGCAAGGAAGATCTGGACGACATTACGGTTGAAGAGTGGTTCAGTGAAGGCTTCCTGAACAGCAACTTCTACACACTCTGGCGCACCATGTTCGCCTTCCAGAACTGGCATTCCGTGCTTGAAATGAAACTGTATATGCACCGTTTCCTGCACCTTCTGGACGGCCTGAATGATATGACCGCCCTCGTTTTCCCCAAGTACAACCAATATGACAGCTTTGTACGCCCGTTGATGAGCTGGCTGATGGAGCAGGGTGTCAACGTTCAGTACGACACCATTGTACGTGACCTGGAGATGGATATCCGAGGCGAATCTAAAACCACCACTGCGATCCAGTGCCGTGCCACTGATGGCGAAAAGACCATCAAGGTACGCCCGCGTGACCTGGTATTCGTGACCATCGGCTCAATCGTCGAAGACACCGCCTACGGAACGGATGACACTGTGCCCAAACTGAAGGTGAACCAGCCGGATCCGCTGACCGGCTCAAGCTGGCAGCTTTGGAAAAAGCTCGCCGAGAAATCCCCCGACTTCGGGCGACCCGAGAAATTCTGTGCCGACGTGCCGAGTTCAACCTGGGAATCGGCAACACTGACTTGCAAACCCTCCCCCCTGACCGAGAAGGTCAAGGAACTGGCGGTCAACGACCCCTATTCTGGAAAAACCGTAACCGGCGGCGTCGTGACCTTCACTGACTCCGCATGGCTGATGAGCATGACCGTCAACCGCCAGCCACACTTTCTGGATCAGCCCGCCGACGTGATCGTGCCTTGGGTGTATGGGCTGCTCATGGACAAGCCCGGCGATTATGTTAAAAAACCTATGCCGGAATGCACCGGCGAGGAAATCCTGACCGAACTGTGCTACCACCTCGGGCTGATCGATCAGGTCGGCGACGTCATTGCCGCGACCATAGTACGTTCCGCACTGATGCCCTACATCACCGCTCAGTTCATGCCCCGTGCGCAAGGAGACCGCCCCTGGGCGATGCCGGCAGGCTCTGCCAACCTCGCCTGCCTCGGCCAGTTCGTTGAAACCCATAACGACGTGGTGTTTACCCTGGAAAGTTCCGTGCGCACGGCACGCATCGGTGTCTACAGTCTGCTGGGCGTCAAGAAGCAGGTGCCCGACATTTACCCGGGCCAGTACGACATCCGCCGCCTGCTACGGGCAACACGCACACTGAACAATGACGAGACATTTCTCGGCGAGGGCTTGCTGCGCCGGTTTCTGGAAGGGACCTATCTCGAAAATATCCTGCCCCTTGGCCCCGATGAAACACCCGATGATCTGAAAGGTACCGGTCTGTTCGAGCAACAGCTGGCCAATTTGCGTGGGCTGGTCGAAGGCAAGCATTCACTCGAGACCGCGAAGGGGTGGCTGCAGGAAACGATCAATAATCTCCGCAAACGACACTGAGCGGGCACGCCAATGTGCTTCTGTCTGGTTCATGTAAAAGTGCGCTTTAGCCCACCGCCTTTAAGGCAGGCCTTTAATCCATGCCAGGGGGCTTCCAGACCGGAACGTCCTCGGGCTTTGGCGCATCCCAGTCCCGCTGCATGGAAGTGCTCAAGGCTTCTTCGAGCTTCATGAACAGCTCGCCATAGCGGGGACTAAAGTTAATGCCTTCCTCGATTTCCTTCCAGGCTTCAAATAACTCTGCGTCGTGGGCCCGCTCATTTTCGACGAAGGCCCAAGTCATCTGTTTTGCCCGCATGGGGTGCACGCCCATCGCCGTAAGCGCATGGCCACCCAGCTCCAGAGCAGAGTGATAGGTTTCGCTCATCACATCATCAGCGCCCGCCTCCAGAAGCTGATATCCGTGGCCACGGTCGAAGGCGCGCGCCAGCACCCATACACCGGGGAAGAACTTCTTCACATGATTCACCATTGCTACAGCGCGGTCTCGATCATCAATCGCCACAATCAACAGACGTGCGTGTTCAATACCCGCCTTTTCCAGTAAATCAGGGCGACTGGCATCCCCAAAAAAACTCTTGATGTTGATTCGTCGTACATTTTCAATCTGCTCGAGCTCATGATCGAGCACGACGATAGGAATACTGCTGGCCCGCAGTAAACGGCAAACAATCTGCCCAAACCGCCCCACGCCCGCCACGATAACCGGGGCTTGTTCATCAATGGTATCCGCATCCCGATCATCGTTTTGCGAGCGTCGGTAACGCGGCAGCACAATACGGTCGTAAACGATAAACAACAGAGGTGTGAGGAACATAGACAGAGCAACAACCAGAGAGAGAATCTGGGAAATTTCTAGCGGAATGACATCGCTTTGCACGCTGTAGGTGAGCAACACAAAACCGAACTCGCCGGCTTGCGCCAACCCCAGAGTAAATAGCCAGCCGTTGCTGCTGTGAATCCTGAACATCTTCGCAAGCACGAGTAGAATCAGCGCCTTGACCACAATAACCGCCGCGCCTAGAGAAACGATGGTGCCCCACTTGACCAGCAATATCTCGAAGTTGATTCCGGCACCCACAGTGATAAAAAACAGACCCAGTAACAGGCCTTTGAACGGCTCGATGTTGGCTTCCAGCTCGTGGCGGAACTCGCTGTTGGCCAAAACCACACCTGCCAGGAAGGCTCCCAAGGCGGGCGAGAGGTTTACAACACTCATGAGTGCCGCAATACCAATAATCAACATCAGCGCTGTGGCGGTGAAAACCTCTCGCAACCCGGACTTCACCACGTAACGAAACAACGGACGGCTCAGGTAATAGCCGCCAACAATGACGGCAGCGACCGCACCGACAACCACAAGGGCATGAGCCCAGCCCGAAAGGCCAGCCACCAGGCTCAGGCCCGTGTCTTGGCTGGGCCCAGAAGTGGAAGTACCCTTCAATCCTGGCAACGCCAACAGCGGAATCAGGGCTAGCATGGGAATAACAGCGATGTCCTGAAACAGCAACACAGAAAATGTATTGCGGCCACCTTCCGTCTTCGACAGCCCTTTCTCGTCCAGGGTTTGCAGCACAATGGCCGTAGACGACAGCGCAAAAATAAGGCCAACCGCCAGGGCCGTCTGCCACTGAAGACCAAGCCACCAGGCCCCGGCCATCCCTGCGGCCGCCGTCAACGTAACCTGAAGACCGCCGAGCCCCAATAGGCGCACCCTCATGGCCCAAAGCGCTTTCGGATCGATTTCCATACCGATCAGAAACAACATCATGACAACACCGAATTCCGCAAAATGCTGAATAGTGCTGGTTTCCTGCCCAACCAACCCCATAACCGGCCCGATTACCACGCCGGCAACCAGGTAACCAAGCACGGAACCCAGGCCGAAGCGCTTTGCCAAAGGCACTGCGATCACCGCAGCCAAAAGATAAATAAACGCCTGAATGAAATAGGCCGTCATGGTTGGGTCACAATCCTGCTGACAGACATCTGATGCAATCGTCCTTCTGCAAAGTGATCCATTACGATGCCTGACTGTCGGTTAAGAAAAAACCAATATTATTCCTAACCAAAAAAAACGGCCACGAAGGCCGTCTTTTTTATTCAATCTCTTTCAGGTCTGGCTCTACGGCATCAGCACCGCATCAATCACGTGGACTACGCCATTAGACTGCATCAAATCTGCCGCCACCACTGTGGCCATGTTTCCTTTTGAGTCCTCGATCATCAACGAGTCACCCTTGAGGCTGAACGTAAGCTCCTCGCCTTGAACCGTCGCTACCGAGGCCGATCCACCGCCATCCTTAACCATCTTGATCGCTGCCGCCGCAGGCGCTTTGGTCGCCAATACGTGATAGGTCAGAATCGACTTAAGTTGTTCTTTGTTCTCTGGCTTCAGCAAGGTTTCAACAGTGCCCGCGGGCAATTTTTCAAAAGCGGCGTTGTTGGGGGCAAATACCGTAAACGGGCCTTTTCCGGAAAGCGTTTCTACCAAGCCGGCGGCTTTAACCGCAGCAACCAAGGTACTCAGGCTATGCAGGCTTCCTTACTGGCCGGCGCAGCCAAAAATTGAACCAGCTCGCCATCGCTCCTGCCAGCTTGTCAAAAAGCGAGCGTCAGGCCCGCAACAATAATCCCAAACAGAATGGACAACCCCACCAAAATCTTCCAGGGAAAAGGTGGCGCAGGCGGCTCTACAGCAAGTTGCTCTTCCAGATAACGTCTCAGCAACCGTGTATTACGAGTATTGGCCTTGTAGATGGCATCAAAGGCATCTCCCACCACGGGTAACAGGCCACCTATAAAATCGATACCCATATTCCGCAGCATGCGCCGCTTTACATCCTTGCTGGCACCGGCCCGTTGCGCTTCGATCAACACGTAACCGGACAACGCCAAGCCCACGATGTCTCCCAACACCGGAACCAGGCCGATAACCGCTTCAGCCCCAATCTTGAAGCGGGTAAAGGGGATACCAATGCTGCTGTCGGTAAAGCGGCTGAACCTATCCAGCCGTGCAAGGATCGTCCGTTGTCGAGCTTCGGTGGGCTTTGCCATTGCATCTCCACAACCAGATGATAAAACGAGGGTAGAGGACAGGTTAGCAGAAAATAGATCTGTCCCGGATTTTAGTCCCAGATTTGAGCGTTACTGATCGTGGTTAGTCTTCTAAGCCTCGCAGGTATTGCAGCCCGGACAACTGTTCCATCTGGCCCCGAATCCACGCAACCCGACCCCATACATAAGCTGAAGGTTGTGCGGCGTTGAGCACTTTCGGGTTCGGAAGAACCGCCGCAAGCCGGGCCGCCTGCGTTTGCGACAACTGGCTGGCTGGAATACCGAAATAGCGCCTGCTGGCCGCTTCCACCCCGTAAACCCCGCGGCCAAATTCGGCAATGTTCAGATAAACCTCAAGGATTCTGCGCTTTGGCCAAAGTGCATCAATGGCTATGGCCAAGCCGGCCTCCAGAGCCTTGCGAACAAAGCTGCGACCATTCCAGAGGAACAGGTTTTTAGCGGTTTGCTGGGTAATGGTGCTGGCGCCACGCAAGCCTTGCCCCTTTTGATGCTCTGAAACGGCTTTGCGGATAGCCGCAAAATCAACACCATGATGCTCAGGGAATCGTTGATCTTCGCTGGCAACCACGGCCAGCGGCATCCAGGGAGAGATATCCGATAGCGCCACCCAGTCATGCTGCAGCTCAGGGTCTGAATCGGTTACCAGATAAGCCAGGATAAACGCAGAGGTTGGCGGGTTCACAAACCGGAACAGCAGTATCATCATCAACACAAAGAGCACACAGCCGGCAAGGAACCAGGTAGAGCGGCGTAGAAATTTTCGGATCAATGATTGTCGGGCCACAATTTTATCTTCACGCAGTTTTGGGTCAGAATTGAATCTGAACAGAAACTGGAGGAACTTTCCATGAAACATGTAACTATTGATATTGTGTCAGACATCGCCTGCCCATGGTGTGCGATTGGCTATGCACGGTTGGAAAAAGCCATGGAAGAGCTGAAAAACGAAATGGATTTTACCATCGAATGGCACGCGTTCGAGCTCAACCCGGACCCATCCGGCGACGGCGAACCCATACTCCCGGCATTGAGCCGCAAATATGGGCGCAGCGAAGACGAAATGAGGGCAAATCAGGCCCAGATGATTGACGTCGCCCACAGCCTCGGCCTGAATTTCGAGAAACTGCAGGAACGCTATACGCGCAATACTTTTGACGCTCATCGATTGGTGAAGTGGGCTGGACAGCACAACAAGCAGACGGCGATGAAGCAAGCATTTTTCGAAGCCTATTTCGGCCGCGCCGAAAATATCGCCCAGGCGGACATTCTTGTTCAATGCGTGGAGGAGATTGGCTTGAACGGTTCTGACGCCCGAGAGGTTCTTACCTCAAACCGGTATGCCGATGATGTAAGACAAGACGAGGCTAAATACCAGCAAGCCGGGGTTTCAGCCGTGCCTGCCTATATCGTTAATGACAAATATATGATTTCTGGGGCCCAGGAACCGGACACGCTGGTCAAAGCCTTGCGGGAGATCGCAGCGGAACCGGTCTAGGTCGTCTCACTACCGGGCGTAGGGGCCCTTCCATGGGCCTCCTGCGCCTTGTCACGGGATCGCTTACTCAGACGCAGCAATCAGGCTGGCATTACCGCCAGCAGCCGTTGTGTCAACACACAGGTGGCGCTCAATCACATACCGCTGATCAAGTTTATGCTCCGTAATCAGCGGCAGCAGTGCACCATCGCGCTTTCTCAGCGCCTGCCGATACGGTTTCAGCACTGAATGCTCGCCGCAGCTAACCGCTGCCTCGAAGCCCTTGACGGTTTCAAGAGCATCCGGCTCCAGCTCGCCTTCCACACCAACCACCGGCAAACCAGCCTTGGCAGCGCGATCTACTGTGTCACTGACACCCGGCGCAACCACCACTACCTTGTTGCCCTGAGCCAATGCCATAACCATCTGTTCGACCGCTGTTTCTTTATCCGGACCCAGACACAGCACAGTGCCACGGGCGTGGTTGGTCAGAATATTGCTTTCACCGGTTGGCCCCGGCATTACCTCTTCGTGCGCATCAAGTGGCTCCGGAACACTGTCGAAGACCGACTGCATGGCCTCGACCCGCGCTTTTGGCACTTGGGTGTTCATTCTGCCAAGCTTGCCGATCAGATTCTCCAGCGCTCTTGCATCCACCTTCTTGCCGCCCGACTCCGCCGGCCGCTGAACCGTCTCGCCTTTCATAAACCGACGCACATACTGCGGGCCACCGGCTTTCGGGCCGGTACCTGACAAACCCTCGCCACCGAACGGCTGAGAGCCCACAATCGCACCAATCTGGTTCCGGTTGACGTAGATGTTACCCACCTTGATGCGACGGGAAATACGATCAACCCGACTGTCCACCCGGCTGTGAACGCCAAAGGTCAGGCCGTAACCCTTCGCATTAATGTCATCCACTACCTTGTCGAGTTCTTTCGCATCAAAAGTAGCCACATGCAGAACCGGGCCAAAAATCTCTTCTTCCAGATCCCCAATACCGTTCACCTTGATCACCGCAGGAGACACAAAGTTGCCTTTGTGCGGCACTGACAGTTTCTTCAGAAGCTGGTCCTTGTTCTCGAACTTCTTGCAGTGATCGATGATTTTCTTCGCGGAGGGCTCATCAATGACCGGGCCTACATCTGTCGACAACAGCCACGGATCACCAATGCCCAGCTCCTCCATAGCGCCATACAGCATTTTCAGCAGGCTATCGGCAATGTCCTTCTGCACATACAACATCCGCAGCGCCGAACAACGCTGGCCCGCACTCTGGAAGGAAGAGGCCAGCACATCACGCACCACTTGTTCCGGCAGTGCGGTGGAATCGACGATCATGGCGTTCAGGCCGCCGGTCTCTGCCACCAGGACTGCATCCGGTGCCATGTTTTCGGCCATGGCCTTGTCGATTACCTTAGCGGTATTGGTAGAACCGGTAAAACAGACGCCGGCTATGCGGGAATCCGAGGTCAGGCCCGCACCCACGGTGGCACCGGTGCCCGGCACAAGTTGAATCGCATCCTTGGGAATGCCTGCTTGATGCATCAGTTCTACTGCTCGAACGGCCAGCAGCGAGGTTTGCTCGGCTGGTTTGGCCAGAACGACGTTACCTGCCACCAGGTTAGCCAGAACCTGACCGGTGAAGATAGCCAGCGGGAAATTCCAGGGTGAGATGCACACCACCGGGCCGATGGCTTCACCGCTGTTTTCATAGCGAACACCTTCGTTGGCATAAAAATGGGCAAAATCCACCGCTTCACGAATTTCAGCGACGGCGTCCGACAGCGATTTGCCCGCTTCCCGGGTGGCCAGCGCAAACAGCTCAAGGGTGTTCTCTTCATACAAATCCGCGACTCTGCGCAGGCAGGCTGCACGCTCTTCTACGGGCGTGGCAGACCAGGACTTAAAACCTTTCTGCGCGGCAGAAATTGCCGTTTCAATATCGGCCTCGTTGGCCTGGGTAACATGGCCCACCAAATCTTCCGGGTTGGCCGGGTTGCGAACCACCTGTACTTCGGTGCCCGATACCTTACCCGCAATCAGCGGCCCGCCTTTCCAGTGGTGCTCTTTAAAAGCATCGCGGCCCTTATCAATTGCTCCGATGGTGACCGGGTCAGTCAGATCCCAACCTTTCGAGTTGCGGCGATGCTCACCGAAAAGCTTGGATGGACGCACAATCGCTTTACTGGAAATGTCGTCACCCATTTCCTCGACCAGTTCGATCGGATCTTTTGCGATCATTTCAGGCGAAATGCTTTCATCCACAATCTGGTTTACAAAGGAACTGTTGGCGCCGTTTTCCAGCAGGCGACGTACCAGGTACGCCAGCAGTTCGTGATGGGGACCTACCGGCGCATAGATCCGGCAGGGTACGCCGCTTTCGGCCATTACCTGGCTGTGCAGGGATTCACCCATACCGTGCAGGCGCTGAAACTCGTAGTTGGCTTCACCACGGACTCTGGCCAGCTCAAGAATTGCCGACACGGAATGCGCGTTATGGGTCGCGAACTGAGGGTAAATGCGATCCGTCATGTTCATCAGTTTGGTGGAGCAGGACAGGAACGACACGTCACTGCAAGCCTTGCGAGTGAACACCGGAAATCCGTCCAGGCCCATCACTTGGGCGCGCTTGATTTCAGCGTCCCAGTAGGCACCTTTAACCAACCGCACCATGATGCGACGATCGTATTTTTCGGCCACTCCGTACAACCAGTCCAGCATGAAAGGCGCACGCTTACCGTAAGCCTGCACAACCACACCGAAGCCATTCCAGCCTGCCAGTTCAGGATCACTCAGAAGAGCTTCAATGACGTCCATTGAGAGGTCTAGCCGATCCTGCTCTTCCGCGTCAATATTGAAGCCCATGTTAGCGGCGGCCGCTTTTTTGACCAGTCGCATAGCCCTGGGCACAAGCTCTTTCATGACCCGCTCTTTGTTGCCGTACTCGTACCTTGCAAGCAGCGCAGAGAGCTTGACCGAAATGCCCGGATTCTTGCGAACATCACCACTGCAATGTTTGGCAATACTGTCGATAGCGTCAGAGTAGGCATTGTAGTAACGCTGGGCGTCGTGATCCGTGCGGGCCGCTTCTCCAAGCATGTCATAAGAGTAGGTGTAGCCCTTCTTCATGTAGCCTTCAGCGGCTTTCTGGGCTTCCTTGATGTCGCGCCCGAGCACGAATTGCCGCCCCATCTCTTTCATGGCTTGGCTTGCCACCGTACGAATCACCGGCTCACCCAAACGCTTCAGAAGCTTACGGAGGGTTTCACCCACGTTTTTGCGCTCGGAATCCTTGAGCAGGTTGCTGGTCAGCAGCAGGGCGATGGTCGCCGTATTTATCAAAGGAGAAGAGGCCTTGCCCACATGGTCACCCCAGCACCCAGAGGTGATCTTGTCTTCGATCAGGTCGTTGATCGTCGTAGCGTCTGGCACACGCAGCATGGCCTCAGCCAGGCACATGAGAGCAACACCCTCTTTCGTAGTCAGCCCGTACTCGGCCAGGAATTTTTCCATGATGGTGGGCTTGGCGTTCTTCCGAACGCCACGAACCAGGTCGGCCGCTCTAGCAGAGATGGCCTTGCTCTCGGAAGGAGATAATTGAGCGCCAGCAATCATTTCGTGAACCACGACATGCTCAAACGCAAGATAGTAATCGCGAAGCGCCTGTCGGCTGTCGACAAGTGCGGGAGTCTCTGATTGCAGCGGTCTCATGGTTGTACCCTCTTCTTCATTGTTTGTATTGCTCACCGTGCTCGCATTCTACCGAGAACAGCAGAAACATTTTCACTGTAAAAAAGGAATTTACAGGCCATTTTATCTTTTCTTGGGGATAAAAAATGACAAAAACTCTGAGACAGCGCGATTAGATAGGCTAAACTCCCAGATCTGAACATTTAAGTGCCACTAACCCCTAATCACAGCATGCTTTTAAACTTTTAGCGTAGACCTAAAGCTGATGATTTGCAGAAAAGAAGTGGAAGCAAAATCAGATCCCATGCAATGGGTTCTTGAGCATCTGGCAGATTTTACGTACGAACTGCGGAAAAGTTCAACCAAACCGGAGCACACCCAGCAGGAGATAAAGATCGTGGAACTGGACCGGATTGACCACTCAATTATCCGCGAATTGCAGAAGAACGCGCGAGTCACCGTCACAGAACTGGCATCCCGGGTTGGACTGTCCAAGACGCCCTGCCAGGTACGCATGCGCCGGCTGGAAGAACAGGGCTACATTACCGGGTACACAGCGCTGATTAATCACACCAAGTTGCAACAAAACCACATCGCATTTACGGAAGTGAAACTGAGCGACACCAACAGCCACGCTCTGTCCGCATTCAACGAAGCGGTCAATCAGATATCTGCCGTTGAGCAGTGCCACATGATTGCCGGTAATTTCGATTATTTGCTCAAAGTCCGCACCCGTAACATGGTTGAATACAGGCAAGTTCTCGGCGAACAGATTTCGGCCCTACCCCACGTTTTACAGACCAGCACATTTGTGGTGATGGAGAATATAAAGGACGTGGGGGTCTGAACGTAAACCGTAACGAAACCGGTGACAGGAGCCCACGCTATAACAGCCCGCCCTTTCGAAAAGCGCTTGAGGCAATGCGGTAACAAGAACATTAAAAAAGGGGTCGAGTTTTCACTCGGCCCCTTACAAATTCAAATCAGCAATATCTTATCAGCGTACTTTTGACAGAAATTTCTGAGTTAGCGGGTTTTGCGGATCGGTAATAACCTGTTTAGCCTCACCAAGCTCGGCAATAACACCTTCGTGAAAGTAAGCCACGCGATCCGACACATCACGCGCGAAACTCATTTCATGTGTCACGCAGATCATGGTCATTCCCTCATCCGCCAACAGGCGCAATGTATCCAGAACCTCGCCCACCAATTCAGGGTCAAGAGCGGATGTAACCTCATCAAAAAGCATGTAATCAGGTTTCATGGCAAGGGCGCGGGCAATCGCAAGGCGTTGCTGTTGGCCGCCAGACATTTTGGTAGGATAAACGTCAAACTTGTCACCCCCCGGCTATCGCAGAGAACGCGTGAAGCACGGCTATTCGTAACGGTATTGTGTCCAACGTCTCATGTTTTACCCGGCTCTGGGCCGCAGGGTTACATTCCCGAACCTGAAGGTTATAATCGGGCGGCGGCTCAGGATGAGCTCGAAAAAACACAAATCTTCAGGGATCGAAGACATGCTCCAGGCAAACGGATTGCAGTTTACCGCCCGTATTGGCGAACTCCCCTCTGAC
>Ga0314855_100084_pt1 | contig 30078 bp, 28 predicted proteins | sample 2018CB1WmetaG_FD_203636 | JGI IMG/M metagenome (GOLD analysis project Ga0314855, IMG submission 203636) | Cryopeg brine viral communities from Beaufort Sea near Barrow, Alaska, United States - 2018 CB1W | ecosystem: Environmental > Aquatic > Marine > Coastal | place: USA: Alaska | collected... | reverse complement strand
ACTCACAGAAGAGCTTGTTTTTGATAAAAGCGACAGAAACACCCCCACGGGCGTGGGGAAGACATCTCCGGCCCTCCCCCGCCTACCACAAACTCAGAAACACCCCCACGGGCGTGGGGAAGACCGAGCGCAACCGAGCAACAGTTATTTTGCGATGGAAACACCCCCACGGGCGTGGGGAAGACCCTCTCTAACTCTGCGTCCGACATACATACTCGGAAACACCCCCACGGGCGTGGGGAAGACTATCCATTAAGTATGGCGTTAGCTCTGCCTTAAGAAACACCCCCACGGGCGTGGGGAAGACTCACGCCGCTGTCGTCTAAGAAGCGTAGGTCTGGAAACACCCCCACGGGCGTGGGGAAGACGCATCGCCCGCCCAACTTGTGAGCGTAACAGCGGAAACACCCCCACGGGCGTGGGGAAGACGGTGTGGGGGATTGATGTTGCTGTACCCCCATAGAAACACCCCCACGGGCGTGGGGAAGACTTGAGATGGCCGTAGAGGCGAACAAGGAAAGCAGAAACACCCCCACGGGCGTGGGGAAGACTCGATGTAAACGAACAGATCGAATGCTTCGTTGGAAACACCCCCACGGGCGTGGGGAAGACTTCTATGCTCACAAAATGAGTAGGTGATCCCTGGAAACACCCCCACGGGCGTGGGGAAGACTTGTTTGTGTCCATGAGTGACAGGAGCCGTTTCAGAAACACCCCCACGGGCGTGGGGAAGACGACGATAAGCAAGTGTATGCAATTCTCGAAAAAGAAACACCCCCACGGGCGTGGGGAAGACACCCACTTCGGCCACGGCTGCGCCCGCCTGGCGGAAACACCCCCACGGGCGTGGGGAAGACCCTAGAGGATGCCGACCCGAAATAGCACGTTGAGAAACACCCCCACGGGCGTGGGGAAGACCATGACACTGAACGGGGCGGACTCGGTTGGCAAGAAACACCCCCACGGGCGTGGGGAAGACACCAACAAATTGTGAAAGAGCTAGCGCATGAGCACAACATATACTGTTTAATGGGATTTAAGGGTTTCAATAACCAATTGTAATCCGCTGATGTTGATCATTGCTTTCTTGATAGGGCCTATCGTTCTAATTTCGTACCCGGGCGGCCCAGGCAAGGAGTGGAATATCATGACTCCAGACTCAGGTGGGCAGTGCTTGTAAAGGTAATCAATCACCGTAACAGCCACGGAATCCTTGATGCCTGACACGAATACATTGGGCTTTGGCTCTATAAACCACAGCTTCATCCGGCCGCGCACTGCAGGCGGCAAGTCATTTGCGACGACGACGAGCATGGCCTTCCCCCAACATTTTGGGAATATCATCGGCCAGACGTGCCAACAGATCCATATCAACAACCCGCTCTCGAAAAGCGTCAGAAACCATGGCTTTATTGTAGCGGCCGGCCATATCTCGGGTCAGCGCAAAGGCTAAATCGATGCACAGCGCTTCTTTATAGAGGTCAGCCATATCATAGACAAAAGGTAATGGACTGCCCGAATGAATAAAGCCGATGTGCGGTGAATAGCCCATGCTGTGTATGGCGGAGCACAAGATTCCATACAAAGCGGCGTTGGCTGCCGTCATGACTCGATTGGTAATATCGCTAAACTCAAACTTGCCGGGTGTAAACTGCCTCCCTTTCCAGCCTACCTGGTATTCGCGAGCTTTTTCCTGATACAGCGAGCGAACCCGATGGCCTTCCATCCCCATCATTTCCTTGAGAGATTTCCCATTCAAATCCGCATCAGGAAAGCGACGAGCGAACATGCGCTTTGCCACTGCTAAGGACTTGTCCGGATTGGCTGACAGTTCCACCTGCTGCTTAAGGTTTCGCGTATCGGCTGTAGGTAGAAAGCCAGCTGCGTAAAACAGCAAGCTGTCTTCGCCCACCCAGCACACCGAGCAGTTCGCAGCCACCGCCGTTTTAATCGCATCATGGGTGACCGTAGTACCCGGCCCAAGTAGCAACGCGTTCAAGGTTGCAATCGGCAGCGCTACGACATTAGCTTCAAAATCAATCCATTTGATACTGCTATCGTCAACCTCCAGCCTGCCCCGTTCAAGATAGATAAAGGGATACTTGTCTTTGACCTGAGGCAAGGACTCACGGGTGATCTTGACGAATAATCGCTGCCCATCTGCCACAAAACTACTCCATCGTCTGAACGGTAACCCGCCTGTCGCGATACTTCTTGTGCTCGCCAAATTGCAATGGCACATCATTAAGGGTTAGTACTTCACCCTCATGTTCTCCCTGACTGACATGAAAAACGCTGGCTCGAACTTTATCAGCAGCAAGCTGCGCACCGGCTCTCAATGCCTCTTCCGCCGTGACAAAAACCCCTTGGGCAATGAACTCTGTAGGCACGCAGGTTTTACGCCCCAGGTACAAATCCCACATCGGACTTTTTAGGGCTTCAGCTGCTTCTTCGAGATACGCGGCTGGCGCCTGAATGGCAACGGCATAGGCCATATCCTGAAGGTAATAGCGGTAGGTCATTTTTGAACCACCACCTACAGCTGGCTTGCCATCACTGGTCTTTGGAATCATCAGGCTGGCCCAGGGGTTTTTGCTATCGTAACCGCTACCCACCATATGAAAGTCACGCATCAAAGGTAACCGAGGTACTGGCCCACCTAGCCGGTCTTTTCGCACATAGGCATCAAGTTGCATGTCGAGATCAGCCCATGCTGCTAACCATTCCTGCTCCTCGCCCCCGGCGCCACGGGCGCTGCATAGCAAGCCCAAGACGCCAGATTTGGTTGGGAAGTCCAGGCTGTCACGCCGACCAAATCGTGAATCATGCCCCCAGGATTGGAGCGGGGCTTCGAGCCATAGCAAAAGATAAGAATCGCTCATAAACACCTCACTGCACATGGCTTTGCAGGGCTGCAACCAAATCGTCAATGCTGAAGCTTTCATCTTCACCCCAGTCATAGCTGGCTACTTTTCCGAACAAGGAGCCGGATAACTTCTCTTTCTTGTCCAAGTATGCATGTAACGCATCTATGCTTGGTTGCAGATAGCCACCGTCTTTGCCCTTAATAGCTGTTTCGAAAGGGACTTGCAGACGCTGTCCTGTTCGAACTTGCACACGAGCAAACTCCCAAGGACTGGCGCCAGATTGCGTTGTCTGTCGCGCATTAGGCACTGCGACAAACAACGCCTTAGTAAACGCATCAATGGCTTTCTTCAGGTCTTCTCCATCCAGACTTTGAGCGAGCTGTCCCAGATCAAGACTGATATAGCGATAATACGTAGCCGAGTTAAATTCCAAGCTGCCCATATGCGCAGAGCCAGGCTCGGTTTGCAGATCATCCAGAGCGGTGAAAAATTCAACTTCATTGCTGACTTTGTGCGTAGAAATGGCATGTGCAAAAGACGCGGCTGCCTGAACATTCATTTCAGCGGCCTTGGCAACCATACGGCCAAACAAGGCGATATCGAGAGCATCAATGGCAGGATTGAGAGCTTTTTTGGCTACCTTGGCGAGGTCCTTATCCTTTAATTTTGCATCGTCAAAGCCTTGTTCACGGGCATAGGTGGCAAAAGCGCTGGCCTCGGTATCGCTGATGAAAAGTAGGGTATCGTCAATTAACTGATCAGCTATTTTCTTGCCGCAGGCTTGCGCGCTGGCCTCATCTGCGCCTGCCGTCAGGCACGCCTGAACAAACAGCTCTTCTGATTTTTTGGTGCGGGATGCCAACTTGATGCCGAAGTCTTGCATTGCCAACCGTACTTGCCGTTTCCAGCACTGCGAACTGACGCGGGCCCGACTTACTCCGCCTATAATGGCCGTTTTGGGCGCACCTACATCATCGCGATTAAGGCAGGTTACTGGGAACGATTGCAGAATGTGAAACTCGATACGGGTGTTGGTGTAGGTATTGCGCATATTGAATTTCCTTTTCAGGCGAAGGGATTATCGATTATTGGAACGATTTGCAGCAGACCACAGCCGAAGGTGCGAGCCCGGCCTATGCCTTGTTTAAAGCTGTTTTGAAACTGTGCGGGATCGGTAACGCTGAACTCACCCTGAACGTGCGCCTGACAGATAGTAACTAAATGATCGTGTTTGTCTTTGAAACGCAGAACATCCACGCTATCCACCTGCAGGTGCTGCGGCGATACCGTAAAACCCCAGCTTTGTGGGCCTCGGGCTGCAAACCATTCTGCAATAGCCTCACGCCCTTTGACCGGTAGCAACTTCCGGCTGGCGCTGTCCCGTCGTGTAGGGTTGACGACGACCTTGAAGCGATAGCGAGCATGGCTCAGGAAGTCGGCTTGGATGGTCTTGCTTTGTACCTCGCCGAATTGACCATCAATGCGTTCTGCCGGGCTGCGGTTTGCCAGCATCAGAATGCGCCGGCTTTGAAAGTCACCTCCCTGATCAGCAAAGAGTATCCCGCTGCCCTCGCTGGAAGACTTTTGCTCAGCATCGCGAACATCATCATAAAGGCTGTAAACCACCCTATGTAGGGAGTATACGTCGGTAATGCGTAGCGCTTTGATCGCTTTACGATCCAGGTGTAACACGCTGGCAATCATGCTCATGCGCCTGTCTCCCCAGCTTGCGATTGGGCTGATTGACCATAAAACTCTTGGGCCCACTGAGCTTTGATCTGAGTGCGCGCATCATCAAAAGAAAAACGCCGAAGCTGCTTCAGCAGCCTGACAAAATCGAGCGGCTGCTTGGCCTTGCTATCGATCAACGAAAAGAGCGATCGCAAAATACGACAGGCTTCCGGCGTGTCCTCGCAGGCCAGTAAGCGACGTAGGCGAGCCTTGGCCTGATTGCTTTCGCGGCCGTCCTCATAGCAGCTAGCAATAGCGCGCCCGAGGGACAGACGGCCATTGTGTTCGGCCTTGGTCTTGGCTATTGCAGCGGCAATGGTAACGAACGGCAGCCGCTCATAGTCTTTTTCGAGATCAACGCCTAAAGAGGCCAATAACTCCCAGCTCTGATATTCCATGGCGGGGTTATCCCCACGCCGCAGGCGGGCTGCAAGGCCTTTATCCTCCTGGCAGCGCTTGATCACGCTGGTCACAAAGCGTTCTTCCCTTGTTGATTTTGGTTTTTCAGTTGTTGCGTCCATTCGTTCAGACCTCCTGTTTCAGATATTTGCTGTTATTTGGTTGGCACTTGGCCCAGGCATCAAGCTGGCGAGCAGTTTCCCTCGGGCAGAATTGGTCATAAGCCTGATGGACATAGCTGGAAATTTGGCGGCGCAATTGCTGGCGTTGCTGATTTGATTGTTCATTTTGATCACAGCTATCAACCAGTTTTTGAAAGTTGCGCTCGCTAAGCTGCCAGAATAACTGGCTTGCTTGCGCTGCAAGCTTGCCACCATCAACTTTCTGTTCCTTACAAAATGCCATTACCCGCCCGTATAAGTTTCGGGCAAGCGCATCCATTTCATCCATCTCAGTTTTAAGTTGAGCAAACCATGGCTCCCCGAGGGAGTTGGAATTCAGCCATACCTGCGATTCAACAAAATCATCACTACCGGAGACGTATTGTTCGCCAGCATTGCTGCTCACCCGCAACCCTCCAGACCACAAAGCGAAACTCTCTGTTGTATCCCGTGCCCGGTCGAGCCCACCTTTAATCTGCCAACTCTGAAATCCCTGGCTACCGTTTTGACCAAAAAAGCCGAGCAAAGCGGTTAGCTCACGCCAAGGCCGTTTTTCTGGATCGACCCAGAGCGCCTTGGGGTCTTTACCTGCAAAGTTCACAGCGGCAGTGGGGTCAACGCCGCCCTCTTTGTAACCGCTGTGCGCAAGCCCTTCGGAGTAATGCAGGCCATCGATTGTAAGTAGACAGAATCGACAAAGAGGTAATAGCCGACCCATTAGTGACTGCTTCAAACCTTGTGCAACGAAACAATCTTCTCCTGCTGGCATTTGTTCCCACGGCGCAACCCCTATGCCTTTGGGATACATATTTGTTTGAGCAATAAGCCGGGTAGTCAGCAGATTCAGCCACACCGTCTCTTGTAGACTCCCGCCTGTTAGAAAACTATGCAATAAACCCATATGGGCCACCGAAGGACCCGGTTTACTCGACGAGGGTTTGCCTTTGTCGTTGCGTTTCCCCTGGTAACCGGGGGATAACACAATGTGGTTATCAGCCTTCTTTCCCGCCAAAGCAAACCCCATCAAACCGACGATCAATAGCGCCTTATCAGCTTCATTCAGGAGGCGTTGAACCTGGATCTGACTGAACACGGTGGTATTGCCGGATGAAACCTCGGGAATAACCGCACCATAGGCTTGGATTTTCGCGGCAGCTATCGTTGGCATCTGCAAAAAAGGTCGATCGCCGTAGAGATAAAACCGGTCGTACCATTTGTCCAAATATTCACTGCAACGTTGTGCCAACCCGTCACTACCCAAAGCTTTCCACTCGCCATCATCCTTTGGCGTCGCTGCAGCCTGGGCAATGGCAAGCAGCAGTTTCAACAAGGCTATTTTCTGCACCGGGTTGCCACCGAGGCTGCGGTATTCAGGCTGATTGAACACTTGCCGTAAACTGACTCGGCCATGGTCTGCGACAGGTATCCAAGGTTCATCTATCAGGTTGTAGCGGTTTTCCATGAGTATAGGTCCTTAGGATTTGATAACCCGGTAGCCAAGGTCATCACGATAATTGAGGCTGTATTTATTGTGCAGTGGCGCGCCCTGCAGGCCGCTCAACCTGCCTGTTTCGTCCACCAGTGCTACTCGTAAGATGGCCTCTTCGTGTGCTGGGTTACCCAGATAGAAACAATACTGCAAACGAAACCTTTCAAGCGTTTGGAGAGGGATTTGCAGGGGCGCGTCCTGTACACGCAATGCCACCACCTGGCGCATAAGCGTGGCACTTAATTTCCGCCACTGTGCTTTGCTATACACTTGCCGCTGCCAAGGCAGGGAATGCTGCTCGCCATTCAGTAACGTAATTCGCGTTACCTTATCTTCCGGCACCAGTTTTATGTGCCGCAGCAACAAAACGTCAAAACTGTCTGTTTCGCTGTACCGGGTTTGCGCTTTGTTTTCAGGTAACGTGTTACCGGCATCCGCAAGTGTGATGCGAGCGAGTTGCCGCATAGCCTTGCGTCCCGTGCGCCAGCGAGTGCCGTTATCTAGGTTTGCCAGCATTTCGGCCAGTTCTGCAGACTCGTTACGAATGGCATAGGTTCGTTCGATTAATGAGCGAATGTCAGTTGGTAATTGAACGCTAGCGACAGCCTGCCACACCTCCAAACTGCGACACAGTACAAAGGGGCTATATACAAAAGCGCTATTACCAAAAGCTTTTTCAGGGGCGTCAGTGGCGTGATGCAGATCGGGTGCCAGTATCCAGGCTTCGCAGGCTGCTGAGAGTGGTCGAGGGGTATGCTCGTGTCGCCAGAGGCGACCAAACCGTTGCAGCAGCATATCCGTGGGAGCAAAGCGGCTCACCATAAAGTCTGCGTCGATATCCAGGGACTGCTCCAGCACTTGCGTACCAACCAGAATGCAGCCTTGGTCTGGTCTGTTTGACCAGCCGGCTTTGCCGAACCTGTTTACCCACTGCGACTCAAGCGTTTGTCGATCACCCGGCGTGTAGCGTGAGTGCAGCAAACCACAAGCGACGCCTCTATCCGCTGCTCTCGCTGCCAGGCCAAGGTAACGCTGCTGCGCTTCCAATACGGTATTTTCAATCCACAGTACGTGCTGACCGCCTTCGGCGCGATCCAGCGCTTCCTCTACAGCAGTTTGCTCCAACTCCAGCATACGAACGGCTACACGCTGACCCATAGGGGCAGGCATGGCGACTTCTGAAACAGGTCCGGAATTGGGCACGGCAGTAATCAAAGGATAGGCATCGCTCAACAGCCTAGAGCTTAAAAGCTGTTCCCGGCGATCACGATTGAGGGTGGCGCTGAGAATAATGACTGTGCAGTGCAGTGCTTTCAATAGCTCTATTAGCGCATCCAGCAAAGTGCCGGTGTAGGCATCGTAGGTGTGCACCTCATCAAGAATCACCACTTTACCGGCGAGCCCAAATGCCCTCACAAACCCATGCTTGACGTTCATCGCGGCCATCAGCGCTTGATCAATGGTGCCTACCGCAAATGGCGCTAGCAGACCACGCTTGGCCCGATTGAACCAGGCTCCACCGGGCCGACCTTCCTCGCCCATGTCAGTGTCTAGTAGCCAAGCATTGCCATGCAGCAATAATGAACGGTGCTCACACTCCTCGGAGAGCACGCCGACAAGAAACTCATTGAATCGCTCAAATATTTTGTTCGAAGTCAGTTGAGTCGGCAACGCAAAGTAAATCCCGTTGGCTTGTTTGGTTTCCAGCATGCGATAGGCTACATAAAGCGCCGCTTCAGTCTTGCCCAGCCCCATAGGTGCTTCTAGTACATAGACTCCGGGACCCTTTACCTGATCAATCAATTGTTGCTGGGCTGCACGGGGTTGAAAAGAAAATACCTGTTCAAAACTCATACCTTGCCGGAAGGTAGGCGGCACGAAACCGGCTGCATCCAGAGCGCGGCCAATATTTTCCTGCCAGGGTGCCTCGGGGTCTTCAAAAAAATGACCCGAACCAATCCAGTCTGATACCGACGTCAGCCCCGCCAACAAACGGGCCTGTGCCATAGAATCTATATGTGGCCAGTTCATGCCCAGTCGTGATTTGAGTTCAACGACCAGGGCCTCGCGTTCATGCTGCCAGGCAGGCCCACCAAAAATGCCATCATCGGCCCGTTTGCCGTCAACCGGCGGGGCAAAACCGTGGTGCTGGCCGAGAATTTCAGCTACATATTCTGGCGTGTCGATCGCTTTCGCTGTTACCTGGCTGACACCAGCGTGGCCACCCCACTGGCTCTCCATTTTCGGATTGATGTCGGGTATTGGAGCGATCTTTGCCATTCCGGGCGTACAGGCCTGCCGTATTTTCTCTACAAAATATGGGCTTACTTTGCCTATATCATGAGCTGCTGCTGCTAATGGAGCACCGGCAGGAAATAAACCGCTAACCGGCATCCGGGCGATCATTTCGCGGGCAACTTCACCGACAATCTGGCAATGGTTTAACACTGACCTACCTTGAACAACGTCACCGTTGGCCCTCATGAATGTCTTAGCGGGGCATTCATCAGATAATATGACTGGGTGGCCTAAATTTGTTGTTACTTTAGTTCTTCTCAACATTCTTTCACCCAAAATTACTTGTGCAGGAACCGTTCATGAAGTTAACCACACGGTTAGCCCCACTTCGTGCATCACTGTATGAATTATCAGTAAATCTCTCCCATTCTCCGCACTCGACTGACCACCTCTTCCCGCAGCTCCAAAGGCCCCAGAACCTCCACGTCAGGTCCATATTTCAGAATATCCATCACCAGCTCCCGGCTGTCTGCGTAGGGCACTCGCAAATGGAAGCCGCCGTCATGCCATTCCGCAAGCTGGTCAGGGTGCCACTGCTCGTCAGCTACCCATTGAGCAGCGTGTTTGGTAAACCTCAAGTGTGCTGTCGCTTTGGGGTGGCCACCAAAAATACCGAAGCTGGCGCCAGTAAAGTCTGTAAGCCGAGCATCTGTTATTGCGGGAGCTGGCTCGGTGAGCACGGTTGGAGCCCTTATGCGATCGAGGGAAAACAATCGCAAAGCGTTAGCCTGGTGACAGTGGGCGAGCAAGTACCAGTTAGAACGGTAATGCAGCAGGCGCTGGGGGTCGGTGGTGCGTTCTGCAGGTAGGCCGTCCGTGCGATTCTGGTAGGTAAACCGCAACTGCTTGCAGCCGAGCGTGGCTTCCGCGACTGGGTCGAAAACTTGGGGTGAGGAGGACCGAACCTGCATCGGTTGCACGCGGATACGCTCACTCACACGCTCGGCGTCGTGGCCTGCCTCACCAAGCAAGTCTCGGATGCGGGATCTCAGTGGCGCCAAATGGCGTGCCATCATGCCGGGCTGCACCGCTTCAAGCAGTTGCTCGCATGCCAGCAGGGCATAAAGCTCGCTCGCAGTCATCCAAAAACCGGGCAGTTCGAATACCGGCACGTGAGGGTCGTACTGATGCCCGTTGGCTTCCCGACAATACATAATAGGCGCGCCGAGGGTGTCTCTCATGTACTCAAAATCCCGCGTGACGGTATTCCGGGAGGCTTCCAGCTCTTCCAAGAATCGGCGCATTGGAACCGGTCGGGATGCACTGCGTAATAATTCGTGAATTCGATATACGCGATCGAAACGGCCCACATCACCTCCTTGTGATTACTGTAAACATTCTCGGACATGTCGTGCACGAACCAACACGTTAGTTTAGAAAACCACAGATCGCCAATTCGGAGAGACCATCAGCGGTTAGGACGCAGCTATCACCATTAAGAGGAGCCGCCCTGCGGACAACCCATACGCAATCTCGAACTACAACGCTTGAGCCTTAAGCGTAAGAAATTGGTATGCCTATCTCCTAAAGCCTGAGCGACGATTAACCGAAGAAATATGGTCAACAGAGGAACCAACATTCATTTTCACTTCATAAGGAATTTGGCTTTTATTATGCGTAAGAGGATGCGTTATATGGGAGTAAAGGGGAAGGGAGAACTTGTAAAGATTTTCGGCCTAGCTGATTGATATATTAATGTATTTGCACAAATTAACTACTCTGGCCTCGTTTGAAAGAATCTGCGTAATAAAGCGAGAATCACTGCTTCCTCCAAATCATCACGGCGCTTTGTGGGTTGTTACGGTAATCCCCCCATTTTTAGAAGGGGTGCATGTAGTGGTTCAATGATTCCGGACACCAACGTAGGTGGTAATATTGCCACCATAAGCGAGGTGTCTGATGACCAGAAAACGACGTTCTTTCACGTCAGAGTTCAAGCAGGAAGCGGTAGATTCAACCGGTCAACGCAACATAATGCACTTTGGTGTTCACCGGAGTTTTCATGATGCAACCGCACGTCTCAAAAACCAGAGGATTAACGCCGCAGCAGAAACAGGAGCTGTGGGAAAGGTGGAAAAAAGGTCAGTCGCTCAGTGAGATTGGGAGGGCCCTCGGAAAGCATGCAGGGTCGATCACTGGAATGCTTGCGATCCATGGTGGTATTGCTCCACCTGGGCGTTCGAGATCCGCCAGGGTGCTCAATACTGGCGAGCGAGAGGAGATCTCACGGGGCCTATCAGCTGGCCTGAGTTTGAGCCAGATTGCAGACCAGATACGACGATCTACATCAACTGTCAGCCGAGAAATACATCGTAACGGCGGCAGAAGTGAGTACCGAGCGAACTCAGCGGACCAGCGTGCTTGGATGCAGTCAAAAAGACCCAAGAAATGCTCGCTCGCACTGAATGAGGCACTACAGATTATCGTCGCATCAAAGCTCCGTCTTGACTGGTCCCCGGAGCAAGTAGCAGGCTGGTTAAAACGCCAGTTCCCGGATGATAAGTCGATGCATGTGTCCCACGAAACGATTTACCGGAGTCTTTTTATTCAAGCCAGAGGTGTTCTGAAGAAAGAACTTATTAAACATCTCCGCTCAAGACGCAGTATGCGCAGGTCACGGCACAGCAGCTCTGAAGAAGAAGGGGCTCGCACCAGTATCTCAGACGCAGTATCTATCCGTGCCCGGCCAAAAGAGATTGAAGACAGGGCCATTCCAGGCCATTGGGAAGGGGATCTGATCTCCGGATCTAAGAACTCTCATATTGCAACGCTTGTAGAGCGACAGTCTAGATTTACCATGCTGGTTCACGTTGCAGGCAAAGATACGACGAGCGTTGTTTCGGCACTTTGTAGAGAGGTTGGCCGTCTCCCGGAGGAACTGAAAAAAAGCCTGACGTGGGATCGGGGTGGTGAGCTGGGTAACCACAAGGCATTTACACTTGCGACGGACATGCAGGTTTATTTCTGTGACCCGCAAAGCCCCTGGCAACGCGGTAGCAACGAAAATACGAATCGACTATTGCGCCAGTACTTCCCAAAAAAGACTGATATATCGGGTTATTCTCAGGAGAAGTTAGATGCATTTTCGAGGAAGCTGAATGAGCGGCCGAGGAAGACACTCAACTACCTTACACCTGCTGAAAAGCTTCAAAGCATATTTGCGTTGACCGGTTGAACTCACCGCTACTTCATTTAGATCATTCTGGGAATAGTTTGATAAGCAGCTGCCTTTTGGGAAGTACTGTCTCAAAAGGCCATTGGTATTTTCATTCGTTCCGCGCTGCCATGGACTCTGAGGATCACAAAAATAGACGTCGATTCTGGTTGCAGCTGAAAAATCACGATGACTCATCATTTCCGTTCCACGATCCCACGTAAGACTCTGTTTCAACGCAGTTGGAAGCGTGTTCATTTGCTGAGATAAAGCACTAATAACGGATTTCGTTTCCTTGCTGGCCACTTTAACCAAGAGTGTAAAGCGAGTCTGACGCTCACCCTATGTGTCAGCGTAGTTGTCGCCTGATTATTTCAGAGGACAACCATGCCCCATTACTCACCAGAACGTAAGGAAGCCATTCTTCAAAAGATGGCGCCACCCCAGAGCTTGACCGTAGCAGAGCTATCCAGTCAGGAAGGCATCAGTACCGCAACTCTGTATAATTGGCGAACAGCCGCCAGAAAACGAGGTGCCGTTTTGCCATCGAATTCAGCCATTCCTGACAAGTGGAGTAGCGAAGAAAAATTCCGCATTGTGCTAGAGACTGCCCCAATGACGGTGGCGGAACTCAGTGAATATTGCCGTAAGCATGGACTGTATCCCGAGCAGATTGAAACGTGGAAAGCAGCCTGCATAGGCGCTAATTCCCAAGCGGACGAACAGTCCAAACGGAGCCGGCAAGCAGCGCAGGCTGAAAAAAAGCGTGTTAAGCAGCTTGAGTTCGAACTGCGGCGCAAAGAAAAAGCTTTGGCAGAAGTGGCGGCGCTACTCACATTGTCAAAAAAAGCCGAGGCGATCTGGGGCCCCAAAAACGAGGACGAATGACCAGCCTCCCAGATCGCCAACAGGCGGTTGTTCTGATCGAGGAAGCCCAGAGCAACGGAGCCCGGCTGACAAAAGCGTGTGCCTTACTGAACTTGAGCGTGCGCACCTATCAACGATGGAGCTTTGACTCTGCGGTCAGTGCGGACAGACGACCGCTGGTGACCAGACCTGAGCCGCACAACAAACTCTCAGTAGAGGAGCGCGAAGCTGTTCTGGCGCTGTGCAATCAATCAGAATATCAAAGCTGTCCGCCTGCGTTTATCGTCGCCGATCAGCTGGATCAAGGCTGTTATTTAGCGTCGGAATCGACGCTCTACCGAGTGCTGCATGAACACGACCAGGTACACCCCAGAGGTCGTCAAAAAGCGCCTGAACGTAAACGTATGGCAACGACACACAAGGCCTCTGAAGCGAACTGTCTGTGGTCCTGGGATATCTCATGGCTACCAGGTCCGGCGCGAGGCACTTGGTTCTATCTGTATCTGATGATGGACGTTTACAGTCGCAAGATCGTTGGTCATGAAGTCTATGAAAACGAAACCGGCGAACTCGCACGCGAGTTCATTGAAAAAGCCTACTGGCGCGAGCATCTGGCGTCTCGGGATAAGCCGTTGGTGTTGCACTCTGACAATGGCAGCCCGATGAAGGCAGCGACCTTCCTGGAGAAGCTCTACGACTTGGGCATCACGCCCTCTAACAGCCGACCCAGAGTGAGTAACGACAAAGCCTATTCAGAATCACTGTTTAAAACCTTGAAGTTCCGACCGGGGTTCCCGGCCAACGGCTTCAAAACAATTCAGGATGCCCGAGACTGGGTGCTTAAGTTCGTCCGCTGGTACAACACCGAGCACCGGCACAGCGCCTTAAATTATGTAACACCACAGCAGCGCCATACTGGCGAGGCTGATCAAATCCTGGCAAAGCGAAAGCAGATTATAGAAGCTGCGAAAGCGGCGAACCCGCAACGCTGGTCTGGGCAAATCCGAAACCTCAGCTTGCCGGACTCTGTCACATTGAATCCGGAAAAGGCGGCTAATTGTTAAAGAGCTGAGCACCTAAACGCGCCAACTATGTTGACAGGCTCCGCTCAACAACGGTGGCAATGTAGCGCAGTGGACACTATTCTGACGATGGCAGCGCCAGGCTCAAGATGGGATTCCAGGACGCTTACCTCTGAAGCTCCCTTAAGCGCTTATATAAGTATGAGCGCGATACACCAAGTTCTTCCGATACCCGTTTTTTATTATCGTTATGTCGTGCCATGGAATCGGTAATTTTCTCAAGTTCCACCCTTCCCAACGTTTCCTTGAGGACTTCAGCGGTCTTCGTTTGAGTAGTCTGCCTGCTACTTAAATATTCATTAGAAATGATGTCTGATGGCCGAAAGTCATCAACAACTAGCTCTTCTCCCTCAGAGAAAATAAGGGCTCTTTCTACTTCATGCTGAAGTTGCCGGACATTACCAGGCCAAGGGCGGCTCTGCATATGACGATAGACTGAGGGGCTGACCCTCATGACTGGTGTCTTCTGACGGTTTGAGAATGAACGGATGAAATGCTGAACCAGCATAGGTATGTCTTCTAGCCTCTCTCGTAAGGGCGGTACTCTGAGAGTTACTCCGCTGATACGATAGTAGAGGTCGAGCCGAAACTGCTCGGTGTCAATCATGCTGGTCAAGTCACGATTGGTCGCCGCAATCAACCGAAAATCTGACTGCTTAGGTTCATCCCCCCCCACGCTCTCGAAAGAGCCATCTTGTAAAACCCGCAAAAGCTTGACTTGCATGTTGAGTGGCATTTCGCCAATTTCATCAAGAAACAGAGTGCTATCATGAGCCGCTTCAAATTTGCCCTTTCGCCCTTTTTTCTTCGCGCCTGTAAACGCCCCGGGCTCATAACCGAATAGTTCACTTTCTACCAGGCCCTCAGGTAGGGCTCCCGCATTAACCATTATCATCCGTTTATCACGCCGCAGACTAAGGCGGTGAATCGCATGGGCTACCAATTCTTTGCCTGTACCGCTTTCACCGGTGACCAGAATGGGTATATTCAGGGCTGCAACTTTCGCCATATCCGACTTCAAATGGAGAATTGCTTTACTATCGCCAATGATGTCCGCAATCCCATAGGTGCGATTGCGGAGGAAAGACGCTTCACGCTTATAAAATTCAACTTCATTGCGAAGTGATTTGATTTCGCTGCTCATCGCAAGTAGCTGTTCAGGACCTTTGAACATGATTCGACCAATAACGCCGACAACCTTCCCGTCGTTATGAATTGGTAGTCTGCTTACAATCCGATTGGTCGAGAGCATTTTCTGCATTTGGCCAATTTCTGGGTTTCCTGTGCGAGCAACTATATGCATCCTGGTATTTTCAATTATTTCGGTAACATGGCGTCCAGTAGCTTCTCCACGAGAAAGCCCAAAAAATTTTTCATGAACAGGGCTTAAATAAACAATGCGCCCCTGATGGTCAGTAACGGACATGCCGTCAAATGCGTTGGTGAGCAGGTGGTTCAGTATGTCGGGCGCGATATCCACCGCTACTAAGAAATCAAACAGTGTGTTCGCACCTGAGCACTCTTGAATGAAGGCTGCCGTGAGCTCATCTGATAGTGGGACGATGGTGGCAATATACTGTTTAGAGCCCGCCTGGATTCCGGAGATTTGCCTTTTACCTTGGACCGCTTTCTTGAGAGTTTTTTCGACCACCTCAGCTGAATTTCCTAAACCCGCAGAAAAAACCGAATTTCCCGCTTTATCAAAAACAAGTAGGCCGTTGCTTTGTTCGCGATTAGACATGAGTGTGAGTCTCTTCTTAATCGGCTATTCAGTAGCCTGCTTATTATATGGTTGCCAGCATAATTAGTGCTGAAGTGTTTTTATTAGATACATTTGTGTTCGTCTGGAGGCAATGCGTGCCGACCTTATTTCTTATGAAAAAAATATTAAAATGTTGATAATAATATAAAAATATAATCTGGCACTAGTCTTGCAAACTGTAATCGCTAAACGCTAAACGCTAAGAGGAACTGTTCTATGTTGCCGTTTGAGAGTTTGCCAATGCAGGCATGTGGCAAAGGCCTAAACTGGCTTGAAGGGGTCAAGGTTCTTGACCTTACCACATCCGTTGCTGGGCCTGTGGCTACGATGCTTCTAGCCGATCTTGGAGCTGACGTCATAAAAGTAGAGCGTCCGGGCGGTGGTGATGATACTCGCCATTGGGGGCCGCCAAATCTGGATGGAGAATCACTCTGGTTTCTCAGTGCCAATCGGAATAAACGCAGTGTAGTGCTTAATTTCATTGAATCAGCGGGGCGGCGTGTTCTTAATCAGCTTGTTGAGGGAGCTGACGTTGTTGTCGTTAACAGTATTTTGCGCACCCAGAAAAAGCTCATGATTGATTATGAAAGTATGGTCAAGATCAATCCTAAGCTGGTGTTTGTGTCAATTACTGGCTTTGGATTGACAGGGGACCGTGCTAACTGGACCTGCTATGATCTCATCGCCGAGGGTTACAGTGGGGTCATGGATCTGACCGGAGAGCATGACTCGGCGCCTCAGAAAATCGGTGCACCGGCAGCTGACATGTTGGCTGCAGTCGATGCGGCTTACGCCACGATAGGTGCGCTTTTCGATGCCAAGAGGACCGGTAGATCTCATAAACTAGATATTTCTCTCGTCGGAAGTATGACTCGTTTCCTGTCACCCCGAATTATGTCATATCTCGGCACTGGTGAGGTGCCAAGGCGAAGTGGTGGAACAGACAGTGTGATTGCCGTCTATCAAGCGTTTGATACGGTTGATTATCCGATAACGCTCGGGCTAGGTAACAATAGTATCTGGAAGCGCTTCTGGAACGTGCTTGGATATCCGGAGAAAGCAGACGATCCATCGCGGGAGAGCAATGCTAACCGTCGAGAACAGCGAGCCGCAATCGTGAATGAAATCCAGGGGATCCTGATTGACAAGCCCAGATCGTATTGGCTGGACTTGTTCCGTGGCGCAGGTATTCCTGCGGGCCCCATCAACAGCGTGGACCAGTTAGTGGCAGATGAGTACTTTCAAGCCAGTGGCATGTTTTACAGAGCGCCAAACGGCTCATCGAGTGTTCCCCAAGTAGGTACGGCAATGGTACTGGATGGCAGCTCGGAAACTCTGCGCTCCTTGCCTCCACGTCTAGGTCAGCACACAAGGGAGGTATTGCAAGGTCTGGGATATGGCCAAGGTGAGATTCGCCAGCTTTCTGAAGCCGGTATTGTTGAAATTCTTTAGCCAGTTGCACAACAAAAAATTCAATAAATTTCGAGGAGATCTATTCCCATGAATTACAACACCATTCTCTATCGCGAAGATGGTCCAATTGCGAGGATTACGCTCAACCGTCCTGATGATGGAAATATGTTCAATGCGGAAATGTGTCAGGAGTTGCGCCAGTGTTTGGATGAGATTGGTCGCGAAACACGCACTCGAGTGGTTGTCCTGACAGGAGCTGGTGACAAGTTTTTCTGCATTGGCGGGCGTAAAGACGGTATGGAAGACAGCTTGATGTATGCGGGTGTGCTGCCAACGCTTGAAATGTACGAGGCCATAGAGCGAATTCAAAAACCGGTGATTGCATCCGTCAACGGCTATGCCATTGGTGGCGGCAACGTTCTTCAAGTGGTGTGTGACCTGACCATCTCTAAGGAAAGCGCCTTGTTCCGTCAGGTAGGGCCGATGGTGGGGAGTTTTGACGCTGGTTACGGTACGTGGTTCCTGGAAGACTTGGTCGGTAAGAAAAAGGCGAAAGAGATCTGGTTCGCCAATCCGAAAATGTCGGCACGGGAAGCGCTTGAGATCGGAATGATTAATAAGGTGGTGCCGGATGATAAGTTGGACGAGGAAACGACCAAGTGGGCTTTAACCATTGCTGAGCGTGGTAGCTTTGCACTTGCTTCACTGAAATCCGCTTTCAATGCCCGCCATGGTGGCGTGGGCGGGCTAGCACGCATGGCGCATGATTTATTACTGCGCACGTATCTACAAAGTGAGGAATCGAAAGAGCTTGCGGATTCGTTTGCAAACCGCCGTTCACCAGACAGTGACAAGTTCGGTCACTGATCGCTGGGAAGGGGATGAACCATGAAACCGTTACTTACATTACATAACCCAGCGGTTGCAAGTAAGTTCTATAAAGATGGTTACTGGACAGCAGATACAATGTATTCGCTGTTGAGCAAGCATGCCAGTGAGCGTCCAAGTTCGTGGGCTGTTCGTGACAGTGATCGCCGCCTGAGTTTTGATCAGCTTGTGGCAGCGGTCGATATGTTGGCAGCGCGAATGCACAGACAGGGGCTGGTGCCGGGTGACCGTGTGTGTGTCTGGCTCCCAAGCTGTGTCGAATCGATCATTGTTTTCTTGGCATGCGCCCGCAATGGGTACGTGTGCAACCCATCCTTGCATCAAAACTATACGGTGGCCGAGGTCGTTCATAATTTGGAGAGGCTGCGGGCTCGATTTCTGTTTGTGAAGCCCGGTTATGGAGTGGACGCGAAAACCAATGACATTTTTTCTGCGGCCGGTAAGGTCGAAGAATTGCATTGCATTGTGACCGTGGGCGAAGAGAGGCATAAGGGCAATTTTGGTTTAAGGTTTGAACCATCCTTCGATGACGATACAGGGGAACTTCCTGCTTACGACTCGAACCCGGATAAAGTCGTTTATCTCGCATTTACGTCGGGTACCACAGGTGATCCTAAAGGTGTCATGCACAGCGATAATACGCTCTTGGCCAACGGGCGCGGTATGGTGGCTGATTGGGAATTAGGCTTGGATGATGTGCTTTTCACTCTCAGCCCTTTGAGCCATCACATTGGAACAGTAGCTCTTGAGCAGTTTCTCGTTTCGGGCTGTGAACTAGTCGTCAACGACCTCCCTTCCAAACAGTCGCCGATAGATTGGATATCCGAAACTGGTGCAACTTACGTTATGGGTGTGCCAACCCACGCCATGGATATTTTGTCGGAATTAAGAAAGCGCGGAGCGAACTCCCTGGGTAAAACGCGGACGTTTTACATGGCGGGAGCGCCGATTCCCAAAAGCGTAGCTGAAGCGTTTCTGGAGTTGGGAGTTAGGCCCCAGAATGTTTATGGCATGACTGAGAACGGCTCACATCAATATACCCGTCCAGGGGATGACGTTAGCACCATCGTATCGAGCTGCGGTAAGGCCTGCCCAGGGTTTGAAACTGCCATTTGGGACGCGGCAAGCCCTGATATTGGTCTGGGTTCCGGTGAGATTGGTGAAATCGGTACTCGTGGTGCCCTCCTCATGCTTGGGTACTTCGATAATCAACGGTCGACAGAAGATTCGTTCAATAGTAGCGGCTGGTTTCTGAGTGGTGATCTGGGATGGCTGGATGAGCAAGGCTGTCTGCATATTGTCGGGCGCAAGAAAGATCTCATTATCCGTGGTGGGCACAATATTCATCCCACACATATTGAGTCGATTGCTGTTCGTCACCCGAGAGCACAATCGGTTGCGGTTATCCCGGTGCCGGATGAACGCCTCGGGGAAAAGGTCTGCTTGGCTGTTATCCCCGTCTCCGAGCAGGAAATTGATCCGGACGATATGCTGACCTTCCTCCATGAGCAGGGCCTATCAAGGTACGACATGCCTGAATATTTTGTCAGTTTGGGAGACTTCCCGATGACTGCCAGTGGAAAAATTCTCAAACGCACACTGGCTGACTGGGTCCGTGAGGGTGAGTTGGAGTTGGTTCCCATTCGTTGGGTGGGGCCGGTGACGCAAAAGGACGCTTCCAATGACAGTTGAGTTATCAAGCCTTGAAGAATTTGCGCTTATCAGATTGAACCGCGCTGAAGCTCTGAATGCTCTGAGCTTTTCGATCATCCGTGAGCTTGAAGTGGCCATCGAGAAAGTTGCTGCCAGTAACGCCAGGGCTGTCTTGATTATTGGTGAAGGAGAAAAATCTTTTTGTGCGGGCGCCGACATCAAGGAGTTGATGGGGCGTTCAATAAGTGACCAAAAGCGGGGAGCAGAGCTGGGGCAAAGAGTGTTCCATAAACTGTCGCTATTGCCCATGCCGACGGTTGCCATCATCAATGGTTTTGCATTTGGTGGTGGGTTGGAATTGGCGCTTGCTTGTACGTTCCGGCTAGCAACAGAAAACGCACGTATGGCATTTCCGGAAATAAAGCTTGGCTTGATTCCAGGTTATGGGGGGACACAGCGATTGCCGCGAGTGGTCGGCGAGTCGAAGGCTTTGGAACTGATTATGACCGGCCGTGTCGTTAAGCCGGAAGAGGGTGAACGAATCGGTCTGGTGAACCGTTTGATTAAAACCCCCCCCCTTGATGCCGGTGTAAGTTTCGCCCGTGAGTTTTCAGGGTTTGGAATGCTGGCTCTTGGTTATGCTCGCGAAGCTGTTCAGCGAGCATTGGACCTCCCTGTTTCGGAGGGTCTGAAAGTGGAGGCTGACCTTTCTACTCTTGCCTATCAGACCGAAGATGCTGATGAAGGTATGAAAGCTTTTATTGAGAAACGTAATCCAGAATTTAAGGACCGTTGAGATGGGGAATGAAAAAGTAATTATTGTCACTGGCGGAAGTCGGGGTATCGGTTCATCCATCGTCCGTAATCTAGCCACCCGTGGCTATCGGGTTGCGTGTATCAGTCGAAAAGGTCAAGGAGTGGAAGACGCTGAAGTTACCCCCACTTGCAAAGACCTGATCAAGGCCTACGCCTGTGATGTCACTGACCATCAGGCAATGTCCAAGACGGTCGAACAGATTGCTTCAGATCACAGCGGTATATGTGGTCTGGTAAACAACGCAGGTATTCATCTAGATGGTCCCAGTGTCAGTTTCGAGGCAGAGAAATTCAGTACTGTGCTGGGCACGAATGTTATCGGGCCATTTGTCTTGTCGCAAATCATCCACCCTTACTTGTGTGAGAAGGGGGGGGGATTGATCGTGAGTATTGGGTCTTTCTATGATCGGGCGGGGGTGCCAAAAAATACCGCGTATTGTGCGTCCAAGTCAGCGATTGCAGCAGTGTCCCGGTGCCTTGCGGTGGAGTGGGCTCGAGACAATATCCGGGTGGTGAATGTTGCTCCGGGCTTTGTCGAAACGGACCTCAACCGAGGCTATCTGGAGAAGGAAAAGTTTCAACAGTATCTGCGCTCAAGAATTCCGATGAAAAGGCCCGCTCAGTCGGAGGAAGTCGGGCAGTTGGTTGGGGCGTTGTTTTCCGAGAACATGCCGTTCCTCACTGGAGAGACCATATACTTCGATGGCGGCCAAGGCATCCAATTGTAACGTACCTGAAACTGGAGTTGATATGAGCATTTTTGATCGTATCTGGCGGCTGGACTCGCTGCCACAAGAAGAGCGGATGCTGGTTAAATCCGTTGCTGAGTTGTGTGAGAAGCAGATCAAGCCTCGTGCCGCACACTTTGATGCCACGGGTGAATTCCCTTGGGATAATGTAAACGCAATTAATGAGCTAGGCCTGAATGGTGTTTTTATTCCCGAAGAATATGGGGGGGCTGGACTTTCTTTTGCCACCTACCTGCATTGCGTCAGGCTGATCAGTAGTGCCTGCGCTTCGACCGGAATCATATGGGCGACAAATTGTCATGCTATGAAGCCGGTGATTGATTTTGCTACCGAAGAACAGAAACAGCGTCTATTGCCTCGTATTGCCAACGGCGGATTGGCTTCATTGTGTATTACTGAGCCCTCTGCAGGTTCCGATGCCTTGGGTATGCGAACTCAGTTCAAGCCAGATGGCGAGGAAATTATTGTTAACGGCAGCAAAACCTTTATTTCAAATGGCGATGCTGCGGATCTCTTCCTTGTATTTGGTAAATGGAGTGAGATTGATGATCCTAAGAAGTCTATCTCGGTCCTTGTACTTGAGAAAGGTACTCCCGGTCTCGAGGTTGTTAGCAAAGAGGATAAAATGGGCCATCGTGCCTCCAGTACCTGCACCCTGTCCTTTGATGACTGCCGGGTGCCAAGGGCTAACCTATTGTGCGATCCGGGTGATGGTCTGAAGGTTCTTCTTGCTTCATTGAATAAATCTCGTCCCAGTGTTGCCGCCCATGCACTCGGTATTGCGAGCGCCGCTTTCCAGGATGCTGTCAGTTATATCAACGAAAGAAAGCAGTCAGGGCGCAAGATTCTCGAGTTCCAGGGTATTCAATTCATGCTGGCCGATCTCGCGTCTGAGCTGGCACTTTGCGATAACTGGCTGATGCACGTTGCAAATCTCATTGAAAGTGGTTCAGAGGATTTTGCAACGGAGGCGTCGATTGCCAAACAGCGCGCTTCGGACCTCGCAATGAAGATGACAACGGAGGCAGTTCAGTTATTTGGTGGTTATGGGTACTGTCGAGACTACCGGGTGGAGCGGTTAATGCGTGACGCCAAGATCACGCAGATATGGGAAGGAACCAACCAGGTCCATCGGCAATTGATCGGTCGTAGCTTTTTGCAGCGTTAGGAGATAATCAATGAGTGACATCAAGACAGTTGCAGTTGCCGGTGCCGGCACAATGGGTTCTGGCATCGCAATCGTTGCAGCCCGAGCTGGCTTCGAAACGTATCTGTTCGATACCAATGAGGACACAATCGCTCGTGCTCGTAAACAAACCGAAGGCTTCTTTGCCAAGTCAGTCGCTAAAGGCAAGTTGACCGAAGAGCAAGTATCGGAAATTTTAGGTCGAATGCATGGCACGACCAGAACAGAGGAGCTTTCCAGTTGTGATCTCGTCATTGAGGCTGTGTTTGAAGACCTAAAAGTAAAACATGACCTTTTGGGGCGCTTGAATGAGGTCTGCCATGAAAAGACGATTTTTGCATCTAACACCTCTACCCTGTCGATTAGTGAAATTGCTGGGGGATCGGGGCGTTCTGATCGAGTCGTGGGCATGCACTTCTGTTTGCCCGCGCAGCTAATGAAGTTAGTGGAGATGTCGCCTGGGCTGAACACGTCGGAAGAAACTTTCAAGAAAGCCTGGGACTTTTGTGAGCTATTAAAGCAGAAGCCTGTCCGAACTCAGGATACCCCAGGTTTCATTTTGAACTACTTTTTGGTGCCCCTTAACAATGATGCGATTCGCCTTGTCGAAAGTGGGGTCGCCGAGCCGGCAGATATTGACCGAGCTATCAAAAAGGGATTGGGTTACCCGATGGGGCCCTGTGAGCTGCTTGACCTTATTGGGCTCGATACACAGGTGCGCCTCTGTGACACTTTCTATGAGGTCACAAAAGACCCTCGTGCAGCTTGCCCTCCACTACTAAAGCGTATGGTCGCAGCAAATCGTCTTGGCCGCAAAACCGGCCAGGGGTTTTATAACTATGATCAGGATGCAATGTTTGGAGGCTGAGTGGATCATGGAATATCAAGTCGTTAAAACAGAAGGTGAAAGTCGCTCGTTTCCGGATGGCAGCGTGTTTCTGAGCAGCGCATCTGAATCGTCAGATATCGTGGTGTTAATTGGTGCCAATGCTGGGGATGCATTGGGGGCGTTGACTGACCAAGATAGTAAACGGGTAATTCTGGTTGAGCTAAGCACGGAGTGCCTGGCGTTGCACACTGGAGAGTCACGAGGTCAGGAAGGCTCAAATATTCTGGGTTTCTCCCGATTCAGGCTAGGTAATGATGCGCCATCTGACCTTGTAGAGTTGGTTTGTCAGCCGAACTCCTCTGAAGTGGCTATAGACAGCGCAATACAGTTATTTAAAGAGGCCGGGCTTGAGGTGTCAGTGTGTCGTGATTTTTCGGGTCGGATTATTGACCGCCTAATTCGACCTTACTATAACGAGGCGTTGCGTCGTCTTGATGAAGGCCTAGCGACTGCTGATGATATGGACCTTACCCTAAAGCTCGGGCTGGGCTACCCGGAAGGTCCTATCGAGTTGTTGGAAAGATCCGGACTAGCTGATCACTATGATGTTAGCAAGTCTTTGTTTGAGGTTTACGGGGAGCGCGCATACGCACCTGCAAGGCGCGCCGTAGTTGCAAAACAGCACACAGAGAAGTGAGGTCGAAATGCAACCATTGAAAGGAATAAAGGTGCTGGATTTTAGTACGTTGCTTCCGGGACCTCTTGCTACCCTGCTGCTGGCTGAGGCCGGTGCCGAGATTATAAAAGTGGAGCGGCCTGGGAGGGGGGACGAAATGCGTTCGTATACCCCCCGTTTTGGTTCGGATAGTGTCAACTTCGCACTGCTGAACCGGGGGAAAAACAGTGTCACGGTTGATCTGAAAACCCCTCAGGCCGTTGAACAATTGACCCCACTGATTGAAGAGGCTGACATTGTTGTTGAGCAGTTTCGTCCGGGGGTGATGGACAGACTTGGTCTTGGCTACGAGCAGTTGTCGAGCATTAATCCAGGTGTCATTTACTGTTCGATTACCGGATATGGTCAGAGCGGCCCCATGGCCAATGCAGCCGCCCATGATCTGAATTACATCGCTGAAACTGGTCTGCTTGGTTTGAGTGAAGGAGCTGACGGTGCCCCCGTTCTTCCCCCGGCCTTGATTGCTGACATAGCGGGGGGCGCCTATCCGGCCGTAATGAATATCCTGCTTGCGCTTAGAGCCCGGGATCAGACTGGAAAGGGCTGTTGTCTTGATATTTCCATGGCCGACGGCATGTTTACTTTTATGTATTGGGCGTTGGGGGAGGCTCAGGCGACGAATCAATGGCCGAAGCCGGGAAATGAATTGGTAACCGGTGGTTCACCGCGCTACCAGATATATCGTACTTCCGACAATCGCTTTGTGGCGGCAGCTCCTCTTGAGCAAAAATTTTGGAAAAATTTTTGTCAACTGATTGATTTGCCTGAGGAGTATCGTGACGATGAAAATCACGAATCCGAAGTAAAAAAAGCCGTCGCGGAGAAAATAGCTGAAGCGCCTGCATCATACTGGTCTGAATGTTTCGCCGATCAAGATGTCTGTTGCAGTATTGTCGCGACACTGGCGGAAGCTATTGAAAACCCTCAATTTCGGCATCGAAAGCTATCTGAATACTCAATTATGTCTGACCCTGGTCAGTTGATTGACGCATTGCCCGTCCCTGTTGCCCCCTGCTTCCGAGAAGATCTCCGGGAAAAGGGCTATCCCAGCCTCGGAGAGAATAATGGTCGATTCGTTTCAGGACAGGAGAAGTAGTGATGATGCATGCTGTATGGATTGAAAAGTTCGGACCTGTTGCATCGGCTGAAATAAAAGAGGTGGCTGTTCCTGAGCCTGGCCCTGGAGAGGTTCTGGTTCGAGTATGTGCCGCCGGTGTGAACTTCCCGGATGTGCTTGTCATCGAGGGTAACTATCAGGTTCGTCCACCGTTGCCATTCAGTCCCGGTAAGGAATTGAGCGGTAAAGTTGAGCGTGTTGGGGAGGGCGTAACCGGCGTTCAGGTCGGTGATCGTGTGGCGGCATTAGTTGAGTATGGAGCTTTTGCAGGATACGCAATCGTGTCTGCCGCCCATTGTTTCCAGATCCCTGAAGATATGCCGTATACGGATGCTGCGGCTTTGGGCCTCAGTTATCAGACAGCTTATTTTGCATTAGTGGAAAGGGCTGGTTTCCGGAGGGGTGAACGGGTTCTGGTAAACGGTGCTGCCGGCGGAGTCGGCTTGGCGGCTGTCCAGCTTGTGAAGGCTCTGGGTGGTGTGGTTTACGCTGGTGTGATTAATGAGGAACAGGCCCGAGTGGCGAAGGATTATGGCGCAGACCATATCATTGATCTAACGGATGGCCCTGTCCGTGATCGATTGCGTGAGCAGGTTCGTCAGGCTTCTGATGGGCATGGCGTTGACATTGTCATCGACCCTGTTGGAGGAGATGTTTTCGAAGCCAGCCTGCGGGCACTGAATTGGTGTGGCCGATTGGTGGTCATTGGGTTTGCCGCCGGAGAGATTCCGACTGTTAAGGCAAGCTATCTGTTGGTGAAAAATGCCTCTGTCTCAGGGCTGCAGTGGAGTGATTACCGGGATCGGGAGCCGGAGAAAATGGACGCCGCACAGCGACATATGTATGAGCTGTATCGGTTGGGTAAAATAAAACCTCATGTAGAGGTGATTGAGCCATTGACTGAATTCAAGCGACTTCTGGATATGGTCAAGCGGGGCCAGGTCCGTGGCAAAGCAGTGCTGATTCCCGCTTAGGGAAATTTGCCTCGGTGCAGTTGATGCACAGCTTTGCTCTTTGAAACATTGGAGCTATTGAATGATTAATCCATTTTCATCTATGTGTATTGGGGTTGTGGGTGCCGGAACTATGGGAGCCGGCATTGCACAGGTTGCAGCTAGTGCAGGTCATCAGGTATTTCTCTACGATGTGACAGAAGGAGCGGCAGAGCAAGGCGTTTCCCGAATCCAGCGAGGTCTTGAAGGGCTGGTGAAAAGGGGGAAGATGGTTGAAGCACAGCTGAACGATATCGTAGGGCGTATTGTTCCTGCTTCCAACATTGAGCAATTGACATCATCAGGCCTGGTAATCGAAGCCATCGTTGAAAATCTAAGCGCCAAGCAGAAGCTTCTTACTGACCTTGAGGAAATATGTGGCGAGGACGTCATCCTCGCCACTAACACGTCATCAATTTCGATTACCGCAATTAGTTCGGCATTGAAACGGCCAGAGCGTTTGGTCGGAATGCATTTTTTTAACCCCGCTCCGATCCTGAAATTGGTTGAAATTGTTAGTGGCCTTGCATCCTCTCCAGAGATTCTGGATCGCGTTACCGAACTGTCCCGTATATGGGGAAAGCATCCGGTTCGTGCACGCTCAACCCCGGGGTTCATTGTTAATCGGGTTGCGAGACCCTTCTATGGGGAGGCCCTAAGGGTTTTGGAAGAGGGGGCTGCCAGTGTGGCGACGATCGATGCGGTATTGAAGGAGTGCGGTGGCTTCCGAATGGGTGCCTTCGAGTTGATGGATCTGATTGGACTGGACGTAAATTATACTGTAACCAGTTCGGTTTTCTCGGCGTACTATCAGGATCCTCGTTTCCTGCCATCCCTTCTTCAGAAAGAGTATGTTGATGGCGGCCTGCTTGGTCGTAAAACTGGCCGTGGATTTTATGAATATGGAAGTTGTAAGGAAGAAAGCACCCAGAGGCAGGCCGATGTCGATCAAACAGTGGAGGAGATTGTTGTTGAGGGGTCGATAGGTCATGCAGAGCCATTGATTGACTTGATTGCTAAAAGTGGCGTTCGGGTTCGAAGGCAAGAAGGCCCGGGCATCATTCGCGTAGGCAGCGCAGTCTTGGCTCTGACGGATGGCCGTCTGGCCACCCAGCGAGCATTGGAATGTGGACACGACAATTTTGTTGTTTTTGATCTGGCGCTTGATTATGCGAAGACGACTCGCTTGGCTATAGCCCCCTCAGATCAGTGTGCGGAGGATGCTGTCAGAACTGTTGAGACGTTACTTCAACGTACTAACCGAGCGGTCTCCAGGATAGACGACATACCCGGCATGGTTGTCATGAGAACGGTCTGTATGCTGGCCAATGAAGCGGCAGACGCCGTTCACCTGGGTGTGTGCGATGTGTCTGACTGTGATACGGCAATGTGCAGTGGCCTAAATTATCCTAAGGGGCCACTTGCATGGGCAGATGAGCTTGGGCTAGCCAATGTTGTGAACGTTTTGGACAATCTGGCATCAGTTTACGGACTGGATCGATATCGTGTCTCTCCTCTTCTGCAGAGGAAAGGCCTGGTTGAAGCCACCTTCCATAAAGGGAATCTTGTGGGCTAGGTTCGTGTGAACAGCGGAATCGTGATTCGTTTTCTTTGTTGATTTGGCATCGTAAAACTTTGTTCCTTTGGCGGTTTCAGTTCCTAGGAGAATGTATGGAGGGAGCTCTTGGTATTTGGTTTGACACTGGGGCCAACAATTGGAATGAATTGGATAACTGGTTTGCGACTACGAGCAGCCAGCGGCTTTTCAATGCAAGGACCTTCTTCAGATAAGGCGTTACGAATCCATTTCGGAGGGGCCGCGATATTTTTGCCTCTATGAATATCCCACGGCAAATGCAGTGTCTTTGGAAAATACACATTCTCACTTTTCATGCGGAAGCCCGGCCTGTGCTGACTCAATTCCCGAGTTCATATGCCGGGTAAGCCATCTAGGTGGCGGGTTGGTGTTAAAAATGAGCAGCAATATTGGTTGCACCGCAATGACCTTTCAACTTGTAACGAAAAGCAAGGTTCATGTAACGTCTGTCTTGGAAGTGCTAAGTCGACAAATTTTTCCAATGCCGGGTATCACATCGCTAAAGTTCTGGTTGTGTGGTGTAGACCAACCCTTTTCTGCAAAGTCCTCAGAGGTCCGTTTCCCAAGAAAGGCCATCATATTGATTGAAGGCATCAGGCCAGGCGTCGTGGCTTCAGCCTGGAACAAATGTTCTGCGCATCAAGCCCTTAAGTCTGATTGGCCACTTCTGAAGGGTACCGCCTATAGGCTGCTTCAGGTGGCATCGGATCCTCACTGAGCAGAGTCTTACCTGGCGGCGTCGCGTCATCCTTCGTTTTATAAGATTGTATCTTTCTCATGACCTGCCCTCGATCACTCCGTAAGCGCCAATAAATCGACCCACTTGCCTTCAGTCGATCTGCGGCACTTTTTTTGAAGTCCGCTCCAGATCTACACCCCACGGCAGCAATGCTTCCAGCTTTTCCAGCGTGTCTGCTTCGGCAATGCGGTCCAGCACATATTGGATATACGCCGAGGGCTCCAGACGGTTTGCCTTAGCGGTCTCGACCAGGGAATAGCAGGTTGCACTGGCACGGGCGCCCCGTGAAGTATCTGCGAACAGCCAAGCCTTTCGACCTAGAGCGAACGGACGGATAGCGTTTTCGGCCAGCACGTTGCTGATCTGTAGGTCGCCTCGTTCGCAGTAACCGATCAGAGTAGGCCATTGGTTCAGCGTATAATCCATGGCCTTGCGAGTCATAGTGCCTTTTGCGACCTTGCCAGCATTAGCCTCCAGCCAGATCTTAAGGGCTTCCAGCCTGGGAACGCTCAGCTCCTGACGAATGCGGTAACGCTCATTGTCACTCAGCTCTTTGATCTGGCGCTCGATGGCGTAGAGTTTGTTGATGTGGCTTAGAGCCACGTCGGCCTTGGAGACCTTTGTGGGTTTGCCTTTACCTTGAGGTTTGGACCCTTTGATAGCTTCCACGAACTTACGTCTCGCGTGGTCCCAGCAACCAATTCGAGTGATGTTGTTGTCTCGGCACACTTTGCCATAGCCAGAGTAACCGTCGGCTTGCAGAATACCCTTAAAGTCGTCGAGCAGACGCACCGGCACTTTGCCCGCCCGTGATGGGTCGTATTCAAACAGAACCGACGGTTGCCCTGGCGGGCCACCGCGGGTGACCCACATCCACTTATCAGACTGCGCCGTTTTACCGTCTTCTTTCAGAACGTACATTCGGGATTCATCGGCTTGCAGGTAATCACTGCTGTTCTGCACTTCGCGCATCAGGTTGATCAGCGGTTTGAACACGTCATCCAGGCGGATAACCCAGTGTGCCATGCTGGTGCGGCTGATCTCATGACCCAGGCGTTTGAGCATGTGTTCCAGACGATACAGAGGCAGGCCGTCGGCGTATTTTGAGGTGATGATGTACGCCAGCAGCGAGGTGGTGGCCGTGCACTTGCCCAGCGGATGAACCGGACGGGTGGCTGCCAGGATACGCTCTTCACCATCTTGCTCGAACACGGCTTTTTCCTGCCAGTATTCCAGAACTTTGAGTTGGGCCGGGATGAACTGAAGCTCTTCTTTAACCTTGGTAAAAAAGGTTTTACTGGCGCCGACCTTCTCTTCGTCGCTGAGGGTCAGTTCGATGCGCTCACGCAGCAGTGTATCCGAGAAGCCACGCTGGCGACGTTTACGGGAGGCCGGCGGTGCCTCTTCCTCTGCAACATCGTCTGGTAACTGATCGCGCAGGGCATCAATCTCAACTTCCAGCTCGGCTTCGTCAAACAGATGAATCTGGTGTGCGGACTTCTCACTGCTGGCGCCGAACTGCTGAATGCGTTTCCAGCGCAGCAGTTCTTCAA
>Ga0314855_100083_pt1 | contig 30230 bp, 43 predicted proteins | sample 2018CB1WmetaG_FD_203636 | JGI IMG/M metagenome (GOLD analysis project Ga0314855, IMG submission 203636) | Cryopeg brine viral communities from Beaufort Sea near Barrow, Alaska, United States - 2018 CB1W | ecosystem: Environmental > Aquatic > Marine > Coastal | place: USA: Alaska | collected... | reverse complement strand
CAGCATCACTCCTGCCGGGCGCACAGCAATTCAGCGCATCGCAAACAGCTTCGACTGGCGCAAATACCAGCCGATCCTTGTGGCACCAACAGACGGCGGAAAGCTGGCAGTGGTCGACGGTCAGCACCGGGCCCATGCCGCCGCTCTTTGCGGCATCGCCAAGCTACCCGCCATGACAGTGCCGATGACCCCCAGCCAGCAGGCCGCAGGCTTTGCTGCGATCAACCGCGATCGCATCAAGATGAACCCTCTGTCGATCTACCGGGCAGAACTTGCCGCAGGCACCGAATGGGCAGTGGGCGTCAAGACCGCCGTCGACGCAGCAGGATGCGCCATGGCGATCTCTACACCATCACAGAAGGATAAAACCCAAGGCACAGTCTATTCCGTTGCCCTCATTCGCAAGATGATCGCGAATGGCGAGGCGGATGCCGTGACAGCGGGCCTTCGTGCCATCAGAGCCAGTGAAATGGGCGAGGACATCCAATCATATAACGGCGCTACCCTCGCCGTTTGGCTGCCCGCCATCGCCCACAACCAACGCTTCCTCCACCTCGATCTGTCCGCAGTTTTTGAAGCCGTGGACATTCCGGACATCCTGGACGCAGCGCGCATCAAAGCGCGGCAAGACGGCATACCTGCGCGCAGGCGCGCCATCGCACAGGTCGTTGACGCGTTAAACATGCAGAAGGATCAGGCGGCATAGTCATGACCCAGCATCAGCACATCCACACCACAACCAAATCGCTCAGCCCCGCTCAGTGGGCTGGCATCCTGTGCAATGACCCCCGCTTCCAGCGCTTTGCCGCCACGCGATGCGGCCTGCCGGATGCCTCATTCAATGCCAGTGCCGCTGCTGAATACCTGCGCGACTGCTGCCGCATCAATAGCCGCCGCCAGCTGAACGACGACGCAGACGCGCGCGATCACTTCGACCGTCTGCGCACCGAATTCGACGCTTGGACAGGCCGCATCGCCCGCCAAGCTGGGAACGCTGGGAGTCGGCATGTCTGAACAAATGAGCCTCGCCTGCCAATTCTGCGGCGCAGCCGCTGACGTGGTCTATGCCCGGCACTCTCAACCAGGCCGCCGCTTCGAGGTGCGCTGCAATCACGACATCGCCTGCCCCATGCGCATCGACGGATGGGCCACTGCCCCCGACGCTGTCGACGCGTGGTCAGGCAACATCACACCCAAGCCGGAGAACAGTTGAATGGCCGCCTTTGACAACATAGCCCGCAATCAAGTGCGCAAACTCGCGCGCCGCGGCAAGCTGGTCGACACCTGCTTCAAGATGTTTCAGCAGCAGGTCTATCCCGGCGCGACACCAGAGCAAATCAGCACTATGCGGATCTGCTTCTTTGCGGGCACGGCCGAGCTTTTTGCCGTCATGACCGCCGGGATGGATGACGGCACAGCCGAGACCGAAGCTGACTTGGCCTTCATGGATCAGTGGGTCGAAGAGATCGAGACATTTCACGCCACCACCATCGCCGCGATGAACGCTGGCGAGACCAAGCACTGAGGAAACCCACATGACCACGCCCCCCAGCCTAGACGAAATCCAGCTTGACCAGCTGTACATCCACCCGATGAACCCGCGCCAGACGGTCAGCGATCAAATGATCGAGGACAAAGCCGCCTCGATCGCGGTTTCCGGCCTGATGCAAAACCTGCTCGGCTACCGCGATCCGGAGCATCCCGAGCAAATCGGCATCGTCGCGGGTGGCATACGCCTGCGCGGCCTGCAAAAGCTGCAGACCGAAGGCTGGAGCCGCCACGAAACCCAGACCCCAGCTAACCCTGTGCCGGTCCTGATTACGAGCGACCCGATGCTGGCGCAGTCTTGGGCGGCAGGTGAGAACATCGGCCGCGAGGCATTGAACCCAGCCGATGAGGTGCGCGCCTACGCCGCCATGCGCGACCAGGGCAACTCCCCCGATATGATCGCCCGCGCCTTCGGAAAATCCGGCACCCACGTCGCGCGTCGGCTCAAACTGGCAGACCTGCCAAAAGCCGCGATCGACGCATTGGCCGAGGGCACCATCAGCCTCGACACCGCCCGCGAACTGACGCTGGCGCGCGACAAGGCATCGGCCCAGCTGGTATTGGACGCCGCAATCAAGGATGGCTGGAACGCCCGGCAGGTCCGCGCGGCCCTGACCAAGGACACCATCAGCAGCACCGATGGCCGCGCCCTCTATGTCGGGATCCCCGCCTACATCGAGGCGGGCGGCACCATGACAGAGGATCTGTTCAGCGACGATCAGGTATTGCACGACGAGAAGCTGCTCGATCAGGTATTTCGCGACATGCTGACAGCCGCCTGCGCCCGCGAGAAAGACGAAGGCGGCTGGGCCGAGGTGCGCCCGATGTTCGAAAACCGTTGGGCTGACTACGGCAAGAGCGACGGGATGGATCGCATTCACCGCGAACGAATTGAACTGCCAGAGGCCGACGCCGACGAGTTGGACGCACAACTCGACAAACCGTTTCATGAGCGCGATCAGGCCCGCATCAATGAACTACAGGCCCGCATGGTTGGGGATGTCAGCGATGACGATCGCGAACATGGCATCATGTTCCTGTACGTCGACGGAGTGGGCCTGATCAGGACACACGGGCCATACCGGAAACCGGCACCAAAATCCGCAAAGGGCGACGACACGGTCACCAGCAGCACAACCCCAGAAAAGCCCCTCTATCCCGCCAACCTGACCGAGGATCTGTCGCGCATCCAACTTGCCACACTCCAGACCGCCATACTCGACAAACCAGAACTGGCGCTGGATCTGCTGGCCTACCAGATCGAATGCGCCTGCCCCAGCTATCGCGGCGCGCTTGCGGTGACCTTCGAAAGCCCATCCATCGCGCCCACTGTAGAGGAGGGCACTCACATCGATGCCCGCCTGACAGATGTTCCGAGCGGGCCCAGCTTTGAGGCCACGCCGACGCCCGGCGGATTTGCCGAGTTTCAGGACAAGGGCAAGAAGCACCGGAATACCGTGCTGACCCACCGCCTTGCCCGCTCAATCAATGCAGCTAGTACAGGCGCACCCCTTCTGCAGTTTCTGCAGGCCGAAATGGGCGCACAGCGGATCCGCAAGATATGGACACCCACGGCCTCCAACTTCTTTTCCCGCGTCCGCGCTGACTATCTCGATCGTATCTGGGCAGAGTTGCTGGAGTTGGACGAAACTGACGAACGCCGCGGCGAGTTTGCACGCCTGAAGAAGGGCGAGAAAGCCAAGGAGCTGCAGGCACTCTTTGAGGACGCATCCGTCCAGGAGGCTCACGGCCTCAGCCGCGCCCAGATCGCCGCGATCGACGCATGGGTGCCCGAAGGGATGAGTGGGGGCGACGCATGACCCGCCGCACGAAAAACATAGAGCGCGAGATACCGTGCCCCCGCCTGACAGCCATCAGCGAGGCCCTGATCGCCAAGACCGGCGAAGCGCCGCTGCACCCGGTCGCCGTAACCCCAAAGGCCGATGGCCGCCACGAAGTCAGCCTATGGGCCGAGCGCCACCACATTGCGACGGTAAGCGCAGGCACCGCAGAGGCGGCCTTGGATCTGGCCTATCGCTACGTCGCATCGATGCCTGATAGAGTGAAGGGAAACGAGACGTGACCGATCAAACAGATCCCCGCGCGATGGTGGATGATTTACGGCATACCGGCGAACTGTCCATGCCCTACAGGTGTGTCATAGCCGACGCCCTCACCGCCGCGCTGGACGAAAGCGCCCACTTGCGCGAGTTGTACGGCCATGCTGTCGAGCAACGAACAGTTGCCCAGCTTCGTGCGGCCGCCGCACTGGACCAGATCGAACACCTCACCATTGAACGGGACGCTGCGATGGAAGCGGCGCGCGAGGTTCATGGCACCCCAAAGCCGGGACTGATGCGCAGGCGACGGGAGGAGATAGCGCGAGAGAGGGACGTGTGGAACGCGGCGATTGAGGCGGCGGCGCGCGAACTGAAAACCCTTCATCAGGACAATAACTTGGTGATCACACCGGGCGTACAGCACGACATAAATACCATTCTAGCTCTTAAAAAAGGAGACCCATCATGACCAATCAAACAGACCCAAATGAAATGCAGTGGATCAATAAGCATATCGACAAAATGCTGGCGGGAAATCGCGTGGTCATCATCACAACTGGACCGCTGCGAGCGAAAGCGATGCTCGAGCAAATAGCGTTGGTTGCGGGGCCTACTGTTAAGGTCCGAGAGCATGAGCGCCATGCGATCTGTATGGCGGGGGGCGGGTCGATCGGTTTTGCCACCATAAGCGCCGGAGATCTAGAGAAAGTCATCTTAGCGTCTTACGTCGATCTGGATGAGGATATTCCGCACTTTAACCGCTCCAGCAATGAGCGGAACGTGCCCAAAATAGGCTGAGATATGCAGCGGAAATGTAAGCATTGCGGCAGCGCGTTTGAGGCCAGTCACGGCAATCAAAAAGTATGCTCCACAGAATGTCATCGCTCAACAAGAAGGGCAAAAGCCGCAGCCTATCGAAAAGCAAATCCAAACACCTTTAAAGATTGGTACGTTAAAAATCAAAAATATGACGCTTCACGCCATCAAAAATATCGTGAAAACAATCCAAACCGAACTGCCGACATGGTTTGGATGAGGAGTAAGCAGGCACAACGTCAAATCGGGAACCTACTAATTGCAAGGATCATGAATAATGAGTCCGAATAATCAACTGAACAACGTTAGCACCGAAGGCATCCGCGCAGAGCTTGATCAGATAATCAGAGACACATCCGAGTGGATGGAACGCGCTGCCATTCTGTTGGTGGAGCTGCGGCGTCGAGGCGAGAAACATCCCCTTATGCAGTCCAATATTCTGCGGTTCTTCAAAGGCATCGCAGCGGGCAACTTGTCTGCCGAAGCCATTCTTGCTGTAGGTGGTAATCGCAATCTTGTTCGCGCCCTCGGGCGACTGCCAGTCAATCAGCAAACTGAGGTGGCAAAAAACCGTCCCGTGCAAGTAGTAGAAATGACACCAGAAGGCGAAGAGATCGTAACCGACCGCAGTATTGCCCAGCTCAGCCAATCCGCCATTGATCGCGTGTTTGGCCCTAAGGGGCTGCGTTCGCTGCAAGAGCAGCGCGAGATGCTGGGACCAAAGCGCCACCAAAAGCGGATAGATGGCGTTATCGTCGACATCTCTGCGCGTAAAATTGTCATCGGCGCCAAACACATTTCACCAGCTGAATTGATCGGTCCGCTTAAGGCTCTCGGCTATAGAATTACGCTTATCGACGAACAGGCACCCAAGCCGGAGGCCGATTAACCATGCCCGCCGCCCGCGACTTCCCCCCACGCCTGATGCCAGCGCCAGCCGCCGCGCATTATCTTGGCGTGTCGGTCAGCACCTTGCGGCAGCTATCGATCCCCCGCAGGGCGCTGGGGGCGAAGCGGGTCTATGACAAGTCCGACCTTGACGCATATGCCGACGCGCTGCCCTATGATGGGCCCGCGAAGGAGAATTCATGCGACAGGATATTCGGTTGAAGTATCTCATGGCGAACGGCCGCTTCCCCAGCACCAACGCGAGGTACTACTACCGCCGCGCGGGAAAGCGTATTCCGCTGCCCGACTTTCCACCGAACCACCCAGAGTTTCTTGCGCAGTATGCGGCAATCGCAAAGCAATTTGGCGATCGCGCTCAGCCAGGCCCAAGACACAGCACCGGCACGATCGGCGCAGGCATCAGATCCTTTATGGCGTCTGACCACTACCTGACACGCGCCAAATCTACGCGCGAAGGCTGGACACGAATCATGGCAAAGCTGGAGGAGGATTATGGAACGGGGAAACTGGCCGACCTGCTTCCCCGCCACATCAGAAAGGATATTGCCAAGCTGCCGCCACACCCTGCGAATAACCGCCTAAAGGTCTGGCGCGCCTTGGGGAAATGGTGGGTAAATGCAGGGCTACTGGATACCGACCCCGCCCGCGATGTCACCGCGCGCGAGACGCCCAAAACAGCGGGCCACGTGCCATGGTCGCGATCCGAGATCGAGGCGTTCCGCAAGCACTGGGGCGAGAGCACCCCGCAGCGATTGGCGATGGAGCTGGTATTTTGGACCGGCGCGCGCCGCAGCGATGCAGTTGCCCTTGGCCGGGGCATGGTCGACCCAGAAGGATGGCTGACCTACACCCAGCAAAAGACCGGCGGGCGCGTCGAGATACCCCTGACCGCAACAGCCCCCAGCTGGGCCGAGCCGGATCCGCACCTCGCAAGATCGATCGAGGCGCAGAAGGTCAAGCACATGACATGGATCGTCACGGCGTCCGGTCACGCCAGATCATCCAAAGCATTTGGCGCTTGGATCAGCGCCGCCGCGAAAGCGGCGGGGATAGACGGGAGAACAGCGCATGGCCTGCGTAAATCTCGCGGCGCCATCATGCGCGAGAACGGCGCCACCCTCGATCAGAGGATGGCATGGCTCGGTCATGATTCCGAGTTTGAGGCCCACCACTACGGGCGCGGCGCAGACGTGCGCAGGGTCATATCAGGAACGCAAAGTGCCCACTCGCCTGAAACCAGTGCACATTTTGCCGAAAATATATCATTAAAGCAGTAGCTTACAAAAACACTGGCGATCCCTCGAGGATTGCGCGACTTGCAACAATCCCAACGCTTTATCGACCAAACTGCCCACAGATTGCGCTTATACAAATCAATGGCTTAAGGTGGCGAGTGCACATTAATATGAGCGTTCGGGTGCAAGTCCTGCCGGGCCTACCATCGCCAAAATACGCGCCTGATTTTGCTTGATTATTCGCCATTGTGCCCTGCACGGAATTTACTGCAGGGCACCTTTGATCGCAGAGAGGTCGCGCTGATGCCCACTGGCAACCGAAACGCCTTGGCAAATTATCCGATCGCGCGACTCACGAAGTTAATGATCAGCATCCAATGCCGATGCGGGGCGACCGGACGCATATCACCCGACCACATAGCCGCGCAGCGCGGGCCAGACACGATGCTGCTTGACGTGCTGGACCGGGCCAAATGCCAGACATGTGGGGATCGAGGTCAGTACGACATCCGAATCGTGCCGCTGCCTGACGGCGTGCAACGGACCTAGCTGCTTGAGCCAGCCTCGCCCCACTTGCTATCCGGATCAGTGTATGGGCTTCCGTGACGGTTATCCCGATACCAGCCAACACGGCCGCCTGCGTCAGGCGCGCCGTAGCCATAGTATATCCCCGTGATCTGAGCGCTGCGCATTGCCTCTGCCCGGCGGAGCTTCATCCAGCCGATGACGCCAGAGACGGCCGCACCTGCTATGAACATGAGCATATACATCAGACTACCTCCTGATTAATCCGCAAATAGACGTGCCGCGCGCGATCTAGATCATAGGTTAGTGATCAACAGCCTTGCACTGCGGTCCATTACCCGGCCAGCCGTGGTCGTTATGCGCGAGGTGACAAAATGCGACCGTGCGGCCGTGCCACCAGATAGCCATACGGTAACGATGTTTCCGGTGACTACCTCGGCGCCCTTTGTCAGTTCCGCAGGTACGATCCATTCAGCCGATGCGATTGTATCGCCATCTGCGGCCATCTGCGCGCTCCAATCAATGCTGTAATCTAGAACCTCATCAGGATCTTTATTCGGCCATGTATTTGTCATCTTGCCCTCACTTGGATCAGCCGCGCTGTACGGCTGCGTTGATTAGTCTTGATTGCGCATAGGTCACGACTTGCCGTGATTGCGCGCCCAGAATCAGTGTGCGCTCCGGGGAAGGAGTGAAGACGACAGGCGCGGCCTCGATCAGAACGGGTTGGCTCAGATAGGAACCGCTCACCAATCCGGCACCGCTGAGCGCGTGGGTTTGAGTGAGAGCGGGTGCACCCACATCTGACGCAGACACAAGGCCCGCCGCCGCGATGCTGTGAGCCTGCGACAGAACCGGCGTTGAAAGCGCGAAAGACGCCGAAACCGTGCCGCCTGAAAGGCTGTGCGCTTGCGTTATCGCCGGGGCGCTGACGTAGGAAGCCGAAACAAGCCCGTCAGGCGTCAGAGCCACGCCGCCGCCCATGCTTGGCGAGGAGACGTAGCTTGCGCTCACCAGATCGGCACCTGATAGGCTGTGCACCTGAGATAGAGCCGGAGTGCTAACCGACGACGCGGATACTAGGCCGCTGCCTGTCAGACTATAACTCTGCGTTAGAGCGGGCGCAGATACGCTGGATGCGGAAACTACGCTACTACCGGCCAAGGAATGACCCTGCATCAAGGCAGGTGCGCCGACGACTGAGAGGGCCGCAAGACCAGCCCCCGCCAGTGCATGAACCTGTGACAGCGCCGGAGAGCCGACCGATGATGTGCTGGCAAGGCTGTCAGCGGTCAGGCTGGTTCCACCACCGCCCGTGGCTGGCTTGATTTCAATCCCCGTCAGCCCGTGGCGCGCGCTGGATGCCCAGCTAAACGACAATGACCGCGCTCCGGCAGTCGCCACCGTGTCATACGCAACGCCCTGAGACCCGTCGTCATCCGCTGTGCCGGTGCCGGGAGTAGTGGTGGAGTGCAATAAGGTCGCCGTGCCGCCCGCCGTGATTGGCGTAACGTTCGCCTCAACGGCACAGCATCCCGATATAACCGCCCCATCGTTTGAAGTGGTGAATGAAATACTTTGGGTCGTGCCGCCGAAGTTGTCAGCGAATTTTGATGATGTCACCGGCGCAGACTGATCCACGCCGGTATACTCGATGATGGCGACGGACATGGCGGTTTGGTTGCCGCCTGTCGTCAGACTCAGGGTTCCAAGCCCCGTTGCCGGGTTAACAAGATACGCTGTCGCGCTCCACGCCCTGCCGCGCTGCCCCGAAGTGACCGCTACTGTGGCCGCTGCCCCGCCAAATGAAACGGCAAGCACGGACGCACTGCCATCGTTATGGCCCCAAGTCTCGCCGGATATGTGGATCGCCAAGAATCTGTCAGCACCAGATCCTACGTTAAACGCCGCAGACGTGTATGAGTCCGTGGCGTTGGTCGTGCTGGAAATGACAACAGCGGATTGAACCTTGACGATAGCCATGTATTAACCTCCGAAGAAATGCGCCCAGCGGGGATCGGCCCGTGCCGCTGCCCGCGTGGCGGCAGGATCGCCGTCTTGGATCGTGTTCTGCGCATCGACGCCGGACGGCGACATGATGCCCGGCGCAGTGTTGCCGGTCACGTTAGGCGATGTCGCATTGACGTTGATCTTGGGCGTCTGCACCCCTTGCGACGCAGCATCATCGCGCGGCAGCCAGACCACCACATTGCCCGTCACCTCGATGTTGTCGATATTGTGCAAGGCGATGCCGTTGGTGTGCGAATTGATGATGACGTTGTCGGCCACGATCATATTGCCCATGCGGTTCTTGGCGTCCGACCAGATCGACTGCGAGTAGAGGCCCAGCCCAATGTCGATGAAGTTGTTGCGGATAATCATACCGTCGGCGGCACCCATGAGCTGGATGCTGTCCCGGTGATCTTTCGCCCCCTCCACACTATCTGCATCGTGGATATAGTTGCTCTCAGCCAAGAAGTTAACGACCGCGCCAGTGTTGATGCCGTCACTGCGGAAAGTGTGAATATCGTTGCCCCGCAGAGTGGCATTGCTTGACGAAATGCCGATGGCCTTCCAGACGGTATGGATCTCGTTACCCTCGAACAGAAGGTTATCGCCGCCAGAGGTGCGAACACCGCGCCCAATGCACGACCCATTATCGTTTCGGTCGCCCTCAACCTCGCAATTCCGCATGACAAAGTTTGTCACGCCGTTGAGGTAGAGGACATTCTTGCTGTCGCCGTCGCCGCTGACGTATGTGTGCTTGAAGTGCAGACCGTCCAGCGTGATGCCGTCACGGTCCTTGATGAAGCTGGCCGAGAAGGTTGGCTTATTGGCCGGGTCTGCGCCGATCAGCGTGGTGCCGTCTGGCATGTCCGGCAGCGCGCCATAGTCGCCACCCGCCAGCGTGAAAGTGCCGTTACCCGCTGCCAGCGCCGCTGCCAACTCCGCAGGCCCGTTGATATCCGCAGCAGTGCCGGGAGTGGGGTCTACTGGCGCAGGATCGACGGGAACCGGGTCCACCGGCTCGACGGGATCTGGAACCGGGGCCGGATCGGTTGCCGCGACGGGATATGCGTTGATCTCGGAAAACGCTGCAGACGATTCAACAAAGACTTCGACTTTCTGCGAACCGTCCGCATTGGTGGATACGCGCAGAATGTCCAGCCCGTCCTTAATCGTCGCACCATTGGAGTGCTTAAACACGAAATTGCTCATGACGTTTCCTTATGTCGGATCGCGAAATGCGAGGTCGATCGCAGCGAGGCCAAACGTGTTCCCGCTTGTCAGCGCCTGCGCCGCCGAGAGGTTGCTCGTTGCACAGAGAACAGCAGCCCCATCACTACCCGCCCAATGCGATGCGGTACCGCTGCCGGTAATGCTCGCCCCTGCGATGGCCGGAACCGCGACTTTGCGCCCGTCAGGACTGCCAGCCTGCGGCGCACCTGTGTTCACGGTCGAGGTGCCCAGCGTGTAGGTGCTGGTCGCTTCCGTGTAGGTCGTCGGCTCCTGAGAGCAAACGTCGATACGCGTCAGATTGGTATCGAGCCAGGTGAGACCGTTATCGTGCGCATTACTGTTAAGATAAGCCATTACTTTTCCCCTTTCAGGATTTCATGGGCGCGCGCGAGCGCATCATCCTTGCCTTCGACCTCATCAACCTTGACGAATTTCTGCCGCTCCACCGGCGCGCCATCTGCATCGAGTGCGTAGACAGTTTCGACGCGGTAGATTTTCCACACCCAGACGGCATGACCGCCCGCCCAGTCGGCAACCTTCATAGGCTCGCCTTTGCCAATTGGGGTGCGGAAATCTTGCTCGCGCGCAGCCTTGAATCGCGCCAACTCCTGCGCGTCGTCGGCCAGTTCAACCTCGCGATCATCGGGGCGAATGAGCCGGCCTTCGGCGTCACGGCGCCCGACCTTGTAGTGATTATGCGTGACGTCATCGCGCAGGTTTTCGTCGGTGCAGGGTAGTGTCACCACCTGCGGCCCGCGCTCTACCCGCACTTTTTCGCCGAGACTACAAAGTGTCTCGGTCAGCCACGTTTCTTTTACGTTTGCCATTATGGCCTCCTGTTAAGGTTGATTTCAGCGTTTTAGTCGTGTCACCGGCACACTTTTTCAGTGCCGAGGATCAGATCAGCAGCGGGATCGCCAATGGCTTCGGGCGTTTCGGGGTGCAGCAGTAGCCCCCGGCGAAGTGCATCCGTCCGAGGCGTCAGGACGATGCACGGCACTGCCTTAGTCGGCGGCGGCACCTCGCAGGCGGTCAAGCCAATTGCGGCCGTCAGGATTGCTAGCACCCTCATTGAAGTCCTCCGATGTTGTGATTGTGGCGTTGCAGGCACCGAGTTTGGCGCGCAGAGCTGCGTTCTCGGCGATGCTGAAATAAAGCGCGGTGGATAATCCTGCGATGATGCCGAGGATAATCAGCATTGGGATGATGCGGGTTAACATGACACCCACTCCCCGGCCCGCAACCACCCATGCCATCGACAACCGCCGACAAATTGCACGGATGGCGTGACTGTCGGGCTGTCTCGATTGCCGTCCCAAGACCACTCTTGAGGATGCCCGTTGCCCTTCATGGGCAGATATCCCTCGCGACCGCACCCACAGGGGCAGATGAACGCGATGCCACCCATCGTTCCGTCCATGCGCTCTCTGTAAGCTAATGAACCAGCAACCCCTGCATCGCGCAGCTCATTGATTCGATCATCGACTACTGAACAGCGGGTCATTTCTGCGCCCTCAGCCGCCCGACGAGAAACGCAACGAACATGAGCCCCGAAATCGCAGGCAGCCACTCGTCGGGGACGCTGCTCTTCAGGTCTGATGGCATGGCCACCCACGCCACGGGGATCGCGGCAAGGAGGGCCGCAAGCCAGGTGCTATGCCAGCGCCACACCCGCTTCCAATCGTGAACAAGTTTCATGTCTTACCTCCAAAGATGCTGCGGAAAAGGTTTGCAATGAGGGGCCAAAAACCAGACGGGGCGGAATTTCTCTCGCGCACGACATCATCCCACCAGGCGCGGACGTCAAAGCCGGGGCATTGTGTTGCTGCCCCCGGCATATCGCGGTGCCCCTCCACAATCGCACCGGGAAACCGCTCTATAAGATTGTCGATCACGCGGATCATTGCTGCGGTCTGCTCTGGGGTTCGGCTATCAAACCCGACATTCGGAGCCGCCGCGCGCACCCCGCCTTCGAAGCAGATCCCGATAGATGCGCTATTCTCGCCTTTAGAATGCGCGCCGACTTCAAACCGCCCGGGCTGGGACAAGTCGCGCCCGGTTTCGACGGCTCCACTTTTGCGGATAAAATAATGGTATCCGATTTCGCGAAAGCCGCGCTTGCGGTGCATCTGGTCAATGTCGTTTGACGTGTAATCCCGCTCGATCGCGGTCGCGCTGTAATGGATAACGAGGTGCGTCACCCGACTATCAGGCAGATATGTCATGGCGTTTCTCCAATGCAAAAGGCCCGCCGAAAGCGGGTCGAGGTTGTCAGAATGTGAGGTGGCTTAGCCCGTGCAGAACGGCCCGAAATCGCGTTGCCGCCCGCGGCGGTCCTGCATCACGTAATCGACGCAAACCCGGTGCGGCTCGGCAGGCATCGCGCACCCGCCCGTGAAGTATTCAAACGTCATTAACTCAGTGCCGCTGTTTCTAGGGCGATAGGTGAACGCACCGTCGCCCGTGCAGACCCCCTTCCAGACATCGCCGCGCCGCACCTGGACAACCGCCACCCACGCGCCGCGCATCCATCGCGTGATTTCGCGGTGATAAGAGATCGCACCATTTTCCTCGCTGAGCGACACAGCCAGCCACGGCTGCGGCGTTGTGTGATCGTCCCAGACATTCGCTATAGGCTCGATCAATGCGATGCTGACAAAGCCAGCCACGATCAGCCCACCCATCGGGAACCTGCCCATATGCATCCTCATTTTTTACGCCCAATAACTACTGCTATGAATGACGCCAGTGCTTCGCGGTCGGTCGTGACAGCCATGCGCGCGAATGATCCACCCGTCAGCGCAAAGAGGCCCGCCACCGCGTTGCCGTAGATGTTCGGGTCGCGCCCAATGATCTCCAGAAAGGGCCCGGGGAATACGGCTGCGCAGAAAAGGCCGCCTGCGATCTTGGCGAAGCTTTCCCGCCAAGAATGGGTTTCACTGACGATAATCGAAACGGCGATGCCGCCAACAACCACGGCCAACAACCAGACGTTATCTCGCAGCCAGATCATCCAATTACCTCCACGCGGGCTTGTGGCCCGGCTCTTCTGCCGATTTTGCCATGTGGCCGGGGTCGATCTTGTCCAGAAACCACCCCAGCGCACGCCACCCGCGCTTGTCCGATTGCTCGGCGGCGCGCTTACTGATCGTCTCGCGGGCATCGCCGCCGATATAGGCGTTTGCCAGCTGGTCGATGGCGATCAGTACGTTCCACCAACGCCGGGACCAGGCGCGCCGCCCATAGATCAGCAGCACAGCAATCTCTAGCGCTGCAAAGGCAACCCAGATCATACGACTATCTGCCGGGCCGCGCGGAACAGATCATCGATCTGCGTGGCAGTCAGGCCCATGATCCAACCGAGTTCGTCCATCATCTGCGATTTACGGTCCCACTGCACCGCGCTGGAAATAGCAATCCGCATGGGAAAAGGTGTAGTCGGACTTGCAAGCATCGCCTCGACCTGCGCCCACCTAACCTCACCAAGCGCCAGTTTTCCCTGTAGTGGGCTGCACCACATGCCTGCCCGCTCTTGAGCCAACACCTCGGCAGGGTCCGGCGGGATCTGCACGTGCGCCCCATCGACCACCTTGTCCCGCGCCAAGTCCACCAGCGTGTCATCCGGCACTTCGATGTAGTTACCCGGTGGCATGGCCTTGGGATCGCCCGTGGCCGTATGCAGGATTAAACCGGAGCCATCGTAATATATGAACATCACGCACCCATCTTATAAAAGAGATATGTGACAGCGTGGTTGTAGGCCCAACCGGAGGTAATCACTGGCGTTTGCGAAGAGATGAATGTCGCAACCTGCCCATAAACGGCATAGACCGACGCACCGGGGGCAACCTCAATGGTGCCTAATGTGATGTTCGTCTGTGCTGCCGCCGACAGCACCCAAAGGCCTGCGCCGAGGTCCGGAAACGGCCCGCTATTATTCATCAAGCCGATAGTCGTCGGCGTCAGGGGGATCACGTCCGCAGCGACCGGACGCGTATCCACGACAAGGCTGTCGATGCGGCCCGCCGAACCGTTCCCGCCAAAGAAGCCGTTGCCGGGGCTGCCCGCGCCACCTAAGCCGGATGCGCCGATGGTAATAACAATCTTTGGATCGGTGAGGGCGGACACGTCATAATTGTTGAAAGAAATATGCGCCCCGGCTAGGCCGCCCAATCCACCCTTCGAACTGAACCGCGCAGAATACCCGCCCGCGCCGCCTGCACCGCGACCAGAGCCAGGATTACCAGCGGCTAACGTCGGCTGCCCGCCCGCGCCCCAAGGCGAGGATTGGCCGGGTCCAGCACCCTGCCCAGTTGCAACGCCCGTCGCACCAGCGCCGCCCGGCGCCGCCCATGTCGCTATCGTCGTTGCTCCATCCTTCAACTCGACCGTCGTTGCACCGCCTGCCGTTCCGTCGTTGCCGCCCGCGCCACCTTTTCCGCCGCCGCCCGCGCCCTGCATGGTGAGGCTAAGCAATGTAGCCCCAGCGCCCAGCGATATTGTCTGACTGGTCGTGTAAGTGACAGGCGCAGGCGTAACATCCAGGTCGCGGTAAAAATTCGCATTTGTGATACGCAGACCATCTTCATAGGTCGCACTCAGGCTCTGGACCGCCCCGCCGACAGAAGTCTTGGAAACCGAGAAGCCAAATCCGAGCGTGCCGCCCGGCTCCTCAGTGCGGCCCATATAAATGCCGTCGTCGACCAAGTTGTATGCGCCGTCTTTGCCCATCACAAAGCCCGCCTTTACGGCGTCCAACTCCAGCTGGTTGTCAATGAACATGCGCGAGACATTAACAGCCGCAGGCGCAATCACCTCAGTTGTCACACTGCCGGGGTTTAAATCCGCCTCGACGAACAGCAGGTTGAGCGTGGTGACGCTAACCCATGCCGTCCAGTCTGTCGGGCGCGGGCTGATCGGGATGAACTTCGCCCGTACCTCGTATTCAGTGGCGGCCAGAATGCCCGATGAGATGTAGATCTCGCCGTCAGAGACAGTGTCAGCGCGCGCAGGATCAACAGGCGCGCCCGTCGCCTTGATGCGCAGATCAAACTTGACCGCAGCAACATCGGGGATGGTGCCATCCCACTCGACCTTGATAGCTGGCCTGCGTCCGATCGCAGCCGCGTCCTCTATGCTGGAGGCCGTAACCGTGAAACCGCCAACAGACTGAGACGCTACCGGCTGCGGCAGATTACTGGGCACGACCGGCGGGGTGAAGTCTGTCGCCGTGTCGAAATCATAATCTGCGGGATCAACCTCGGTGAGGTCGACAATCACGTCAGCGTTCGGCAGGTCGATAACCCCGTCGACGCGAAACTGCTTGGCCGCATACCCGTTGCGAACGCTGGTCCATGACACCACGTCGCCCGGCTCCAGCGGCCAGTATTTCGGCGGCAGGGTGAACGTGTGCCGCCGCGCACGCCGTGCCTCATTCAGCGCCGCCAGCATCAGCCGCTGCGCCTGCTCCGCGTAGGGAACGAAGTCCAGCGAAATATCTACCAGCAGACGCCGACCGCCATCCTCGGCCTCATAATCCGGGCGGTAGAGGGGCGGTGCCGTCTCGATCTGCCAGCCAGCGGCGCGGGATGGGTATTTCGCGGCCACCCCATTAACTGTGTCAGACAGCCCAAGGAAGGGCGTGAATGATTGTTCGCTGGTCGACAGGATATCATCATCCGAGAAGGACATGACCGGCGCATCAGGCGCGCCCGCGAACAGCTTATAGACCCCGCCCGCATCCGACAGGCGACCGTTGCAGGTATCCAGCAGGCTTTCGATCACGCTGTGGATTTCAGCATTTACCGGGATTTCACAAGACGACCGGAATAGCGGCTCCGGGCCACTCGCGCCCAGAATCGTGCTGTCGCATTTGTTGATCTGCGCGATCCAGTGCGCCGCAGGAAGCTGCGCCTCGGCCACGTCCTGCAAGCCGTAAAACCACACGCCGTTGTATCGGATGCCGCGCAGCAGATTGTAAAGCTGCACAGCCGGGTTTTCGCTGGATTCCCAAGTTGTGGGATCTGCCCAGCGATGCGCGCCGACACCGCCGACGCTGGTATCCTTAGCCGGGTTATAAAGCTTGATCCCGTCCACTTCGAAGAGCATCTGCGGGAAGCCATTGCGCCAAAAATGCGGATCGGAATAGGCGCGAATGACGACATATGCCTTGCCCTTGCCAACAGCCGTGGATGTCCAAGGGCGCGCAGCGCTTGACGCGAAGTTGGCAAGCAGGGGATCGGCCAACGTTTGCGTTCCATCGTAAAAGCGGGCCGTCAAATATGCGGTATTGTTCGTGAAATACCCGCCGCTTGGTCGCAATACGCCGCTATAAGGAATCAGGGTATAACGCACTCCGTTGATCCAAATACCCGTCAGCGCAGAGATCGGCAAATCGCTGAGCGTGATCGCCATCGCCAGGCCGTAGTTTGGCGACCCCTCGAAATAGGTGTTGGCATAGGTCAGCGATCCAGCCGTCGCGTATTTGCCCATGATGAACGACTGCGGAATGTCCGCGCCGCGCTCAAGCGTTCCTTTGATGCCGAAACTTTGCTGGCCTGCATCCTTCTTGCCCGACAGTTTTTGCGCCAGAGCGGACAGGCCGATGCTTGCCGCCGTCTTGAGGGCAAACATCCCGACCGCAGCCCAGGTAAGGCTGCCGATCCAAGCTGTCGCCGCAGCTATGGCCGAAGAAAATAACGCCATTAGATGCGCCTCATATAATTGATTTCGTCCGGCTCAAATCCGCAGCGCGCGTAAAGCTTATCAAGCGAGCGGCCCGGCAGGGCGGTCATGGTTGCGCGAATGCAGCCCAAGCCCTTCGCCCACGCGACATAGGCCCGCATCATGCGCAGGGCCGCAAAACTGCCCCGGCATTCCGGTGCCACCCACATGCCCAATTCGGACGCGGCGGCGACGGGCGACCATGGCGACCGGCTGGCGACAGCACAAAACACACCGCGCGCCGCACCGTCCACGTCCAGCACCAAGACAAGATGATTGGGCGATGCCAGCATCGAGCGAAAGGAACCGTCGAGATAGTCCATGTCGACCGGTGCATCCTTGTGCGCCTGCGCGACGAACTCGGCGGCCATTCCCACCATCGCGGGGATATCGCCAACCACGGCGGGGCGGATCAACTCGGCCCCCAATTCAATTCCCATGTGCCGACAGAGGCCGCATGTTGCGAGAATGTATCGCCCGGCGCGCGGCGCACCTGATCGGCATCCGAGCGCGTGACGGTATTATATCGGCTCATTTCTTGGCTATGGCTCACGCAGGTCATCTCAATACTGCCGTCCTCACCTTCCGCCGGGGTGCTGATGTCGATACTGTCGATGAAGCCCACAAAGCGCGGGAAGGCCGGGGCGAGTTGCACAAGTGACGCGGGCGCAAACAAGCCACGGAATATCTCGACGCGGGCCTGCTTTGCCTCATAGGTGCGCACCAGATCCGATGCGTTGGAAATCTGGCTCATGACGACAGACACGGTTTGCACTGTCAGGTTGCTGGTCATGGGGATCTGCGACATTTGCACCAGCCCGCCAGCGCCCTGAAAGCTGCGGCTGACAGTGGAACCCGTGCGCGGGTCGATCACATTTGCAGACACCGTGCCAAGGTCCGACCAGAAGCCAACGGGATAGAGTGCGCCGGTCGTGCGGTCGCGCACCTCAAGCCATAGGAAATCGCGGATCGTGACGCTGCCGCTGCTCAGAGCGGTCAGCGCCCCGGCGGGTAAGGTTCTCATCGGATCACCTGCGTTGCTGACCAAGCCACCGCGTCGTGTACGCCGTTAACCGTCGACCGATCCACGCTGCCGGGATCGACCATGAACCGCGCGGGTGCATAGCGCAGCTTGACCGGCATTGTCGTTGTGATGCTGGCCCGCAAGCCGGGGCGCACCTCGAACCATGCGCTCAGCCCCGTTCCCGCCGCTGTGGTCGTCTCCACCGCGCGGATAAGGTGCAGGTTGGTCCCGTCATCAATTGACAGCCAATCACCCTTGGTCGTTACAAAATTAGCAGGCAGGCCCGACAGGCGCAGTGCCAAACGGTCGACGCGGATGCTGTTGACGGTCACGCCCGTTAATGCTGACACCTTGTCAGAGGCCGGAAACGGGCGCGCAGGGTCGTAGCCCTCGAATAGCTGCCCGCCGTTCTCCAGCGTCAGCAAATCCGCCTCCACCTCGCCCGCCTGATCGCGCTCCATAGGTGTGGTCAGGTAGGACGCCTTCCACAAGAGCGGGCCAAGATCCTTGACCGTAACGACACCGCCCGCCGTGCGGCTGATCTCTTGCCGCCACATGGGCTTGATGCGGGGCGTGCTGGCCGGGAATTTCAGGCCAGCCAGAATGTCAGTGCGCGGGAACGTCAGGGTCATACGATCTGCCTCCGCTTTTTGCCGACGTTGAAAGCGTTGATTGCCCGGCTTTCAAACTCAGCCGAGGCTTTTGCCAGCGCGACCTCTAGCCGCTGCACCGCGCCCACGTCTGCCCCGCGCGCGTCGATGACGGGTGCGAAGGTGACGTTCTGGCCGCCCGTTAGCATCCGCTTTGAAAGTTCATGCGGGATAACGCGCGACCCATTAGGCAAGTCAACAATCTCTCCGCCGCGCTCGTTTATCATTGATAAACCACCCGGCGCGTGGGGCGTGCCAGTGGCAAAGCCGGGGATCTTAAACCCGTCAAACAATCCAGAAAACGCACTTTGCGCGAACATGCTGGCGAGGCTCTTTAGAACGCCACTCAGCGCCTCTTTGAACGAACTCGCGCCGGTGATTAGCCCCTCAAAGGCAGAGGCCACCGAGGATTTGAAAGTATCGAACCCGTTGGAAACCTCATCCAGCGCGGGCTTGATCTTCTCGATTTCTTTAGCCGCGCCGCCCTTGGCCCCTTTGCCGCCTCCACCGCCGCCCGCGCTGTCGGCAACATCGCCCAGTGACGCGGCAAGCGCATCAGCCGCCGCCGCACCGTCATTCGTCGTCACAGCATTTTCAGCCGTCGCAGCAGTCAGCTTCGCAAGCGCTTCTTTTGCCTTGTCGAAACCAGCGGCAGCCTGTGCGCCCGCAGCGGCCCCAAAGGTAGACGCGTTCTTCGCAGCGTTTTGTGCCTTTGCGTCCATCTCCGATGCTGAACTCATAAGCCCGCCGCTGGCCTTGCCTAAAAGGTCTGGCCCCATGCCTTCGGTGCCGGGGATCTTAAACTTGTCCGAAAGGACGTTTAGCTTTCCAAGGAAACCACTCCACTCGACCATCAGGTCAGAAATCAAGGCAAAGAAATCAGCGCGAACGCCGGACCAAACCGCAAACAGACCCTCCGGGATCGCTCCAGCGGAGGTTACTATGCCATCCCAGACACCGGCGGCTACTTCGCCCAAAAGGGTCAACGCCTCGCCAAAACCACCGGTAGCCTTGACCAGATCAACGAACTTGGCGATCAGGTAGCCCGCGCCGATAATCAGAGCGCCGATGCCGGTTGCAAAAATCGCAGCCTTGAGGACGACAAGGGCGCCCGACAGAATACCAGTCGCACCCGCCGCTGCGGCCAGAGCCGCCACGTACTGCACGCCGAAAACGGTAACAGCCACGCCCATTGACGATATAATCGTGTCAATGTTGCCAACCAGAAGGTCGATCACCCCCCGCAGTAATCCGCCAGCACGCATACTGTCCGTCATGGCCTGCGCCATCGCGCCAAGGGCAGGGACAAGAGCAACGGCCAGCTGCTGGCCCGCATACTGGCCGATCAGGCCGAGGCGACCGATGCGATCATTGGCCTGTTCAATCGCTTCGGAATCAGTGCTGCTGATCGCCAGCCCGTAGTCTTCCACATCCGCCCGCGCCTGCCTGAACGCATCGCCACCGGATAGCACGGCAAGAACCATTTCACGATTGCGAACGCCCAAATCTTGCAGGATCACGGACGCCTGACCGCTATCCAAGCCAAGCTTTTGAATGCTGTCGGCGACTAAAGCAATCTTCTCATCAGCCTCAAGGCCTTCTAGATCCTTGGCAGAAAGCCCCAGCGTTTTAAGCGAGCGCGCCGCACCCTTGCTCCCCTTGGCGATCTCGCGGTCCATTGTCTGCACGTCATTGGCAAGCGCAGATAGCGAAACGCCCGCCTCACCAGCCGCCATTTCAAGAGCGCGATAGCCACCAATGGAAGAGCCGAGGCGACGTGCAGCCTTAGCGGCTTTGTCGATATCCTGCGCCGACCTGAGCGCGAAAGCCGAAATACCTGCCCCCAGCGCCAAAGCAGCGCCTGACACCGCAAGAAATTGCTTCCGCATGTCTTTTAGGCTATTTCCGGCCTTCTTGGATCCTTTGTCGAATTGCGCGCTGTCAAGCCCAAGGTTGACACGCAACGCACCGATAACTGATTGTGCCATTTGTTCTCACTCAATTTAGATCGGAAACGAGATGGATGTTTTTTCTACTTTCATGCGGATTTTGGTAGGCCTCGCATTTGGCGCCCTTGCGGCCCTCATACTATCCCCCGGCCTTGCTTGGACGGCTCAAGTATGGGGCGGCGGCGGTGTCACCTTTTCCTTGGTCTGCATCCTCGGAGGGGCGTTCGGCCTATTTGCGCCGAACATCCGCCGCGCATTTGGAAGAGGCTTTCTCTTTTGCGGCGTTAGCTTTTTAGCGCTCCCGCTTACAATGGGATTACTCTCAAGTCAGGCCGCATCTGAGGTGATCGCCGCTTCACCCGACAGCCAAGCCAGCGCCATCATAGGCGCCGGGGGCGGCGCTATGCTTGTTACCGGAGTGGCCTCATTTGTCGGCATAATCCTTGGCGGCATCTTCGTAATAATTGGTCTTGTGCTTGTCCTTGGTGGCCGCCGGGAGGTGATCTACGTAGAAAAATCGGCAAAAGCTGCGCGCGAGCAACCTTCCGTGCTGCGCTAGGTTTGGCGCGGCACTAATGCGTCCGGCCTAGCGCCCGGTCGACGGCATCCCATTGAGCCAGACACTTGAGCAATTCGGCCCGCTTGTCTTTCTCGCCCTTCACAAATTCCTGAAACGGAATCGGCTTTTCCATGTGCGGCAGCATCGCTGTCATCCATATCTCAGCGCGACGGTTTTCTGAGCGCAGCGCCGCGCCTTCCATTTCTGTTGAGAATAGCCGGGGCGTGATGTCCCAAAATCGCGCCGGATCGAAACCCGCCGCGATGTAGTGTTTTAAAAGGTCAGGTAAATCTAGGCCGCTGCCTTCGGCCTCTTCGCGTTTCCCGCAGGTTTGCCCTTCGGGGTATCGGGGAAGCTGGCGCCCATCAATTGCGGCAAGGCGTCGGCGTTCTCGGCGATGATGTCATCGACAATCCAGCGGTCGGCCTCTTCGCCGTGATACCGGCCAAGCGCACCCATAAACAGGTCAGTCACGATGCCAAGATCCGGCATCCATGACTTGCCCGCGCCTGCTGGTGCGTCCAGCTTTTCCAGCACGTCCTGCCCATGCTTCGCTTGCAGATCAGCCAAGACGCTCATTCCGACAAACAGCGTGTATTCCTTGCCGCCCGCCGTGACCTTTAGGCTACCTTGAGCGTGGCCGGTCATGCGATTACCCGTGGGTCAGTCGCTTGGCGATCGAGGATCTTAACCGCGAGGGCTGCCATCGCCTTATCACCCACCGAGCCGGTCGGCGTGAAGCTGTTGACATAGCCGCGATAAGTGCGGCGCGCCGATGTGCCAGCAGGATCAAGGTTGAACTCAATCAGAATTTCCTCTTTCGTACCCGCCGCCGTCAAATCTGACAACGCATCAAGGATCACGTCGCCGGGATCAGCAGCCCAATACTGCTTTTCCTGCGACCAATCGGCCACCGGCAAAAGGCCCGGCGTGGTTTCGCGCGTGCGGCCCGGAGACTGCATGTGCGTTACGTCGATATCCTCTGGCACCTGCTCAGGAAAAGGCAGGCTTTCAAAGCCGAAAATCTGCGTGAAAGTGTGGGAACCGGCGCCCGGCGTGGCTTCGCGCCCGATCCAGAGTTCCCAGTCGTAAGCGATTTGGCCTGCAAATGCTTTCTGTGCCATCAATTGGCCCTCCATGCTGTGGTAAAGTCCATGCCGACGCGAAAGGGTCGCTCAGCTTCGTTAGTGCCGCCTTCGCGGCTGTCTCGCGTTGAAACATGCAGGATCAACTGAAACTTTCCGCCACGATAGGTGTGCAATGCTGTCCTCACAGCGCGTGAAACCGCTTTCGCGGCTACATAGGTCAGGCCGTAGCAATCGACTTGCACACGGCCCTGGAATAGCCCGTTGGGGCCGTTCATATGATAATCCTCGGCGTCCGAAATGACATTCATCACCACCGCGGGGAGTGGCTTCCCTTGCGGGCGCACCCCCCAGTCAATGCGCGACCCGACAAGCGCCGCTGTTGCAGCGTCCGCCTTCAGGAGCGCACGAAGTTCTTCTTCCATTACTTACCCCTTCGCGGCCCTCGCCTCAGCGCGCGCGATGCTTTTTGACACCTCGCGCCACAATTCCTGCCCCAGACGATCCAGAAGATGCATCCGGTCCTGATCCCATGCCGGGCGCACAAACGACTGAGGGCCATGGTTGATGTTGCCAAACTCTTGGTTCCACGCAGCCGGGTCTGGGCCGGGGCCGACAAACATTTCCACCGATGCCTTATCGTCGCGAAACATCTTTTTATGGATGCTCTTTTGGCGCGCGCTCAGCTTCGTGCTGACCGCAATGGAATCGGCCAGATCATCGCTCGACGTGTCACCGCGCGGCGCCAAATTCTCCATCAGGTCTGCCATGGGCTGCGCCGATTTTTTCAGCGCGCGCCGCAACGCACCCTTGCCCGCCGCCTTTGACAGCTTTTCGAGTTCAGCCTCCAACTCCTTAAAACCGTATAGTTGGACCGTCTCAGTCATCCGTGCGCGCCGCGCAGGTCAGCTCGAACCATTGTCGCCGCCCCCTGCCTTCCTTCTTGCCGACGATCTCATATGTCTCTCCTTCGCAGATCAGCCGATCCTTCGGCGAAATATCTGCCGTGAAGCTCGACCACCGGACTGTGAACCGGGACGTGATCGACGCCGATACTTCAGCCGCCCGAAACCGCTCAGTGTCGCTCACATCGGACTTGCTGGCCCGAATTCGGCCGCCATGATCCGCCCAAAGTTCTGTGACGCTGAACCCGTCATCGTCTTCGGTGAACCTTTGGAACTGGATCAGCCGGTCCAGACGGCCCGCAGTCATACGCAGATCCGCCGATAGGGCGTCAGAAGCGCATTGACGCCGAATGGCAGGCTGCCACCTTTACCGCTGGCCTCGCGAAACTCATACCAATGCGCCGCCAGCAGCATGATTGCTACCTTGATCGCGTGCGGCACCTCTGTTGCGGCCCCATACCCCGCCGTCATGGTCACGCTGATTGGCTGGTCTGTCGCGGCAGACAGACCAGGCCGCGCGAAGGTGCTTTTGAACCGTACCTCGGTGCCAAGCACGCCCTCAACCAACTCGACATCCGCAGCTGCAACTTGCTGCGTCACCTCGGCGGCGTCGACATAGGAAATCCCGATCGCGGAAACGTCCGGGAACGGCAGGCGCAGCGCTCCCGCGGGCCAACTCTCAAGCTTGACCTGCCAAACCTGAGACACCAGGCACCGGCCCAAGATACCCGAATATCCGTCGATATGATCGATGGCCGCGCTCACATAGGTCGAAAGCAGGTAATCATCCTCCGAGAAATCGACGCGCGCATGGTCCTTCATCTCAGCCAGCGAGATGACCGGCTCGGACGGCGGCGTGATGCGAATGGGTTTAGTGATCAACATCTCATTGCACTCCGATCAGCTTGCAGAGAGAGCGGCGCTGAGCCGCTCTCCTTCGGAAATTGATCAGGCGACAGGCGCATCGGTCGGATGGCCTTTGACCACCAAGATCGAGGCAGCAATAGACGTGCCCGAGTTCTTGGTCGTCACGGTGCGAATATACCGCTTGGTGCCCGTATAGCCGACCTTGTAGGTGCTGTCGGCTGCGAGTGAAGCAGGCAGAGAACCCGCCAGATCGGCAGCCGCGACATCAGCAAAGTCTCCGCTTGTCGTGGTGTCCGATTCTTGCACTGTCGTAGTGAAATCACCCGACGCCACGATGGCGCCTGTGCTGACGATGATCGCAGCTGAGTTGAACCCCTGAAGGTCGATGGCTGCGCCGGTTGCCGTGGCCGAAACCACTGCGGGAGCCAGCGCAATGACCGGGCCCAGTTTGGAGATGAGGTCTTTCATGAGACCCTCCTATATTGAGTGTGATGTAAGAAAGGGGCGACCCCTGTCGCCCCACTGGTCAATCAAATCTCTGACATGGTCAGAAGATCAGGACGTGCCGATCTTGGTCAGCTTGATCGCCTCAAAGTTCTGCACACCGCCACCGACGCGCTTGGTCGTGAAGAAATGCACATAGGGCTTGTTGGTGTAGGGATCGCGCAGAACACGGATGCCGAACCGGTCAACAATCAGATAGCCACGCTCAAAGTTACCGAACGCGATCGGGAACTTGCCAGCCGCGACATTCTCCATGTTGTCATCGGTGCGGACCGGCTTGTTCAGGATTGTCGGCAGCTCTGCCGTGCCCGACGGCGATTGCCAGATATAGGCGCCGTCATTGTCCTTGAACTTACGAACTGCGCCCATGGTCGGGTCCGACATCAGCCAGCTGGCACCGTTGCGGTATTGCTGTTTGAGGGCATAGTAAGTATCGATCAGCGCATCTGCAGGGCTGACGGCCGCCGTGACATCAGCAAATCCACCGGCCTTACCAGATGGAACATAACCGAGCTTGCCCCAACCATAGCTGCCATTGGCAACCTTGTCGTAGGCCAGCACGCCGCGCGGACGGTTGACACCATCGCCACCGATGAAGGCCGCACCTTCCTGCTCGGCAAACTCGATCGCGACCTCGCTGCCGAGCCACTCCGCAATATCAACACGCGAGTCGTCCAGCATCTTTTGCGTGGCCGCCGGGTTTGCGTAGATCTCCATCATGTTGAAGACCAGCTCGCGCAGCGTGGGCGTGGCTGTTTCAGGGCGCGCCTCTTTTTCCCCGACCCAGCCCGAACCGGCACCGCCCATGCTGACCAGCTTCTTGTAGCTGTCAGTCGAGATGGTCATCACCTGGGCAATCTCGCGCATGACCGAAACCGTGCCGACGACACGGTCGACGGTGTTCGCCATCTCTTCTGGCACCAGAAAGCCGCCGTCATCATCGCTGTCAGTCGTCAGCGCCGCCTTGACTTCGAGGTCGCGCATATCTGCGTCGATGGCCCGATCGCCCTTGCGGAACCACTTGTTGAAAGCTTGCGTGTGTTCCGCAACTGCGGGGTCGGTATTGATGCCTCCGCCCCCGCCGATCTGCATGGCAGAAATGCCCGCATTCACCGCGTCCAGCGATTTTTGCAGCGAGGTGATCTCGGCGTTAATCTTGTCGACCTTCTCGGTCTGGACGTAGTCGCCTGCGCCCTTTTTGAGGTCGGCGAGTTCCTTGTTGTTCGCCGCCTTGAATTCCTCAAACGCCACTTTCATGTCGTTCAGGATTTGCGTTGGGTTGCTGGCATCTGCGCGCGCAACCGCGAAGCCGCGCAGACGCGCGGGATTGATCATCTTATTCATCGTTTTTCCTTACGATTTAAGGGATTGAAGCAGCGATTGGGCTGCCGATGCGAAAGCGCCAGCGTCTTGCATGGCAGGGTCGGCAGCGTTGCGCGTGCCGGTCTTGACGTCTTGGATGAAGCTACGGCGTTCACCCCGGGACATTCCTTGTTGCGCCAAAATGGCGTCGAGCTGACGCACGGCGTTGATTGGCCGCTGCGCCGCATTCTGTGCGTCATCATCGTCCGGCAGCGAGAGGCCCTCATCGACACTGTCGGCAAAACCTTTTGCGACGGCATCCTTCGGGCCCATAAACGTCTCTGCGTCCATTAGATCCGTGATCGCCTTGCGAGGTTGCTCTGTGCGCGCTTCATAGATATCGGCAATCGCGCTGTCGAAACCATCGAACATCTCTGCCGCATCGCGCATGTCGTGGCGGTTCCCGATCACACCGCCCCAGGCATTGTGCACCATCATGAAGGTGCCCAATCCCATCCGGACCTCATCACCGGCCATGGCAATGATCGATGCCGCAGACGCGGCCCATCCCATGACTTCGACGGTGATCTTCGCAGGATGCTTGCGCAGAAGGTTGTAGATCGCGATGCCCTCAAACATGTCGCCGCCGGGCGAATTGATCTTGACGGTCACGTCCTTGTTTCCGATCGAGCGCAGCGCAGCGGAGACGCGTTTTGCAGTAACGCCTCCGCCGGTCCAGAAGTCCTCACCAATGACCTCGAACATGGTGATTGTGGTCGCGTCGTCAGCGGCATCGGCCATCGGTGTTGCAGCCCAGCGGGCCAGCACGTCCGTCGGCGCATCCCACTGGAAATTCTGGGGCCGCTGAAATGTCTTGGCTTCAGGCAGTGTTCGGATCGTCATCGTCTTCTCCTTCTTCGCCCTCTTTGGAGCCTGCAGTGTTTGGCGGGCTGTAATAGATATCGCCGCCATCCCGCGGATTGAGGTCTTCCATCCGCAACACATCGTTGGGGCTGTAGACACCCCACTGAAGCATTCGGGTGTAGTGGTCAGTTCGCGTCTTGATGTCGCCTCGAACAAGCGCCTTGCGGTTGAACCGCGTGTAGATATCGCCTTCACTGTCGGCGATGAGATCGCGATTGACGGTTTCTTCCCAAGCGATCAGGTGGTCTTCCAACGTGTAGGTGACAAAACCGATCGACTGATGCTCGACCCCCGTTCCCCAGCTGGATGCCTTGTCGGTGTCACCGATCATGTGCGGCGGCACACCGAAGAACATGGCGATATCCCCACGCGAAAACTTGCGGCTTTCGATCCACTGCGCATCGGTCGCGGTCATGGACATGTCGTTAACGGTCATTCCCTCTTCGAGAATAAGCGCCGTTCCCTCGCTCTCCCCACCAGCACGGAATGCATCGAGGCTGGAACGCAGGTTATCCTGCGCCTCTTTGCTCAACTTTTCCGGATGCGTCAGAACCGAACTGGGCCGGGCACCATTCTTGAATGTCGTGGCACCGTGACGCTCCTGCGCGATGCTCAGACCAATCGCCTCTCTGGCGTAAGTCATCACCGAAACGCCTGTAATTCCGTCAAGGGTCAGACCAACCAGGTGCATCACCGTATTTGATGGCAGAACAACCTTCGTGCCATTGCGCCGTTGATAGACATACTTCAGCGTCAGATCGTCGGCCTGCGTCACGGTCATCCGGTCTGGGTCGAGCGGATTGAGAGCAATCACCCGGTCTCGTGAACGAACAATCTGAGCGTATCCATTTCCGCGCAAAAGCAGATGCGCCTGCATCATTCTCTTGAACTGAGATGGCGTCTGCCAGCTGTTGGGTTTGCGGCGCAGCACCTTCGATAGGGGATGATCGGTCCGCTCTTTGCGTGTTGTTTCGTCTACCCGCTCCATCACATGCACAGGCAGGTTTGCCACCGCGCCAGAGATCAGGCGAACACATCCATAAACCGCAGCAACGCGCATTGCGCTTGTGGTCGTGACCGCGACACCAGAAGAACTGCCCATGCTGATCTGCCGAATGGCGGCTTCCAGATCTGCGGTGCTGGTGATGGCCTTCCCACCGTTTTTATCTTGGACCGCATTACGCGGCGCGGTGAGCCAATTGAACAGGCCCATCAGATTACCAGCGCGCCGCGTTCAGCATACACCGATGGACCCCCTGCCGCTTCCGGATTCCGGCTCATCAGCATGGCCGCATCGAATGTCGCCATCAGCGGATCGATCTTGGCCAGCCCGGATCGTTGCTTCGTCACCATGCGCGCATTCCCCCGCAGCTCAGTCTTTGCGTTGCCGACGCACCAGGCCATCATCGTTTGACCGCAATGCACGAACGTGCCTTTTTTCAGCTTGCGCGGCAGGCCGTTGATCGCCGCGTTCAGCTTGTAGCCTTGGCTGATCGGCACAACCTGCTCATCCGTCAGTCCGCGCAGCGCCAGAGCGTCGACAATATCGGCCACGCCCTCCGGATCGAGACCGACTGCGCCAACCTCAGGCAGCAGGCCCGCGGCGTTCAGCTCGGCGCAGATATCCGCGACTTCCTCAATGTCGATCGACAGATCGTCGCAGATCACCAGCTCGCCTGCGCTGTCGAAGTCCTGCAACCGCTCCGCAATCTCTTTGCGATCGGCGAGGACTTCCTTCTGCACCCAAGCGCGGGCCCAGTGTTGCCATGCCCGCGTCACGCGATGCCGGCCGATTACGGCAAGGCCCAGCAGATCGTCGAGGCCACCGCCATCGATGCCGACGACACAAACGTCGGACGTCGCCATGATCTCGGACAGCGTGAGCCCGTCCTGGACTGTCTCATCCCAATAATCGGCACCAGCCCAGCGATCCGAGTGCAGACCCACACCGATCTGGATGTTCAGATGCTGAGACAGCCACAGCTGCAGATCCTCCGCACCCTTCGCCTTGGCCTTGCGATACTCACGCTCCAGCAGATCGATGAACACAGAACGCCCAAGGTTGGGCATGACCATTGGCCAATAGGCCGGATCGAGAAATGGCCGCGTCTTGTCGATCTGCATCTCTTCGGGAAACTCATAAAGCACCGCCAGCAGACCCTCGGACGGCGTCGTGCCATCGCGCACGGCGCGGGCGTTATTCAACTCGGTCCTGAAGATGCCAGCCGGTTCTTCGACAGACTGGGTCGTGATGAACACCAGCAGGCAGTTTGGCTTGTTCATGCCGCCCCGGATCTGACCGATAACCTTCTTGGCATAGGCGCGCGATGACATCAGATGCAGCTCATCGATGATCGCAAAAACCGGAATACCGCCCGTCACCACGCTCATGTCAAACGACTTGATCGACAGCTTCGCGCCCGTCGGAATGTAGGTCACCTTTTTCAGGTGATCCTGCACATGAAACATCTTAGCCAGCTCAGGATCTGCGTCGATCATCCCTTGCAGCTGCGAAAAACACGTCTCAGCCACGCCCTGCGTTGGGCCGATGATGACCATCTTGGCATTGGGCACTTCATTGACCATCAACGCGATCAGGCCGAGGGCGGCAGAATTGGTTGTCTTCGAATTCTTCTTGGGCACCAGCAGGAACAGCTCACTGATCTGCCGAATCTTGGTCTTAGGATCGACGCATCCGAAGAGCGCACGCAGGATATCGCGGAACCATTCACCGCCGACCGCGCCGAATGTCGGCTGGCCGGGAACGTCCGGCAGGTGCAGCTGGTCATAGATACGAACGGCGACGTCGGCCCGGCCAGCGTCAAGAGGCACTTCGGGCAAGGGCGTCTCGCCCGCCTTCAGCTTGGCCACCCAATCGGGGCAAGACAGATCACCGTCGAAGTCGAATGGCATTAGTGCACTTCCTCCGACATGTTCGGATCTAGAAACGCCCAGGTGCCATCAGGTGCGGAGCGCGCCTTGCGCAGTTCTTTCTTGCCCAGTGGTTTCTGGGCCGGAGCAGGCTTGCGAATATCACTCGCCAGGCATTCCATCTCAGCTTGACGCACGATCTTGCCCAACTCTTTCATGGCCGAGACCGATCCGCTCATCGCTGCCTTGTCGAGCAGCAACATCGTCCGGCCCTGCATTTCGCTGATGGCTTCGAGCCGCGCGTTGCGGATCGACTGCTTCGTAAAATAATGCTTGTTCAAAGTTGGCACGCTGATGCCCAGAAGCTTGGCAATCTGGGGCTTTTTCATACCCGTAATCACTAAGCATCTGATTTTGCTAACGTTTGAGGCGGTAGCAATATGCCCCGTCCGGCCCGGCTCACCACGCCCTTCAGGATTAGGATCACCGAGGAGGTCAAACTTTGCATACATCAGAAAAAAATCTCCGGCTACT
>Ga0314855_100081_pt1 | contig 31058 bp, 38 predicted proteins | sample 2018CB1WmetaG_FD_203636 | JGI IMG/M metagenome (GOLD analysis project Ga0314855, IMG submission 203636) | Cryopeg brine viral communities from Beaufort Sea near Barrow, Alaska, United States - 2018 CB1W | ecosystem: Environmental > Aquatic > Marine > Coastal | place: USA: Alaska | collected... | reverse complement strand
GAAATGCACGACGATATTGACGTAGTTATTACAGACCTTCGACAACCCAACGAATATGCACGATTGAAAGAAGACGGATTCATTATCATTCGGATAGTTGCTTCGGAACATACGAGAATGCAACGGGCCAGGGCGAAAGGCGATATCTTCACGGAAGAAGATACGAAGCACGAAACGGAATCGCATGTGAGTTCTTTCGATGTTGATTACGAAATATCAAACGACGGGTCATTCGATGAATTACGAAGTAAGGTCCGACAAATGCTTGATACGTTGGGGGTAGTTGAATAATGAACGAAAAAACGAAATTGAAAGGCGGGGATACCGAATTTGATTATGAAGTCCCGATGGAAACAGCGAAAGGCGTAACGGCATTCTTTTCGGTCTATCACTACATTCGTGAAATGGCATATGCAAACGGGGACATGAACGCGGTCGCGATGATCGTTGACTTCAAAGAAGCGATGGAAGCTATCGAAATGACTGAAAGACAGAAAGAAGCGATTCATCTTGTTTGTACCGTCGGATTGAACCAACGTGAAGCCGGCGACATCATGGGTGTGAAGAAACAAGCGGTTCAACATCTTGTCTATTCGGTTGCGTCCAGGGTTGCGGACTATTATGCGAAAAAAGCACGGGGAACGAAAGGGGGGTACGGAAATGGAAAAAATCGAAGAAAGGAAACATAAAACTTATTATACAGGCCGGTTTACTCGTAAATACAAAGTAGCCGTTGAAGAAGAAACAACAAAATTGTTGGCATTGGTTAGTTCATACGGACACCCACCAACGGTTGAAGAACGTGTTGAAATTATCGAACGACTATTCGACGCATACGTTGAACAAACGGGTGAAGTACCAGATGGGAACCAGGTTCAACGACTAGCGAATTGGATTATGTTCGAAGGACTAACCGACCCACGACCGGATAAAGTAACAAAGGAAGCCTATCCGATTATGACTAAACGTCAACTTCGCACAAGACATAATCGGGAAATGGCGAATGAACACATTCCGGAAACACTAGCGAACACAAAAAGCACGACGGCGAAGAAACGCCGAACTACGAATTTGGGGGATATATAAACATGATTATACAAACAGGTGAATTATTGGTTGAAGGACAAAGAATTGTTGCAACAGATGAAGATGGGGATAGATACGGACAGATTGTCGAAGTAGACGTATTCGATACTATATTGACTTATCGTGTGGAATACGACGATGGTCGCGAATCATGGGAACGCAGAACTTCAATCCATGCGGTTGAAGATTTCATGAAAAAAGGTCAACGAATCCGAAAAAGCGACGGAAGATTCGGATTCATTGCGAAGGTAGATGAAGACGACGCGAGATATTCGTATTATGTTACATTAGACGATGAATTTTCATATTGGGTAAGCGCCGACGACATTACAAACGTCGAAGAACCTACATTCAAAAAGGGTGACAAAGTTACCGTTGATTTTAATTCGTTTTTCGAATCGGGTAAAGTTTACACCGTGGAAGGTGGCGATGATACGCACATGACCTTCGAAGAAACAGATATGGTCGCGGGTAGTTTCCACTTGACAAAAGTAGAACCACCGCTTCCACCTTCGACCGAACTTAAAATGACCGTCGCGATCAATGGCGGGGAAAACATGAAAGGTATTTCGGATAAACTAACCGAATTAGAAGAACAAATGGAAATTGCTTCGGACATGCTTTTCAAAGCGCAAACATCGACCGAAGAACTTCGAAATCAAATCGCGGAATCTATCATTGTTGAATCCGAAAATGAATGTGAAGATGAACCAGAAGATGAACCGAAAGCGAAGAATCTATCTCGAAAAGATGTGATTCAAAAAGCGAAAGATTACATCGAAGAACTTTTTGACGAAGACGGTGAAATCGTACTTTCCACCGGTTCAAGTACGAAACCCGAATTTATTGTCAACGAAGAAAAACATACGGTCATTGCATTAATGCGTGGGGTATTTTCCAATAAGGTACGCGCAAAAGGACAAGCGAAATCATCTAGTAATGACGTATTCAACATTCACATTGGAAAGGCCATTGCGCTTGCGAAAGCACTCGGAAAAGACGTTCCAGACGAGTTCATCAATGCGCCACAACCGGAAGAGGCGGAAGTGGGTATGGGCGTACAATCGAAAGAAAGTGGGAATGTATATCAATTGACCGAACGTGTTCCAGAATATGACTATTCCAGATATGGGAAAGCATTCCGGACTAACGGAAAGGCCTTCGGTTGGTTAGGTTCGGAACAAGTAAATATCATCAACGATTCAAATACAGACTATTCAAAAGGGGGAAAATAATATGGCGAAGCAATTAAATGCAGAAAAACGGTTTACACAGGTATCAAAAAAATCGAACAATGCGGTGGTTCAATTCGAATCGACCATCGAAACACTAGAATCGAGTAATCTCGAATTGAACATATTATGGACGGAAGTCGACGATGAAATTGCTCGATTGGTCGAACTACAAGACGCAACAAGGGACCGAATTTTGCGGAATACGACCACGGTCCAGGGATTGAAAAACGTGTTACTCGGAAATTAATACATCAAGCGTTGTTCCTTCAGGAATGGCGCTTTTTTTATTGCATAGTGTTGCGAATAGGCGAAACCCTTCGACATTCAACGTGTATCAAATAAAAAACAAAAGGGGTTTTCAATTATGACAGAACATATTTTATTTTCACATTGCGATTTAGACGGGGCCGGTGCGGGTATCATATTCCGTAAAATGTTCGGACCTACCGCCGAAGTTCATTATCTCGGATACAATTCGATCAATGACCGAATCAAACGTCGGTTACATCAATTACAAGTGAGTGGGGAAACGCCGACAATCTTCATGGTCGATATTTCAGTCAACGAAGAAGTTGCACGTTTGGTCGACGCTTATCCAGGTGAAAAACATCTATTGGACCACCACGAATCAGCAAAATGGTTGAATCGATATCGTTGGGCTACGGTCGACACGTCTAATTGCGGAACGAAGTTATTATTCGAATATGTTCCGTATATGTGTAAAGGGGTTCTTTCGGAATATGGGTTTTTCGTAAAACTAGTAAACGATTATGATTTATGGATTCACGAATTTTCGTTGTCGAAAGAATTGAATAGGTTGTTCTACATCATCGGAATAGACCGTTTCGAAGCGAGAATGCTTCGCAATCCACAACCAAAATTCACGAATACCGAAAAATTGTTGCTTGAATTGGAAGACGATACAATCGAGAAATACACGAATAAAGTGGACCGGGGAATGACGAAATTCGAATTGAATGGCGAACCGTTTTGTGGTGTTGCATACGTAGACCGTCATCATTCGGAAGTAGGGCATGTATTAATGGAACGCAACGATCTTGAAATGGTTGCGCTTGTCGATGTGAATGCTCGCAAAGTATCCCTTCGTTCGAAAGGCAACGTCAACGTTTCGAAGATAGCGAAAACATTCGGTGGCGGGGGTCACCCGAACGCAAGTGGTTATCAAGTTACGACCGAAAGCAGAATGACGGCCACGAAGTTGAATGAAGAAATAACACACGCATATGAACAAATCGAAAGCGACGAAATATCCGAACTATTTTCGGGGGTGAATTCATGAACCGATTACAGGTGATTAAATTTTTAGTCGAAGAAACGGACAGCATGATTCATGAACGAAATGCCTATGAACAAGCACATGAAGACTTTCTTGATTATATGAAAGAAAAAGGCGGGTACTCACACGAAAATTTGAACAAAGCCCGTGAGTTATTCCCGGCATACATGAAGGGAAGTAGAGTTTCTATATCAAGTATACAAGCGAATTTAAAAATGATTAGACGTTTATCAATGGAAATCGGGGGGTGAATTATATGGGAATCAATAATATTTATATAGCGGGCGGAATCATGTCGAAGGGCGAACAACTACAAAGGGAATCCGAAAAATGTGAAATCGAAGCATTGGGAATTCCGTTCTACAATCCACAAGATAACGACGAAATCAACGACAAATCAAATCTTGATAATACCGAAGGATTGGCCGAAAAGATAGTCAAAGCGGACACGCAAGCGATTAAGGGTTCGGACGTGGTTGTGATTGAACCGCAACCCTTCGCAATGGGTACGATGGTAGAACTCGGACAAATCAAAGGTATGAAGGACGTTGCGAAAGACGTCAATACATTCGTGAATGATGAATTGGCGAATATACTCGAAAACTTCGATTCAATGCCGGACGTACAAATTGCGGATAAGCTACTCGATATATTAATGGGTATTTCGAAAATTACAAATCCGATCATTGAACAAAAGGTGTTCCCACATTATGAAGACATTCGTCGTTTTAAGGGTGCTACCGAATCCGAAGACAGAAGGTCGCTTGGCATTAATCAGTACGTCTATGGTGTTGTATTGGACGTTACAGGCGGACACGGGTTCTACGAATGGGAAGATGTAATCGAAGAACTTTCGAAGTTGAAGGGGGCCGAATGATGGGTATAAATATCAAACTTACAGTCGCCGAACAAAAGGAAATCGAAAGAATCCGGGGCAAGCATACGAAGGTGAATGCGAAAGTAATCGATTCTATTAAAACATTCGGGCAATCGGTCCCGGTGAATCTAGTGTTGGAAGTTCGACATCTTTCGTTGCAAGCTACGATTATTAAGTTAAATGCAGAAATACGAGAATGTGAACATCGCGACTTAGAAAGCGAAATCCCGGCATTGAAACTGAAACATCGAAGGGACGACGCGATTTCCCGTGCGAAAGAAGTTGCACGTATGAACGCATTTTTGAAAGATATGTCCAGGTTCGGGAATGAAATCGGTGTGACGAAATTATAACAATCTCGGAATGTATATTGTCGGTCGTATCCTTAGTGAAATTACTAGATTAGAAGCCCGTTTGGTTGTGGGTGTTTATTTCAAAACGGGGGCGGTATACGTGAACATGGTTCTTATAATCACATGGATAATAGTACAAATATTTATGTTCGGGATATCCGTTTGGCTCATAATTTTCGGAATAAGGTTGTGGAATCGTAAAAAGAAAAATGCGATTGTACTCTTTATTTTCGGGTTCTTAGGTTTCTATAAGGTATCCGAAGCATTATGGTTCATCGGATTATTACAATAAAGGGGGAAAATAGTATGTATAAAAAATTAATGGTAGTCGCAACAATGGCGGTGGGTTTTGTAATTGGCGGGAACGAAGTATCCGCGAATGAAGCGAAACATGAAGTTCGTCCGGGGGATACGTTGGGCGAAATCGCGAAAGACAATGAAACATCGGTACTTTCGATAATGGAATTGAATCAGTATATCCAGGACAAAGACTTGATATTCCCGGAACAAATAGTTGTTTTGCCTGGAAATGACGTCGTACAGGCGCATTCTAACGTTATTTCAAATGATACAGTCGTATATAGTGATGTAGAAGCGTTTGTGGTTGCGTCTAATTCATCATACGAAATCGCATTGTTGGAACGGTTGGTTGAAGCCGAATCGAAAGGCGAACCTTATAGCGGAAAAGTAGCGGTTGCGAAAGTTATCTTGAATCGAGTTGCAAACGGGTCATTCCCGAATTCAATTCAAGCGGTCATCAATGAACCCGGACAATTCGACCCGGTATCAAACGGAAGTATTTCCGGAAGTGCTACAAACGAAACTATTCAAGCCGTAAGCGAAGCATTGTTGGAAGGCGGGAACGAAAACGGTGCGACATTCTTTTATAATCCGGCCATTGCGGGTAGTCAATCATGGTTCAATACACTCGAAACAGTTGGTGTTATTGGGAACCACACATTCAAACGTTGATTAAAGAAACATCAATAAATTCGCTTCAAATGCTTGAAGTGTTAGACCGGTTCGAATTTCGTTGTGCGTTGACGGGTTCGACCGGTTTTCATGTTGACCATTGGTTCCCGCAAAAGTTCGGTGGTCTTTCAAACATTTCGAATTGTTATCCGTTAGACGCAACATTGAACCTACGAAAGAATGCGTCAAATCCGTTCGTGTTCTTCGAACGTGAAGACATTCGTCCATTGTTCCCGAAAGAGAAATTCGACGACCTTGTGTTTTGGTTGGCCGTGAATAACGACATGACGATTGAAGAATTCCGGGATTACACGAATAAAGTATATGAAACCGGGGACGATCAATGGAAAGAATTACGGAATAAATAATTGACTAATTTTGGTGTAGTGTTGCGAATTGAATAAAACAATCGACATTCCCCTTATCAAGCGATAGGGGGAAATTTTTATGCGAGAAGAAACGTATTACATCGGAAAGATGAAAATACATATCACAAGCAATACACCGTCGCCCGAAGCAATAGCGGACGCAAACGAAGAATTGAATAAAATGGCTTTTGAGAAAATAGGGGGAACGCAAAAATGACGAAGAAAAGAGAAATCAAGATTATCAGTCGATGGAAAATAAACGCCGGGGTACGCATGATTCATTCGAAAGCAATCGCGGAAAACGGTCAACTAATTACGGAACATTGGTCAAGTGATTTTCGATGGGTCGAACACGATATGGGATTGACTTCGGATTGGAAACATCACAAATACGCGGAATTCTATCCCGATGGTTTTACGTTGAAATGGGTAACCGATGAAAAGAAAGCGATCGAAAATGGCGCCATTCTTTATGTCGTTACAAATACCGATTACGGTGACCATATGTGCGCGGTGGATTCGATGGAAAAGGCGACGAATATCATACGTAAAACACTTATCGAAGGCGAAGGGCTAGAAACCGGGGAAGTGGACGAAATGATGGAAGACGGCGGTTATGATGATTGGTACACGATTAAACCCGTAACGCTACAAATTAAATAATTTACGATTATACGACGAAAGTTATTGCATTATATAGTTATTAGTCGTATAATAAATATATAGACATCGAGAGAGAAAACAAGGGGGAAAATAATATGAACAAAATAATGAATTTTATGTTTGAAGGAAACGAAGGATTTACGAATAAAGGTGCAATCATCGGGGCTATCCTTTTACTAGCAATCTTCGTAGTAGTGGGAAGTATACAAGGACCACCGATTCAATAGTATGGATAAGGTATTGTATATTTATTCATTTTATATACAAAGTAAACAAGTTTACGAATAGGCAAAGTTATCATTGACTTATATACTTATTGGTCGTATAATAAAGAAGTAGACAAATAGAAAACGAAAGAAGGAATTGAAATGATGAAATTCAGTTATCAAGATTATATTGTGAAAGAAGAAGGAAATACGATGGTGGTTTTATCACCCGAAAGAATCGACATGAACGTGATTGCGGGAACGAAATATATATATGAAGACAGACTATTCATCGAAGCCGTAGACGTCGAAATAATCATCGAACAAGACGAAGGCCAAAACGAAGATTTCATATCTTTCGAAGGTAATCGAATTTACGCTTCGGAATACTACAATCCGAATGTCAAAGTATTCGTAAGCTTATAAAAAAAGAAGCGTAATCCCAACGATCGGGGTTGCGTTTTTTGTTTGCTTATACGAACACGCGTTGACGGACATTTGTTTCAAAGAATGTTCACGAAAGCGGGTGGCTACAAACGCCGGTACATAAACGATTGCAAAAGAAAAGGGCGTCCGATTTCTTCGGGCGTCCCTATTTATATACGACATTTATATCCGTTTCATCACCGACCCGAAGAAATTCGATACGTTCGATAAGCTTATGAAAGATACGATTCCTTTCGTCATTATCGCTTTGGTTTTCAAACAATCCTTCGATATCTATGTTCGTCCAATTATCGTTCCGTTGTTCCCGGATTTCCTTCGATACGATTTCGCTATTTTGCTTCAATTGCGTAAGTTCTTTTTTCGCTTGTAGAACTTCGACATCAATCGAATGTTTCCGTTTATCAAATTCTTTCCGGTCAATTATTCCGTCAACGAATATCGATTTCAAGCGTTCCATTTTATCCGTAGCATTTACGATTATTTCTTCATTCATTTCGATAGGTGATTGACCAACGTCGATTCTCGAATTCTTTCCTTCCGTAGTTGCGAAAAGCGTTGTTTTAAAATCTCGCATATTCCCGCGAAGAATATCCAATAGTAGTGCTTCTTTCATTCCTTTATTCGCGGAACAACGATGGATTCCGTCTTGTTGCATAGCCTTGCACTTGCGAAGGAATACGACAGGGATTTCCGGCTTGTTGTCCGTTGTGAATGATACAGTTGCGCCACACGCCTTACAACGCATTAAACCGGATAGCGCGAAAATTCCGCTTCTTGATTTTGTCGGTATCTTTTGGCTATCTTGCAAAGCCCGGTCAATTCTTCGGGCCGTAGCTTCATCAATAATCGCTTCATGAATACCAGGTACGGATATAATCTTCGAAGGGTCTGTCTGTTTACACATCGTTCCATCGGGACCGCGATACAGTTTTCCGTATGTTAGGATTCCCCGGTGAAAATCCGATTTCAGTAATGCGAGAACTTGACGATTGCGCCACGTCTTACCGCGAACGGTCGAAATCCCACGAAGATTCAATTCAATCGCAATTCTATTCGCAGACATTCCGGAAAGATAGGATTCAACAATGAAATCGAATATCTTTCGTTTGTCGGGGTCTATGTGAACGATACCGGTGTTCTTATCACGAAAATAAGGTATCGGAAGGATTCCCGAAACGTGCTTGCCTTGCTTCGTTGCGTTGACCTTGCCTTGTTGCATACGTCGCTTTATTGATCGGTATTCCGCACGAGATAGAAGACCTTCGACTTCGGACATCAATTCCGCCGATTCATCGGAAAGGTCGTATGTTCGTGCGGGCGTCATAATAAGCGTACTAGACCGTTTGAACGTTTGGGCTATTATACCGTTATCTATTTGAGAACCACGCGTAAGACGGTCAAAGTGAACCACCAATACGCCTTCGTATTCGTTTTCTTCCACTTGCGATAATAGTTCCATAAATACGGGACGTTTTGCGATTGAATCCGCCGAACCGATTTCTTCGAACCATGTCGTGTTTGTAAGACCGTTTGTCGCTACATATTCGGATAGTTGTCCGCGATGTTTTGCGAGTGTGTCCGTGCTATCTACGTCTTCACGTGATTTTCGTAAATATACCGCAATCGACGCATTCTTTTCTATATTATCCAATTCGTTCACCCTTTCGAAAACAAGTTTACAATTAGATTATACAACCATTCGTCGATATAAGTCAATGATGAAGTAGGCGAATAAATGGACAACGAAAAAAGCCCGCTACATTGCGGACTTCCATTTTGTATCACGTTCAATTTTTATGGAATCATAAAGTACGATAAAATGGTCCATAACTATTTCGTCAATAAAATTCCGACATAGTTCCGTATAATAGTCCATGATTTCGGTTTCAAGATTTCGAGTAAATTCATCGGCTATATCGTTACTGATTAAGTTACACGCGTGAAGTTGTTCCGTGAGTGCCAGGTCTTGTAGGGCGGAAAATAAGTCTTCGAATACTTCGGGGTCTATCGGCATATTCTTCGTGAACGAATCGTAATCTTGTAAATGGTATGTCATGGGAAAAACTCCTTTATTAACGAACAGTAAGTAATGCTTCGTGTACCAATATAACAAAAGGTATCGAATATTTCAACTACATTACACTATTTGAAAAAAGATATACGATTGTATTGTCAAATATGCTTTCAGTCGAATTAGTATATACAAGGGCAACGAAATGTCTTTATTGAACGGCATATACCATCGTGAAGACTGATAACACCGAAAACCACAAAGTTGATTATTCGGGATTGAATCTTTTTGATCGTTGGAAACGTATGCCGAATCTTTTTTCGCATTCCGCATTGTCAAATAATTGAATAGTCGAAAAGGATATTCGTGTATTATACGCGTGTGTAGTTTTCGTGTAGGGTTGTCAAATTCGCAACATCACCGGTGTATGATTTTGGATATCGGGGTGTAAAGAATATTGACATGAAGAAGAACTACATGAACTATATCCAGGTTTAACAAGAAAGAGAGAAAGAAAGAACGTGCGACGTAAGTCGCTAGTCTTTTAAAATCTCGATAATTGTTCGACATGTATACGACAGTATATCGAATATACTAGCGAAATATAGGCGTATAATACGACATCGATACGAATAGTAGTGTCGATATAAAGTCGAATAGATACGTCATAATTCGATTAAAGTGACATTTCGAAAAGAACGATAATTGTTCGAATAATAGACGAATTTATTGTCGATAATTAGGCGAATAATAGGTGTAGAAAACGAAGGTATATACGAGTAAATAAGCGAGTAAATAAACGGGGTATGTAAAGAAAGTATACACCGATAAACTAACGAAAGAATGCGTATATGTAGGCGATTAAATACGAAATAATCGATTGATTAAGTATACGAATAGTAGTCGAATAATAGCTGAATAGTAGCGAATAGAATGTCGAATAATGTACGTGAGAATATGCGTGAAATGTACGAATAAACTACGATTATATTTCGATTATACTTCGATTATACTTCGTAGAATATCCGTGAAATGAAGACAATGGAAGTCGGTCTTGAAATATCCGGCTTGAAATTAATAGGGGGCGATGTATAATGGCGATAGATATGACACAATTTTCAGAAAAACAGGTAACAGCAATCGCAATTCTAGCAATGCCGAATCGTGCGGGATTAGAATTCACGGAAGTAGCAGAAAAAAGCGGGATTGGTATTCGTCAATTGCATAGGTGGCGTAAGCTTCCAGAATTCAAGCAAGCGATCGTTGAACAGTCTTTAAGTAACGTCAAAGAAGTGTTACCGAATGTATTAAGCGCACACCAAAAGCAAGCGGAATCGGGCAACGTGAAGGCTATCGAATTGTTTTATAAGTTATTCGGATTACTTATCGAGAAACAAGAGATTGAAACGGTGGTCACTAATCGCGACAAAGGGAACAACGAATTAGAAAAAGAATTGGCGGACTTAAAAGGACTAATCGACCAGGCAAAGAACGATTGACATTCGTCATATAATAGGAACTATACGACCAATCATATTATGTACGATATGATGAACGTTGATACAATCGAATAGAAAGAAAAGAATTCGTCGGATAATACTTGACGGATTTTTTCTTTTGTCGTATAATAATAAAGAACACCAACGAAAGGGGACGAAATCATGACGAACATCGAAAGATTCACCGAATATATGCGAGACCAAAACAAGTCCGATAACACAATAAGAAACTATGTCGCAGACCTACGGAAATACACCGAATATTTAGGGGGTACACCGGGGGGCCACCGTGCTGATTTCGCGCATATGGTGAAAATAGAAACCACGCATAATTTTGAAAAGTCGGGTCTTGCGAATGACGAAAGTGTCACGGATACCAACGCAAAGGAAATCGAACTACACGCAACTACGAAAGAAATTGACGCATATGTATCCGGAATGATGGACGAAGGGTTTTCGGTATCCACGATCAATCGACGCATTCAATCCATTCGAACATACTATACATTTTTAGAATCCGAAGGCATTATCGAAATCAATCCGGCTGAAAACTTGAAGTCGAAAAGAATTGCGAAACAGAATGAAACGCAATGGCTAGAAAATCACCAGGTCCGGGCAATCTTCGAAGTCCTGGATACAATCAAGGCGGATAGTAGAAGAAACTTGCAACGCGCAATCTTTTCGGTGCTAGTCAATACAGGATTACGGGCGCAAGAATTATGCGATATAAAATTGCGTGATATCGATTGGGAATCCGGTCTTATATCCGTATATGGTAAGGGTGGCAAGTTCCGCAAAGTTCCGTTCAACAATGCACCACAAAAGGCGGTCAAATGTTGGTTGCAATATAGACGTGAATCCGGTGACTATCTCTTTCAAACGGAACGTAGCGATAAAATGACTACGCGGGCGTTGGAACATATGACGAAAAAGGTTTCGGAACAATTGACATTCAAATTCACGGTCCATCAATTACGCCATACAGCGTTGAAACAAATCGCGAATACTACGGGAAGAATCGAGATAGTCGCTTCGGTTGCCGGCCATTCAAACGTCAATACGTCGAAACGATATATCGAACCTTCGTTGAAAGAAATCGGCGAAGCAATGAAACGGACAGAATTCGATTATTAAGGGGGTACACGCTTATTGAAAATCTATCGGACAGCGAAGCGCTTGAATTAATCAACCGCCGTCAACGTCAATTATTAGTACACTCGTATCTATATTATCAATGTAATACAAATCTAATATCCGACTATACCTTCGACGATTGGTCGCATGAATTAGTCGCATTACAATCGCTATTCAGTAAGGTAGCGAAAAATTCGGTATACTTCGAAGGGTTCAAAGGGTTCGAAGGTTTCACGGGCCACGACTTACCATTCGAAGATTCTACGATTCAGAATATTGGCAATAAATTAATCCGGAAAATGGCGTAATTATCTACTTAATATCAACGAATTGGGGTCGCGATTGCGGTCCTTTTTTGTCGTTATTATACGTTTATATCCTTGTCGTAATGGCATTTAGTCTAATTGTATTATGTAACCGGTGAAAGCCGGAATATTAGAATAGGGGGAATGTATTATGGCTTCATATTACTACCAGGAAGATAATCACTATCCAAACGATAATTTTAATCAAACAGTTTCAGTTTCGGATTTTGGTGGGTCTACGGTCGACGTTTCAATTACACAGCTTACCGGCTCTATTGTATCATGGGATATGTATTTACAACGATACAAGAGTGGCGCTTGGCGTGACGTAGGAAGCCGTTCGGGCTACGTAGGGGTACTATCACCGTCAAACCGTACATTTACTGATGTAATGGCCGGTGGGCAATTACGAATTCGAATTTATTGGAAAGGTGCTACCGGTGGTGAGACAGGTAACGTATACATTCCGCATACAGGGTGGTCACGTCCATAAGTGATAATATCTTAATTAAGGCGTAATCCTTCGGGGTTGCGTCTTTTTTTGTATTCGTTTTGTTGTCGAAGGGGTAGCCGGCGGGCCATAAAATAAAAGTAAACAAGTTTACAATTAAACGTTGACTTATTCTTGTATTGGTCGTATAATGAATAAGTAGTCAAGTAACGAACCACAAAAACTAATCGAAAGAAGGAAATTAAAATGACAAACGAACAAGGTACATCAATTTGGTTTTTCGATAACGAGAACGAAATGGAAGAAAGATACAACGAACTTGAGAATAACCCGGATTTTTCATTTTTAGGTGGCTTCGATAGTATTCAAGATATATACGAAGAACTTGAATATCAAGGCTTTTCGGACAAAGAAGTAACACAACTTACACATAATCAATACGGCAACGTGTTAGACATCTTAGAATGTCCTAACAATCAGTATTATGCTTTCGTTGGTGCTAGATAAACTAATATCAACAAACGATCAAAAAAAGAACCTAAAAAGGGTTCTTTTTATTTTCAATAAAAGTAAACAAGTTTGCAATTAGTTGTTGACTTATCCTTTTATTAGTCGTATAATAAATAAGTAGTCAAGTAACGAACTACAAAAAACTAATTGGAAGAAGGAAATTAAAATGACGAATAACACAACAAACGAAGTTCAACCGATCATTGCAAGAATCGAAAGCGGAAGTACAATCGAAAGAGCGAAATTCTTTTGTAAGTTTTCAAGTATCGAAGAACTACCACAAGCGGAAGAAGACGGGTGGTTCACGGAAGACAAATTGAAAATCGAAGAAATGGTCATATTATCCGAAGTCGAATTCGAGAATTTCAAAAACGATTTATTCAAAAGTCGCTCGTGGTTAAAAGGAAAAGGCGGAATCGAAAGCAACGTTGACCCACGTCCCGGCGTAGATTGCGGATTCATGGAATTGACAGAATCGGAAAAAGATATGTGGCGAAGTGGTTCATATCGAAAATGTTCGGCGGTATGTTCACCAACATCGAAAGAATATATCGCGGTGGATTCGCAAGGTTATGACTACGCGAGATATACCGCAATAATAAAGAGATAGAACGGAACGCGTCGGAAACGGCGCAATCCATTCGATTGCATATCATCGGCATATAAAAATAAAGGATTCTTTCGGGGGTTCTTTTTTATTTTCAATAAAAGTAAACAAGTTTGCAATTAGTTGTTGACTTATCCTTTTATTAGTCGTATAATAAATAAGTAGTCAAGTAACGAACGAATAAAAAAACTAATCGAAAGAAGGAAATTAAAATGACAAACGAATTCATCGAAAAATACGTACCGAAGAAACATCAAGATAAAATCGAAAATGTAGACAAAGATATGGACGGTGTTTGGATTACATTAAAAGCCGGGTACATTTCAACATCAACCGAAACCCGCACGATTCACGAAGACACGATTGCAAAAGCTCGTAAGCAACTTAAAACAATCGTTGAAGAAGAAATCGAAGTAATTGAAGAAGTGGAAGCGATCGAAGAAGTAACGGAAGATACATACAGCGAAAGCAAAGGGGAAATGGAAATGGACAACTACGGTACGAAAGTAATCAAAGACTTTTTGAAGGTTTGGAAAGAAAACGCCCGCGAATACTACGAAGGACTTCGCGAAGAATATATCATCGAACGTGACAAAGAACACGAAGTAACACCCGAAGGATTGATGATGGTCATAAATAACTACACATACAAACCTACGTATTCAGACGAAAAAATCGAAGAAATCATGGTCGACTATCCAACAATGAGAACCCGCGAACGTGCGCGAATTCAATCGAACGTTTCTCGCACACTTTACAAAAAATGGGAATCTACACATACGAAAAAGGAACTTGCAATCGTGGCCGAAATGTGGAATGACGATTTTCTTGAAACACTATTGAATAAAGAAGTCGAAAGCAAGAAAAAACAATTCATCGCGAAGGTTGAAAAGAAAGCCGGAACCATTACCAACGCAAAAGGATTGAAAATCGGAATCGACGGAACCATCAATGGAACGGTCATCGGTGAAAAAGATACGGTGGAAGTCGAAACGATATACGCGGGCGGATACAACGTTCAATGTCTGCATTACAGAATTCTAGTGAAATAATCGAATAGTTACAAACGGCGGGGGCGAAAGTTCCCGTCTTTTTTACGCCTAAAAATAATAGCGACATTTCATTGTCGAACCATCAATTTGTCGAATTACTGTATAGATGATAAAACGCGCGTATGCGTTCGATAACGAATGGAAGGGGTGAAACGATGACCGAATCAGTAGTGGGGCTTGTAGACCATAAATATATCAAAGACGGTATGTTGCGACGTGAACGCATGAAAACAATCGCGGAAATTCTCGATGTATTAAGTGAAGCATTATCGGAAGGGTTGGATATTCCCCAATCGAAGAAAGCACAAATCCCGGAATTAATTGATGAACTGAAAGCATTGGATAGAATCGACCGAAGCGAACACGATCAATTATATTTCGCTTACGAATACTTTTCGGAAGAATTGAATCCGGACAATGAAGGGAATTTGATTCCGGCGGGTATTACGTATAAAGACGCGCCCGACTTTCATCATGAACTAACCGAAATCATGAACGTGTTATCAATGGAAGAATTGAATAAGCGGGTAGCATGGTCCGCACCGCGTGGCCACGCAAAATCGGCGTACTTATCAAACGTACTTCCGATTCACGAAGTGGTATTTGAGAAAAGAAAATACATTTTGGTTATATCCGAAACCGACAGCGCTTCGAAGAAATTTGTCGAATGGATTGCGAACGAATTGAAGCACAACACGAAACTACGTCATGACTTCGGGGAAATATTGTCGCCCAATCGTGGCGTAAACGAAAAGGACAACCAGGAATCATTTTTGGCGTCTACGGGAACATTAGTTGAAGCAACTTCCATCGGGAAACAGCTTCGTGGGAAACGTAATGGCGCACATAGGCCGGACCTTGTAATTTGTGACGACCTGGAATCATCGAAGAATACAAATACGAAAGAATTGGTCGACAAGAATATCGATTGGTTCGACAAAGTTGTGGTCCCAATTGGTGACCCGGCAAGAACGTCTTTCGTCTATATGGGAACGACCGTGATTGCGAATGGGTTATTACAGCATGTTCAACGAAAATCCGACTTCCATTCGAAGACGTTTTCGGCGATTATAAACGGCCCGGAACGTGGCGACCTATGGGAAGCACTCGAAACAACTTTACGCGACATTGAAAACCGAAACAGGCTATCCGACGCGAAGGAAATGTACGCGAATAATACGGAAGAAATGGACAAAGGTATCGAAGTATTATGGGCCGGACGGTGGACGTATTTCAATTTGATTGTTGAAAAATCGAATATGACTTCACGCGCATTCAATTCGGAATTCATGAATAATCCGATCGATACAGAAAACGCGGTATTCAGAATCGACCAATTGACTTATTTCGACTATCCAGAATTGCACGAAAAACAACGGTATTTCGAATTCTATTCGGCATGGGACATCGCTATGGGTAAAAACAACCGAAGCGATTACAACGCCATTTTGACGGTTGCACGGGACAAACGAACCGGCGTGTTCTACGTTGTGGACGCGTGGGCGAAGAAAGTTCCCGCACATGAAGCGTTGCAACATGCCGTCACCGTAATCGAGAAATACAATCCGAAAATCTTCGCGGTTGAAACGGTCGGGGCGCAACATGATTTATACAGGCAATTGAAAGAACTAGCAATGAAGCGTGGAATATATGGGACGAAGATTCAACCGATTATGTCGCGTGGAAAGAAAGAAGAACGGGTCGAAATGTTGGAACCATTAGTTGAAAACGGGGCGTTGCGATTCATGCGTCATCAACGATTATTATTAGAACAAATGGAACAATTTCCGATGGGTGCGAATGACGACCTTCCGGACGCTTTACAAATGGCCGTTGAAATCGGTACGAAAATGAAACGCAGAACGTACCACAAAAAACCGAAAGGGATATAAGGGGGAATGACGAATGTTTGAAAGGGGGTCGACTTATCCACCACAAGAACACCGAAAACGAATTGCAAGGTATCGCGAAAATAAACACTTATTTAAAGGTGAACACTACGATGTTTTTGAAAAGCTTCAAAACTATCGACAAGATGAATTATATATTTCGGTCAATCTACCAGGATTAATATGTAAGAAATCGGCCGACTTTTTGTTCGGGGAAACACCAACATTTTCGGCGGGTAAGAAAAGCGATTCACCGGAACAAGAACGACTTGACGCATGGGTTGAAGAAAACAATCTTCCGATGAAGTTGCAACAATCCGCAACGTCGAACGCTTATCGCGGGGATTCATTCTTCAAAGTTCGATGGGGTCAAAAATGGGACGGCAAAGTTTCCGAAGCATTTGACCCGTTCCGTATCTTAATCGATTTACAAAATCCGGCGTATGTATTCCCGGAAACAACCGAAGGCGACGCAAGTCAAATCGAAATCTTCCATGTTGCGTTCCCTACACTCGTAAAGGGTTCGAATAATCAACGTTGGATTCTACACGTCGAAACACATTCACCGGGACAAATCGAGTATCGTAAATTCGAAATGTCGCCGTCAATTTCGACAAGTACCGAAATAACCGAATGGAATATCGCACGTGAGATTGTGAAAGAACGAAGCATGGTACAAACGGGAATTCCGTTCCCTATGGTCGTACACATTCCGAACTACTCACTTGATGATGATTGGGAAGGCTTGGACGACTTATCCGAACACAAACCATTGTTCGATGAATTGAATCGACGATTCACAGCTATTTCGAATATCTTAGACAAACATGCAGACCCGGCCATTGCGGTTCCTACCGGTGTATTGGGTGAAGACGAATACGGGAATCCTACATTCGTTGTGGGTCGCGACAAAGTATTCGAAGTTCTTGGAAAGGACGATGTGATTCCGCAATACATCACCTGGAATGGACAACTTGATTCGGCGTTCAAAGAAATCGACTTGATTGTTGAAGAAATACTTTCAAACGCAGAAATTCCGGCCGTAGCGTTAGGAAAAGGCGACGCGGGAACGTCGGGTTCTTCGGGCCTTGCAATCAAATTCCGCATGAATTCGTTACTTGCTAAAATCAATCGCAAGCGTCAATTCTACGATAAGGGATTGAAAGAAATGTTCCTTATTTGTGAAATGCTTGAATTGTCGAAGAAGGGACGAAAGGCCGGTTTCGAAATGTTTGATGTGAAGATTCATTTCCATGACGGACTACCATCGGACGAAGCAGAACAAGCGAATATCATGAATATACGCACGGGCGGAAAAGCTACACTATCCCAAAAATCCGCATTAATGCGACAAGATGGATTGACGGAAGAACAAGCGGAATCGGAACTTGCACGAATGGACGAAGAAGCGGACAAGCAAAACGATCGTGACGAAGCAATGTTCGCGAGTGCGGACACGTTCAATAAAGAAACCGAAGGCATTACAGTCGAAGATACAAAAGAAACCGAAGGCGTGGGCGAATAGTCCCGTCTTTTTTTATATGGGGTGAAACTATATGGCAAAAGCACGATGGGACTTACCGGCGCCGAACTACGAAAAAGACGTGAATACAACGGTAAGAATATATCGAAACGCAATCACGGAAGTTCTTTCAATCCTGGAAACGATGGCAACGCAAGGGGTTGCGGATAAAACTATTTCGAAAGCACAAATGAATTCGGTGTTGAATCAATTGTCGATTAAGCTTGCCGAAGTTGACGCGGAATCGGAAGTATTTGTGAAAGCCGAAATCGAAAAAGCTTTCGTCGAAGGACAGGCGGACACGGTTCTTTCAATCGGGGAAGCGAAGACGATGGAAGAAGCAATCGCAATGGCTTCGATGTCCGAACTTTCGACATCATCAATTGACGCGATGGTTGCGGATACGTTCGAAGATTTACTTTATGCGAATAACAAAATGAAACGTGAATCCGTGAAGATGGTTCGTTCTATTGTATCCGAACAATTGAAAACATCATCGGCAATGGGACAAGGACGCAATTTCACGAAGAAGGCTATTCGAAAACGATTCAATGAAGAAGGGAATATCGCGATCGTTGATAAGGTCGGCCGGAAATGGAAACTTGACCGGTATGCGGAAATGGTTACACGGACGAAAATGCACCAGGCGCACACGGAAGGCGTAAGGGTTGAAGCACTCGAAAGAAACGTCGACTTAGGAATTATTTCATCACATGGTGCGACGGATTCATGTCGACATTATGAAGGTCAAGTGATTTCGATGAATGGGACAACGCCGGGGTTCGCAACCTATGACGAATTAAAGCGTTCGAATCTAATCTTCCACCCGAATTGTAAACACCGTGTAACGCCTATTCGTGACGTGTCGTTGCTTCCGGCTTCGGTCCGTATGAAGTTCGAAGAAGGTCAAAAGAACGCGGACAAGCTACTTAAAACGGCCATGAAAGAATAAAAATAAAACTAATTTTCAATTCTTGTTGTCGAACACACTATCAGTCTAATTGTATTATGAATCGGATTTCGTAAGCACTTTATTTTGTAGTTTTACGAAGTCCCGTTCCTTATAAAAATAGCACATCGCGGGACGTGACCGCGTAACAAATTCGAATGCGAAGGGGGATAAGATTATGAGTATGTTTTTGAATAATAAGTTTGGTGTTTATCATGAAGCCGATACCGGTTCAAATGGTGGGGACGGCGGTCAAGGTGGAAGCGAAGGCGGAAACGGCGATGACTTAGAAGGCGGAAAAGAAAAAGATACAGAAAAAGATGGAATTATGATTCCGAAAAGTCGATTCGACGAAGTGAATGGTAATTACAAATCCATCAAAGAAGAATTAGACGCGCTTAAAGACACACAATCAAAAGCACAAATTGAAGCGGACAAGCAAGCACTTATCGACGCGGAAGCAAAAGGCGAATTCGAATCATTATATACCGAAGCAAAAGGACAACTCGAATCGTTATCCACGGACAGCGTTGCAAAAGTGGGACGTATCGAAGCATTAGAAGGTGTTATCAACGGATTACTTGAAACAAAACTTGAATCTATCGATAAAAGTTTCCACGATTTAATTCCGGAAAGCATGACAGCCGAACAAAAATTGGCGTGGGTGAATTCGGCAGAATCGAAAGGGTTATTCGGAAGCACAAGCACCGAAAAAGAAGCGTTGGGAACGAAAACCAACGGTAATGGTACGCAAGTGGTCGACTTGGATTTATTAAGTCCGACACAATTAATGGCTTCGGGCTATTCATCAAAATAAATTATTCGGATTAATTCCGTAAATAAAAAAATAGAAAGGGGGAATTTAAAATGGCTATTACATTAACAGAAGCGCGCCTATTATCAACCGACGTTTTACAACGTGGGGTTATCGAAACATTCGCACGTACATCGGCGGTTATGGAATTACTTCCATTCATGACGATTGCGGGTAACTCTTATCAGTACAACCAGGAAGAAGCACTTCCAGACGTTGATTATCGTGATATTAACGGTGCGTACACAGAATCACACGGAACGGTTTCACAAAAACAAGAATCACTTGTGATGTTAGGTGGGGACGTAGACGTTGACAAATTCATCGTGAAAACTTTGGGTGATGTAAACGATCAACGCGCTATTCAAACGAACATGAAAGTGAAACGTTTGGCGAACCAATTCACGAAAGATTTCTTCAAAGGTAATGCGACAACAAATCCATTATCATTCAATGGTTTAAACGTGCGTTTAGCCGAAAAACAAACAATCGAAGCGGGCGTGAATGGTGGTGCAATTACACTTATTCAACTTCGTGAATTGCTTGATATGGTTGAAGGTGGGGCAGACGTATTATTCATGTCAAAAGCGATGAAACGCGAATTGTCAGCATTGGCAACAAGTGATAGCGCCGGACATAATTTCATCAATGTTGGGGTAGACGCTTTCGGACGCCACATCGAATTATTTGGTGACGTTCCAATCCGTACAGTTGAAGACGCCGTTTTGGGATTCGACGAAACACACGGAACATCAACCGTTGCAACTTCAATCTACGCCGTTAAATTTGGCGCACAAGAGTTTGTTTCGGGATTAACAAATGGCGGAATCATGGTCGAAGATTTAGGTGAATTAGAAACTAAACCGGCTTACCGTACACGTATCGAATTCTACGTAGGACTTGCAGATTTCCACCCGGCTTCGGGCGCACGTTTACAAGGAATTATTCGCGCATAGTATTACGGGCGGGGCAAACGCCCTGTCCTTTTTTTATGCTTATTAATATAAAATCATGGGGGTTCTATTGATGAAAATTGAAGTAAAAAACAAGAAATTTAGTGGTAATCAAAACGGGTTCAACTTCGTAAAGGGTATCGCGGAAGTGAAAGAAGGCGACGAAGCGAAAGCAAAACGAATCGCAAGCGTATTGGGATATAAAATCGTAAAGGAAACGGAAGTAAAAGAATCGAAAGCACCGGCAAAAGCGAAAGCACCGGCGAAACCAAAAGGAAAATAATCACGGGGGTGAACGAATATGGCGATTGATGTAATAAATGCGGACGCCTATTTCGACGAATTCGTATTGAACAATGAAGCGTGGAAAAGTGCGGACGAATCCACCCGAAATCGTGCGTTGAATAATGCTTCGCGTATTCTCGAAAGGCATTTCCCACGTCGGATTATTTCGGAAGAAGCGGTATTTGAACAATCGATATGGATTATGAAGATTTCGGAAGCTCGAAAACAGGCCACACAAGGCGTTGTTTCTTATTCAATTGACGGAATTTCCGTGACCTTATCACAAGTTGACCGTTCTATTTCGCCCGAAGTTATTTCGATGTTGGGGCGTCGTGTAGGTCAATCACTTAGTCTACGACAAGGGTACATCGTTTCGAGTGATGAACACGTTCCGGGAAGTGGTCAATTATGATTCCGACTAATCACGAAATAATCGTAAGTAAGGCCGGGGAAGTATTGGATATATGGGGAAACCCAATCGAAGTTGAACCGGTATCCATATTCGGGAATTTACGTTCAGAAATGGGGATTATGAAAGACGCGAACGGTGACGAACGAACATATAATTACACCGTTCTATTTGTCGGATTTATAGACATTGGGACCGATGACCGTATCGAGTTCTTAGAACCGAATAATGAACTTGTTTCGTTGTTACCAATTAAGGTGAAATTCATGCGGGACTTGGACGGTTCCGTCGGGTACACGAAGGTGGTGTTGTAATGGCGAAAAGGAAACATTTTAATATCGAAATGGACGTAACAAAATTAATAAAAACGTTGGACCTTTCGGACGAAGCGGTTGATAAGGCTTCCGAACTCGCAATGAACGACATGACGGACGAATTGACGCGAGTTGCTACGGAATCCGCACCGATCAATAAGGGTATTCTTCGAATGAATAGTACGCGTTCCGTGAAGAAAAATGGGTTCACCGGCAATTTTGAAGGTCGCGTGGCCTTTTCGATTTATGAAGGAACGTTCAATTATGCGTTGTGGATTCACGAAGGTGCATACGAACTTGGCGAAGAATCCGAATCAGCACCAGGGACAACGGGTTGGTCCGGAAAACATTATGACGTTGGTCGGAAGTATTTATCACGACCGTTAGAAGGCGAAAGACAAGCGTTTCTTGATTTCTATGCGGAACAAATGAAAAAGGCGGTGGAAGGATAATGAAAATTAAAGACGTAGTAATTCACGTGAAGGATTTCGTATCCTTCGATTTCTATGCGAATAAATTCCCGCGTAATGCCGAAGACAATTGCGGATTCATTCGACTTGAAGGCGGTGGTGACCCACATTTATATATTCCGGGGTTCAAATCTTCGGGTATTCAAATTGTTATTCGTCATAAAGACGCACAAGAAGCCGAAAGAATTGCGAATGAAGTGTGGGCGATGTTCCACGGAAAGACGCATTACATGATTGGGGACACAAAAGTGTTCGTATCAATGTGCGACCAATCGGAACCAATCGGATTGGGTGAAGATAAAAACGAAAGAATTATCTTTTCGGTGAATGTGTCTTGTCGAATAGTCGAATAGTCTAATTAATAATCGAACAAATCCGGGGGTGCTATTCATATGAAAGTGAAATTCGTTGAAATTAAACGGGGCGAAAAGTTCGTAAACAAAAAGAAGGTTGTCAAAATTGGCGACATCATCGAAGTTTCGAAAGCACGTGGCGAAGAATTGATTGATCGTGGCGTAGTTGAAGAAAACAAACAAACCGCAAAAGCGGACAAATAAGGGGGTTAGGAAATGGGGGACATTGCAAACGTTCAATTAGGCGTACAAAAATTAACATACGGTGACGAAGCTTTGGGACACACAAATGGTGGTTGTGAATTCGGATATGAACCAGAATACACCGACATCATTGTCGACCTATACGGAAATACACCGGTAGATAAAGCATTGACGGGCGAAGTTGTTCGCGTAACCGTACCATTGGCAGAAATTACGCTTGACAAATTGAAGATGGCAATTCCTACGGGAACAGTCGTTGAAGACGCGGTGGAAGGAAAACGTAAACTTACATTCGGTTCGATTGCGGGCAAGAAGTTATCAGCGACAGCACAAAAATTGGTATTGCACCCTTCATGGTTGCCGGATACTGATATGTCTTTTGATATCACATTGCATAAAGCGGTTATCACTTCCGAAGTTTCATTGAACTATACGAAAGATGAACAAACTGTTTATGAAGTTGAGTTCACGGCGTTGATTGATGAATCACAAGAAGAAGGCGGATTGCTTGCCGTTATTGGCGACACAACGGTAGTAGCCATATAAGAATAAAAACGACCGTGTGCGTTTACCATACGGAAGGAACGGGGTTTCGTAAAACTACAAAACAATAAGGGGGAATTCGAAATGAGTATTGAAAAAACAATCGGAACAAGCGTGGAAGTAACATTGGGTAACGAAAAACATGTGGTGGAAAAACTAGCATTAGGGCGTTATGCACAACTACTTCTTGCACTTAAAAACTTACCTACGGGCGCGTTGAAAGAAATGCAATCAATCGATACCGAAAACGAAGAAGAATCTATTCAAGCGATTATCGGATTGATTGGTAGTTCATGGGGTTCGGTTCTTGAAATTATTGCGATTGGTTCGGGTATCGAAAAAGATCGTATTGAAAACGATTCTAGTATCGGGCTTGATGGCGGGATTGCTTTATTCGTAGCAATTTTCGAAGTGAATAACTTACAAGGTGTAGTGAAGCAAGTAAAAAACCTATTCAACCGTCCGACGGCGTAAATTCGGGCGGTGGTGGGTCGATGGAAGACGAATGGTTGGTTGATATCATTCATCTACTAGCGACCGAATACGGTTGGTCAAAACGTCAAATACTCGATGAAGTTTATTTCGACGAATTAGACCTTTATGCGACACGGATACGTAAGAATCAAATTTCGGAACGTTTGACTGAAACTGCAATCGCGAATAATACAAGGGCGAAGGACCCGAACAAATTGGTCAAGTCATTCGAAAAGAAATTGCAAGAATTGAACGGAAAAGATTATCTTGCAAAAGACCGAATGACAAAAGAAGACGAACGTAAATTGAAGGAACTTGCCCGCCGAATGAAGGCAAACGCCGAAAAGCGTCGGAAGGGGTAAGGTCCTTCTTTTTTTGTAAACAATTTTAGGGGGTGAAGCAATTGGCGAAAGCGGGTGAAATAGTCGCAAAACTACGGTTAGACATTTCGGATTATAAAAAGAATATTGATACTTCAAAGAAAGAACTTGCCGGATTCAGTTCCGCAACGGCGAAGATAGCGAAAGCTTCGGTCACCGCAATTGCGACAATAGCAACAGCAATGGCGGGGGTAGCAACGGCCGGCGGTAAAATGGCGATTGAACAAGAAGCGAACATGGCTAAAATGCAAGCGTCAACCGGCGCAACTACCGAAGAAATGGAAAAATTCAAAGAATCAGCCGATACCTTATTCGCGAACGGTCGTGGGGATTTTGGACAAATCTACGATACGTTATCACTAGTGAAACAGGTACTTGGACAAACGGGAAGTGAAGCAGAAAAGACCGCCGACCAATCGTTGATGTTATCAAAAGTATTCGGTTGGGACGTAGCGGAATCCATTCGTGCGGTTGATTCGGCACAAAAAGCATGGGGCGGAACGTCGGAAGAAACGTTCGACATCTTCACATCGCTCGCACAACAAGCCGGGGATAAGTCCGACGACCTATTGGATACGTTCAATGAGTACGCGCCGATTTTAGGTGAAGCGGGATACTCGATGGAAGATTTCGGGGACATACTGAAAACGGGTATGGACGAAGGGGCGTTCAACTTCGACAAAATCGGGGACGCATTGAAGGAATTCAACGTTCGATTGACCGATGGTTCAACGCAAGCAAACGGATTGGCCGATCAATTATTCGGTACAACGGACGCGTCGAACGAATTCTTCGCGGGAATATCCGATGGTTCGACAACAGGTGCGGAAGCATTGAAAATCATCACCGGAAAGCTTTCAGAAATTGAAGACCCAATCGAACGAAACACACTTGGTGTCGGATACTTCGGTTCTATGTGGGAAGATTTAGGCGGTAACGTAGTAATGGCGATGGGTAACGCGGAAGATTCGCTTGAAAACGTTGAAGGCGCAACAGCAAGAACCGGTCAAGCATTGGCGGATAATATCGGTGCAAAGATTACGAAAATCAAAAATCAATTCATTTTGTGGACAAAAGAAATCGGGGAAAACATGTTGCCTACGTTGGACAAATTTGTGGACCTTTTACTCGATAACTTACCGGAAATTCTCGCAACCGCAGAAAAGGTATTTGAAGGCGTAGGAAATGCGGTCCTTTCAACAATAGAAACGATTAAGGATTTAACGGAATTCGTCGAAGAAAATAAAGAAATGTTCATGGTATTGGGTGGCACTATTCTCGGATTCTTAGTTCCGATTATGGTCGGATATGCTTCGATAACCGTACCACTTGTTCTTAAAGCGATTGGGTTGCAGATGACAGCATTCACGGGACTTATTGCGAAGTATTGGAACGCGGGTCTTGCATTGATGGGCCTATCTACAAACATGATGTTGGCGTTCGGGGTTATCGGTTTACTCGTAGCCGGTGCGTTGTTGTTGTGGAAGAATTGGGACCTTGTGACCGCGAAACTTGCGGAATTTGGAATCACTTCGGAATCCGTATCGGCGTATATAGTTCGTTTGAAAGATAACGTTCTAGCGTTGTGGGAATCATTCAAAGGTTCATCAATATTCCCAATCGTGGCCGGATACGTTCAAGGGTTAGTCGATAAGTTTGTCGCATTATATAACGGAATTAAGTCGGTCATTACTTCCGGCGATTTCACACCGTTACTTGAAGCGGTAACCGCATTGTTCCCCGTATTGATCGGATTATTCTTGGGTGGAATACCGCGTCTACTTGTCGTAGGTTCTAACTTATTGAAGGCCGTTGCGGACGGAATGGGAATCACGGTTCCCGAATTAGTAACAAAAATAACGGATATCATCGTTCAAATGATTGAACAATTCGCGATTTTGCTTCCGGCATTTATCGAAACAGGTGTCGCATTGCTATTGACTTTAATCGAAGGATTGGTGCAAGCCCTACCGGGATTAATCGAAGCAATCATTTCCGTAGTGGACGCACTAGTTGAAACATTCATCACATTACTTCCGGTTATTGTTGAAACAGGAATCGAAATATTGATGGCGGTTATTGACGGAATTATCGACACACTTCCGTTTTTATTAGGCGCAATACTCGGAATCGTGATTGCATTAGTCGCCACGCTTATTGATAATTTACCGAAAATTATAGACGCGGGTGTGAAAATTTTATTCGCATTAATTGACGGAATCATAAAAATACTACCGTCGTTGATAAGCACGGCACTAGTATTGATTACGACAATATTCGGCGCACTTATCACGGCGCTACCTTCCATTATCGAAGCCGGTATTCGTATTTTGAACGCATTGATTGACGGGATTATTAAGATTCTACCGCAATTGATCGCGACGGGATTGAAACTTATTTGGCAATTGGCGAAAATCCTTATTCAGAACGCACCCGAAATATTATCGGCCGGTGTCAAATTAATATGGGCGTTGATTAAAGGTGTTCTTTCAATGCTTGGTTCGGTTGGTTCGGCCATTGATGATGTTGGTTCGGCTATTCTCGATAAAATAGGTGAAATCAGCCTTGTAGATATCGGGAAGGATATCATTCGCGGATTATGGAATGGTATTTCGAATATGACCGGTTGGATTACGGGGAAACTTGATGGTTTCGGGGAATCCGTAATGGGTGGAATCAAAGATTTCTTCGGTATTCATTCACCTTCACGTGTATTTCGTGATGAAATCGGGGTCATGTTAGTTCGTGGATTAGACGTCGGTATGCAGAAAATGAAAGACTTGCCTATTGATACGTTGGCGGACATTTCGAAAAACATGGTTGATTCGTTCAATCCCGAATTGACAGCGAATGCGGTCGGTATCGTAGATTCGATCGTTGACGGTGCTTCCGCGTTGAAAAACGTTGTTGGAAACTTAGGATTCGAAGTTGCTACGCCGAAACTTGCGGGACTTGCGGGGGACTTTGGAAATGTCTATCCGGACACAATGCCCGTTCAAAGTGGTGATGGTGGAACAAACTACAATGCGCCGATTGTGCATGTTGAAAATATGAATGTTCGTGACGATTCCGATGTTCGTCAAGTTTCGAAAGAGCTATTCAATTTACAACGTTCGCATGACCGTTCAAATGGGGGGAAATAATATGGCAAACGGATTTCGATTCGGGGGCGTTCATTCGGACGTCTTCGGATTAATTCTAAACAAAAAAACCGTACCACTTTCACCGCCTACCACTAACCGTCTTCAAGAAATTGGGGGCGTTGATGGTGCGTGGGATTACGGGGTTTCGTATGGTCCACGTGAAATCGAACTCGAAGTGACGCTTCTTGCGGATTCATCTTCGGACTTACGACAAAAGGCCCGCGCACTTGTGGGAAATTTAAGTCCGCGCTTTGGTTCGAAGGTTCTTATATTTGACGATGAACCAGGCATACAATATTACGCGAAGATTGCGAATCAAATTCCGCTTGCACAATTGGGCGCAATGGGAACATTCACACTTCAATTCGTATGTCCAGACCCGTTCACATATGCGGTGGAAGGTCGTTCGGGTACGTTCATGAATGATATGACAATCGTACACCCTGGGACGCATTTTTCACGTCCATTGTTGACGATTACGCATGGCGGGGGTGTTGGTTCAATTACGAATACACGTCCCGATTCCGTCATTGAAACGATGGAATTCACCGCAGATTCACCGGCGGGAACTTACGTGATTGATTGTAACGAGAAAACGACAACGCTTGACGGTGGTCGTGCTTATAACTACGTGAAGGGGGCGTATATTTCACTTCCGGAAGGGTCGAATTTCTTAGTGAATTCGGGTGCGATTACATCAACGAAGATAGAATTTCGAAATACATGGATATAAAAATCAAGGCGTAACCTTTCGGGGTTGCGTCTTTTTTTGTGTAACAAGATATGAAAGTAAACATGTTTCACATGAAACAATTTTGGAATATTACGTTCTATTCACCGCTTCGACAATTGTCGTTATATGCCTTAGTCCACTTAATACTTATATCCGGTTAAAGCCGAATCAATAGAAAGGGGGCGAAAAGATGGCAATTCAAAAAGCATTATTCACGACGGGTGCGGATTTCGATTCGCCCTTATTAATAGGCGGAAAAACGATCGAACCATATATGTATTTCGACGGGGTAAACCTACCGAATGATATCGCATATGCACCGGGTTCAAGTGCGGACCGTATCGAATGGAAAGCGGGGACACCAACACCAGGCGAAGGGGTAATCGGTCAAGGAATGCGTTTAAATAGCGAATCACTCGTATGGCAAAACTTCAATTTCCCGAAACCCGATGTGTATTCAGTTTCGATGTGGGTCAAGATGGATTCGGTATCCGGTTGGAAAATTCTCGCAACAAACCGTGGTGAAGGGTGGTCCGATTACGGATTGCATATTGCGAACTATAATGGTCAATTGAATTTAAGGGCATACGGAACCGGTGGAAGCGTAAGTATTTATTCGACAGATTCGGGACAATCCGGATTCACGTTCGAACCTAACCGTTGGTATCATGTGGCGGTTGTTTGGGACAAGTTATATGGTGACTATGATATTCAAGGATTCATTGATGGCGAACGTGTAGTGTTCGGAAATCTTACGTTTGAAATGAACGCATTTGAACAATCGTTTTCAGTCGGGAACATGAATTCGGCGTATCCGTTTAATGGAAATATTGATGAAGTTATTGTCGGCGTAAACGATTCAGCATTCCGACAAGAAGATATCCCGGAATATTACGATAAAGTGATGAACGGGACGATACTTGATTCGGAATCCGTAGATGGTGCGTTACAGCTCGGAAAGGGTCTTGACGGTTTACACCCAACAACGCCGGTTTCTTGGATTTCGAAAGTCATTGATTTAGGCGGACCCGGAAAGTTTGTTGATTTCGGTTACCTGGAAGCGGTCGGACAAATACCGGAAGGGACATCGCTTGATTTCTATTCACGCACAAGCTCGGACAATGTAACATGGACCGATTGGGTCTTGTTGAATGAAGATGGGTCAATTGCTTCGATGAATCAACGTTACAACCAATATCGTGTCGATTTCTTAGGTGGTGGAACATTAACGCCGATTCTCGAAGAAGTTCGAATCATGGAAGACAGAATCAAAATCGACCTTCCGGATAGCCTTATTCGTTCGAATGACGCGTTGTATTTATATAATGACCTGGAAGGTGGGTTGGATTCATTGGGCGAAGTAGTCAACGCATACGACTTGATTTTGAATGAAGCGATCAATGGCGAAGAAAAGTTGACGTTCAAAGTTCCATATAAGGACAAGAAGCGAAAAGAAATCGGTGGGGAACCGGTGGAAATGGTCGCGTCGATTGCACGTCGATTCTTCGTTGTAAAAGAGATATTGGACAAGCGCGACGAAGACGGAAGTATGTATTCCGAATTCATCACGGAAGCACGATGGACCGAATTACGTGATTGGTATGTTGATGGAATCGAAGTGGTTGAAGCTACCGCAGAAACCGCATTGAAGCTTATTACGTCAAACATATTTTCCGAACCGAATGACCCGTTGTTTGATTGGACAATAGGGAACGTCGAGATTACGAAAAGAAGGACCTTACGAAGCGATTGGTCCGATGTGCTTACACTTATTCGTGAAGTACAAAACACGTGGGGTGGTGAAGTATTATTCGATACTGAAAACAAAGTAATCCACTTGTTGAATCAAATCGGAAAAGATACGGGAATTCGATTCACTTATGAAAAAAATATAAAAACGATTGAACGTCGAATTGATTCTTACGATTTAATTACACGAATCTATCCAACGGGAAAAGGGGAACTTGATATCCGAACGGTGAACGGTGGTTCGAATTATATCGAGAATCGCGAGTGGGTCGACAAATTAGGATTACGCCGTAAAATTATCCCGTTTCGTTGGAAAGACGAACGATATACGGTTCCGCAAAACTTACATGACGACGCGAAAGCCATGCTTGATGAAATGGCAAAACCGAATATTGCGTATGCGACGAAAGTTGTGGACCTTTCGGCATTGACAAAACACAAACATGAAACGTTTGAATTAGGGGATACGGTTATAGTTGAAGATGTTGAAATGTTCGAAGTAGCAATTGCGAATAGGATTGTTCGTCGTTCTCAAAATATTCGACTTCCAGAAAATACCGATGTTGAAATCTCACAACCTACGAAGACATTGGCGGATATTCAATCCCGTGCGGTCGACGACCAGGTTCAAGACTTAATCGGTTCGGACTTAGTTTCGAGTTCCGACGTTTATCAAATGACCGTATTCAATCAATTGTTGAATTCACGGGCAGACGACGGAATGACGTCATGGGTTCATGAGCCGAACGGTTCCGAATTCGAATTGTATAACGGTGGATTTTCGGGAAATTGGTCTTATAA
>Ga0314855_100080_pt1 | contig 31181 bp, 42 predicted proteins | sample 2018CB1WmetaG_FD_203636 | JGI IMG/M metagenome (GOLD analysis project Ga0314855, IMG submission 203636) | Cryopeg brine viral communities from Beaufort Sea near Barrow, Alaska, United States - 2018 CB1W | ecosystem: Environmental > Aquatic > Marine > Coastal | place: USA: Alaska | collected... | reverse complement strand
AGCAATTCGCATTGTGCGTGCGCCTCTTCCGTGTTTTTGGGCACGCCCTGAGCGCTTCTGTGCGCCCCGTTGGTCTGGTTTCTGCTGGCCTGCGGGGTGTCCAGCCCCTGTTTTCTTAGATCGCCGCTGAACGACTGTCGGTTCTACCGATACTCACAACTTCCGCTTGTTTCCGCCATTTATCACATACAGGTGCTATCATTGAGGCATGACCTCGAAGCGATGCCTCTACTGCGCCGGCCCCATGCTGCTCATGCGGGACGATGCGAAGTTCTGCACGCAAAAGTGTGGTGTCTACTACCGCCGTTCTGCGCATAAAAACCCCATTCTTCCCGCCGAAATGACCAATTCTTCCCGCTGGATGCGCTGGAAGATGGTCCAACGCGGATCTCGTGCGACGAAGATGCCGGTGACTCTTGCCGGACGTGCTGCATCATCGACTGATGCGGCTACATGGACTGACTACCGCTCCGCTGCAGCTTCTGACCTCGGCAATGGCCTTGGCTTTGCTCTGGGCGAAGGCGTCGGCTGTATCGACCTTGACCACTGTCTCAACGATGGTGTTGTTGCTGATTGGGCTCAGCGGATTCTTGATTCTGCTCCTGATACTTATGTTGAGGTTTCTCAGTCCAAAACTGGACTGCATATTTTTGGTTTGCTCCCTGAAGCGCCGGGACGCAATATTCGCCGCGGTGATTACGCGGTTGAGTTTTATTCTGTCGGTCGTTTCATTGCGGTGACTGGCGATCGGTTCGGTAATAGTCCTGCTGTTCTAGCTGATCTATCTGAGGTCGTGGCCTCGATTTCGTAGCGTCCCTGGTGGGCGCGTAAGCGTCCCTTGGAGGGCATCATGTCCGTTTCCGCACCTAAAGGGTTGAGCGTCACAGGTAAGAAGCTTTGGCGTGATCTGACTGGCGAGTATGAGTTTCGTGCTGACGAGCTCGCGACGCTCGAGGCTGCTTGCCGCGAGGCTGACCTGATTGCTCGCATGGAAGATGACCTTGTTAATGAGCCGTTGACCGTGACGGGTTCGACTGGTCAGCTTGTGACTCACCCACTTGTTCAGGAGTTGCGGCAGCACCGCACGGTTATGGCTTCGTTGTTTCGTGGACTGAAGTTGCCGGATGAGTCTGGTAATTCGGCGTCGAATCAGCAGCGTGAGGCTGCTCAGAGTCGTTGGGCTCAGACCCGTGGCAAGAGCGCGTAGTGCTGCTGCCGATCTTGCTTCTGCCGATTCTGACTTTGCGGAAATCATCGAGTGGTATGAGTCCCAGCTAGAGCAGGCTTTTCCGCCTGCTGGGTTGTTGTGGGAGCCGGTCAAGATTGGCCCTACGTGGCAGTACGACGATGGTTGGTCACTTCCTGAGCGCACTTTAGGGTGGCGTGTTCTTGCTTGGTGCGGAATGTGGCTGAAGGACAAGAACGGTAAGCCGTGGGCGTTTACGCCTGAGCAGACTCGTTTCATTCTTTGGTATTTCTCGGTTGACGATAATGGTTCGTTTACTTTCCATTCAGCGGTTTTGCAGCGCCTAAAGGGTTGGGGTAAAGACCCGATGGCTGCGTGTCTGGCTATGGCGGCCATGTTTGCTGAGGTCACGTTCGACCATTGGGATGGTGATCGTCCCGTTGGGCGCGAGCAGCCCAATGCTTGGGTGCAGATTGTGGCTGTGTCGTTGATTCAGACGCAGAACACGATGAAGTTGTTTCCTTCGCTCATTTCTGCTGAGGCGCGTAAGCGTTACGGCATTCAGGTTGGTAAGCGCAACGTGTGGGGTATGGGTGATACTCGCCAGATTGAGGCTGTTACGTCTTCGGTGATGTCCATCGAGGGTGGTCGGCCTACGCAGATTGTTCGCAACGAGACGCAGAACTGGAACTCGTCTAACGGTGGTCATGATATGGCTGGCGCGATTGAGGGTAACGCGGCTAAGTCAGAGATTGAGTCGCCGGCACGGATGTTGGACATCTGCAATGCGTACCGTCCGGGTGAGGATTCGGTGGGTCAGCGTGAGCGCGAGGCGTATGAGTCCACCGTGGGCGATGATGCTTCGTTTAGTTCTTACGGTGTCATGTATGACTCGTTGGAGGCTCCACCGAATGCTCCGTTGACTTTGGATGCTGCTCCGTCTGTCGTGAAGGCTGTCCGTGGTGATGCGGTGTGGCTGGATGCTGAGGGGCGTATCAAGAAGTCGATTGCCAACCCGGTGAACTCGCCGTCTGAGTCGCGTCGTAAATGGTACAACCAGATTACGGCGGCTGAGGATGCGTGGACTGAGCCCGCTGAGTGGGACCCGTTGCAGGGCACTGAGATTGTCATGGAAGCGGGCGAAGAAGTTGTCATGTTCCTTGACTGCTCGAAGTCGGACGATGCTACTGGCTTGATGGGTGTGCGCATGTCCGATGGGCATGTTTTCACTTTGGGCATGTGGCAGCGTCCGCCCGGTAAGCGTGGTGATGGTTGGTTGGCTCCTCGTGAGGATGTTGACGCGACTGTTGACGCTGCGTTTGAGCGGTATCGGGTGGTTGGTTTCTTCGGTGACCCTTCGCACGTTCTTGATGACGAGACGATGGATCGGTATTGGGACCCGCTGTTCGATAAGTGGCATTTGAAGTATCGACACAAGCTACTTGTGTGGGCTTCTGGCACTAAGGGCGGCAAGGGCCATTCGGTCATGTTCGATATGTCAGCTCGTGACAACGCGCGCGTCTTTGCGTCGGCTGTTGGTTTCACGTTGGAGGAAATCAAGTCAGGTTCATTCACTCATGATGCGGATGCTCGTTTGCGTCGCCATGTGCTGAATGCCCGCCGCTATCCGGTGCAGGGGTTCGTTTCTATAGCTAAGGACAGTCGTGAATCTAAGAAAAAGATTGACCTTGCTATTTGCATGGTTGGAGCTCGCATGGTGCGGCGCCAGATTTTGAATAACGGGAAGAAGAGGGGTGGCCGAGTATGGTAATGACACAATCTGCGGTTCTCGCGCTAGCCAATGACATTCTGATTCCTGGGTGGCAGGCGGAGCGTCAGAAGCTTGACGAGATCGACCAGTGGTATCGGTGGTCGCCCGAAAAGGTGCGGGTGCCGGATCATGCTAATCAGGAAGAGAAGTATCTTCGTGATCTGGCTGAGACTCCGTGGCTGAATCTTGTTGTGACGACTGTTGCTCAGCAGCTTGTTGGTGAGCTTGTGCGATCGTCGGAAGCTTCCAATGTTGATGCGGTGTGGTTGCCTTGGTTGCGCAACCGCATGCCGTCACGTCAGCGTGCGATTCACCGTTCGGCGCTTGCTTACGGGTATGCGTACACAACGGTTATGCCGGGTGATTCTGGTGCTGTGATTCGTGGTTATTCCCCGCGGGACATGTACGCGGTGTATGCCGATCCTGTTGAGGACGAGTACCCGATGTATTACCTGCGGGTGCGTGGTAATCACCGCATTGTTGTGGACGAGGAAGCTGTTTACACCCTTGGTGTTGAGGATGGCAAGCTCACCTACATCTCTCACGAGTTGCATGGTGCGGGCGTGTGTCCGGCTATCCGTTATTCGAACCAGATTGACCTTGAGGGGCGAACGCCTGGTGAGATTGAGCCGTTCATTCCGATTGCTCAGCGGATTAATAAGACAACGTTCGATCGTCTTCTGATTCAGCACCACAGCTCGTGGAAGATTCGTACTGCGACGGGGTTGGAAGAGCCTACGACAGCGGAAGATGCTGCTGCTCAGAAGCTCTTGTTGCGTCATAGCGACATCCTTACCGGCGGTGAGGATGTGAAGTTCGGCACGCTCGATGAGACGAGCCCTGAGGGGCTGATCAAGGCTGGCGAGACTGACGTTGAAACGCTTGCGGCTGTGTCCCAGACTCCCGCTCATGCGCTTACGGGAAAGATGATCAATCTTTCTGCGGATGCCATCATGGAGGCTCGTTCGATGCTTGATCTGAAGGCGGGTGAACGCAAGGTTGGGTTTGGTGATTCACACATCCAGACTTTGCGGCTTGCTTCGTACATTGAGGGCCGCGAGCGGGATGCTAATGACTTCACTCTGACGATGGACTGGGCTGATCTTGGCTCGCGGTCTATGGCTCAGGCCGCTGATGCTCTTGGCAAAATGGCGACCATGCTTGGTATTCCGCCTGAGAAGTTGTGGGATCGCGTACCGGGTGTCACGCCCGATATTGCGGCAGCGTGGTTGACATACAAGCAAGAGAATCCTTCTGCTGAGGAACAGTTAGCCTCGGCACTGACCACTCAGTCCAATGGCTCTAACGGCTAGGGGCAAGGAACTCACTGAGGCTCATCGTAAAGCACAGATAGCGATTGCTGCTCGTGCGGCAATCGTGGGGCGTGTGCTGTGGTCGAGGTTGGATATTGACGACCTCGACGGCAGTACGCCCGCATGGCTGAACGCGAATGTTGCAGCCACTCGCAAGTTTCATGCGGAGTCCACGGCATTGGCCGCGGCTTATGTTCCCGAATATCGGGTGGCTGAGCTCGGTTCTGCTGCTGGTTCTCTTGTGGAGCCTGAGTTTGAGACTGCGGCGATGCGGAGCACGTTGCTTTTGGCTGGCCCGGTGAGGGTGAAGGCGTTGATCAAGTCGGGTACTCGTTCGGGTTCTGCTTATTCGGGTGCGTTGACTAAGTATTCGGGGATGATGCGCCGGCAAGTGCTTTCGGGCGGTCGGATGATGATTCACGAAACGACGAGGGCGGATAAGAACGCTGTCGGTTGGCGTCGGGTTACTGATGGTGATCCGTGCACGTTCTGCGCAATGTTGGCATCTCGTGGCCCCGTGTATGGGTCACAGCGGAATGCTTCAGCGATTGCTGGCAGCGGTCTTCGCTATCACGGCGATTGTGGCTGCACTGCGGAGATTGTGTATGGCGAGTGGCAACCGTCTGAGCCTGAGCAGCGCTACATCGAAGAGTACGACAAGGCTGCGCAGGAAGCTGAGGATGCTGGTCTGCCTCGCGTTCAGGAAACGGTGCTGTATCGGATGCGCAATAACGGCGTATTCCGCGACTCTCCACTGTCACGTAACAAATAAGTTTCCTGACCCATACGGGTCAGGTTAGACGATGCCCTGGTGGCATCACGATCCGCCCCTGGGAGGGCTCACAAATGGATGATGAAAACACGGTAGAGGAAGAAACTACGGAAGAAACTGAAGCCCCGGAGGCTGAAGTTGAAACCGAAGAAGATGAGCCGGAAAGTTTCGACGCCGATAAGGCGCGCGAGAAGATCCGCAAAATCAATTCCGAAAACCGCAACCTGCGTAAGCGGGCATCGGAGGCTGAAGCGAAAGCCCAAGACTCAGAAGGTAAGGATGGAAAGTTGACTGCCCTGGAGGCAGAAAACATGCGTCTGAAGATCGGCATCAAGCATGGTCTTGACGCAAATCTCCTTGACCGGCTGAAGGGCGACACTGAAGAGGAATTGCTTGAGGATGCTGAGAAGCTTCTTGAACTTTTCAGTGGCAGGAAGCCACCCACCCAGCAGCCTCGCGAGAAACTGCGCGGCGGCGGCGATCCAACACGGCAACACAATGAAGATTTGGATGACCTCGACAAGTTCGCGGCTGACGTCTTCAAAAACTAGAGCACTGCCATTCGGTGGTGCTTTTCGTATTTAACCAAGGAGGCCCATCGTGGCACATACCCTCTACACCCCTGAGCAGGCAGCGAAGGCGACCCTTGCGTCGCTCCGTTGGCTCTCGAACCTGCCGCGCACCGTGCGTCAGGACTTCTCGACTGAGTTCGTTGCTGGCGCAGGCCAGACCGTCAACGTCCGCAACCCGATCAGTGCCGGTACCGCCTTGATTTACACCAAGGCGAACCGCGATGCTCGTGCTGCGATCGGGTTTAACGACCTGACGGAGACTTGGTTCCCCGTAACCCTCGAAGACCAGATTTACAACGCTGTTCGTCTTCCTGACGACTTTGCGACGTTCACGCTGAAGGATCTGACTCGTCAGGTTCTACGCCCGCAGGCTGAGTCTGTTGTTAACGGTCTTGCTGCTCCACTTATTGCGGAAATGGCTGCCGTTGTTACAGATGGAGCTATTCCGGCGATGGCCCTTGATGGCTCGAACATCATTGACGTGCTTATCAAAACCCGCCAGGTGCTCAATTCGCGCAAGATTTCGACTGAGGGTCGCACGTTCGCTGTTGGTGCTCAGATTGAGTCGGCGCTTCTGGCGCTCCCGCAGCTTCAGAAGGTCAATGAGGCTGGCACGTCTGAAGTTCTTCGGAACGCTACTATCGGTCGCCTGTTCGGATTCAACATCATTGCTGATTCGGCGCTTGCGTCTGACTTCGGTATCGCGTACCACCGTGATGCTTTTGCTCACGTCACGCGCCCGTCGCGCCAGCCTGATGGTGCCGCTAAGTCGGCTACCGTCGCGCAGGATGGTTTCTCGCTGCGTTGGATCCAGCACTACAACCCGCTGCAGCTCGAAGATCAGTCCGTTGTGGACACGTTCTTCGGTGCGGCAACACTCGACGCAGACCGCGCCGTTTCCGTTACCGTCGCGGCCGTATAGCTGATGGCGACCCCGGCAACACTGGCCGGGGTTACTGAGCTTTCTGACTGGATCGGTGAGCCCCTTGTGGCTGACTCTCCGGAAGGCAAGCGCGCTGTTCTGTGTCTCCGTGTCGCGTCTGCTCTGGTTCGCAAAGAATCAGGGCAGACGTGGTTGGAGACTAACGGCGATCTGGTAACTCCCGTTCCAGAAGATGCAGTCATGGTCACTTTGTATTGTGCGTCGCGGGTTTTTGATAACCGTAATGCGCAAACTCGTGGTGGCTTGGATGACTATTCGGAGTCGTGGAAGGTTGATGAGTCGGGCGCATATATTACTGCGTCTGAGAAGCGAATGCTTGCGCAGTTCCGCACGTCTGGGTTCCGTGGTTTGGGTTCTGTTTCTACGACTCGTGTTGAGTCTGCTGTTCCGAGTGCTGGTTGGGTTCCGACTGGCACGCCTGACGTTTTGTTCCCTTGGTATTAGGAGTTCTGACATGCGCCTCTCACGAATGACCAAGCGTGGCCGCGACCTCGCAGAGTGGCGCATGTTGGACACCTGCGAGATCGGCAAGTTCGCTGAAACTACTGATCCTGATACTTTCCAGCCAATCGCGACGTTGGTTGAGTCACAATATGCCGGCAAGTGCAGGGTGGCGTCGAGGTCGAGCGCGGTGTCTGAACGTGAAGCGGGTTCGCAGACTTTCGCTGATCAGTCGTTGGTGCTGAGTGTGCCGATGGCTGATGCTGGCCTGATTCGCACGGACGCAACGGTGAAGGTTACCGCCGTGGATGCCGCTACAGGCAATCCGGCGATGGTGAATCGTACTTATCGTGTGGCCGGTATGGCTATTGGTTCGCAGGCTACGGCGGCACGTTTCCTGTTGGAGTTCCTGTCGTGAGTGCCGATTTTAGTGAGTTCGACAAGTTGAATCTTGATCTGACTGAGGCTGCGAATATCGACAACTTGCAAGCCTCGCAGATTGTCCAGCAGGCCGCGATGAACACGAAAGAGTCGTGGGCGAAGGATGCCGCTAAGGGTGTCATGGGTGCACAGTATGCCCCCACGATCGATTACACGCTTCATGAGTATGGTGCTTTCGGTCAGGGTGTTTACTCTGCAGAGATTGGCCCCAACTTGGCTCGTTACGGCGGGTTGACGGGTAAGGGCGGTCTTACTCCGTCGTTCGGTATTTTCGATGACCCTGAGTCGTCTGGTGGCATTTCCGCTACTCCTACTCGTGCGCGCCCAAAGGCTGAGAAGTTCGCGGAGAAGGATCTAGAGAAGGGTGTTCAGATCGCGATTGATAAGACACTCAAGAGATTGGGGTTGTGATGATTCAAGAACATTTTGCAGCCGTCCGCACCCTGATTGTTGCTGAGGTTCCAGCCGCGGTGCAGGTTGTCGATTCGGTGCTGACGAGTTCGACGGGTGAGCTGGTTCGGGCGACTTATGTTGTTCTGTTCGGTGGTGGCCCTGACTCGTTGGATGATGACCGTTTGACTGCACCACAGGTTGCTGATTCTGATGCTGAATACGGTTACACGGCCCGCTGTGTGTCCGTTACGGCGGATGGCGCACGAACGCTCGCAGGTCGCGTGTTCATGGCCGTGGGGAACGTTCCTGCGGTCACGGGTCGCAAGTGTGGCGGCCTTGGCTTCGAGGGCTCAACACTCGTAGAACCTGATCACAAGGCGAGCCCGCCGCTTTTCTTCACCGATATTGAGCTTTCACTAACCAGCTCCCGCGCATAACCAACCAACTAGCTAAGGCATCCGCACACCGGGTGCCTTTTTTAGTACCCAAATACTCCCTCGGTCTCCCCGAGGGCCAACCGAATACCCCGGTTTCGGGGAGAAGAAAGGAACGACTATGCCTGATGTAGTTGACTCTGTACCACCCGCCATCGACCAGAAGGGGAACACTGTTGTCTGGTGGGTTCCCACCATCGCGAGCACTGTCGCGCCAACCGTGGCAGAGATTGGTGCTGCAACCGCGTACCGCGTCACTCACTCGTTCACCCCTGATGGTTGGACGATTGATGGCGACCAGACGAAGGCTGTCGATGACCGTCTTGCGCTGACGACTCCGCTCGAATCCCTTGACACGCTGACCTACACCTTCGGTGCGGGTGTCAAGTATGTGGATTCGTCTGCTGCTGGTTCTGCTGCTGTTGTTCTGAAGCCGACCTCACCTGCAACAACAAAGACGGGCTATTTCGTTGAGCGCCGCAACGTGTCGAACGCGACTCTTGTCGCTGGGGCACAGGCCGTTCGTGTGCTTCCTGTAACCCTTGGGCCACAGATTCTTGGGGCGGTTGATGGTACTGGCAAGTTCACGATCAAGCAGCAGGTTTCCATCACTGGTGTTCCTGTTGCTGGTGTTGTGGCCGTTTAGCTAAATCCTCCTGCCGGGGTGTTCTCACCGTGCATCCCGGCAGGTTTCAACTTTCCCCACGGTGAAACGGTGAAAGGTTTTGTTATGTCTACATTTAGTGAGCAGTTAGCTGCCGCAAGCACGGCTAAGCGTCCGTTTGAAGAAGTTCAGGTTGTTCTTGATACTGGCCTGTCGGAGAAGCGCGCAGAGTTGCAGGCTGAGGTGGATGCGGCGAAGGCGAAAGCTGAAAACGATCCACGTCTAGCTAGCGTCAACCCTGAAGAGGCGAAGATTCAGAAGAAGCTGGATGCGCTACTTGAGGCATCTGCTAGTTCTTTGCGCACTCTGCGGTTTTATCAGTTGGACGGCGATAAGTGGGGCGAAATCACGGGGCGTTGTCCTGTTCGTTTGGATGCGCCGATCGATCGCTCTTACGGCTACAACATGCAGAAGGCATCGGTGATGGCTGCCCCGCTGTCGGGGTTTGCTATTGAGGACGACGGCACTGAGGTCGCTCCCATTGTGACCCCCGCGACTGAGGGCACCCCTGCCGTTGATGAGTGGGCTAACCTATTCGCGAAAATCTCGGGACATGAGTTCATCCGCATCATGGATGCAATCTACAAGCTCAATGAGTGGGCACCGGGCGAGCGGATTAACACGCTAAAAAAACAGTTGGCGAATCGTCCCGCCTAAGAGACGAGCTTGGGCTTGCTGAAAAGCTCGGCATATCCCATCGCCGTCTAAACGGTTGGGAACCCACCACGTTCACCGAATACGTCTTTGACGATGCTGGTGTCGTGGTGGGGCACAGGTCAACGCCTGAACCCGAATGGGACACAGAGCAGGTTGATCTTCTGCTTGCTCTTGAGCTTTTCCGTCGTGACCTTGGCCCCAATGGGGAGTTGATGTCAGAAGCGACATCTGAGGCCGCGAACCCGAATAACTACAAAGATCCTCTTCGCTATGTTCCGCATGGCCCGTTCACGAACTGGGCTGAGAAATCCAAGCAGGATGCGATCGATGCGTTCAAGAAGGACTCACCGGACGCGAACACGAACGGCATGTACTGGACGGTCGACAAGCAGGAATAGTCGCCGTCACGCTCCAAACCCTAAATCTAAATACCAACACCCTGGAGGTTTTCAATGGCTGAACGGGTCGTAAAAGTCAGTCTGCTTATGCAGGTGTCTAACTACATCGCGGGTTCTGAGCAGGTACGCAAGGCCAACGTCAACGTGGGCAAGAGCGCTGCCGATTTGCAGGCAAAGCTCGAAGAACAGAACCGCACAATGGAGTCTGTTGGACGCGGCATGGTCGTGGCTGGGGCTCTAGCGGTCACTGCGTCTGCTTTGGCGGCTAAGGCTGCAATCGGTTGGCAGTCGGCATGGACAGGTGTAACGAAAACTGTTGAGGGCACCGACGAACAGTTGGCTGAGGTTGAGGCTGGGTTACGTGGGCTGACGAAGGTTTTGCCGGCTGCACACGATGAGATCGCTGCTGTTGCTGAGGCTGCTGGTCAGCTCGGTATTCAGACGGGTTCTGTTGTTGCGTTCACGAAGACGATGATCGACTTGGGCGAAACAACAAACCTTTCCGCCGACGAAGCTGCGACCTCTCTTGCCCGGTTCATGAACGTTATGGGCACCTCTCAAGATCAGGTGTCGAACTTGGGTTCTGCTGTTGTAGAACTCGGTAACAACTATGCGACTACTGAGGCTGAGATTGTTCAGATGTCGCAACGCCTGTCGGGTGCTGGTCGTCAGATCGGTTTGTCTGAGGGTGAAGTTTTGGGGCTCGCTACGGCACTTTCGAGTGTTGGTATTGAGGCTGAGGCTGGCGGTTCCGCTATCTCGAAGGTAATGATCGACATCGCTAGTTCTGTTGATAAGGGCGGCGATCGGTTAGAGCTGTTTGCTAAGACTGCTGGGGTTTCTGCGGATGACTTCGCGAAGAAGTGGGAGTCGGAACCTGGTGCGGCACTTGCCCTGTTTGTGAAGGGTTTGTCGAACGCTGAATCTCAGGGCAGCTCGACTCTTGGTGTTCTCGAAGAGTTGGGTATCACTGAGGTTCGTATGCGTGACGCACTGTTGCGTTCTGCTGCTGCGAGTGACCAGTTCACGGAGGCAATGGACACCGGTAATGCGGCGTTCAAGGAGAACAACGCTCTCACGGAAGAGGCTGCTAAGCGGTATTCGACTGTTGAGGCGAAACTTGAGATTACCCGTAACAAGGTTGTGGATGCGGCTATTGATTTCGGTCAAGTATTCCTTCCTGTTGTGGCGGCTATGGCTGACGCTGTGGGTGGGTTGGCTGATGGTTTTAGCGCTCTCCCTGACCCGCTGAAGGGGGCTGTCGCTGGTGTGACTGCCCTCAGTGGGGTAGTCCTTCTTTCTGGTGGCGTGTTCCTGCTTGCTGTGCCGAAGATTGCACAGTTCCAAACTGCTTTGGCCGTGTTGGCTACGTCGCAGATGCCTGCCGTTGCTGCGTCTGCCGTTGGAATGCAGACCGCGATTGCTCGTGCCGGTACAGGTATGGCGGCAACGGCACGGTTCCTTACCGGGCCGTGGGGCATTGCTCTGGCTGCTGCTGCGGTTGGTGTTGCTCTACTTACCAAGTACGTCGATGACTTGAAAGCATCGTCAGCAGAGGTCACGAATGCTCTAACTACAGCGCGCACTCAAGCAGAATTGTTTGCCGTGTTGGGTGAAGGGCGCGACTTCACTGCTTGGCGCGACGTTACTGGCGACCTAGAAGACATGGGCTACATGTTGGGTCGCGTGCAAGAGCTCAACGATGATGTGTGGAAGCGGTTCACTACAGAAACTGGTGGGTTCCGCAACGCGATCAAAGACACCGGTGTGCAACTTGCGGATCTCGCGGCGACTGATTTGCCTGCTGCACAGAGAGCATTCCGTTTGCTCACTGAGGGGCAAAACCTTTCAGAGAAGCAGTTTGCCACTTTGCTCGACACGATGCCGGATTATCGGGATGCGCTAATCAAGCAGGCGGATGCCCAAGGCATCAATGTCACCTCTACGGATGAGGCAGCGAATGCAACGAATCTGCTGAAGCTTGCTTTTGGTGAAGCAAAGTCGGGTGCGCTGAAGGCGGCGGATGCTTACCTTGCCGCGTCGGATGAGAGTGCTGGTCTGGAAACGCAACTGCAGTCCCTGATTGACACCATGAACGAAGCAAACGGTGTTGGACAGGACGCGGTGAGTACGAACGCGGCTTACCAGTCTGCTCTTGTGGACGTCAAAGAGGCTGTCAAGAATGCTCAGGATGGTGTCGATGGTTTCGCTATGGGCATTGATGAGTCAACGGCAGCGGGTTCGTCTAACGCGGACATGTTGCGTGGTTTGGCTTCAGACTCGCAAGCTGCTGCGGAAGCTCAGCGTGTGCTTGATGGCGACACGGACAAATACAAAGCAACTCTGATAAATGGTCGTCAGGCAGTGATTGACCAAGCGCTTGCGTTTGGTGCATCTGCTGAACAGGCCGAGAACTTGGCGAACCGGATTTATGAGATTCCTTCTGAAAAGGAATTCAAGATGATCGCTGAAACGGACGCTGCCCAACGTAAGGTCGATGATTTCTTCATCCTCAACAACGGGCGGGTTATCACTGCCCATGTGGAGGGTTCGCTAAAGGGCGGGTTCGCTTCTGGTGGTTACACCGGTGATGCGCCTGTGAATGCTCCTGTCGGGTTTGTTCACGGCAAGGAGTGGGTGTCAACGGCACGCACAACCGCGATCCCGGAAAACCGGCGCGCTCTCGAGTACATGCACCGCGGCGGTGTCATTCGCGGGTACGCACAAGGCGGGTATGTGACCGGGCGTGATGTGCAGTATGCGTCTCGTTCGGGCGGTGGCGGGTTCGTGCCTGCCGGTCAGTCGCGCGGTGATGTGTCCTCAACAGTGCAGATCACAGCAATTGCGAACGATGCGAGTGAGGTTGCCGATCTTGTTTCAGCTCGACAGAACTTTGAATTGAGGAAACTGCGGTGACAGATGCAAACGTGCGTATTGGTGGCCTCACATTTTGGGGCGGTGAAGGTAGTGACGGGTTCTACATCCGCAAGGGTGGCCTGAAGGGGTTCCTTGATGGTGTGGGGGTTCGCGGGGGCAGTGTTGAGCGGCCTATGGCTCATGGTGATTTTGATTTGCCTGTGTTTCGTGCTGCTCGCACTGTTTCCCTTTCGGGGCCGTGTTTGGCGCCCTCTGAGGGTGAGTGGATGCACCGTAACCGAAAGTTCACTGGGCTGTTGGGTGATGGGCGTTCTGAACGTGTGACGTTCGATGTTGGCGGAACTGTCCTGTGGGGTGATGCGCGTCTTGGCGATACTCCGCAGTGGGATCCGCAGATGTGGGGTTCGCGGGCTGATTATCTTCTGATGTTGAAGTTTGCGAATCCGCGTCTGTTTGGGGAGACTCGCACGTTTGCGTCGGGTGTTGCTGCATACCATTTCGGCAACTTTGCTGCTGCCCCTGTTCACACTGTTGAGGGTGTTGCTGCGGGTTACACGATCAATGGCCCTGGTGGGAAGACGTTCACGGTTACTCAGGCGGTCACGTCTGGGGTTCCGCACACGATCGATATGGCGACGGGGTTTCTTGAGGTTGGCGGTGTTGTGGTGGTTGGTCAGGTGACTTCTGCTGATGTTTGGACTGTTCCGGGGGGTGGCACTGTGACTCACACGCTGACTGGTTCCGGGCTCACTTTGTCCACTGCTGTGACAGATACGTATATCTGATGGCATGGTCTGTGTGGTCTGTTGACACTGTTACGGGCGGCAATCGTCAAAAGCTGCCTAAGCCTCATTCGTTTTCATGGGGGCGTTTTCTGAATTCTGGTGGTTCGGGTTCGGCTGTGTTCATGTTTCGGGATTCTGTTTTCAGTCGGTTGAATCCGCGAACGGTGTTGCGTGAGAAGTCGCGGACACTCGTTCTGGATTGGGATGGTGTTGTTGTTTATGCGGGCGCGGTGGATCGTGCTGTTTACGATCAGCCCTCTGGCCGCTTGACTGTCGCCCATTCTGATATTTGGGCGGCTCTCAGTGACCGGTTGGCGATCGATCACACTGTTCCTGAGTCGAAGCTTGTGAATCAGGTGTTCGCATCTAAGTCTTCTGGGACCATTGCGAAGAAGTTTGTTGAACTTGTTATGCAGGATACTGGTGGGCTGAATGCGGCTTTACCAATCACATTGCCGGCTGATGTCTCTGGTGGTATTTCGCGCACATATTACGGTTACCACTTCGAGTGGTTGGGTGATGTGTTGCAGAATCTGATGGATGAGGATGGCGGAACAGATATTGATTTCCGCCCTCGTTGGGTTGGTAATGCACTCAATTGGGAGATGCGTACAGGTTCACTCACTTCTGGTTTTTATGAGTGGCATGTTGGTGTTGATAAGTCGGGTGTTGCCGAACTTTCGGTGATGACGGATGCGGTCAATCTGACAACTAATGCGTATGCGATCGGTGAGGGTTCCGGTGTCGATAAGTTGGCACGTTCTTTGCGTGATCCGGCTCCTGATTATCCTTACGCGGATCGCCTCACAACGCTGTCTACTGAGACCAGTGAGGCTGCTTTGACGCGGTATGCGACTGGTGAGCTGAATGCGTTCAAGACTCCGACTGAGCAGTGGGGGTTTTCGGTTCTCGCTTCTGGTACTCCGAAGGTGTCGGACCTCCTTTTGGGTGGCACTGCGAAGACGTGGATGCAGGATGATCCGTGGCTTACGGAGAAGAGTTACACGAATCGAATCATTGGGTTTTCCGGTGATTTGTCGGAGACCGTCAAGTTGCAGTTCCAGTAAGGAGAAGTCATGGCTCGGATAGACAATTTGGATGGCGGCGAGCTCGCGCGCTTGAAGGCGCGTATTAGTGCGTTGGAGAAAGCGACACCGTTGGCAAATTCGTCCGTTGAGCGTGGGCGTGTGCGTTTGTATGACGGTTCCGAGTTGCTTATTGAGGACGGCAACTTCACGGTCAGCGGTACAGGCACCGTCACGGGAACGTTCAATGTGACAGGAACGCTGGGAGTCACGGGCGCTCTGAACAGTACTGGAACGTTTACTCAGACCGGCCCGTTCAACTTGACTGGCACGCAAACGATTAGCGGTGGCGGCAAGCTCGTCGTGGGTGCATTGACCATCTCCCCAACGGGACCGTGGGGCGCAAAGATTGTCGCGTCCACGTTGGATTTTGACTCATCAATGGTGCGATTCAACGGCGAACTTCTTTCGTTCGGCGGTGCGTCGTTCTTCAACTTGCCGACAACAACGAGCTCAGCCAATCTGCGTAAGAGTTCTCTCGGGCAGTTGCAGGAAGTGACGAGTGCGGCGCGGTTCAAGATTGATCCGCAGCCGATGGCGTTACCTGATGCGTTGCTGGATGTTCCTGTGGAGTCGTGGATTGATCTGGGTGATGCTGAACGTTATGCGTCAACTTTGGATGCTCCTAGGCCGCTCACGCGGAAACAGCAAACAGAGTGTGATGACGCATCTTTCGAGCGTGTGCCTGGTGTTATCGCGGAGAAGGTGGAAGCCGCTGGCGGTGGTGCGTTCGTTGGTTACAACGAGCACGGCGAAATCCAGTCGGTTGCATATGACCGTCTTGCGTTAGCGCGGACACAGATACTTGCTGACCGGCTCGAGAAAGCGTTAGAGCGGATTGCTGATCTGGAGAAGCTTATCGCGTGAAGTCGGTCGCGATCGGGTGCGGGCTTGCTGGGGGCATTGGGGGCAGCCCGGGCACTGCTGCTTGCTCCAGAGTGTGTGGCGGCGGCGTGTTTGTGTCGATCGGTGCGGACGGCGTTACATTGCCGCATCCAGTCAACAAGGCCAGCACGGCCGCGATGGCGAGTGTGTGGGTTATCTTGTTCACAGCACGCCAGCCTGGTAGTCATCGAGGCTGAACTCTCGGTTCGGGTCGCCGTTATTGATGCGCTCCTGAAGGTCGGCCAGCAGGGTCGGCAAGTCGTAGTTGATCTTGCCCAGCCAGAGCTGACTGCGCCCAGCACCCTCGGAAAACCACTTAGCAGTGGTGAAACTCGCGGACATTTCGAAGCCCGCGTGCTTGTTGCCAACCACTTTGATGTCTCGGTCGAAGGTTGCCGTCAGCTTCTCCGTATCGAGTCGCAGCAGCACGCGGTCTGGGGTGGACATTACGTCGATGCTTCCATTGGGGTGGCACGTCTGTCCCACCGTGTCGCTCTGGGCTATCTTGTTCATATCAGCTCCAAATAGCTGGTCATTGGTCCGGGCTATTCACGTAGTCGCGGGCCTCTTACGTGCCCTGAATACTACTCGCTTTACCAAACATTTCTACCCCCTACATGGGGGTTTTCGTATTTAAGGAGACAACGTGACACTCGCGCCAATAACGATCAACGGCACACTGAAGGACTTTGGCGGGAACCTGCCCGTGTCATCCGAGATCATATTCTTTCCATCATCGGAAGCCATGAGCCCCGAATATTTGCTCTCAGCAAAACCAATCTCAGTGATCCCATCATCCATCACTGGCGTGTTCTCGGTGGATCTATTCCCCACAGACACAACACAACCCGCAACTTGGTACACAATCCGCATCCGCTCATTAGATGTGACATTGCCTCCCGTTCACATGGACTTCCCTGACTGGAAAATCTATGTCCCCTCAGGTGCGTCCCCAATCTTTTTCTCTTCCATTCTCGCGCTCCCATCAAACCCTGCAATGACGTGGGTGTCTTTGGCCTCTCCACCAAACCCCTCACCAGGAACGTGGTGGCTAGAAACCAACCCGGAAAACTTTGACGATCCCGCGAACACCGGCAACCTCTACGAATGGACTAACTAATGGTATGGAAGAAGAAAGCTGACATTAGAGGGCCACGCGGGTACGTGGGCGCTGATGGTATCCCCGGTACAGGTGCAATTCCGGCATCAGACGCGGTGGGCGGCTATATAGACACCTCCGCAGTGAATGCGACCCGCACGGCACTCATCGCTAATGGCCTAGTGAGTGTTCGCCAATATGGTGCAGTCGGTGACGGTGTAACAGATGACACCAACGCCATCAACGCAGCCATCCAAGCCAACCCCGGCAGAACAATCTACTTCCCAGCAAAAACCTATCTAATCGATGCGACGGCGAACTTAGGAAACCGGGATCGTCCTGTAGGTATTCAACTGAACGTTCCCGGTGTAACACTCCTTCTCGACACCACAGCAACCCTCACGATGATCCCGAATGCAGCCGAGCGGTACGCAATTATTGCCATCACGGCCGCCGACTGTAGCGTCATCGGCGGAACAATCATCGGTGATGTTGGGGCACACCTCGGCGCAACTGGTGAATGGGGTTATGGCATTGTCATCAACGAGGGTGGAGACAGGGCACTCATTGAACGCACCCGCATCACCAAGTGCTGGGGTGACGGAATCATGGTCGGTGATGGAACGACAGCGCTCACCGGAATCCTGCCAACAGATATTCGCATTGTTGGTGTGGACTGTGACGACAACCGCCGACAGGGGCTTTCGGTTGTTGCGGCACGTCGCCTGAGGGTTATCGGTGGGCTGTTCCGCAACACGGGGCGCACCGCTTACACTTCGCCGGGTGCAGGAATTGACTTTGAGCCCAACCTATCCCCATCGCTCGAAGCCAACATTGACCTTCTCGTTGTCGGTGCTGTCTTTGACAACAACAAAGGTTCCGGATTCACCGCTAACGCATCGGGTCGCCCAAACTCAATCACCGTCAGCTCTTGTCGATCGGTAAACAATGATCAGGGCGGGTTTACCGTAATTGATGAGGCCAGCCGTGTTGACTTTACTGGCTGTACGGCGACAGGGAACGGGCTGTCTGGTTTCTACCTTGACGGCAAAAAGAACTCTGCGAACTCGTGTGTGGCAATCGGAAACACAAAACACGGTTTCGAGGATTTGGGTGTTGAAAATGTTTACACCGGCTGCACGGCTAGGGATAACCAACTAGCCGGGTTCCTGATGAATGTTGGTTCGATTGCGCCGTTCTTGAATGGTGTCATTTCGGTCGGCAACGCTCAGGGCTCTTGGTTCCGTGAGATACAAATTTATTCCCCCGGCGCAGTCCTGGTTGCCTGCTTCACGAACCCTGGCACGGGGGCGAAGCAATCCGTTTATGGCATCGCAGTCATGGCGGGAGCTACGGGCGTATCAGTGCTGAACTGCGCCTCCACTGGCTATCCGGCATTGACTAACGCATTTGCCCCCCAAGCCGACACTATCGCGGTTCCTGTTCCGGGCGCTGTGGGTGGTGTTCTTGGGGCGACTACTGGGACTACCGCCCCGGCTGCTGGCGGTGCTGGTGCTCTGCCTGCGACACCACTCGGCTACATGACGGTGCGAATTAATGGTGTGGATCGAAAGATGCCGTATTACGCCTAACCGTGTCTTGTTGTTTTTGCCTCACTTCGGTGGGGCTTTGTCGTTTAACCGTCAATTCATTTTTAAGGAGGCACCATGCGCAGACCTCTAGACGGGGCACGTCGCATCACCGGCAATGCAGCGAGTCATGCTGAATACAACGTTAGCCCCGCAACAGATTACGGCGCTGATATGAGCGAGGTCATCCGTGCCCCGTTTGGTGGGTGGGTTACCCGCTGGTGGTCAAACACTGGCGGGTACACCGTCGCCATCACAACCAACTGGGTGAAGTTCACTGTTCAACATTTGTCGGCTTATGCGGGCAAGAGTGCGGGACAGGTCAACGAGGGTGACGTTATTGGGTATGTCGGCAACACCGGCAGCTCAACTTCTGGCCCACACGTTCACTGCTGGATCATCCTCATCGAGTCCGGTCAACGGATCTCGTTTGAACAGTACCTCGTGAATCAAGGGTGGGAGACGGCGGCGCTCTGGTCGTCGGTTCCTGGCCCACACGAGAGCACAACCACAGCGAGCAGCGGCACCACAACACCCACTCAAGAGCTAGAAGAAGAGGACGACGACATGAAGGCATCACAGGTTCACTGGAAGCGCAAGAAAGACGGACTGACGCAACGTGCGTTGTTCGTCCCCGGTACTTCGTACTGGCTTACATGGCAAGAGTCCGGTGCGGCTATCGCCAACGGCTTTGCGACAAACGTCGGCACAGGCAACAGCACCGCAATAACCGAGAGCATGGCCATCGCCATGGAACGCGCATCGGCGGCACTACTCCCAAAAGGGGTTGACCTCGGCTCCGTGACGGTCGAGGTCGATTCTAAGGAACTGGCCGCAACCATTGAGGCGAGCCTCGCGGATGACTTTGCGGCGATCCCCACCGCAGCCGAGAACGCAGACGCAACCCGCGCCAAATTCACAACGTCACCGCTGAGTTAGCCGCCATGAGTTTTGATTGGGCGTGGGCGTGGCAAGTCAACCCGGTGCAGACGCTGGCAACAGTCTCAGCCCTCATTGCGGGCCTCTACGTCGTTTTCAAGCTGCTAACCCGATTCTGGCCGGGACTCAAACGGCTCATCCGTGGAGTTGACGCGGTGATTCAACTGCCCGACTTCATGGAAAACACGGACAAGCACATGAAGGTACAAACGAAACACCTCACCGACATCCACCACGAAGTGCATTACAACAACGGCACCTCAGTGAAGGACTCAATGGAACGGGTAGAGCTCGGCGTGAAGGGCATCTATCACCGCCTCGATGGGTTAGAAGAATCCGTCGAAGTTCTACACGAGACCGACGAAAAACTATCCGACCAGCTCGAACAGACACAACCGCACCAAGCGGTCGAAGAGAAAGAGAAACCATGATCCAGAAAATTAGCCAATACGCAAAGTTCATTGTCGCAATCGTCGGCACCATCGCTACCGCCGGCGCAGGGTTCATTCCTGCCGATTGGGGACAGTGGATCTCGTTCGGCCTCGCAATCCTCACCGCTGCTGCCGTCTACCAGGTTCCGAACCGCGAGACTGCTGAATGAGGGCAGCAGATATGGGGCCAGAGTATGAAGTACCTGTAGACCCGAACGATGAGTTGCAGTGCGAATCCTGCCAATAACTAACCGTTCATAAAAATGAACATATGAACACTTTTATGAACGAAACCCAATTAGCCCCGTGCCTGCTCTCTGAGCGGGTGCGGGGCTTTTTGTTGTTGGTGCCCCCGGCGCGACTCGAACGCGCGACCGACAGATTAGAAGGCTGTTGCTCTATCCACTGAGCTACGGGGGCGGGGCGCTTGTGGCGCGGTGACTAGGTTACCTGATTGCCCCTTAGCGCGGGTCTCGCGCGCGTAGGAACGATTGCGTGGGCCTGTTGGAACGGATACGCGGGGGAGTTGTTCCATGGCTGTACGGATGCGTCTCTGCGATGGCCGGATGTAGGCCTTCATCGATTGCCCATCGGAGTGGCGGAGGGAGTGTTGAACGTCGATGCTGTCTGCGCCCATTTCCAGCAGGGTAGTTCCGTGCCATGCACGCATTTGGTGGGCGCGATGTTTGATCCCTGCGCGCTTGAACGCGGTGCAGAGAGTGTTCGATACAGACTTGCCGGTGACGTGCCCACCAAATGGGGAGGGAAACCATGCGGCATCACGGGGGTATCCGACAGTGGCGGCGTAGGCGAGGATCATTGAGTGGATAGGGCGTGTGACAACCTTCCGGCCCTTTGCCTCTGCGACGAGGATTGTGCCCTCTGCCCAATCAATGTTTGCGCCGGACACAGCGGCGATCTCAGACGCTCTCAGCCCTTGGTAGGAGTACAGGAGCACCTTCATGATTGTGTGCCCGTAGATGCCAGAATTGAGCACCTTCTGAATGTCTTCCGTGGATACCGGGTTGGGTTCGACTGGCTCAACTCGTGGCCTGGGGAGTCTCGTGGCGGGATTGTCTAGGCGCAGCTCTTCGTCTTGCAGCCATGTGAAGAATGTGTGTAGTGCTGAGCGGTAGTTCTGTTTCGTTTTCCCGCTGAGGTCTGGTCGGCCTAGGAACATCACGAGTTGGTGCTTGGTGACGGTCAGTGGTGTTTCCTGTCCGGTGTGACGCAGCATGGAGCGGATGAAGATTCGCCGCTCTTTGATGGTGCGTTCGGTGCAGTGTTGTGCGCGCATGAACGCGGCCCAGTAGTCGATGATCGCGTCTGTGTCCATGGTGGTTCCCCCGTTGGTGTTGCGTGTGACCGCAGGCTTTCACGCCCACGCGAGGGCAAACAAGCCCTTCTACTGGGACTTATGCGTGCGAGCCTGCCATGCCTCATAGTCGGCATCCAACTCGGCGATGTGGTCGGCGTACCCGGCCTCACGTGCTTCGGCGTCTACGCGGGCACGAATGATCGCGCGGGCTGCGGTGCGGTCGATGATGGGCTGGGTGCTCATGATGTACGTCCTTTGGGTCGGGTGTTGTCGTGTCGGTTGCGGGGTGCAGTTAGGTGGGGTCGGTGCGGGCGCTTTTCACGTTCCATGGAGGAATCCGAAACAGGGGCCTTGTAATCTGAAGGCTGCCCAATGAGCCATGACGCGGAGATTCCAGTCACGCTCTCTACTCGCTTGGCGAGATCGAATACGTCCTTGAAGCGCGGTTCGTTGCGCCCCGTTTCGTATGTTGCGTATGTCGATGACTTCACACCGATGCGTGCCGAGAACTCACCCTGACTGAGGCCCGTCTCGGTGCGCACTTTACGCATGCGGTCTGCAAACGTCCACTGGGGGATTCTTATTTGGGCTTCCTGCGTTGTGCTCATGGTTATATTATGCACCCTTATGCAAAGCTATGCAATATCAAAGAAACTACGCGAAACCGGCGTGTTCGCGTTGACGTATCGAAACTATGTATGCATAGTTAGGGCATGCCTAATCCGAAAGACTCCAGCGAAGCGAACCTAACAGTCGCCGACGCAGTGCGGATAACCAGCCTCAGCGCTGACACCATCCGCCGCTACTCCAACAACGGGAAACTCGAAACGTATCGCACCCCGGCCAACCACCGGCGCTTCACCGAACATGACGTTCGTGCACTCATCGTGAAGTCAGAGCGGGTGTCAGCATGAGCGCCCTGGACATCTTCACCTACTCAGGCCAGCAGGTGCGCACGGTCGTTGTTGACGGTGAGCCGTGGTTCGTTGCTGGTGACGTGGCAACGATCCTCGGTTACCGCATGGCATCCGACATGACCCGCCGCCTTGACGACGACGAGAAGGGTACGCGCTCAGTGCGTACCCCCTCGGGTGACCAGTCCATGACCGTCATCAATGAACCCGGCATGTACGCCGCGATCCTCGGCAGCCAGACTCCCGGCGCTCGCGAGTTCAAGCGTTGGCTAACCCACGAAGTCCTCCCCGCGATTCGCAAAACGGGCCAGTTTGGTTCAGCACTTCCCACGAACTTTGCTGAAGCTCTTGAGCTTGCTGCCGTGAAGGTGCGTGAGATTGAAGCTCTCGAAGCGCAAGCCATAGCTGATGCACCAAAAGTTGCTGCGTATAACCAACTGATGGATGCGGAGGGTTTCTACACGATGGAGGCTGTCGCGAAGCTTGGCGGTATTGGCCGCACAACGTTGTTTCGTAATCTTCGCGAAGCTGGCGTTATTCAGTCTGGTTCTCGACTCCCTTACCAGCGGTATATGCCTTGGTTCAAGATCACTGCATCGTCGTGGACGGACGGTCAGGGTGTAGCCCATTTGAGCAATACCGCTCGTGTGCTGCCTGATGCTCTGTCGAAGGTGCTCGCTAAAGCGGGATGCCAAATTGAAGAGGCGGTCGCATCGTGACGACCTCTAGCGGATAACCGCTGCCCCTTTCTTCCCAGCCCCTGACTTGTTTGGGCGGGTGGGCGTTATTTGTCGCGCTCGCGTGACCGGTAACAACAACTGAACAGAACTCGCAGGAGTAACAGCCCGTCTGACCGTGAGGTATCGGGGACAGCCCAGTGACACCGCCACCGGCTATGAGGACTGCGAACGGTATTAGAGCCCCTGAGATATGGCGGCAGCGCAAGGAGTATGTGAGCGCTGTTGTTGGCCGGGGTCAACGACTTACGGAGTGTGTAAGTGGGTAGATGTTGTGCTCCATCACTGACGGTCAGCTTTGCACAACTTAATACCCAGCATTCGTGAACGTCTGTCGTCAGTCTGGGCGGTTTGGTCTCCGTGAAACGACTACTAGGGGTGGTGTCCGGCTGAGCCGTTCGAATCGGCACCGTCGTAACGCAAGCGTCAATGCGTCGGCATAGGAAATCGGGGTTCGAATCCCCGCCACTCCACTTTCTCATCTTCGGGTGGCGGTGCCTATCTGGCCCCCAAGCCGTCACCCGAACTCACTCACCCATATGAAAGGCACACCATGAAAATCATCAGCCTCGAAGCCGAAAACTACAAGCGACTCAAAGCAATTGAGATCACACCGGACGGCAACACGGTTGTCATCGCCGGACGTAACGCTCAAGGCAAGACCTCAGTGCTCGATGCAATCTGGGCTGCACTCGGCGGGCGCGAAGGCAACAAGGCATCTAAGCCAATCCGTGAGGGTGCCGAGACTGCGAAGGTGCGTGTTGACCTTGGCGACATCGTTGTCACCCGCACATGGAAGGGCGACACCTCAACGGTCAAAGTTGAGTCAGGCGAGGGCGCTGTTTACAAGTCGCCTCAAGCGTTGCTGGATTCGTTCATTGGCAAGCTGTCGTTCGATCCTCTTGAGTTCACGCGCATGTCTGCCAGGGAGCAGCGTGAAGCGCTCCTAGAACTGGTTGACCTCGACGTTGACCTTGGCGAACTTGATTCGAAGCGTGCCGCACTGTTCGACAAGCGCACAGCGGTAGGGCGTGACGGTAAGGCTCTCGGTGAGGAACCGAAGCTTGACGGCGATCTCCCATCGGAGGAAGTTTCAGCCGCTTCGATCATTGCCCTCATTCGTGAGGCGCAAGAGCTGGATCGCAGCAACGCCGGTCAGATTTCCACACTTGTGGGAATCGATGATGACGTGATCTCCACGACTAGTCAGATCCAGCGCTTTCAGGAATCTCTCAAGTCTCTTCAGAAGGCACAAGCGGAACAGAGGGCAATTGTCGAGGCCCTCCCGGTTCCGGCAGATGTGACCGAGCTTGAGTCGTCGCTGTCTGAGGTTGAAACCACTAACTATGCGATTCGGCAGAACAACGCCGCACGCGAACGTGTGGCAACGATCAAGGAACAACGCACCGCATACGAGACGCTCACCGATGAGATTGCCGCGATGGACAGGACGAAAGCTGACGCGCTAGCGAAGGCGAAGTTCCCCGTTGATGGTCTCGGATTCGATGACTCAGGGGTCTCTTACCAAGATGTCCCGTTCGATCAGGCATCCAGCGCTGAACAGATCCGCGTATCACTCGGAATGGCGATCGCTCTGAACCCGAAGTTGCGGGTCATTCGCATCCTCGACGGCTCGCTGCTGGACGACGACAACATGAAGATGATTTCCGCCGCTGCTGCTGAGCATGACTTCCAAGTATGGATCGAACGTGTTGGCGATAACGGCTCAGTCGGAATCGTCATCGAAGACGGAGAGGTGATCGAATGACCGCCCTAGCGACTCGTCCGCCGATTCATTCCATATTCGGTGATGACAGCCCCAGGGCAAGACGCACCGATCCGCTGACATCGCACGAAGCAAGCGACACGAACGATGTCAGCAAGTCGATCGGTTGGGTACTCCAAACACTGGCCCGTAAGTCGTTAGCAGATCACGAGTTGGTTGGTCTCGCAGAAATGCACGGCCTTCACTTCACCGGGCAACGTCTCCGCACAGCACGTGCGGCACTCGTCGGCATGGGCCTTGTTGAAGCGTCCGGCATTTACCGACTGACCGAAAACAACCGCCGCGCAATCGTGTGGCAATTCAACGAAGAAGGCACCCAATGATCAGAACATCTACACCTCCCGCAGATCCACCGACAACAGGTTCTAAGCCCGGTTGCACTTGTGGGTGTGCTGCACATTTCCCGCACCACTTCGGCTTGGGGGCGCTGTGATGACTCCTGCGATGTGGGATCAGACCATCAATGAACTTCTCAGCATTCTTGCCTTCCTTGTCGTCGTCACCCTCGCCACGTTGGTGTTGTTGCGTCGGGACAAGGTGCGAGCTGACCGACAGAAAAGGATGCAGCGATGAGCACCATTGAAGAGATTCAGGCCGCGATCGACAAGCTGACCAAGTTGAAAGCGGAAAGTACGCCGAAACCATGGCACGACTGGGAAGACGACCTAACCGGAGAAGTGGATCTGTGGCACGACCAAGAGCAACGGTTGCATATTGCGAACGTTGGCGTGGCCGGTATGCCGCGAGTGGAAGCTGACGCCGAACTTATCACCGTCTTGCATCGCACCATCGACGCGCAACTGGCGCTCTTGACTCACACCGTTGAGATTCGCGGCAAGTATGTCGAGCAGGGATTTGAACGTCATTGGGAAGCTGCAGTTCGGGATGCTGGCGACCTTGATCTTGCCCGCGCAATCAACGGAGGCACACAGTGAGCCGCAAAATGTATACCTGTGACCGTGGCCGCTTCATTCCGGCACCAAAGGGTTACTACCGCCTGGCACCTGTCCTCATTGTGGGCACAGTTTTGTTGGGTGTGAATGTGACGGTTTCGGCAGGGTTCGCGGTTATCAGATCAGGGGTGACGTTGTGATGTCGCTCATGGACAAGATTCTCACCCTCAACACCACTCGCCCCACAGAGTCTGAACTCATCGCACCTCGCAGATACCGGAGGCGCGCAACGTGGATTCCCGTGGAGGGCGAACTAGTGACCGTGTGGCGAATGCAATCCCACGACCCAGACCGGCAGCAAGCCTACCCGGGGGTATTCGTGTCTGCCACAGATGATGCCTACACGGTTCTTGTCGAGGGTGAAGAAACTGCCGACACATTCGATAAACGAGACCTTCACGGGGCACGTAACTGGTTCCTCGACCACCGAGGATCACACGAACTGGAGATGAAGAAATGACTGAGTGGACACCACAAGATGACTGGTCGCAAGTGAAGAGAGGCGACACCGTACGGGTGATGCGTGCCCAACAGATGATCACCGGCGTTGTTGTTGATAGGTACGTTTCGGAGTATGGGGCGGTTGCTTCACTCTTTGTCGAGATCGCTGAGGTTGGAAAACAGATCGAACTCGACCTCGAATCGTGGCAACTGTCTGTCCCGGCGAAACCTGCCGTGGTGTTGCCGACTGAGGCTGGCAGCGTTATCGGCTGGACAGAGGACGGCGACTTCCTATTGGCTCACATCGACGCATTAGAGGGTTGGGTTTTCAGCGGCGCGACCTACTCCGAGAAGCACATTCGGGATGAGATCGACGGCAACGAATTCCGTGTTTACGCGCCGGTTGCGGTGACAGCGAAGAAGGTACTCGACTCGATGAAGGCTGAATGGGAACAGCAATACACATTCGCCGCAGCCTACGAACTCGAATGTAAAAGGTGGGGCGTAACCGATGACTGACTTCCCCTGCTGTGAGCAGATGACACACCACGAATCAGAGGACGGCTTCACACCATTTGAAGTCGTCCTCCGCTTTGACTACCCGAGCCCGCCAATCACCGCCAACAAGTCCTACCACTGGCGAGCAAAGGCGCGACTCACTAAAGACATCCGCCAGGCGACAGCACTTCTCGCTCGACGCATTCCTGCGTTGGGCAAATGCCGCGTATCTCTCACATGGGTAGTCACCGACCGTCGCCGCCGCGATGGAGGGGAGAACGTTTCCCCCACCTTGAAACCGATGATCGACGGTCTAGTTGATGCGGGCGTTGTTTTTGATGACACCCCGGATCTTCTGGTTCGCGACTCGCCAATTGTTGTGTGGATCGACAAGAAAACAGATGTCGCCCACATGGAACTAAGAATCGAGAAAATCCGATGAGCGACCCCAAAGTTCTCACAATAAACGGGCGCACCGTCGAATGGACGATTTGCCCAAAGCATGAGCAGTATCGCGATTCGGGCGTGATGGTTCTCTCGTGCAAGAAGTGCGTGATCAAAAGAATCGAGAAAATCCGATGAGTGCAGTACTCGACCCGGCATCCGGTTCGCGGATGTTCTATTTCGATAAGCAAGACCCGCGCGTCACTTTTGGCGACATCCGCACTGAGTCACACATCTTGTGCGACGGGCGCGCATTGGACATCCACCCAGATGTTGAGATGGATTTTCGTGCTCTCCCATTTGATGAAGGCTCTTTCAACGTCGTCATATTCGACCCACCTCATCTGGTTCGCGTTGGCGCTAAGGCGTGGATGGGCCTCAAATATGGGCGACTCGCTGCGGACAGTTGGCAAGAAGATATTGCGGCCGGATTCGCTGAGTGCTTCCGAGTCTTAGTGACTAATGGAGTGCTCATATTCAAGTGGAATGAGACGCAGATTCCGATTCGTGAAATTCTCGCGCTCACTCCTCATCGTCCTCTCATTGGGCACCGATCTGGAAAGACGGCTCGCACCCACTGGGTCACTTTTATGAAACCAGAAGAGGAATCCGCATGACTGACCTAGACGGCATAGTCCTAGACCTTGACGAGCGCACCTATCACTCCCACGATTCACTCTCATCAACGGGTGCAAGAAAGCTACTCGAATCACCCGCCAGATTCCACTACGCACAGCAACACCCGCAGCCCCACAAGAAAGCATTTGACCTAGGCACCATCGCCCACTCGAAAGTTTTGGGTGTCGGTGCCGGTGTTGCGGTCATCCCCAACGACATTCTCGCGTCGAACGGTGCGATCTCCACTAAGGCTGCTAAGGAGTTCATTGCGGACACCTACACGCAAGGGTTAGTGCCAATCAAGCAAGCCGAATATGACGGCGCAATGGGAATGGCTGAGGCTATACTGGCTCACCCGGTAGCGAAGCAACTGTTCGAGCAGAAGGGTGATGCGGAAGCGTCCCTGTTTGCAACCGACACCAACACTGGGGTCGGAATACGTGCCCGGTTCGACTTCCTGCCCGACTTCACCGAGCAAGCACCGATCGCAGTTGACCTGAAAACGACAGCTAAGGATGCGTCACCTGAGAAGTTCGCCAAAACAGTGGCCGACTTTGGGTATCACATTCAGCAAGAGTTCTACCTCCACGCATACGGACTAGTCACCGGCAACTACAACATGCCAATGAAGTTCGTTGTGGTCGAAACCGCTGCCCCCTATCTGGTTGGCGTGTACGAGCTCGCACCCGAATTTGCCGAGATTGCATTGGCGCGGGTTCGGAAAGCACTCGCAACATATGCCGCATGTAAAGCCGCCGATCAATGGCCCGGCTACCCACACGAGAACGACCCACTACAGCCACCCAACTGGCTCATCTACCAAGAAGGTATCGAGTTCGACTAATGGACATGACAGAGAGCATCACACCCCGCTCAGACCAACAGAACTTTGACGACTACCTCACCGGCAGCCGCACCGTAACTATCAGCGGAGTCAGTAAGGGCTCAGCAGATCAGCCCGTGAATGTGGAGCTCACCGAATACCCAGGCCGACCATTCAAGCCGAACAAGAGTATGCGCCGCGTGCTCGTTGTTGGTTGGGGCACAAACTCTGACGCATATGTTGGCCGGCAACTGACCCTCGTTGGCAACCCAGAAGTGGTGTTCGGCGGGAAAGCGGTTGGCGGTATCGAAATTGCAGCCATGAGCCACATCGACAAGCAACTCACCGTGTCACTCACTGCAACTCGCGGCAGACGCAAACAGTTCACCGTCGAACCACTCAACGCCGCACCGCTCAAGGATGAAAGTGGCCGCGACTGGCTCAAAGAGTTAGCGATGGCCGGTGACGACCTCGACGCGATCGGCACACTTGGCGCCGCAGCAACCGCAGCACACGCCAACGAGAAGATCATCCAAATGGTGCGCACCAAATATGCAGACGTGAAGAAAGGTGCCACCGAATGAACCCGACATGCGACAACTGCGGTTCGCAGCTACCAGACGGCCACCCCACAGCAAGCTACTGCGAGAAATGCCCACCCCACCGCTGCAACGATTGCGGAGAGATGGACAGCATGCAGCAGCCCTGTCGCTGTTGGGTTGACGTGGCAGATATCCCGTTTGCTGATCTCAAGGGCATGCTCGCCCGTGATGGTCTTGGCCTCGATTCGGTGGTGCCGGAATGATGCGCCCCGCATTCATCATCCCAACACTGACCATCCTGTCCATTCTGACAGCAGTCGTCTTGTGGCGGGTCATTTACGTTGCACTACACATCACAGGGAGCGGGACATGAGCGGCTTGAAGATTGGTTCCATCTGCTCTGGCTATGGCGGACTCGATCTTGCTGTGGAGGAATTCTTCGACGCGGAGACCGAATGGTTTTCTGAGTTCGAGGAAGGCCCATCACGCATCTTCGAGCACCACTGGCCGAATGTTCCCAACCTGGGCGACATCACAAAAATCGACTGGGCGACAGTGCCCAAGGTTGACATCATCGCCGGCGGAACCCCCTGCCAAGACTTGTCTGGCGCGGGGAAACGTAAGGGCATGTCGGAGGGCACACGCTCGAACCTGTGGGTTCAGATGCGTGAAGCAATCGCCACCATAAAACCGTCAATCGTAGTTTGGGAGAACGTTCGTGGAGCCTATTCAGCAAGAGCCGATAGCGAAGTGGAATCAGAGCCGCGACTGTTGGGAGATACCGGAAACGGAGAACCTTTTCTCAGAGCACTTGGACGTGTTCTCGGGGATCTTTCCGAGCTCGGTTTCGATGCGGAAGTCGTCCCTGTTCGTGCGTCCGATGTTGGCGCTCCCCACCTCAGATTTCGAGTCTTCGTTATTGCGTACGCCCGATGCGTACTCGGCGGAGAGGGTCGGAACGCAGCATCCGGAGAAGCGTATGGCGGGCGGGCATCAGCCAACTTTGGCGGATCAAGTGGAGCACACACTCCAGCGGCCTTGAGGTTGCTGCCGACTCCTGATGCGTCTGTCGCTAACGATGGCGAGTCTGTCGAATCTTGGGAGGCACGTCGTCAACGTGTGATGTTGACTGCGGCGAACGGTAACGGAATGGGAACGCCGCTGACTATTGCGGCACAACTATTCCCCACGCCGAAAGCATCTGATGGTGAATGGGGAACACCCCGCACATCAGGTCGACCCATTGAACGAGCAACACACTTGGGAACGATCGCCACGCTTATGCCGACGCCGACGCCGACGACGCAAGATGCAAGCAACACTGGTGGGCCGTCACAGTATGAGCGAAACACTTTGCCGCTGAATACCGAAGTGACACTGTTGCCGACACCTCGCGCATCACGCGGCGCATCAAACACTGAAACGCTTTACGTGCTCGGTGGTGTTCGTGATGACGAGGGCGACGAACAAGGGAACGTTCGACTCAAACCCGCATTCGCAACGACAGGCGTCGAAGAATATGCGCAGTTGTGGGATTCCCTCGAAGATCAGTCACCGTTCTGGCTCACCGAAAAGGGCGACGACTACTGGCCGGCAATCTCACGCTGGGCAGAAGTCCTCGGCAGGAAGTCACCTTCACCCACTGTCCCTGATGGGAAAGATGGGCGCCACCGCCTGAACCCGCGATTCACCGAATGGTTGATGGGTTGCGACGACGGCTGGTTGACGGATTCCGCAATTTGGGAACCGCTCGGTTGGACTGCCTCGAAGGTTCGTAACGCCGCTCTCAAGGCTGGCGGTAACGGGGTAGTGACACGTCAAGCATTCGTCGCGCTCACTGTTGCGTGGCCTCGACTATCTGACCTTTGGGAGGTCTCCGCATGACTGTAAAACAGAAGGATCGTGCAGCGGTTTATAAGCGTGACGATCATGCGTGCGTTCTTGCAGGTGTGGAGCATCGTTTTGCGCGCTGCTGGGGGCCGTTGACTATTCAGCACACCGTCAACAGGGGTGCGGGTGGGTCGAAACTGTTCGATACCCCAGACCTCCTCGTGACCATGTGTAACGGGCACAACACGCTCGCGACTGCTGATGCTGACTTTGCCCAATTCTGTAAAGAACGTGGGCTGGTTCGTTACCGCAATTCGAAACGTGACCCCCGCTTGGTGCCTGTCCTTTATCTGGATGGTTGGCACCACTTAGAAGGGGTTGAACGTGTGCCGGTGAATGCGAACGATGCGATCGAGTACCTAATTCTGATCGGCGTCATAACTACAGGGAAAGGATGGGCTTACTGATGGAACCTTATTACCAAGACGATTTAGTGACGCTCTTCCACGGCAACTTTCGCGACAACATTTCCGCGATGCTCGGAGCTGACCTAATCCTCACCGACCCTCCCTATGGCGACACCTCGCTGAAGTGGGATCGCT
>Ga0314855_100077_pt1 | contig 31932 bp, 52 predicted proteins | sample 2018CB1WmetaG_FD_203636 | JGI IMG/M metagenome (GOLD analysis project Ga0314855, IMG submission 203636) | Cryopeg brine viral communities from Beaufort Sea near Barrow, Alaska, United States - 2018 CB1W | ecosystem: Environmental > Aquatic > Marine > Coastal | place: USA: Alaska | collected... | reverse complement strand
AGTTGAATTTTACTCGGTGATGATTTTTAGGCAGGGGGGGTAAGTAAATATTAAAAATTATTGATATGGAAAACAAAGGTAAAATGATTGTAATGAAAGGGGAAGGCAAAACAAATGCTACAGATCTCTACACGCCTCTTTCGAAGTTGCCAGTGTCTAGCTCCCGTTTTAATCTGACTAAAGATCAAAACTACTGGTATTCTTATTTTGGGGATCAGTTGGTAGCAACTAAAAAATTAATGCGTCCAGATCTTATTCATCTGCACCGCCTTGCCCGGTCTGTAGATTATTATATCCAGGCAGAAAATAAAATTCAAAAATTTGGTTATGAAGGCGGACTTATCCAAACCTTTAAAAACGGAACCACTAACGTAAGTGCGCACATTACCATTCGTGAAAAAATGTTGAAGGAAATTGACGAACTGTCAAAACACTTTGGATTCTCCTTCCTGGATCGCAAAAAACTGAAAGAAGAAAAACAACCCGACAACCAACTCGACGCTTTCGAACAACTTCAACAAGCTTTAAAGCAATCTTCATAAAATGAAAATCACTAAAGAAATGCAAAACTCAATCCCTTTCCGATACGCCAACGATGTACTGGAAGGGAAAATAATCACGGGCCGCCGAATTCAGCAGGCTTGTGAGCGTTTCTTTAAATGGATCGATGAAGCCGATGAAAAAGGATTCTATCTGGACCACGAAACAGGATCTCAATCCATAAACTTCTTCCCTACATTGTTAAACCACACCAAAGGATCTATGGCTGGGCAACCTTTTATGCTGGCTCCTTTTCAGCAATTCACAATGTACAATGTCTTTGGGTGGAAAAAGAAATCTAATAACCTTCGACGAATCAAAACCGTGTACGATAAACGTGCGAAGAAAAACGGAAAGTCCGCTGAAATGGCTGGGGTGGCTTGCCTGGCAATGAGTTTTGACAATGAATCTGAGGCCGAAGTTTATGTAGGGGCCACAAAAGAAGAGCAGGCAAAGATTTGTTGGAAACAAGCCAAGAGTTTTATCGACAGTCACCATGCAAATCCTTTGATGCGCAATGTATTGAAATTCCGCTGCAAGCAAAAGGAAATTTGGTGTGATAAAACAGGATCAGTACTTATGCCGCTTGGAGGTGATTCAAAAACACAGGATGGAATTAATTCGCATATTGCTATAATCGATGAATACCACGCGCATAAGGATGATAGCGTAAAAGAAAACCTGGAATCTTCTTCAGTAAACCGGAGCCAACCCATTACCTGGCATATCACGACCGCAGGGGTTTTTATCCATGGAGTGTGTAAAAATTACGAAGATGTCTGCAAAGAGATCCTGGATGAAATAAAAGAAGATGATTCCCTTATGATTATGATCCACGATCTGGATGAAGATGATGATTGGGAGGATGAATCTACCTGGATAAAGGCAAATCCGTTATTGGGACAGGGACTTTCTATAGATAGGATTCGCGACGAATATTTAAAGGCTGTTAACCAACCCAGTAAAGCTTCCAATTTCAAGACAAAGCACCTCAATATGTGGGTAGATGCTCCTGAAATTAGAATTCCGGAAGCTGTTTGGAACAAAAACAACGGAAAAATACAGCTTAAAAACTTCCTTCGTGGCGGCGCTGTGATAGGTTTGGACCTTTCCACTAATATAGATTTAACCGCGGCGGTGGCAGTGAGCGAACCAGACGAAAACGGATTTCGCGATGTGTTGCCATTGATATTTTGCCCGCTGGATAATATCATAAAACGCAGCAAGGAAGATAAAGTACCATACAAATTTTGGAAAGATATGCTGCTTTCTAATTACATCGACTTCACCGGCACCGATCTGGAAAATGACCCCTTCTTTAAAAAAGTCACCGCCCTTATTGCCACTCCTGGAGACCAGATAGATTATGATACTTTAGAAAAATATGTCAAAGCTTTTTATGAAGTACTTGATATAAAATGGATTAATTATGACAGGCACAATGCCACCCAACTGGTTCAAAACCTGACTACAGATGGGTTTAAAATGTTCCCTTTTGCGCAAACAATCCTGTATTATTCTGCTCCTACAAAAGAGTTTGAACGCCTTGCTTTTTTAGGAAAGCTTCGCACCGGTGGGCACCCCATTTTAAAGTGGTCCCTATCCGGCTGCGTGGCAGAAATGAACCCTAATGAAGATATCCGGTATTCAAAAAAAATAGCTACCAAAAGGATAGATCCAATCATAGGAACCATAATGGGATTAGCGGGTACAATGACCCAGGAAGATACCAACGAATCAAAATACAACAATGATAACGAGGAAATTTATATTTAATGCACAGAAGCCCTATTAGGGCGTCTCAAACCAACCACCAATGAAAAAAATATACATCGCCGGAAAAGTAACCGGCATACCACACGAAGAACGCTTTCAAAAATTCTTTAAAGCCGAAAAACAATTATTGGATGCCGGGTTCTTCGGGATCAACCCCTTGAAACTGGTAAAAAACCCCGATGAAAAATGGCACATCGCAATGAAAATTTGTATCAAAGCCCTTATGGGAGTAGATGGCGTGCTTTTGCTGCCCTGCGCATCTGCCAGTAAGGGCGCACGTATAGAAAGAATCCTGGCATCCTGGGTAAAAATCCCGATTTATACCGATATAATTCACCTGAAAAACAACCGATAATGCCACAGGGAGACAACAAACACCACTGGACCCCGGAAGAAGATTATTTTCTGAAACAAAATTTCTTCTCCCTTACAAATCAGCAGTTGGCAGATGCGCTAAATTTAAAACTCACCATCACCCGCCGCCGCTGTTATGACTTCGGATTAAAACGAATGCTTCCGGAATACTGGACAAAAGAGCAAACCCAATTTCTGAAAGCAAATTACAAAACCATTGGAGATACAGAACTGGCAATAATATTCACCGGAAAATGGCACAAAAACAAAGGTTGGAGCAAAAAACATATCAATAAAAAACGCCGTTACCTGTTCTTAAAACGCACGCCAACCCAAATAAAAAACATTCACCAGCGAAATGTAGATAACGGTTATTTTGCCGAATGTGCCGTAAAACGATGGAAAGGCAGGACCACTCCAATAGGTAGCATAAAGGTATGGCATAGCAACGGCGGGCAACGCGCCTTCATTAAAATTAAAAAAGGATTCACGCCCTATGCCAGATGGTTTTGGATCAAAGAAAAAGGAAGAATAGCGCCCGGGATGGTGGTGAAAATTTTAAACGATAAAGTCATTCCCGATTCTCTTGAAGATCTGGAGCTCATCACCAGGGCAGAAAATGCACAAATAAACGCGGAAGCATTTCATTGCCTTCCTAAAGAATTAAAAACAGCAATTAAATTAACCAATAAAATACAAAAATTATTATGAACGATTCAAACGATTTAAACAAATTGAACAAACTCCTTTTTGAAACCCTGGACGGAGTGATTAAAAAAACAAAATTTGAAGATAAACGTGTATATGCCATCGTACAACTTTCAAACTCCATCATCAACAACGGAAAACTGCAGCTTGCTGCCTACAAACTCGCAAAATCTGAACAAACCCCGCAATTATTCGGCCTGCCCGAAGGCCCGGTACAGACGCCCAACTTGGGCGTCTCATCTGGATCATATGCAGCTTCAGATTCCGAAAGGGAAAAAAAAGAAAAGCGCCGCCTCCAAACCGAAAGAGACAGACACGCCTCAATGATGGGATTTGCCAATGAAAAAGGCTTTAAAAACGTAGCAGATGCGATGGCCCAAATGACCAAAACCGTATTTATGACTCAATTTGAAAACTGGATGAATCAGCCTTCAACAATATAAAATATAAAATAGCACAGACGCCCAATTTGGGCGTCTCTCTAACCCAACCCAATTATGAACTCCCAACTTCAGGAATTACACCAGGAAATAAAACTATTGAAAACCCTTGGAACCCGCCAGGGATTCTTCCAGCATTATTTTGAAATGCTGCCCCGGCAACGCACCCAAATTGAATGTTTTAACAATGTAAACGACAAACATTTCGAATTATTTGGAGAATACCGGTACGAGAGTTACGACAGTTTCCGCAACCAGGTAGCACACTACCACAAAAACAAAAAATAAAAATGAAAGAAACCATACAAATATCCGGCATCCTGCTCCTGGCATTTTTGCTTCCACTACTCACCAGCTGGCTCCTTGACTGGAGTTGGATAGACCAAAACTGGACCCGAAAAGCCCTGGTGATGTTACTGATGCTTATTGAAATCGCGATATCGGTACTGATCCTAAAGGGAATGTTAAAAAGAATTGGTAATTGATAATTATGACCAAAGAACTATTTATAGAAGCAATTGATGCGATCCAAAAACAAATGGAATTGGATATTGAGGTTGCAGATCATTTGGGAAAAGCCTTTCCAGATGTTTTTGAAGGAAATTTATTACCTAAAAATCACTACTTACAAAATGCTTTAATACATATTTTACAAGTAGAGATGAATGATTTGGAAGATAAAAAAGGGCATAGCTGGATAGAATATTTCCTTTGGGAACTCGATTTTGGAAAAGAAAACTGGAGGCTTAAAGTAACCCAGCACGGCAAAGAAGTCAAAATGTCAAGCGCCGCTCAGTTATACGACTATCTTGTAAAGACGCCCTAAAGGGCGTCTCACTTTAGTAAGTCCTTAACACTCGTCTCAAAAAACCCCGCAAAGGTTTCTAAAGTAGCTATAGAGATCTTCTTTAACCTGAAAGATAATTGCTGCTGACTAAACCCTAAAGCCGCTGCCAGTTCTTTATCGGTCCTAATGCCTTTTTCGGCCATTAATATATCCAGGCGGGTGTCATTTCGTTCCATAAGGCTAAACTACAAAAACAAAGGAATATAAACAAATATAAAATAAAACTAATATTTAAACAAAGTTTTATTTGTTTAACAAAGAAAACTTTGTATATTTGAGAAAACAAAAACCAAGTATTATGAAAACTATTAAAGCAATTAGCTCCTATTTCAACATTTATCAAATCATTGTTTGCGGCCTTGTATTGGCGATATTTCTATTCGGTTGGATTTCCGGCCCGGTCTATTAAAATAATTTAAGATTTAAACGATTTAAAATTTAGTCTTAATCATTATGAAAAAATTAATTTATTCCTTAGTCACAATTACATCTGCAATGTTTATTTGGTGCCTTGTTTTTTATGTGGGCACTTCATTGGTTGTAGTGGAATACGACCCCACATTATGGAGTGAGTCAACAAGATTCTTATTTTTATATATGGGAATTTTTATTGGTTTCTTGTTTGGGATATTATTAGATCACATTATTGAAGATGTGTAATTATAATCCAGGACAATTAATAACTTTTGATATTGAAATTTGGATTGGGGAAAGAATGGAAATGAAAGAAGTAGAATCGCAGATATTAAGAGTTGATGTAGATCCCTGTGGAATTCGTGAACCAAAATGCATTGTAAAAATTAACAATGGAGATTATGGAGGTTATGGAATTCCTTTTAGCCAGGTTAAGAGTTTTAAACCTGCAATTGGTGAGCAATTACAGTTCTTTTAATTGATGCCTAACGGAATGAAATATAAAAAGCGGCTACGCAAACTGACATTTCAGCCGTTTTTTATATGCGTTGTTAGTAGCAGGACGGGAATGAAACAAAATATTAATTATAAAAGACAATAAGAATGAAACAGAATATTAAATGTTGTGATTTCTTTGGAAAAATGAGGCATCACTTTGAATGGTTCAGTTACCAAGATGATAATGGAGATAAAGTTTATTGTATGCCTACGTTAAAATCTTGTAATGGATATACTAAATTAAGGGTAAACCACTGCCCAAGTTGTGGAAAAGAAGTAAGAGGTATTGAATTAAGAGAATGGTAACAGTCTTGCTACTAACGGATGCGTATAAAAAATGACGGCTCCACGCATTGAGAATTTCAGCCGTTATTTTATATGCGGTGTTGGCAGCCGTTTAATTCAGAGTATTAATTTTAAATAAAATAGAAATTATGAAATCATTAAAAGAACTTAGTAGCGATTCTTTCTACAATATGCATCGTTATCACCAGATAACAATTGACTTTATTCAGGAAACAGAAAACTTAATTGAAGATGGGGTTATCGAACCAATACAAGCATTAGCTTATCAGCTAAGTGTAGCTACAGAAATATGCAACCCTCAATATGCTTTTGATATTGAGGCATTACTATCATTAGAATATATTATTATGAAAGCAATAGAGAAACTGGAACAAGTTTGCTATAAAACTAACAAACCTCGTAAATAATTCAAATTATGCACAAATTTAAGAAACTCCCGAAACCACCATTATGTAGAGTTATAAGACAAGGGATAGGGTATTTATGTAAAAAGTGTGGAAGCACAATGACTAAAAGTGGATTCCTAATGCTGTTTGGCAAAAGGTATTGTGATAATAAGGAATGCTCTAACAATAATCCTAAAGAGAATAAGTCTGCTTTTTAATTGTTGCCAACCCATTGAGATTATGCTTTGTTGCCGTGGGTGTAGAAATGAGGTTGCAAACCGACTTTTCGGGAACCCTAAGGTAACAAACAATTTAAATAAGCCCTGCCGTAGGCAATAAAGGCATAATCTGAGTTCAGTGCAAGTAACCGAAAAAAAAAGTATTGAGAATAACAGTAACCAAATATTAAATAATTATGAGAACACTAAAATTTAGAGCGTGGGATGATGTTTTAAAATACTATATAAACCCCAACGAATTGGTTTACAGATTAGATGGGTATCTATTTAGTAGAGAATTTCAAGAAGAATTGCACGATGCTATTATTGAGCAATTTACAGGGCTTCAAGACAAAAATGGAAAAGATATTTACGAAGGTGATATTGTAAAAGGTAAACAATGGAATCCTGATACTTACCAAGTTGGCTTTAATAGAGGTGGTTTCTGCTTTTTTAATGAAGGTGATAAATACTATGAAGATTGCAAGTATTTAAATCAATTTGAAATAATAGGCAATGTTCACGAAAACAAACATTTACTAAAGTCAGCGTAGCTGCAATGGCTTTTTAAATTGAATAATCTCAATGGGTTCAAAGCAATTTAGTGTTGCATCGCAAACGGAATGAAATGAGTTTCGCAACACGCCCCGAACAAACACACGCCGTTTCCAAGTGTGTTTAGTTGAGGTTATTGCTTTGAACTAGTTATATAAACACAACCATACCCTTTATCCCCGCTTAATTACGGGGTAAACGCAACAAAGCATTGCGCATATAAAACCCCAAACCTTGAACCTTGAACTTTTTAATTATGACCGGAAAAGCAAAAACCGACTTCGAAATTTATTTCAGAAAAAAATATCCATTGAACAGTTTCAGGCTTGGAACCTGGATACTGGGCATTGCAGATTTCTACAACCTACCTCCAGCAATGCAGTACGGTGTGTACTTGGAATTTTTTGCAGAAAATAAAATCTATATTCTTGTATATCATATGAAATTAATGGGCGAAGGAAGATTCTCTTGGATAATAGAAGGATCAGATGGTTGTAACCTGGTTAAAGAAAAATCTTTTGATGGTTATCTAACCCAGGAAGAAACCTATAATATCTCGATCCAAAAAGCAATCGAAATCTACAACAAACCCTAAACCCTAAACTTTCCAAACAAACGAACTATTAGTTCGCACAATCCTTCCTAATCTGCTATAAGTTTACAACTCATAATAATCATTGGTTGGTTAAATGAGTAACTTATTCACAGCTGCAGTTCAAAATTTAGTTACCCCTCAATTGAGGTCAGGGCTTACCGACGGTAATTCCTGGCCTTTTTTTGGTTTCAAACTTACCGAAGCTGGGAAGAAAGTCAACACCCATTCTGCCTTGACCGTTTCCGCATTTTATTGCGCCGTCAACACTATTGCAAATAGCTTTGCCTTGCTGCCCCATTCGGTGATGAAAACTACCGGAAAGACCAGGGCACATTTTACAGATCACCCTGCCGATTACCTATTGTACCGCGAGCCAAATTCACAAATGACCGCGTTTACCTTCAAATTCATAATGGCAGTTTCTGTACTTATGAAAGGAAATGCGTATGCGCTTATCATTCGTGATAATTCCGGAAACATCATCTCCTACCAGTTCCTGGCACACGACGATGTGAGCGTTTTGGAAAGCAACGGAAAATTATTCTACAAATATAAAAATCAGGTACCATATTCAGCGGCCGAAATCATTCACGTTCCCGGTTTCTCCTTTGATGGGATTACAGGGAAATCTGTCATTCACCACGCAGCCGATAATATGGGAGTTTCCCTGGCAGCTCAAAAATTTGGAAGTGATTCTTTGGCAGACCGTGGAATCTCCCAGGGCGTTATTGAAACTGAGCTTGCCGTAAAACCAGATGCCAAAAAACGGATTTCCGATGCCTGGACCGCCGCGCTTTCCTCCGGGAATAAACACCGTGCAGCCGTTCTTGATGAAGGATTTAAATACAAAAGCCTGGTCCTTTCCCCTTCCGAATCAAAATTTATTGAAACCTATGCCGCCTCTATCGAAGATATTGCGCGTTGGTTCCAGATTCCGTCCTACAAATTGCACATCAAAGGCGAAGGCGGTTATAATTTTATTGTACAGCTTTCCATTGAATACGTGCAAAGTGCCGTGATGCCTTTTGCCGAAAAATTCAAACAGGAATTGGAGCGTAAATCCTTCACTGCTTCCGAAAGGAAATCTGGCGTGTACATCTTTCAGAATTTCAAAAAACTATTACAGGCAGATCCTGCCGCCCGTGGGCAATTTTACAAAGACCTTGTTTTTGTACGTGCCATCACCCCAAATGAGATCCGCGAGTTGGAAGATATGAACCCTGAAGATGGCGGAGATGAATTCCTTCAAATGAGCAATCTATTGAATGAAAGCCAAATCAAAAAAATGATTTCTGCTGAACCCAAAGATAAAAAACAGGTCAAAGATGAAAACTGATAACATACAAATTAGGACTGCCCAGGTACGGGCCGATGGAATTTCGGAAGAAAAACGCACTGCCCAGTTCGTGATCTCGACAGAAGCTGTTGATTCTTACAACACCGTTTTTAGAATGGATGGCTGGATGCTGGACGAATACAACCGGAATCCTATTGTGTCCTACAATCACAATGTGCACGGAAGCAACCCTGATAACATCATTGGTACCAGCCGCGTATTTCAGGAAGGTGAACAACTTATTGGTGAAGTCACCTTTGAAGATGCCGATACCAACCCGCTTGCCGAAAAGGTTTTCCGAAAAGTAAAGAATGGCACGCTCAGAATGGCCTCCATCAACGCAAAAGTCTCTAAGGCCCGTATGGGATTAAAAGACCAGGGCGAAGATCCAGATGTGGTGTATTTCACCCGCCAATACCTTCAGGAATGGAGCGTGGTAAGCATAGGCAGCAATCCAGACGCATTAAAACGAAATAACGAAGAGTTGCACGCATTGCGTACAGCTGTAGAAACCCCCGACCCGGGCGATTCAAAAGATAAAGAAAAGGATTCAAATCCAAAGGAAAGAGTGTCACTTGATATTTTTGAGGCTCAATTAATTGTTAACAAAAACCGCTATTCAAAATGAAAAAATTAGCAGAATTATTGCAGGAGAGAGCCGCAAAGATCAAGGCTCAAACTGAATTGCTTGCCACGGTTAGAAGTTCCGAATCAAAGGGATTCACCGCAGAGCAGCGAACCGCATTTGACGGTCAAACCACAGATATCCAAGCGTTGGATGCTGAAATAGTAACTGCAGAAGCAGTGGATGCCGCTGAAAAACGCGCCGCCGATCTTTCCGGAAAAAAGATTGTTGAACCATCTAAAGGTGGTGAAGAAAGAGAAGCCAGAAAAATTAAAGAGGTAGCATCTGTAACCCGCGCCTTGCGTATGGCTACCAATGGTGAAGCCTTGGACGGTGCTGAAAAAGAAATGAATGATCTGGCAATCCAGGAAAGCCGTACTGCCGGAGTTGATGTAAATGCCAAAGCAATCCTTCATATTCCTATGGGAATGTTGCGGGCAACTGCTCAAACAGTGACAGAAGATTCTGGGACTTATGGAGGTGAATTGGTGCAAAATCAAGCGCCAAGAGTGCAAATGCCGTTTTCTGCAAAATCTTTCCTTGAAAAATTAGGAGCTAGAAGATTGAGTAATCTTTCCGGAGGTTCTGTGCCATTGCCTATAATGAACAACTACAATTTCCAGTGGTTGGGTGAAACAGAAGCAATCACCAGGCAAAAACAATTAATAGAACCTGCAATTCTTTCTCCTAACAGGGTAGGTGGATCGGTTTCTATCTCTAACAGGTTGCTTATGCAATCCAGCATCAATGTAGAAGCTGAAGTGAGAAAACTTTTATTGGGTGGATATGATCGCGCATTGAACACTGCTGCGATTAATGGAACTGGTTTAAACAACCAGCCTTTGGGTCTGCTTAACACCCCAAATGTTCAGCAGTCAACAGTAATTGCCGGAACACAAGCTTCCAGGGATTTGGTTCTTGAATTGGTTTCCCTTTTGGAAAGTTCAGATGTTACCGAAGAATCCCTTGGATTCCTTTTATCACCAGAATTGAGATACATCCTTCAAACCACGCTTTTAGATGCTGGTTCCGGAAGGTTTGTGATGGAACAAAAAGATAACCTTCAAGGTTACAATGCCGCTGTTTCTACAATGGTTCCTGAATTGGCAACAAACAAGGTACTTGCTTTTGGAGACTGGAGCAAAATGTTTATAGGAGAATGGGGCTCAATGAGTGTTCTTTCAAACCCTTATTCAGAAGATTTGGAAGATTCAGTGAGACTGGTTGCAAATGCTCACGCAGGAATTGCAATCGCACAACCTGAAGCATTCGCTGTAAACAAATTCCTTACAGCATAGTAACATATAATTAAACCCTTCCTGCCCCACCGGGAAGGGTTTCTTTTAAAAACTTGAAGATGTCAAAGAAGAAAATTGCCTCTAAAAACGAGGATAAAAAAATTAAGGTAGAGATCACTTGTGATAATGCCTCCGGAAAATATCACCTCCCTTACAATAGGGGACACGTGGCAGTACTGGAAGCAAAACAGGCACAAGAACTGATCGCTGCAAAAGACGCAAAAGAAATATAGGTAGATCCGCACGGCGTGCGTATCAGTATATAACGCCTCATATCTCATATCTAACATCTCATATCTAAAAAATGTACAAAGTAGATTTCGGACCCACGGTTACAGCCTCAGAGATAGTCACTTTAGAAATCGCCAAGCTTAACAGCGGAATCGATTATACAAGTGATGATATTTTGTTGCAATTGTTTGTAGATGCCGTGGCCTACGAAATTGAAAACTACATAGGCTACCCGGTATTGCAACGCGATTCCGCCGTAGTTACTTTGAGATATTGGGAAACCGTTTACGGCCTTCCTATACACTTCAATGAGATCACCGGCATCACCTATAAAAATAACGAGAATCAGCAAGTTGCCCTGGCAGTAGATGATGATTATGATGTATTTGAAAACGAACTCACATTGATAAACGATGTGCCCGCAGACTTTAAAGGACCCATCACCATCACAGGGAAAGCAGGATATGCAAATGCCGATATCCCTAAAGATATGGTAGATGCTGCCTTGCTTATGTTTTCTGAAAGGGAATTGTTCCGCGAGAATCGTCCGGTAAAATTGAACACCGCAGCCCAATCAAAACTGCGGCCCTATAAAAAATACTAATGTAGGGACGCACCGCGTGCGTCCCCTTACATATTATAAAAATGGAAAAAGTACCCTATGCAGGCTTATTTAACAGGGAGGTTGAGTTTTTCAAAATGGAAAAACAAAACACCCCTACTTCAGAGCGTGCAAGTGTACCGGTTTCCCTTGGAAAAAAGAGAGTACAACGCATAGATGTTTCAGGCCAGGAAGAAGAAGATGGAAAATTAATGAGCCTATCGGTTTGTAAATTCATAATGAGGTTTGACAGGGATATTCTTATTAACGGCACAAAATATTACATACAGGATCTGGACGGAAAATACCAGGTTAACAGCATAAACATTACCGGCCCTGGCCGAAACAGGTTCCTTGAATTAAAATGCAGTTCCCGTGAGTAAGTTGGACGTCACCCAGGTAGAAGGTTTTGACGAGCTGAACAAAAAGCTGAAACAATTACCGGACCGGGTAAAGCGTACCGAAGTACTGAAGATTTTTCGCAGGTTGGCAGTTCCGTTGGTAAAAGCCTATGCAGCCGAATTGCCTGTGGGATCAATAGATAAAAAGAGGTTTGGAACGCTGTACCCAAGAGGCACGCTTTCAAAATCGGTAAAAACTGAAACGGTTCCTTCAGGAAAAGCAGGCGGGAATCCTTCCATAGCGATTCGCCCCGGCAAAAAAGGAAAGTACGACAGCTGGTACAAGTTTATGGTGGTGAAGAAAGGAACTAAAACAGGCAGTAATGCACGTGGCAGCAGGATAGGAAAAAACAAGGTAGTGGAAGAAGCAAAAAACCGTGCCTGGAGCAGAACCCAGGGAAAAACCACACAAGAAGCAACCGATAAAACCGCTGCTTACATACAAAAACAAATAACACGATTATCGTAGATACGCACGGCGTGCGTATCAAATCATATTAAATAAAATACAATGCTTAAAACCGCTGAACATATTACTACCACGCTTTCCGATGCCGCTATCCTGGCACTGGTAACCGGCGGAATTTACTGGGAATTGGTAGAACAGGATGCAGTGCTTCCTTATGCTGGTTTCACTTTTAAAGGTTCTAAGAAAATCACAAAGGACGGCATCCGGGAATATGAAGTTAGGTTTCGTGTTTTTTCTGAAAATCTAAACTCCGCATCCACAATTGCCGAAACAGTTTCGGAACGCCTGGACCAAACTTCCCGATGGAAGGAAAACCCCGATTTCATAAATATGGGATATACCGATTCCGAAGCAAAAGAAGCATTCATAGAACTAACATATAATTTCAAATTATAGAAAATCCGTACAGACGCACGGAAGTGCGGCTCAACAGTACAGACGCACGGAAGTGCGTGTCAACAAACAACAAACAACAAACTATAAACCATAAACTTTAAAAACAATGGCAGGAGAAAAAATAATGAGTGGACAACTTCGGTTGAGAATAGACGACAAAACCGTTTACCACGCTACAGGAGTGCAATTATCTTACACACGTTCCACAAAAGAACGCATCACAAAAGACACCAATGGCCGCGAGGAATCAAAAGGGATTATGTCCTTTTCAGTTTCCGGAGATGCTTTAGGAGTATATGATTCTGATGGAGCAACCGCGCTGGATTTCAAAGCTTTATTTGTGATAATGAATGACGACACAGATGTAAAAATCCCTGTTGAATTCCTTCCCGATGAAGCCGATGCAACCTTCAAACTAACCGGAGACGGCGTTATGAAATCCTTGAACCTGAACGCCAATGTAGATGAAGATGCTACTTGTAGTTTCACCATAGATGGCGGAAGATTGGCAATAGTAGAATTACCAGTAATATAATATGGCGACAATACTAGAAATAAAAGGCCATAAATACCCGATAAAATTCGGGTATGGCGCCTTTCGTTTATTGGGCAACGCCTGGGACTGTAAAGGCATTCAGGGCGTGGCGCTCAAATTTCAATCTATATTTCCTGAAGGCGGATCAGAAGAAGTCACCTTTGAACAAGGCGATATGCTTGGAGATCTTGCCCTGGCAGGAATAGAAGTTGGCTCGTATGATATGGTTCGTGAGGACGATATTCCGGCCCGTGACGATGTGGTGCAGGAACTCTTGTTCAATGCCGATAAGATAAGCATCCTGTTGGCTGCCTTTTCTGAAAGCTTCCCCAAACCCGAAACATCGGGAAACGCGGAACCTCGCAGCAAGGCGAGGAAGTCGGCGACAAAGAAGAAGTAGGTAAAGACGACCTACAGGCCGTCTCAGTTGAAGAAACCTGGGATGATCTTGAAGTGATTGCCCTTGGGATACTTCGCTTATCTGAAGAAGAGTATTATCAAATGACCCCGCGCACTTTTGCAAATGTGCTGAAAGGTCACCAGATAACACACCGGGAAAAACTCTCGATGCACCGCGAACAGGTAATGATGGGCCTAATGCCACACCTGGACAAAGCGTCCCGAAAGAAACCTATTTCAGAGCTAATGCCTTTGCCTTGGGAAAAGAAAGGAAAAGACGCCCAATTTGGACGTCTCCACAAAAGCATAGATAAAAAAGAATCCCTGGCGGTATGGGATAGGGCCGATGGGAAAACGAATGTCTAAAGTCTAATGTCTAACGTCTAACTGAAACCCGCCGGCCAAAGGCATCCCATCCCCGAGCGGTGTAACCCACCACTTAAAGGCTGCGGGTTTTTTTTGAAGAAGATTTAGTATTGAGATAAACATAAACGCTAAACCATAAACCCCAATTATGAGCAGCTTCGCAAAAATATCCATCCGTTTTAATGCAGACCTGAAGCAGTTCCGCTCACAGATGGACAATGCTACCCGCGATATAAAGAAAGTAGGCGCTGCAATGACAAAAGTGGGCGCTGGACTTTCTGCCGGTCTCACGCTCCCGCTTCTTGCTTTAGGCGCAAAATCTGTACAGTCTTTTAATAAACAGGCAAAAGCAATTGCCCAGGTAGAGGCAGGTTTAAAATCCACTGGGAATGCAGTAGGATTTACAAGCCAGAAGTTGCAGGATATGGCCAGTGATCTGCAAAATACAACCTTGTTTGGGGATGAAGAAATTTTACAAGGTGCCACAGCACAACTGCTTACCTTCACGAATATTGCCGGGGTACAATTTGAGAGAACACAAAAAGCCGCATTAGACCTTGCTACCCGATTGGATGGCGATTTAAAATCGGCATCCATTCAGTTGGGAAAAGCCTTAAATGATCCGGTTGCAAACCTATCAGCTTTAAGCAGGTCCGGGATTCAATTTTCCAAGGAACAAAAAGCCGTCATCAACTCTTTGGTAGCTACGAACAGGCTGGCAGATGCGCAAACAATAATACTCGACGAACTTCAAAATCAATACGGTGGCGCTGCCGAAGCTGCCGCAAAAGCAGGTACCGGCCCATTTACGCAATTATCGAATATATTAGGGGATATTTTAGAGGATTTCGGTAAAATAATTGCAGAAGCATTACTTCCTTTTATTGCAAAATTAAAGGAAATGGCACTATCATTTAAGGCGCTTTCTCCTGAAGTTAAAAAAACAATTGTTATAGTTGCGGCATTATTGTCTGCAATAGGCCCATTACTTGTGACCCTTGGTTTATTAATGACAACCGTAATCCCGGGATTAATAACCGCCTTTGCGTTCTTATCCACAACCGCAATTCCAGCATTAATTACGGCTTTTACATATTTAAATACAGTAATACTTGCAAACCCTATAACCTGGGTTGTGGCTGCCGTAGCTGCTTTGGTATATGGTTTTACAGAATTGGTGCAAACCATCACCCCGGCGGTTTCAAAACTGAAAACATTTTATAATCTGGTTGCTTCTGGTGGGAACTACAGCAGTTTTGTGGCGATGCAACTTAGGGACCAAATGACCGAAGCCGCAAAAGCAACGGGTGATGCTTCGGTGGCTTTGAACAAACTGAATAACATCCTTTCAAAACCGGAAGAAACTAAAACTACGAACACCCCTACTTTAAAACTACTGCCTACAGATGCCGAAATAAAAGCCGAAGCCGCCGCTGCGGAAAAAGCGCTGAATGAATCTCTACAAGCCACTATCAACAGGTCTCAAAAAGAGCTGGACAAAATACAGTTGATGGTGGCGATGGATATAGACGTTGCGAAAAATGCAGCCGAGGTAGAATATTTCATCAACAAAATAGACGATTTAAATGAAGCCTGGTTAACCCTGGAAGATTTACCAGATCCTTTTGAAGGCTTCAAAGATACAATGGTAGACGTTGGAGATACGATTAACAGCGCGTTGGAAGGTGCTATTCAAAACACGGTGCAATTCTTTGCGGAATTCATTGGCGCCCTTGCCTCCGGAAATGCTTCTATAGGTGATCTATTTAAAGGTTTAATAGGTCTTGTAGCTGGATTTATGGACACATTAGGCCAGGCATTAATTGCTGTAGGTGTTGCTTCCGAAGCCTTTAAAACTGTATTCGCGTCTGGGGTAGGTGCTATAATAGCCGGTGGTGCATTAATAGCACTTGCATCTGTGGTGAAAGCCATCTTTGCCGGTGGTGTTGGCGGAAGCTCCGGTGGTCGCACCGCCGTTCCCGCCCTTGCAAACGGTGGTATTGCCTACGGACCTACAATGGCCTATGTAGGTGAATATGCCGGTGCCAACTCAAACCCCGAAGTAATAGCGCCCCTCGACAAATTAAAAGCAATGATAGCCGACACCGTTGGTGGTGGCGGTGGCAATATGAACGTCACCGGAGAATTCATATTAAAAAACAACACGCTGGTGGCCGCTGTAAAACGCGGCGACGCGTTTAATAAACGACGCGGATAACGTAAAGATGCCCTATTAGGGCATATTAAAGTAAAGACGCCCTATTAGGGCGTCTCAACCGAAAAAACAACAATGGATTACGAACTTGTCATAGAAGATCTCACCAACCCACAGGAACCATTAATCCTGCACCAGGCAGCGCGTGGTTCCCTACGCCAAATCTGGAACGGTAGTGACGACAAGACGCAACCTATTGTAGGTGGCGAATACGAATTCACCTTGGAAAACTTTTCGGGTGTTGACGGCCTTTATTCAGAGTATTTCACCAGTGACGAAAACCGCTTCAGATTGACACAGCGTGTATTTTCCACGGGTGAAATAGTGTTCCAGGGTTTCTTCCTTCCTGAAACCTATTCAGAACCCTATGAAAATGGAGTTCACTACGTGCAATTTTCTGCCGTGGACGGACTTGGATTATTGCGCGGAAAAAAACTCCCCCCGGAATTCTATGAAAATGAACATTTCGTAACCGATGCCCTGGCACAATTACTAACGCTTACAGGTATTAATTTTGATATTTACCTGGCCCCTGCAATCGTAAATCATTTAAATAAAAAGTGGCACCAGATAGTTTTTGATGGCAGGAAATATTGGGATATAGACACCCTTCCTTCAGCTTATGAGATCCTGGAAGAATTGGTGAGTTCTATGCGCTGCCAGTTGTTCCAATCTCAGGGCAGGTGGTATATTGAAGGTGTAAATTTTCGGCATTTAAAAACTGTGAAATTCGACACTTATAATTTATCGGGGACTTTCCTTGGCAGTTTTGACATTGAAAAAAATGTGAAAACAGTCTATTGGTCCCCCACTCCTACCATTTCTACCGTGCCTGGAATGCGGGAAGTCAGCGTATCTCACGAAGCTGCAATGCTTGTTTTGTCTGAAGAAGTATTTCAGGAAACAAATATCTCCTGGGCAAAGTCTGTTGGGAATTTTGATTTTGTTGCAAGGCATTGGGATTACACCCATTATTTACCAAAGATTATTTATCCTGAATATTACCTGGAACTGCCTGTAAGTGATGCGGCTGTTTTAAATGTTTCGAATAAAATTGAGTTAAAGGAAAAGAAATATGTGTTGAAGGGTACAAAGGTGCGAATAAAACTGGCTTTTGAACTCCTGCCCTGGTACGGATCTATTTCCGAAACCCGGAAAACCGATAACCGTGTTTCAGGTATTTGGATAGATATGCAGGTTTATAAGATCTCATTGAACGCCACTCCGCTTTTTTACAATGCCTCCACAATAATTGGCGACGCCACCCGACTTGTTTTTCAGGACGATTTAAAAACAGACGTGAACCTTGAATTTGTGGCTCAGGAAAACGGATATATAAACATAGAACTCTTTGAGCCGCGTGGAATTCTTACCGAAACCTGGATAGAAGCCGTGCGGGTTTTGAATCTTGAAATTGAAAACATAGATCAGCGGGATAATTTTATTTATACTGAAGATCTAAATCTGGATTCTTCCCGGACCAGGGAAATAGATTTGGCTTTGAGTGATGATATTTCCCTGGAGAGTAAGTGTTTTTACCTTGAGAAAACAAGGGAATTTGAAATAAATGCGGATACTGTTGTTAAAGTACCTATACGTTACGGAAGGCAACAAAACGGTAAGAATTACGCAATCGTATCTGTGGAGGGCGCAGTGCTTATCCAGCAATATCCAAACAACGTATTTTACAGGGTTTTCATTCTGGTAAATAATCCCATTGTTCATTTTAATTTGAACGGTGGGGAAGAAATGGCAATAGAAACCGAAGAGTATTACGATGGTGGAAGTTTCTTTATTCCAGATAATTTTTATGTTCACGTGCAACCATATAAACCTGCAACCATAGACCGGACCGAATGGATGAAATGGAGCGATGCCGTTTATAAAATCGAGCAAAAACCCTATGCCCAGGTAGTAGCAGAAATTGAAGGAAAGTTGTTTAAGGAACCTCATATAATGATTGAAGCCACTGTGCAAAATCCTATAAAATTCAATGATCTTATAGAATTTGCGTACAAAGGTGTAAAAAAATATTTTGTGCCCACCAATATCAACTGGAATCCAGATGACAATGAAACCCAGGTGACATTGATAGAAGGCGTTTATGCTGGCGCTTCCCTTGGTAATATTCCGCCCTATGTAGATGCCGGGCCAGATATAATGATAGGCACATCTGCCACTTCTGCCCAAATTACTCAGGCCGTGGTGAATGATCCAGATGGTTCTATTTCTTCCCTGCTTTGGGAACGGATTTCTGGGGATGCCGGGGAAAGTTATTCCTCTAATGCTGCCTTAAATCCGTTGATATCCGGACTTTTGGGCAACGCATATACCTTTCAGCTCACCGCTACAGATAATACCGGAGCGACTGCCAGTGACACGATGCACGTCTTTAGGGTTGGGGATTATAATATTGTGCTCACTTTGATTTCTTCAGAAGAATTTAGTGGGGATTCTGTTGGCGGGGAACGGTATCAGAATTATTTAAAATTAAAGGAAACCTGGCAGCTGGAAATCGTTGAAAACTTGCCGGTAAATGTGAGTGTTAATTTATTTTTTGATGTGACCCTTGGAATGAATAGCACTAATGATTCCAGCAATGGACATTCCGCTATAAAAGTTTTTAAATATGGGAACCTTTCCTTTATGAAAAACTTTTCAACGTCAATCCCAGACGAGCAAACCTTCTCTGCTTTCTTCCAGGTAAATAAGCCCGATGTTATTACCATAGAATTTGAATCTGAAATAAAAATTAACACGGGCCAAACAATTGCAGATGCTTATGTAGCCATAGAATTTAACAAAGCAGTGTTCGTGAACGGAATGGGCACCATTACAAACCTTCCTTTTAAAAAGGAATTAAAAGCAATAATATAATGTATTTAAACAAAAAAATATTATACGGCGACAGGCACCCAACCTCTATCAATGAAGATTCCAAAGCCATCACCACGCCCGGCCCACCACCCGAAGGCAAATTCACCTTTGACAGTATGGAGATCACATTTGATACATTAATGAGAACCTTTGACGAAATATAATAATGGTACAGCCGCCCTACCAGTGCGTCTCAACCGAAAAATAAAATTAAAATAATGGGATATATAGGCAATCTTTTTAAAATCTACCGCGGCATCACCGCTGAAGATAAAACCGGAACCCCGGCACGCACCGCCGCGCAGGGCCTTAATGACAATGCCGATGCTATAGATGCCGCCCTGGAAGCTATAGACACCGCAGCCGAAAAGAAAACCAATAAGGTGACCAACCTCACTGCGCCAAACAACACCCAATATCCCACCACAAAAGCAACCGCAGATGCCATTGCGGCAATAGATGGCGCTGCAAATCTCTACACAGATGAACAGCTTGTTAACTACCAGGCGAAATCTGAAAAAGGAACGGCCAACGGATATGCGGGATTAGATGCAAATCTTAAAGTGCCCGCTGCTAATTTACCTGGTTTTGTAGATGAAATTGTGGAAGGAACTTATATAGACGCCACTACCTTTAATGATATTGGCGGTTTGGCTGTTACTCCCGGCGCTGCCAAGATATACCAGGATGTTTCAACTGGCAATCCTACATCCGGGCAACAATTCAGGTGGGGCGGCACTGCTTATTCAGAAATCAAGGCCAGCCCCGGCACTACAGATGAAGTTCCTGAAGGTCCCACAAACAAATATTTCACCGAAAACCGTGTGCGGGCCACTGTACTTACAGGAATAAGCTTTTTGAACGCTGGAGCCATCACCGCAGCCGATTCTATTTTAACCGCCTTCGGAAAACTACAGGCACAAATTACGGCCGTCATCACCAGCATAGGACTTAAACTCGACAAAGGCACCTACAACGGCACTGCTCAGGACCTTGAAAACCTTGCCAACTCAAAAGAAACCACTGCCGGCGCACAAAGCAAAGCAGATGCCGCAGAACAGGCAGCCAAGGATTATGCGGTAAGCCTTTCCGGCAACACAATCCCTGTAGAAACCTTCACGGATCTTGCTGCACTTGTCCTGGAAGAAGATATCTTGTACCTGGTGAAGGATGAAAACGTCATTTATACTTATGATGAAATTGAAGATTTGGTATTTGCACTGGATGCGCTGACATCTGCGAAGATTATAGCCGCCTTGGGAATCACCCCTGCCAATGATGAAGAAGTGGTGAAGAAAGCCAACAACCTTTCAGATTTAAACAACATTGCGACTTCACGTACTAATTTGGATGTGTATTCTAAAGCGGAAAGCAATGCTTTGACAGGTGGCGGTTCAGGAATTACGGGAAGATATGCCACCTATGCCGCATTATTGGCAGACCAAGTTAGCCAAGTAGATAAAGGGATTTACACCGTTGCCGATGCTTCGAGCTTTTCCACGGTAGATAGTGGATGGGCGGACTTTGAATATTTGGGAACGACTTTGGGAACGGAAGCAGATTACAGGAAGTTGAGCGAACAGGAATCTTTGGATTTAGCTAGTTCAAGCTATCAAACCGAAGTAGTGGCCGCAGCCGCAAAAACAACACCCGTGGATTCTGATTTACTTTCCATTTTGGATAGTGCCGCAGCAAACATCATCAAGAAAGTTACCTGGGCCAATATAAAGGCAACTTTAAAAACGTATTTCGATACGCTTTATATTTCCCAAATTGACATCGACGTGCCGGTGACGGTTTCGGCATCCCGGAATTTTGCCGCGACCGATATCGGGAAAGTCCTCTACGTTACCCAGACGGTGACCCTTACCTATCCATCCGGAGGATTAGCGAATTTTAAAACTAACCTCGTTTGCAGCGCAGCAGGACAGGCAACCATCGCAGGGCAAGCAGCCGAAATCCTATTCGAAGACGGACAAATAATACTAGCAAAAAAAGCAGTTACCCTTTTTAAGGAGCCTGTAACATCAAAATTAACTGGCTACGGCGAATTTTCTGTATAATGAGTTTTAGAAGTAACATATTAGGGCAGAGAAAAACTGAGTCAATTATAATATTAGACTTGGCAGCGATTGAAGTTTATGGCGTAGCTGTTGGATTAACCTTTACACCACCTATTTTAGAAGGGATAATAAAGTATGCTGTTTATTTAGATGGGATGTATTATTCAGATATCTTAAAACCTGGCGACTTTGTAATTTTTACAGATGTTTTAACGGACTATTTAATTAAAATTGTTCCTGTGACAAGTGGAGGGGAAGATGTTTTTTCTAATGAGATATCGGTAACAACAGGGGCAAATTCATTTTCAGGATATAATTACGAAGCAGAGTACGAAGCTATGCTTAATGAAGCTATTTTAAAAGGGAAACAAATTCCAAGTATCGCCCAACGCGCAACGGATAACCAAAGAATAATAAATTTTAAAACAGAAGGGATTTTCAATTCATTTGACCTTTTTTATTATTTTAACAACGATTACCCGGAATTACCAATGGATGTTAATTTTTATACTTTAAACTGGGTAAACCCTACGGCTTTTCCTCTTATTCCTTATGATATTACAGAACCCCCTATTTTTATTAAAAATTTAGGAATGAATTTTCCCGCCGAAGCGTCGGGGGATTGTTTTTTTCAATCTAATTGGAACCTTAAAACGGATAGCGTTAATTACAAATTGGACGATGCGTCTATTATATGGAAATCGCCTGACCACCCTATTGAAACAGGGAACATCGCAGTAATTAGAGAAGGTACAACCGCGGGAAATTTAAGCATTCAAATGTACTCATCAAACCGAATTATGATTGTTATAAACGATACTCTTTCATCCTATATTTCGTGGGATCCAGCTATCAATATAAAATCACATATACACCTTTCAAGAAACCTAAGTATTAAAAAAGCACATTTTGACGGGGTTTATTTTGGGCAAACGGCTCTAAGAGGGGAAGACGGAATGTCAAACGCCACTATGAATATACCGGCGCATAATTACAACGGAATTAATGTGAACAATGCGAGGGGCTGGTCGTTGAATTATTGGTTAATAGGTAGTGCGTTAGAGAGTAAGCAAGACGTGATTTACCAAATTTTAAATGATATTTATTAATATAAAGCTTCAGAAATATGAAAATAGTAAGAACCACAGAGTTAGTACCTATAGGAAGGAAAAACACCTTGTCAATATTGGCAATGAGTGTTAATTTGGAATGGCAGGAAGATATGAACAGATGGCAAATCTCGGTCAAAGATTATCAGCAAATCACCAATGAAAATCTAGTCCCCGGTTCACCATTATATTCCTATGAAATAATAAGGCAAGAGGATGGCACACAGTACAAGAAAAGAATTTACACAGCGGATGAAGTAAATGTACTTTTTTCATATTTCAATATTACCATTCTACCAACCGATAATTTTACCGACAAATTCCGACACGTGATAGCATTGGCAAATATTTATGAAAACCAAACCAAACCGCCTTATACGGTAAATCCGGCAAACCTTGAAATGGTAGATACAGCAACAGAAATAGCAGTATAATGAAAACCGCTGCCAACCACATAGGACGTTTCCTGCTCGGCTTATTGCTGAAATTCATTGGCATTATTCTTTTGCCTATAGTTTCCCTGGCCGCAACTATCCACTATTTAGCCACCCTAAAAAAGCGAAGGAAAAATATAGGGGAAATCCTGACAGAGAACGGAGAGCAATCCAAACAAATTGGGGTTGGATATGACATCCTTGGCAATATTGTAGGCGGGGAATTTTTCAACTGGCTGTTCCTGAAAAAGAAATCACAATTCCCATTTGGAATAGCGGGGGAAAAAATGAGCACGGTACTGGAACTGAATTTCAAGCTTGACAACCTGAATGAATGGGGCTTGAACCTGAGGCACGATTTGAACACATTGGAATTTGACCATTGCGAAAAGTCCTTGGAATTCGATATAAACAAGGCCTTGAATTTTATAGAGAAGTACAAGAAAATTCAGGCAAAATTTGAAACGATGGAGCGTACCAAAGAATTTGAACGTAAATACAAAACAAGATGAAAAACTGGCTTGACAAAGAACACCCGACCTGGGAAATATTCCTAGTGGTAGCTGCTATATTAATAGGAATTATTATCACATCATTTTTAATATTCGAACAATGAAAAAACTACTAATTTTATTCCTGTTTTTATCGCTGAATTTATCAGCACAAGAAATTACAAAAACAGTCGCAACGGTCAAAACGGTCATATCAGAACAAGCTATTTTGCAATCACGAAATATCTATATATCCTACCAAGTACCCAACGGGGATTTTATACTTGGAAAGGAATATGTTTTTTGGCTGGAAGTTACAGAGTGCGAAGATTGTCCTAATAGAATAGCCAATGTATTGTATTTCACCGTGACCACGAATCAGGCACAACGGGATATGGAAAAAATTTCAGATAAATTAAAGCAAGGGAGATGAAACTAATATTTCTATTCCTGTTTTTCTGCCTGAATATATCAGCGCAAAAATCAAACTGGCCTGTGGTTACTGCGGAACTTCTGGATGGGTTTGTAATTCAGGCAGAAAGCAGGGGAATAGAAGTGAAACAACGACTTTCGACCATTAATAAAATCCTGTTTTTGCCTGGTGCTAAAAATGAACATTGGCACAAAAACGGGATTTGTACCATTACAATAGACAGCAATATAAAGGATGATTTTGAATTGATATTCAGGACATACCACGAAATAGGCCATCATTTGGAAGTTGATCATTGCCCGCTGTGTTCTTATAATATTATGGCAGAGAATAAGTTTGGGAGTTCATATTTTTTCAGTAAACAACCTATAAGAAGATTGTATATAGATTTATTTTTTGAACAGGTACGAGATCCAAGTAAACCACACAAACACTATTAACCCCCTCATAAATTATGTTAATACCATTACAATTAGAATCTGCAATATCATCTTTCCTCAACTATGGGATCGTAGGGGCGTTATTAATCGTCGTTGGGTTTTTCGCTTGGCATTTATATAAGATCCAGGAGGAAAATTCCCGGGAATGGAAATTTGAAGCCAAAGCCTCTAATAAGCAATTTGTGGAGCTGGCAAGCAAACAGAACGACATTGCGGAAAAACAATTAGAGTTACAAAAACAAGGCAATATTCAAACAAAAGAGTATTACGATTCTATGGATAGCAAAATGGACACGTTGCCCGCAAAGATAATGAAGGAGATTCAATACCAGAAATTAGTGGAAGCGCAAAATAATAACACAACATCGGCATAATGAAAGTAGCAGTAATAATCGGTCACGATATGAAATCCCCGGGCGCATTTTCACAGGAATTGCACACCTCGGAATATATGTACAATTCGGAAGTTGCAAGTTATCTGCACACATTTGATGTTTATAAACGGCCTTTAGGAGGTGGGTACACAACTCAAATGAGATTGCTTGCAGCCGAATTGAAGCCCAAGAAGTACGATTTGATTATAGAGCTTCATTTTAATGCGGCCAACAAATCAGCTCAGGGATGTGAAACGGTTTCTTATCCCGGCAATACCTTTACTCAAAAATTAGGGGAAGATTTTTGCAAACGCATTTCAGAAAAATACTGCATTAGAAACCGTGGCGTAAAGATTGGAGAAGATGGCGGAAGGGGTTGGGGGTTCTTATCGCTTATGCCTGCCCCTGCAATTATACTGGAGCCATTCTTTGGAGATCAGAAGGATTGCATCAAATTTGAAAATGAAGCCGTTTATGCTGATGTAATTAAACAATGGTTGAAATGAAATTTGAATCCAAAGACATCCTATATATTTCCCTGCTCCTGGCAGCCGCTTATTTGATCTTCAATTTGAATTCTGAATTGACCGGTGCCAACAAATCAATCAAGACCCTGAATACTGAACTTGAAGATCAGAAAATTGCAAATATGGAATCTTATAAGATTTTAGAAGATAAAATCAACTCACAGGTTGATTTATCCAAAAAACTGCAAGTTGATATCAATGCCCTGGAGAATTCAAAAACCGTTATTTATCATAAAAGCAATGAAAAAAAGACTGTTATTAACGGCATTGATAATGCTGATAGCCTGGCCCGTATTATCTCAAGAAGATACCGTTAAACTTCCGTTTGATATTGCAAAACGGGTGGCTTTGGACTTGGTAGAACTGGATGAACTCCGGCAAACCGACCTGATAAACACGCTTATAATTGGGAAATATAAGGTGTCAGATGGCTTGCAAAAACAAACAATCTCAGATCAGGACCAGCAAATACAACTCATCTTCAAAAACCTTGGCATTACCGAAACTCAGTTAAAAGCCGAAAAGGATAAAAGTCCGGGATGGTTCCGGCAATTCCTGATCCTGCTTGGAGCGGCTGGATTTGGATATTTAATGGGATCTATTTGATTTTATGGTTTACGAAAAGATTACGATTTACCACCTTTAGAAAGCAACTTACTATCATTAACAACCCTTCCCAAAGCTTTTAATTTTGGCTGGCAGCCAAAAGGTCATCGGTTCGACTCCGATATTCTCCACACCCTGAAACCCCGCTAATAGTGGGGTTTTGGCGTTTTTGGAGGTGGCTTCTTACATATCAAAAATGTTAAATATAGTATATATTAGGGTATTTTTGTAGTACTTTGTTACGAAAAGAGTACGAATTAATGCAAGGTTCAAGCTATGAAAGCAACTGTAAAATTATATGTTACGGATGGAGAAACCGCCGCTGGCTTTCCTATAAAGTTAATCATTTCCCATAAAAGAAAACACCGTAGAAAAATTTTAACACATTCTTCCCTTATCGACTGGGATAGCGGACTGCAATTGCCCCGGTCCACGCACGTTGATTTTGATAGTTTATATCCTGAAATACTGAATATGCGTGCAAAAGCCGTGAAAATGGATTTTCAGAAATTGGAAGATTTTGACCAGGCATTTGAAATGCTGCAGGATGCTCCACGAAAATTAGCGGGCACCAACTTCTTTACCTGGGGCGATCGCTGTGTAAAATTGCTGCAGGACCAGAATAAGGAGGGTAATGCGCAATCTTACCGGAATTCCCTGGATGCGCTTGCCCGATTTGAGCCGCAACTGAATTTTGTGGAGCTTACTCCTTATCTTTTGGAAAATTTCAAGAACTTTTGCAAGGCCCGTGGAAATGGAAATAAGACAATTAAACATTATGGCGGCGCCCTGAAGGCAATTTATAACCGGGCTATTCGTGCCAGGGTTGCCAAGGATTTGCAGCCTTTTAAGGATTTTAGCCGGGATATTCCCACCCGGGACCGGCGGAAGAAAAACAGGTATTTGGATTTGGCGAGCATCCGAATTTTGGAAACTACAAATTTGCCTGATGCGCAACGCCGGGATCTTGATTTGGCATTGCTGCAATTCTACCTTGGCGGGGTAGATCTTATTGACATTTATTTTCTAAAAAACAGCCAGTTTGCCCGAAACCGCGTGTTTTTTGAACGTGGGAAAATGAGTGATATCGCTTTTGAGTTTGATCTCCTGGTGCCAGAACCGGCAAAGAGAATTATTGATAAATACGGCGGGCCTGGGGAATATGTTTTTCCCTGGCGAAAGGACAGGTTGGGTTATAATACGTTTATGAACAACGGCCGCCGAAATTTATTGAAAATTCAAAAACTCCTTAAAATTGAGTTACACCCCAAAAATGAAAATTTCACCTTTAAGGTGATGCGCCACAGCTTTGCCACCTTGGGAAAATACCACGGCATTCACGAAGATATGTTGCGCGAAATGATGGGACACGAACGCAGCGATATTGATACTGCCTATAAAGCCAAATTCAAAGAGGCAGAAAGGGACGCCGCGCAATTGAAAATTTTGGGCGTTTTTGAGGAAAAGAAGATCAGGAAAGTTGTTGTGAAAATGAAAGTTAAACGGTTTTAGTGATTTTTTTTCTTTTTTCTATTGATAAAGTTATTTCGTGAGTGAAAATTTTAACTTCTAATTGTGGTAACTTATGGTCCGGATTTTGAAATAAATTCGTTCTTATATCTAATGAAGTGCTTAAATCTGTGTGATCCGCTTCTTTTACCTGCTCTATTAAACGCTCTAAATATTCAATTATATCTTTATTTTTCATATATTTTCTTAAACTTTAATTATTTTTACTAATACCTCCTAATTTACTTAAAGCCTGCATAATCTTTTGATGTTCTTTTGATTTAAGATATGCTGAAGTAGCTTCTGCAAATTCTAAAGTTGCTTTTTCCTGTTTTTCTTTTTGGTTTTTAAAAAACTGACTATTTTCAAGGATATGTATTGCTTTTTTTAATTCTTCCAGCGGTGAGTTTTGATTTTTTTTCGGCTTAAATTCACTTCCTTGAATTAACCCGCCTTTTCCTTTTTCGTAATTCATAAGAATATTTTAATTAACCTGCACTTGTTCACATTCATACGTGTAGTAAATCCACGTCTCTGTAGCTATTCTACTTCCATCTTCTTGTAAAACAGTTCCTGGTGCTATAAAATCCGTTTTTATTTCCCGGTCCATAGAACAATCAGGATTAGGGTCTGGATTATTAGTAAGCACATTATCCTTTTCTAACCATCGGTTTTCACCTGTTCCGTCCTGGTAATAGGTACTTTCAAGAATTGAACGTGTTACCACATAATTGCAGTTGCATTGCATAACAGGATCTTCAGGGACAGCTTCAGTGGAGCAGGCGAGAAAGAACGCGCCAAAAATTAAAAGGAGTAGTTTTTTCATAAATAATTTAGTTGGTTGGGTTCAGCTAATGTACTATAATTATTTAAAATACCATATAATACCATAGAAATAAATTAACACTACAATTATGTAACTGTTATAACTACAAAATTTAACAGTGCTATGCTTGACACTTGTTAATATTGTCTTAATTTAGGCGTCCCTACATCTACAATATTTATAATCAACTTAGCAAGAATTATGTATAGTACTATATTGGATGAATTTGAAAACTACCAGGATAACCGAGATCTTTATTCGGTGAAGGAGAAGAAAAAATTACTGATTTATTTTGAAGAAGAATTGAAAATTATGCCTGAAAAACCCAGTTCTACGAAATTTATTTTTTAGGGGAAAGAACCTTGTTCATTTCCTCAATATTAGTTTTGAGATCATCTATATCTATTTTAATTCGCTCCAGCTGGATGCTATTCTTTATTAAAATACGGTTGCTTTGTTGCTGCTGCTGAATGATCTCTGATAAAAGTGGCTCCAGGCGTTTATAAACCTCCCGGGCAACCATCTCTTGTATTGAATTGCTGTAGCCTGTTTCTAAATCTTCCACGGGGTTTATATTTTCTAATACCTTAAGTGATTCTTTGTGTCTGGATTCCCTTTCTTTTTCAATTACATAATCATAAAGTATATCAATCGTCTTGGATTGTGGTCTTACTTCTCTTTTTAAGATACGTTGTACTCCTGAGGCATTTAATGGGGTATTTCCCCCAATATTGTATGCGGTAATACCGTGCTTTTCACACAAATCCAATACTATTTCTAGTTTTTCCTTAGGAGTTAAGTAATTCATTTTCAGACTGTTATATTTTATTTACGGATTATGTTTAAAATAATACCATAAAATACTACATTGTATTATATAATATCATATATTTGACTTGTCAAACTTTTTATTTCAATGATGAAAAGATTGGTTAATAACAAATATATGAAAAAAAGCATATGTATTACCCCGGCAGATGAAAATATGGAAGGCTGGGCGATGGCAGTAAAACTTTTGAATGATTTTAAATTATTGGAATTCAATAAGAGAGAAGATTTTGTTGCCATAATTGCTAAATACAATACTGCCTACCAGTATGATTTTAAGAACATCCAGCAATTGCACCGTTTTTGGGCAATTCGCGATAATTCACCTGCATTGCTTCGGGATATTGAAGCTGTATTAAACATTCTTACCCCAACCAAAAAATAAATTATGAAAGATCTGAAACCCCTTTTTGCTGCCCTTCCAATTTTATATGCCATCCTTGGATATCTGTTAATTCTAAAAGGTATGATGTGGCTGGGAATCTTGCTCTTTGTATTCTCTACGATGTTTGGTGTATTGTTTTTTGGAATTGTGATCAAGGAAAAAAACTAATGACCGGCACTATTGAAATATCGGCCTTTATGGATCACCTGGAGCGAAATGATCTGGTGATCTCTCCGCGCTCATTGGTAGAAGAACGCCTTGCTGATTTGGAAATTGTGAAGCTTCAGAAAAAGTACAAAAGGCTGCCGGCGCTTTCGTATAAGGAAATAGGAGATTCCCGTATTTGGGGAGCCATAGACACCCGCAGCGTAAAGAAATTTGCGCAAAAGTACGCCAAACCAGGCGAAATATTCGAAACCAAAAAAGGGCAGCGCCCGGTACAAAAAATAACCATCACTGCGGTAGAACGCATTGCAAAACAACGTGGCGAGGTATGGGACTGAAACAAAATTGCCGCATAAAACGCCGGTACAAAGCCCCACGAATGGAGATAACAGGTTTTAAAAAGCCTGAATGCCCTCCTGGAGAATGTGACCCTGTAGCCAGCAGCTTTGTTGACCAATGTTCAAAATGTAATAAAATACTTTAATTATGATCTATTTTTCAAGTTTCCTGATAATTTTTTGTTTTGGCGCTGCCATTGGATTTGCAATAGCCGATGTAAAACGCAAATTTAGGGAAGAACCCCCGGAGCACGATCCTACGAATCCCAATAGCTGCAAATGCGGCCAGGTGCATCCCTTGGTATCCCAATTTAGCGGAAAATGCGGAAGCTGCTGGCAGTTGGAATTGACTAATGAATATTGAAAAATTAATTATAAAATATTTAATATAAAATATAAACTCCCCAACTCCCCCCGATTATGAAAATTTATTCTCCCCAATTTCAGAAGATCACGGTCTTGTTATGCCTTTCTGCAGATGCTGATCCCTTTGAGATCACCGGTGTAAAAGATACCGAATTAAAGTTGTGGGCCTGTTACCTTGCCCGAAAACTTACCGATGCCAGCGATAGATCTATTGCTGCTTTTTTCAAAATCGATCCAAATTATATGAGCTCCAAACTGGAGGACCTGGCTATTGAATTCCTTGTAAATACAGAGGGAATGAAATTTCTGGAAATGCTTGAATTGGCTTACAACCGGCTGCAGGCAATCCCAACCACCAATGTTAAATAAACCAATCTAATAAATTATGAGTAAAGCAAACCAATTATTGTTGAAAGACGGCAACCAGTATTACACGGCCGAAAATGTGAATGTAAACAACCGGCTTCATTCTGGCGTAACCTTCGGATTTAAATGTTATAAGTAGGCAACTGCAAAAGCCCTGGAACTGGGATCGTATGTATATGAATTATTTTCTTCGGAAAACAGCAAAGATAAACGCCCTGAATTTTACGGTTGGGCCGTGCCTAAATAAAAATGTGTATTAACCAATTTAATTGATAATTATGTATCAACAATTTTTACAGGGAGTTTCTCCTAAAGAAAGAATTCAGGTGCTGAGGGACAGTGCCGAAAAAGTGGAAAACTTTACCTATCCAAAAAAATTGAGCGGGGACGACCTTTCCCTTCTTAAAGATGATATGGTACGGGATTCCGTCCAACTGGCGAAGCTGGAAGATGCGAAAAAGGAATTCAATACCGAGCATAAATCACAGGTAAAACCGCTTAAACAAAACTTTGCTATCACCCTTAACAAGCTTAGATCTAAAGTAGAGGAAGTCACTGAGGAAGTGTATTTGATGGCAGACCAGGAAGAAGGTTTGATGGGGTATTACAACGGTGAAGGAAACCTGATTCATTCCCGCGTATTGCGTCCGGAAGAGAAGCAATTCAGAATTGTGGATATGTCGAAAACAGGAACCAAATAAATTTTTATTATGAATACAGAAAAAAATGAGCAGATTAATCTGCACGTAACAGAAGGCCAGAATGAAGTGATTATTCGGCACGGGGAAGCAGCTCCAGAAGTTCCTTTTAGAAAACCGGTAAATGTGGTAGGTACTTTGGAAGTGCCAAGAATCCATCTTACCAATCCTTCAAATTGGTTGCTGGCATTTAATGACAATATAGATTCTCCTTTGCAATTTTCACATTTGATAGTGAACAGGGATAAAGGCACTATTGAATTTGTAGAAGATGAAGGAATGTCCTGGAGAAGTTCTTATGCCGGAGTTTTGGCTTTAGATCCGCGCTTTACAAAATTCAGGATCAATACCGGAGAATCCCGGACTACTTTGGAATTGTCGAATTTCATTAAAATGAATAGATCTCATTTTGAAACCAAGGACCAGGCGATGTTATTGGTTTCGGAATTGCGGAACTTCAAGGCTAAAGTAGATAAGGAAATAGAGAACCAGGCAGATGAACGCGGGAACCGTAAAATCTTGCTTGCACAGGCCGTAGAATCAAATATCCCTGCATCTTTCAGAATTAATGTGCCAGTATTTAAAGGC
>Ga0314855_100076_pt1 | contig 32643 bp, 48 predicted proteins | sample 2018CB1WmetaG_FD_203636 | JGI IMG/M metagenome (GOLD analysis project Ga0314855, IMG submission 203636) | Cryopeg brine viral communities from Beaufort Sea near Barrow, Alaska, United States - 2018 CB1W | ecosystem: Environmental > Aquatic > Marine > Coastal | place: USA: Alaska | collected... | reverse complement strand
CCTAAGCTGCCCCCCGCTTTTTGCTGCCCCCTTAGCTTGCCGTTTTCGCGTTGCTAAGGTCGAGAGCCTTGGTCGGGGTCGATTGTCGGCCCCCTCTTGCCCTTGTTGGCGAGTCGTTGGTATACTTTAGGGATGTCTAAGCCCCCGAAAATCCTTATACGGCAGCCCGTAGAGCTCGCCGCCTCGGCCAAGAATCTCGTCGAGGTTGCGGCCATGGCGGGCATCACCGTCGAGGCCCGGTCGACCCTCAGGAACATGAGGCGCATCGTGCTTTGTGGCGTTGACCATAAGCGCGGCTTTGCGTTCAAGGCCGACTGGGTCGACGGTCACACGACCGGCGCCGATATCTACCGCAAGCGGGCGACATACGAGCAAGTTGTCGACGATCGCCTCGAGTTCAACGCCCGGCGACCCGACCCCAAACACAAGGGGCGCACGATAGCGGCCCTCAACCGCAAGCCCGAAGGCATCGGCAAGCATCGCTTTCGTTACCGGGGCGGGCCGACACTGCCGGCGCACGTTACCCTCGGCGAGCTTGTCGCCACGCTCGAGGCGCTAGGATGACCGCCATGGGCAACAAGACCAAACCCCCGAAAGGTGGCGGCACGATGCCGCCACAACTCGTCGACATTGCTATCGCCCAAGAGGAACGATGGGCTTACGAGCGCCGGGTCGATCGCTTGACCTATCGAGCGATGGCCGACCTCTCACGTCGACCCTCTATCGATGGCGGGCTTGACCGCGAGCTTTCGACGGCGACCCTCGTGCGCCGAGCCAACGCTTACCGCAAGAGCCTCATGCTCGAAGAGAGCGAGACCCGCGACGAGCACCGCGCCCGAGAGCTCGAGTCGCTCGACCGGCAAGAGCGCGCCCTCTACGGTTTTCTCGACCCGGTCGACCAAGCGGCGAGCAACCTCGTCGCGATACAACTGGGCATGACCCTCGATGAGTTGACGAGGGTGCGCCCCGCCATGCTCGTCATGCGCGATGACAAGGTACGCATCGCCGCCCTATCCCAGCTAAGAGGGGTGAGCGAGTCGCGTCGGCGCTTGCTCGGCCTCGACGCACCGACCGAGTCGAGCTTGACCGTGACGACCGTAGACTCGACTGACGCTGCGCTCGCCGACTTGGCAGCACAGCTAGGCAAGACCCCTACCCCCGAAAGGTAAGACGATGACCGAGACCCCGACCCGCTGCCCAAGCACCGCCACGATCGAGCCAGGCGGGGCGCTCGTGCGCTGCACGCTCGACACCGGGCACGATGTCGACCGGCCTTGGTTGGTCGAGAACGGAAGCGGCGCCACGCTGTCGGGCACCGAGTTCGGCACCTTGCACCAGTACGTCTTGACTTGGGGCAACCCGGCCGGCGTTGACATCGACCCCGACATCTATGACCCCGACGAGACTTTCGACCTCGAGGTCGACATCGACCCGAGCATTGCCGGACGCTACGTCTGCCCCGAGTGTGCCGACGGTAAGCATTGGCGATGCAGCGAGCCGGGCGTGTGTAATTGCATGGAAGAGGTCGACGATATCGTCGAGCCGCCGGCCAACCTCAAGCCGGTCAAAGTCGGCCAGCTTATGCGGGCGACCCCTCACGACATCGCCGAGGGCGATGAGTTTAGGGCCATGCTCGAGACAGCCTCGCCGGGGCTAACCTCGCAACCTGTCCGCGCCGACCCCGCTTACCTCGAGGTGCCCCCGGTGCCGAGCGAGCTATGCGGCCAGCGCCCTTATGATTGGCGGCTCGCGAAAGGTCACAACGGCGGCTCGTGCGTCTACATCGACGACCATCGCGGCGCGCACTCGTGGCAGGGCTAGACCCGCTCGACCCGATACGCCGGGCATTGCTCACCGAGGTCACTTACGACGACGAGGTCTTGCCGGCGTATAAGGTCAGCGATGCACGGCGACTCATCACGCGCGACGACCCGCTCGCTTTCGCTTTCGTGTACCTCTCGCATCACCTCAAGGGCAAAGAGCCTGGCGATGTCGTGACGCTTAGCGAGGTGCACCTTGAATGGGTCGAGCAAGCTAAGCGCTGGCTTGACCCGGTGACCGAGCCTTACCAAGACCGGCATGCCGAGGTTGCCCCGCGCGAGACCGGCAAAAGCACTTGGTGGTTTATCTTGCTGCCAATGTGGGCAGCCGCGCACGGTCACGTCAAGTTTGCCGCGGCTTTCGCCAACACCCCCGAGCAAGCCGAGACCCACCTCGCGTCGTTCAAGAGCGAGCTCGAGCGCAACACCCTACTAAGGGCCGACTATCCCGAGCTTTGCGCGCCCAAGACTCGAGGCCGCGGCACGACCGAGGCCGACCGGGTTAGTCTCTATCACTCGCAAAGCGGCTTCGTGTTCGCTGCCTCGGGTATGGACTCGGCGAACCTCGGGCTCAAGGTCGGCAGCCAACGCCCTGACCTCATCATCCTTGACGACATCGAGCCGCATGAGGCTAAATACGGCGCCAAGCTGGCAGCTAAGCGCCTCGACACTTTGCGCTCGGCCATCTTGCCCCTCAACATTTACGCGCACGTCGCGGCCGTCGGCACGGTCACGATGGCGGGGTCGATCATTCACCAGTTCGTTGAGGCTGCCAAACCTGACGGCAAGCCCGAACCGTGGCTTGTCGAAGAGCGCTTTGTTGCCCATCACTACAACGCGATCGCGATCAACGACGACGGCTCGAGACGCTCGATATGGCCGGCCAAGTGGTCGCTCGCTTTCCTTGAGTCGATCGAACACACTCGCCCTTATGCCAAGAACTACGCCAACGACCCGCTCGGCGCTGACGGCGACTATTGGACTATCGACGACATCGAGCGGAACCCGGTGCTGGGCATCACCCGCCGAGTCTTGAGCATCGACCCCGCCATCACTCAGAAAGAATCGAGCGACTTTACCGGCATCGCCGGGGTCGGTTGGTCGCCGAGCCTAAACAAGTGCCTCGTCGAGTACGCCAACGAGGTCAAGCTCGCGCCCGACGACTTGCGCCTCTTGGTGCTTGAGCTAATCGAAGAGCTCGACATCGGCCTTGTGCTAATCGAGACCAACCAAGGCGGCGACTTGTGGCTCAAGATACTTTGGGGCTTGCCGGTCAAGATCAAGACAATTACCCAGTCGGTCAAGAAAGAGGTGCGTGCCGCCGGCGTGCTCGTGCACTATCAACGCCACCGGGTGCAGCACGTCGACGGCTTGGCCAGGCTCGAGGGCCAGCTTGTCGCTTTCCCCAACGCCGCGCATGATGACATGGTCGACGCGGTTGGCACGGCGGTCTCGTACTTCCTCGACCCCGGCAAGCGTAAGCGTCGGGCCGCTTTCTCAAGCGAGAGCTATACGCGTTGACCCCGCCCCGCCCCGCCCTGGGTGGTACGATGCCCGCATGACTATCGCGCCAATGTCTCACGACGACATCATCGACGACCTTGCTCGAGGTCTCAAGCTCATCACCGACCGCTCGCCCGAGTACACCAAGGGGCGCGATTACTATGAGGGCAAGGCCGGCGAGATAGCAAGCTCCCCGGCGATACAAACGATACTCAACGCCAGCGCCGAGGCTCACCCTGTCAGCCTGGCCAACATCCCGGTCGATGCTCTATTCGACAAGGTTGAGCTCGCCAGCATCACGGCCGGCAAAGACGAGCGAGCCACGGCGATGCTCGCGGCCATCCTCAACGAGAATGATGTCGAGGATGAGGCCGACGACTGGCACCGCAAGGCGGGCTACTTTGGCGATTACTACGCGATCATTGACCCGACAGAAGAGGACACCAACGGCAATGCGACCAAGCTCAAGATCGTCGGCTCGTCGCCGCTAACAACCGTCACCCTCTACTCGACCAAGGATGGTCGCACCGCGCTCTTTGGTGTCAAACGCTGGCAGGGGGCAAAGAAGCGTTGGTACGCAAACATCTTTTACGACGACGTTACCGTCAGCCTTGTGACAGCCGAGAACGTCGACACCCTCAACGATGATGGGCACCAATTCTTTCCGCTACTCGACGACGACGACACCGAAGGCAGCGAGCGCGTACCCCATGAGGGCGGGCGCATGTTACTCGTGCACTATGCCGTCGACGGTAAGCCTTACGGCTCGCCGGTGCATCGCAAGGCTTGGGGGCCACAAGACGCCATCACCAAGATCAGCGCGACCAACCTCGCCACGGTCGACAGTCAAGGCTTCCCGACCCGGTGGGCCTTGCTCGACCCGCTCGCCGAAACCGACGACGACATCGATGACGACTTTGGTACTGACGGCTTAGAGGCAGCTGCCCCCGCGACGAGTTCGCCCGACGGCCAGACAACGATGACCAAGGGGCCGAGCCGCTTGCGCTCTATCCCCGGCGCGATGCAACTCTTGGCCGGCATCAAGCAAGTCGGCGAGTTTGCCGCAGCCTCGAGCGACAACTTTCTCAAGAACATCGAGTTTTACATACGCCTCATGGCGGTCTCGTGTGGCGTGCCCCTATTCGAGTTTGACCTCAACGGCGAACAACCGAGCGGTGAGTCTCGCCGTCGAGCATCAAGCCGCCTTAACAAGCATGCCCGCAAGATCAAGCGGGCGCTTGGCCAGTCACACAAGACCCTCGCCGAGACCGCGCTTGCCGTCATGGGCATCGATGCTATCGCCGAGGTAACCTTTATGCCGACCGAAACCGAAACCGACAAAGACGGCCTCGAGCTTGTGTCCACCAAGGTCAAGGTCGGCGTGCCAGTCAAGGTCGCCTTGCTCGAAGCGGGCTACACGACCGAGTTGGTCGACGCTTGGTACCCCGATGGAGAGCCAAACCTTACCCCCGAGCTTTTGCAAATCATCGCCGAGGTGCTTGGCAAGCTCGGCCAGGCTAAGACTCTCGGGGTCATCAACGACCAAGAGCTCGCCGACATGCTGCCCGCCATCCTTACGGCCGCCTCGAGCGAGGGGCCAGTCGTCGATACTGATACCGAGCTGCCAGTCGCCGACCCCGACAAGGTCGACCCTGCCGAGGTCAAGGCAGTCGCCGACGCGCTTGGCGCGCTCGTGCGTGGCGGCGCCGACCCGGCGAGTGCTGCCGAGTTCTTGGGTATCACCGGCGTCGAGTTCCCCAACGTGCCGACAACCGTGCGCGTGCCCGAGTCTGACGCTGCGGCGCTCGAGGTCAAATAGTGACCCTCGAGACCGACCTCGCCAAGCTCGAGGCTGCCGTGCTCAAAGGGGCACCGGCCGCTTTCGTCGCCAAGGTGGAGGACATCAAACGACGAGTCGCCCTCGGTGCCCCGACCCTCGAGCTTGAGCGCCTCGCGCGGTCTCTCGTGCCCCCCAAGGTTGAGGCCGCGCTCGTCAAAGCTGCCCGACTGGCGGGCCTCGCCGGGGTCAACTCGGCGCTCGCTCTCGTCGACGAGGCCAAGCGATCGGCCAAGGTGGCCCCGAGCAAGGCCGTGCGCAAGCTCATCAAGGGGCTCGACAAGTCGGGCATCAAGGCGACCGCATCATCGAGGGCGCTCATCGCGGCTAAGGCCGACCCTGACATCTTTCTCGCCCCGCTCTATGGGCACGCCAACGCGATCAAGGCGAGAGCTACCGACGTAGTAAATCGCGCCGGCAACGAGGGGGTTACCGCGATCGCTGACGGTCGGGGTGCATCAACGGTTTGGGTTGCCGAAACCAACGCTTGCGTTGTCTGCCTGGCATACTCGGGGGTGGTCACCAAGCCCGGGAAAGCTTTTCCCGGTGGCCTCACCTATGGGCGCAAGAGCTACTTTCCCGAGGGCGTCGAAACCCCGCCGAGGCATCCAAACTGTAGGTGCACGGTTGAGCTACTCGTCGACCCAAAGTATGCCGACGCGCTACGTCGAGAGGCCGACCGCTCGGTGTTGCGTGGCTTTAGCCTTGAGAGCGAAAGTATGGGCACGCGCATCGACGCGGCTGACCGCCTCGTCGAGAAGGGGGTGAGCGCCCCCAAGAGCGTCATCGCTTTCTCGAAAAGGTCAGTCAAGGCGGGCAAGTTCCCAACACGCGGCCGCTAATGCGCCGACTTGACCGTCGGTGGTAACATGGCGCGCATGACCCCCGCAACCTTTTACTCTTTGCTCGGTAGCGTCTTTGGATATAGCGCCGACTACGGCGATAAGTTCCATGCCGGCCAAGACTACCCTTGGGGTCGAGGCACGGCCATACCGTCGTTTGCTCGCGGCCGCGTCGTCGCCAAGGGGTACACCCTTGAGGCTGGCTATTACGTCGTGCTCTACATCGACGGTCGTTTCTGGCTCTTCTATCATATGCTTGGCCCCTCGCCCCTCGACGTTGGCGAGGTGGTCGACTACGGCACCATCGTCGGCTACGTGGGCAGCACTGGCGACTCATCGGGTTATCACTTGCACCTCGCATGCTCGACTAGCGCGGTGCCCGGTTGGGGCACTCGTGTCGACCCGGTGCCCCTCGTCGCCGCATACCTCAAGGCGCAAAGCCTCAAGACCGCAAGCACCAAAACAACCCCTATCACCGACAAGGAATTGGAACAACTCATGAGCGACGGCACAACTCGTTACGTTTGGAAAGACGAAAAAGGAACCGAATATCAGATCATTGGCGAGCGCGTACCCGGTGGCTGGCACGCATCGACCAGCGAGGCTGACGGCGAGGCTATGGGCGTGCTTTACGGTGACGCTGACGGCGCCCCCCTCATGAAGCTCAGTTACGCCAAGTGGCAAAAGGCCCAGGCTTTCGCCAAGAAACTCAACCTTGCTTATGAGGCGCACCTCAAGGCTGAGCGCGTTGACCTCGCCAAAGAGATCGTCAAGGCCCAAATCGCCGCTGGCCTCAAGTAAAACGCTCAACCCTACCCCCGAAACAAGAAAGAGGCATCATGCTCAAGCTCGACCACTCCCCCAACCTCGAGGTCATCGACCCCGGCGCAAACCTTGGTTGGTGGGCACAGCATGAGCTACAAGCTCAAGCCAAGCAAGAGAACGACGACGATGACGACGACGATGACGATGACGACGATGACGATGACGACGACGATGATGACCCCGACGAGGGCAAGTCGCCAGAAGAGCTCGCCGCTGAACTGAAAGCTGTGCGTAAGTCGCTCGAGAAAGCCAACGGCTCAAGCGCCAAGCGCCGAGGCAAGTTGCGCGAGCGCGAGCGCGAGCTTGCCGAGTTGCGCAAAGCATCGACCAAACCCAAGGCCAAAGCTAAAGACGACGACGACAGCGACAAGCCAGACCTTGACGCTATCCGCGCCGAGGCTCTTGCCGAGGGGGAGAAGAAAGGCGCGCTACTCGTCAAGTCAGCAAAGGTTGAGTCGGCCCTCTCGCGCGCCGGTGTTGCCGACCCCAAGGCTCTTGCACGTCTGGCTCGAATGATCGACCTTGATAACCTCGACCTCGACGACGACGGCACACTTGACGGCCTCGACGACGAGATCGATGCACTAAAGGCTGACATGCCCGGCCTCTTTGGTGGCACGCGCAAACGCCGCTCGGTGGCGGGCGATGTCGACCGGGGCGACGATGACAAGGGCAAGAAGCCCAAGACGGCCAGCGAGCGTCAAGCGGCCGTGCTCATGGGCAAGACCGGATAAGCGTTACCACGAGGGTCGGCTTATGCTACCCTCGTGCACAAGGGTCACCTTGACCCCGCGCTCGTGATGAGCTCGCTCGGCAAAAGCTAAGCGAACAACTCATTGCCTTCGCGGCAGAAAGGTGGCCCTTTACTATGGCCCGCAACACACTCGAGGCTTGGCTGCCAGAAGAGCCGACCTCTGACGTTATCACTCGGCTCGCTCAGACCAGCGTTGCCGAGACATCGCTCAAGTCAATTCCCATGACCACCGAAACCAAGTCGGTGCCTCGTAGCGCCGGAATGGGCGTCGAGGTCATCCCCAAGGGTGGCGCTTACGGCGAGGATGAGTCGCTCAACGACGACATCTTGCTTACCGCTCGCAAGTTCGGCAAGGCGCTACGCCTGGCAGAAGAGGACATCGACGACTCAATCGTTGACGTGCTCACGACCAAGAAAACCGACTGGGTCACCTCTTTCGGCATCTTGCTTGACAATGCCGTGTTCGCCGTCACCGCGGCAAGCAACGGCGGCACCGTGCCTTTCGTGAGCATCTACAAGGCGCTCGGCACGACCAACGCCGCAACGGGCTACACGGCCAACGACAACAAGCTCGCCACCGCTGGCGCTCTCACCTATGAGGACATCAGCGACCTTGCTTCGCTCGTCGAAGAGGGCGGCTTTCACGACTCGAGCCGAGCTCTTTTCGTTGCACACCCAAGCGTCAAGGGCCAACTGCGCAAGCTCAAGGATGGCGATGGCAATTACATCTTCACCCCCAACCCTCGCGCCGGCGACCCGGACACCTTGTTCGGTTACCCGCTCAAGTGGAGCAACGGTCTCAAGACCACGGCGGTCGCCTCGAGCGCACCGACCGGCGCTGGTGGGGTAGCTGGCGTCCCCGGCAACGCTCTCGTCGCTTTCGGCAACACCGACTTCGCATACGTCGGCAAGCGCTCCGGCCCCGAGTCGGTCGTTATCGACGGTCGCTCGGGTCTCTCGGCGCTGACTGACGAGACGATTCTCAAGGTTCGCGCTCGTCGCGCGGCAGCACTCGCGCACGAAAAGGCGTGGGCCGTTCTCGAAATCTCGGCAGCGCCCGCGTAAGCCACTTAGGTGGGGTCGGCAACGGCCCCACCTCCTATCGCCCAAACTCCCGAGAGGAAAAGCTATGGCATTCAAGATCAAGACGGCCAAGGCCGACAAGACCGTAACACCCGAGGCTGAGGTCGTAACGCCCGAGGCTGAGGTCGTAACGCCCGAGGCTGAGGTCGTAACGCCCGAGGCTTCCGACGGCACTCCAGCGGAAGAGGTGGCCGAGCGATCGGCCGACGTTGACGCTGACGAGAGCACCGAGCACGTCAAAGAATTCGTGCTTGGCCCCGGCAATTACACCGAGGCTAACGGTTACAACCATGACGCCAACAAGAGCGCAACACGGCAGTACATGATTAGCGCGGGCTTGCGCCCCGTTGGTGATGTCGAGCACGTCAGCACGAGAACTCATGCCGACGGCAAGAGCAAGATTCTCAAGTACAAGGTGACCGCCATTCCTGCCCACCTCGCAAGCGCCCCCGAGGTCGCTCATGCCGAGGTTATCCAAGGCACCGGCGACACCTCCACGACCGACGCTAACTAGCGTCACTTAGCGGGCGGGCGATTCTTCGGGGGGTCGCCCGCCCTACCCCTAGCGAAAGGCTCGGCTATGACTGCCACTTGGGCAACCATCGAGGACATTACCGAGGTGACCGGCAAGACGGTCAGTCTCGCCGTGCGTAACCTCGCCGCGCAATCGATCGAGCTTCACACCGGGGCTATCGAGTCGGTGCCTCGTGTCGACATGAGCCGACGTGACGCTTACTGGCTACGCCAAGCGGTTTGCTTTCAAGCGGCCTGGCTTGCCCCAACCCCTGACTACCTCGAGCGCAACGACATCACCACGACGAGCCAAGACGGCGCCAGCGCGTCGGGTGGCCCCGATTGGATGACGCTAGCCCCCCTCGCCCGCAAGGCCATCAAGCGCCTCTCGTGGCGCGGCATGCGCACCGTTTTCACCGGTCGCCCCACGACTCGGGCGGGGACTACTGACGCGCTCGCCGAGGGGCAAGACAGTCGCCAGGCTTGGCGCCCACTATGAGCGCCAACATCATTGCCACGACCACGGCAGCCATCTATCGAGGCACAACCGAGAACGGCCTCGGCGACACCGTCGACGACAACACCACGCCGGCCCTTGGTCTCGAGGCTTTCCCTCTCTCTCTCATCGAGAAAAGCAAGCGGGTGCAAGACCCGGCCTCGGGCATCTGGCTCACCGTGCGCTACTCGGTCGGCCGACCCCTCGACCCCTCGCTCGTCATCCTCGACGGCGATCGCCTCAAAGACTTGACTACCGGCGACGTTTACGCGATCGACGAAATAACTTACACACCTCGCACCCTTGCGGGGGGTGCTGCGCTACTCTTAGACCTGAGAAACAACAAGGGGTAAACCCTTGAGCAATACCCCGACGCGACCGTAAAGGAAACGCCCAATGGCCGGCATGAGCATCAGAATCACCAAGACCGCTTCCGATAGCGAGCTTGGTGCTGAGCTTGAACCTAAAATGGCCAACCTTGGGCAGGCCATCGCGGGTCGCATGCAACGTCTAGTACCCAAAGATACTTGGCGCTTGCACGACACTATCGCGGCCGACACCGAGCGCGATGGCGCTAAGGTCACGCTACAAGTTGGCGTCGGCGGTGCCGGCGAGGCTGATTATTGGGAGGTCGTAGAGCGCGGCACCTCGAGCGGCTCACAGCGAGCACAGCCCTACATGCGCCCCGCGCTCTTTCAATCAACCGGTCGCGACCTACTTGGTAAGGGTGGAAACTAATGCCAGCACCAGCGGGGCCGTATTACCCTACCAACGAGCTTGTCGCCGTCGCGTGGCTTAGTAGTCGCGTGCCCGGGCTTGTCGCCGCACAGGTCGGCACAACGCTGCCAAAGGATGTCTCGACGTGGGCCGACGAGGGCTTTTTGCAAATCCAAGCACTACCGGGCGGCGCGCCGGATGTCGACGTGCCGGTGCGTCGCCCGGTCTTTCAACTTGACGCTTGGGCTAGCACGCCTGGCTCGAATAAGCCGCCGTGGCACTTGGCTAACCGCCTGGCCGAATTGGTGCGAGAAGCAACCGAGGCCGACGCCGCCCTCTATGGGCGAGAGGTGACGATGCCTGCCAACTACCTTGGCGCTCGAGTGCAAGCGGCGTACCTTGTCAGCGAGCCGCGACGAGTAACCAACGACCCGGCCGGCTATGCCCGGTTCACCTTAGACCTTGCTATCGACTGGGCGCGAGCCTAGTGGAGAGCGAGAGGGCCAACCGGCCCGACATCATCACCCAACCGGAAAGGGGGCGCGCCGTGGCACTAACCAAGGTACGCACCACGATTACCCCGGGCAAGGTCATTGAGGTCGACGAGCGAGAGCTCTTAGACCTCAAGCGACAAGGGCTTATCTACTCCCCCAAGGGTGATAAGTCGGCCGAGCCCGACGATGACAACGACAGCGACGAGCCAGACAAGCCACGAAAGGTGGGCAAGTAACCCATGTCAGTAACAAGCACAAACCTTATTCAAGGGCCAGCGTCGCTATATCACGCGCCTTTCGGTTCGGCAGAACCGCTGACGATCGCGGCCGCAATCGAAGCCCCATGGATTGATCTTGGTGGCACTAAAGACGGCGTCGAAATGACGATCGCCGACGAGTACGCCGTGCTCGAGGTCGACCAGATTATCTATGAGGTGGGTCGCACGCGCACCAAGCGAGTGCTCACAATCAAGACCAACCTCGCGGAAGCCACCCTTGAGAACCTCGCTCGGGCGATCAACAACACCGCGCCCGCCGCCAACGTGCTCGAGGGCGACGACGGTATCGCCGCATTCCTGCCCGACTACGGGGCGATCTTGCTTGAGGGAATCGCCCCCGGCGGCTTTCCCCGCCGTGCAATTTTCCGCAAGGTATTGCAAACCGACGCGGTTTCGAGCGCGTACAAGAAAGACGGACAGACCCTCATCCCGGTGACCTTTGCCGGCCATTGGGTGTCGCCGTCAATCCGGCCGTTCAAGATCGAGGATGCAACAGAATAACCCCCGCGGGCTTGGTGGCATCATCCAAAGCTACCAAGCCCGCACCAACCCCCGAAAAGAAAGCGAAACAAAATGCCAGAACTTATCGTAAACACCAAGGCCAAGCGCGACGAGGTTGTCGTCGCGTTCAACTCGAGCGATGAAGAGTGGGCCACCTCGGCCGACCGCGCCCCGGTATTCTCCACCTCGAGCGTCGTGCCCAACCCGGCGTACAGCGCCGAGGCCACCTATGCCGAACACGAGCAAGCGCCAGCCAAGACCATCGAGCGCCCGGTCATGCACACGATGCCGGCCAAGCCCAACGCGGGTCTCGCCCTCGAGTACTTGCGCATGGCCCGGCGCTCAACCGCCGACGAGGCCATGTCGTGGCTCATCGAGACCGCGGTTGGCCCTGACGGTTATGACGCCCTCGTCGACGAGCTCTCTAAGGTTGGGGAGCAAGGCCCGGCTGTGCTCGAGGGCATCGTGCGCAAAATCCAAACGATCGCGATGGGTGGCCTCGACGGCCCAAAAGGCTAGTCGGGCTCGGGGAAAGGCGTGCGCAACTTGACTGGGTACTCGATTACGAGCTTGACATCGAGAGCGACCTCTCGGCCTTTCACCGGGTCGACGACTGGCGCGACATCGATGGCCCCCGTTACTTTGCGCTCGCGGCCCGACTCGGTGCTTACGCTGGTGTCATGCAAGCCCGGCTTGTCGCCTTGCGGCAAGAAGAGGATGAGGGGCACGGCGCGCCGTCGGCGTCGCCTGGCGGCTCAAAGGTCACCAAGGTTAGCGACGAGGCCATGCTTGCCAAGCTCTCAAATGAGGGTTGGGCAGAACACGTTACACACGAAACCGGTAAGGAATAACTAATGGCCATCATCATCGCCGAGGGCATCGTCGAGGTTACCGGCGATGGCAGGAAAGTCACTAGCCAAGTCGCGAAAGACATCGACGCGAGCGGGGCACCGATTGAGCAGGCCGGCACAGGAATGGGCCGCAAGCTCATCGGTGGCCTCGTGGCGGTCGGGGCGGTCGCCGGTGTAGCCAACTGGCTAAGCGGCGCCGTCACTGGCGCTAGCGACCTCAATGAGACCGTAAGCAAGAGCTCAGTTATCTTTGGTGACAGCGCCGGAATAATGAATGAGTGGGGCAATCAAGCCGCGCGCCAAGTCGGCCTGAGCAAAGAGGCCGCTCTCGGCGCCGCTGCCGGTTTCGGCGATATGTTTAGTCAGCTTGGCTTTGCCAGCGAGGCAGCGGCGGGGATGTCCATCAAGACAGTTTCGCTAGCTGCCGACCTCGGCTCGTTCTCAAACCTCGACACGGCCGACGTTGCCGACCGAATGAGTGCCGCCTTTCGGGGAGAGTACGACTCTCTACAGTCGGTTATCCCAAACATCAACGCGGCCCGAGTCGAAAGCGAAGCCCTCGCGGCGACCGGAAAGAAAACCGCCAAAGAGTTAACCGCTCAAGAGAAAGCGACCGCCGTGCTCTCCATCGTGAGCAAGGATGGCGCCCGGGCGGTCGGCGACTTTGCTAAGACAAGCGACGGCTTTGCCAACCAAACCAAGATCAGCACGGCGCAACTGTCCGACATGCAAGCCGAGGTCGGCACGGCGCTCTTGCCGATGATGCAAGACCTCATGAGCTTCATGCTTACCAACGTCATACCGGGATTCAAAGACGTGGCCTCGTGGGTTGGCGAAAACATTGGCATGCTCAAAGGGGTCGGCGGGGCCATTCTTATTGCTGCCGGGGCTTGGGCAGTAATGACCGGGGCGCTCGCCGCCTATAACGGCATCATGGGTATCGTGAAAGCAGTAACCGTGGCGGGCAGCGTGGCCCAATGGGCGCTCAATGTTGCGATGTCAGCCAACCCCATCGGCATCGTAATCGGCCTAATCGCCTTGCTCGTCGGCGGCATAGTCTGGGTCGCAACCCAGACAACTTTTTTCCAAGACGCTTGGGCGGTAATGAGCACCGCGATCGGCGCGGCTTTCACTTGGCTTTGGGAGGTCGTTCTCTCGCCGGTGTTTACCGCGATCGGGGCGGTATTCACTTGGCTTTACGAAAACGTCATCACCCCTATCGTCACCGGCATAATGATCTATGTGGGGCTTTGGGCGGCAATCTTCACTTGGCTATGGAACACGGTACTGTCCCCCATATTCGCGGCCATCGGCAAAGTGTTCGCCTGGCTTTTCGACAACGTCATCATGCCGGTCGTCAATAGCATCATCGCCAGTGTCAAGGCTTGGGGCGCAATATTCTCGTGGCTCAATAGCACCATCATTCAACCGGTGTTCGCCGCGCTCGGCGTCGCGTTCAATTGGATATGGGCAAACGTTATTAGCCCGGTCGCAAAGTTTATCTCGGGCGCCATCACCAATGTCGGCAGCACCGTAAAGAGCGTGTTCGGCGGCATATCGGGGTTTATCGGGTCAGCCTTTCAAGCGGTCTTGGGTGTCGTGCGCGGCCCTCTCAACGCATTGATCAGCTTGATAAACGGGGTGATAGGCGGGCTAAACACTGTCAGCGTCAGTATCCCCGACTGGGTGCCAGTTGTCGGCGGTCAAACCTTTGGCCTCAATATCCCCCGTATTCCAATGTTGGCTCGAGGCACCAATAACGCCCCCGACACTTTCATCGCCGGCGAGGCCGGCCCCGAGCTCATCACTGGCGCGGGTGGGTCGACGGTTCGGCCGTACTCGGCTACTCAAGACTTGCTCACCGGGGCGGGGCGGGGCGACACTTACAATCTTGGCGGGGTGACAATACCCGCCGACAGCGTCGACGACTTTGTTAAGCTGATTGAAATATTCAAGAACATGACCCAAACGGCGCGACAGGGTCGCGGCACTAGCGGAATGGTTACACCATGAGCGTAAAAAGTTGGGGCGGCAGCGTCACCAAGTACGAGGGCAACACTTACGGCCCGGCGTACCCGTACAACACCGGACTGCCAATGCCCTCGTGTCGCACGGCGGCTAACGGGGATGCGCCTATCCGCGTCAACTCGGTATCGATCGACTGGAAAAGCGGCAGCGGCCGGGAAGAGATTGTTTACGATGGCCGCGCCGCTAGCGGTGTTGACTATTTTGACGACTCGAGCGGCACTTTTGTTTTCCGCATCTTGCGCACGGCGGGGCAATTATTCTTTGGCCGCGACTCAAGTAGCGGCACGACTTATTGGTCTGACGGCGGCAGCCTTACCGGCCTCATGCCGGGTAGTTTTGATTACGACGAGGTGCCTAGCGCGCCGACAAGCCTGAGCGCTGCCGGCGACGATGGGAGCGTTGCCCTCAATTGGTCTGCCCCCTCGAGCAATGGCGGGTCAGCCATTACGGGATATCTTGTTGAGTGGGCAACCAACTCAGGCTTTACTAGCGGCAAGGGCAGCAAGAGCACAACCGACTCAGTAACCATCGTCAGCGGCCTTAGCGACGACACGACTTATTATTTTCGCGTGTTCGCCAAGAACGCGGTCGCCACCGCGGCCAGCACCACGAGCGTCAAGTCATCAACGGCCAGTGCTCGCACCAACACAACGCCGAGCGCGCCTCGCTCGCTCGCGGTCTCGGGCGGGTCTAACTCGGCCGTAGTCTCATGGATATCCCCTGCCGACGATGGCGGCACGGCGGTAACCGGGTACTTGCTCGAGTGGGCAACCAACTCGAGCTTTACGGCCGGGGCGGGGTCTAAAAACCTTGGCGTGGTCACAAGCGACACCGTGACAGGTTTGACGCCTGGCTTGACTTATTACTTTAGGGTACGCGCCAAAAACGCGATCGGCAACGGCACCGTGGCGGGGTATGTCAGCACCAAGCTCGGCGGCGTGCCGAGCGCTCCCTTGTCTGTCACGGCAGCCGCAAAGCCCGGTCTCGTGGGGATTACTTGGGCCACGCCATCAACCGACAATGGCGTTGCGATAACAGGGTATCTAGTTGAGTACGCGACAGACCCCTCATTCTCCACCAACCTAGTCGGGGTCAGCCAAGCCTCGACCGTGCGCGGTTACAGTGTTGACGGCCTTGCGCCCGCCACCAACTATTACTTTCGCGTAAAGGCAGTCAACTCAGTAGGAACCGGGGCCGCATCTTCCACCGCGGCAACCTCGACCCCGGCGCGTAGCACACTCGACGGCGTGCAAGGTGCCGCCGTTAGCTTGAGCGGTGGCGTGCATGTCGAGATTAGAAGTGACGGCGCCGCCTCGCCAACACTGACCCTCGGCTATATCACGCTCGGTGTTGATACCACTTTTGTCGCCATCGGCGTTCTGCCGACTGGCAGCGACGCGAGCTCCTTTGCGGTCAACGACAACCCCCGAGGCATCGCCCTTATCGCCGACCCCGACGGCAACCTCTTTGTCATCGGTCGACGTGGGGATAATCCCAACGTGGTTTTCCTCTTTCGTTACGAGCGCACCGGTGCAACCTCATGGAACTACTTAGGGGCTAACCGTCAAGCGTTACCCTCTACCGGCAACGGCATCGGGTCTTTTGCCGCGACATACGTGCCCGGGGTAGGGGGGTCTCCAGTGCCGACCGTGCTTATCGTTGCGCGCCGTATCGGCTGGCTCGGCCTTGGCGCGGTCAGCTTTGCAACAATCGACCTAAGTGCCCCCGTTGGGGGTGGCGGCACAGACCTATTCTCGGCCTACGGTAGCGACCCCTCGTGGCTGTCTACGCCCCCCAACGGCGCACAGCATGACTCGGGCACGGTCGCGGTAGCACCGCTCGTCAAGGGTGGCACGAGGCTCGTCGTGGCGGCTAACGGTTTCGCCGTCATCGACGTAATCAACGGGGTTATTGGCGGCGTGTCAAAGTCGAGTAATGGCACGGCACTAACAACCCCTTGGGCGCAGGTGATTGGGGTTAGCGCGAGCGCTTTCGCCCTTGTCGCCGTCGAGTCGGGGGCTATCGTTTGGCGGTTCTATGGCACCAACGGCGCCGCGCTTGGCTCGGGGGTCATGGTTGCTGGCAACGCTTGGGGCGGCGCATTCACTCGCCAGTGGGGGGCTTTCTATGACAGCGCCTCTCAGGTGGTTGTTACCTACTTTCTCGCTAGTAACGCGGGGTCGCGCACGCTCAAGCGTTTCAATGTCAGCCCGACGACCTATAGCGACCTAGGTCTCGTCACCCTATCGACCGAGCATGGCCCCGAAAGCTCAGCCAACGGCGAGCTAAGAGTGCCCCTCGGGTCGGTCGACGAGCGCCGTGTCATCGTTGAAACCGCCAACCTCTCGGGCGGGGCTAAAAGCATTGCGGCGTATAGCGACCGCTCGGGCAACATCGCCCCCAACGCCCCCGCGCTTACCACGACGGCAGGGTTTGACGGCACGCAACCCAAGACTTTCGCTTGGGCCTTCAGTGACGCCAACTCACTCGACAGCCAAAGCGCCTATGAGCTAATCATCGAGCGAGTTAGTGACGGCGCGGCGATCGTGTCGACTGGCAAAGTAATCTCGACAACCGCCTCGAGGGTTATCGCTGGCGGCACCCTCGCTAACGGCACCAACTATCGGTGGCGAGCCCGCACCTATGACCAACTAGACGCGGTGGGGGCTTGGTCACCTTACGACACCTTTACCGCATCGGCACTTGGGGTCATCACAATCACCTCGCCCGCTGCCGATAACCCTGCCGGCGTCGAGGTCTCGAGTTACCCCGTTGCTTGGTCTTACGCTCAAGCCGACGGATACGTGCAGACTCAACGGCGAGTGAAAGTCGTGCGCGTTAGCGATAGCGCCACCTTGAGCGACACGACGATGCAAGCCTCTACCGTTGCGACCTACACCGTAACGGGAATCCCGACCGACGTAGAGGTGCGTATCGAGGTGTCGATCGTCACCAACGCCCCAAGCACGCCGACCGTAACAGCCTCTCGCTTGCTCACCTCAAGCTACGGCACGCCGATGGCACCTTTAATCTCGCTCGAAAAGGGCGAGTCCTACATTGTCATCAGCGCCGAGAACCCCGAGCCGACCGGCTCTCGGCCCGAGGTTGTCGCAAACTATATTGACCGCCGAGAGGCGACCGGGGGCGACACTTTCTCGGTCATCGCTAGGATTGACAAAGACGGTAGCTATCAAGACCACGCGGTCAAGAGCTCAACCGATTACGAGTACCGACTGAGAGGGGCGACAGAATGAGCGAGTCAACGTCAGACAGCGCGACCATAGCCGCGCCGACCCTCATGGGGGTATGGGTTTTCGATCCCACCTCCCCCAATGAGACCGACCGAAACTTTCTCTTCGCTGAGGGGCGTGTCGAAAACATTGACGTTATGGCTACCGAGATCGTACTTGCTGGCCGCGGCGACCCCGTTGTCGAGTACGGCGAACAAACGATCGTCGGCTTGACCGTCACGGTCTTTATTCCTTTCGGTGAGTCGCACGACCTCGAGGTCGATTATTGGCGCACGGTCGTCGATAATCGCCGGGCTATCTGCTATCGAGACAATCGCAAGCGGCTAATCTTTTGCGCGATCAATGACAAGTTAGGTGTAGCCGATGGCCGTGCGGGCACGGCGCTGAGCGTTGGCTTGCGTCGGGTCGGCCACTCCCCCGAGGTTGGCTAGTGCAGCCGCTCGACCCCTCGGGGGTGTATAGCGACGACGAGGTCGTGCACGCCCTAACGGGGCGACTGGGCACGCGCACGATGTCTTTTAGGTATGACCGACTAGACCAAAACAACAACTACCTCGAGCCGCTCGACTGGGTTGAATCGTGCACCGTAAAAAACAATGCGCTCGCCGACCTCAAGCGAGTTGCCAATTTTACGATGCTCGACCGTGGCAGCATCAACTTTCTCAAAGATCGCATCCGACCTTGGGCGCGCCTGGCAATGCCCGACGGCGGCGTCGTCGAGTGGCCTCTTGGTGTGTTCCTCTTGTCTACACCGGCGCGGGTTCTCGGCGCTGACGGTATCGTGCGGCGCGAGGTTGACGCCTACGACCAGCTACTCGTGCTTAGGGACAGTCGAGCGCTTGACCGTTACAGCGTCGCCGCTGGCACCAAGTACACGACGGCGATCGCCGCAGCTGCCATCACGGTCGCTCACGCCATCACGCCCGACTCTCGCACGCTGCCCGTAGCGATGGAATGGGAACCGGGCACGAGCAAGCTACAAATCATTAACGACCTATTCTCGGCGATCAATTACGAGAGCGCTTGGTTTGACGAGGATGGCACCCTCATCGGTCGCCCTTACCAATCGCCGGCCGTGCGTGCTGCCGAGTACTCTTATGGCGACGACGACGCTAGCGTCATCACTGGCACAACCGAGCAAGTGCTCGACCTTTTCGACATCCCCAACATCTGGGTACTACTCAAGGGCGAGCCCGACCAAGTCAGCTTGCGCTCGGTGTACACCAATTCGTCGCCATCATCACCCACCTCGACCGTATCGAGGGGGCGCGATGTCGTCGAGGTACGCACCGGGCAAGAGGCGGCAGACCAAGCAACACTTGACGCCAAAGCCGAGCGGCTCGGGTTTGAGTCGTCGCAAGTGTTTGAGAACATCACCTTTAGAACTGCACTCATGCCGATGCACTCTAACGCCGACGTTATCAACTTAAGTGTTTCGGGCCTGGCCATCGATGGCAAGTACAGCGAGCACACTTGGGAGCTCCCCCTCAAGGCCGGGGCGAGAATGACGCATACAGTTAGGCGAGTGATTACCCTATGAGCGGCTTAGAGGCTAGAGATTTTCTTACCGCCGTCGCCGGCTTTGCGGCCGAGGCCCAAGCTAACGATGACTCTATCGTGCGCCCGGTGCGGCTCGCCGTGGTCGATGCCGGGTACGCCGGTGTTGGCACGCCCCGGGTTAGGTTCGAGGGCGAAACGACGACCGGCTTGCGTACCTATGTCTGGCTTGGCAATAAGCCGGTCGCTGGCGACCGAGTCGTCATGCAACCGGTGGGCAATAGCTACGTCATAAGCGGCATCATCGGCGGCGGCGTACTGAGTCAAGACGGCAGGCCGGTGCTTGACACGAGCTACGAGCCCGCTTGGTCGGGACTAACCGACAAGCCCCTTGGATATCCAGAGATCCCTCGCAATGCGAGCTACTACACACCGACCAGAGCAGCCAGCGATTACCCCATGGGGGTTTCGACCACGTTTGTTGACCCCAATTCAGGCTGGCCTCACCCCACCAATTACGGGCAGGTGCTGACGGTTCGCGGATTCAACACCGGCTCTGGAGACGCCACGATTCAATACTGGTCGAGCTATCAGAATACGGACACTGCCGTCTATTACAGGCAAGACTTTTACAACGTATCGGGATGGACAGCATGGAAGAAACTTGCGACCGGCATAGAGGCGGCAACCGGGAGTGTAACAATCTCACTCTCTGGCTCTGGCCCCTATACCGGGTCTGCAAACGTCACCTACCCGGCGGGGCGCTTTAGCGGTACGCCCTCACCGTCGTTTGCTGCGCACTCAGGCTCGCCCCAATCAGGGCACGATATAACTTTCGTGCCCAATGGCACGACCGGAATGACAATCAACTACTCGCGCGGTACCAATTTTTCCACCGCGATCTACTGGGCCGCGACCTACGCACCGTAAACAACAAAGCCCGGGGGCAATCATGGAGGAAGAAATGGAAGAATGGCCAACGCACGTCGTGACTTGCGTTACGGCAGAATGCGCAAACAACGGCATTGGCATTGAAATGCCAGACAACGGCTACCCCACGTTTTGTGGGGTATGCGGACAGGTCATCGTGCCCCTCTAAAGGGGGTGCAGTATAGTGGGGAATCATGAGTGAGACTAGCGAAAGCGGTGGCGGCGTGCGTATCACCTCGCGCGAGATATACGACCAAATGATCGTGCTATCTGGCGACGTAAGGCAAGTGCTTGACGCCATCCCGCGCATCGAGGCGGCTCATCAGAAGCAGCACGACGAGTATGACAAGCGCCTCGAAAACCATGGCGATCGCATAAGAGACCTCGAGGCCGCAAGTTGGCGAGAGAGCGCGCTGCCCGCTCAAGTCGCAACAATAGCCAGTGAACTAACCGACGTACAGGCTAAACAAAACCGCGCTTCGTGGGTGCCTGGCCTTATCATGGGAGCGCTCGGCACAGGTGTCGGGGCTTTCGTTCTCAACGCAATCAACGCAACATCCCCTCGATAGAAAGGTAGGACATGAACGACGAAACCAAGACCGAGGCCGAGACTACGCTCTCCCCCAAGGTGACCGCACAGGCCGTCACGAGCGTCGTGCTCGTCGTGCTTGTCGCGGCAATCAACGCCATTACCCCCGAGCTCTTTAGCTTCCTCGGCGACTTTGCCGGCATCGCTTTCGCTGCCGTCGTCGCTCTCGGCGGGGCGCTGGCGGGCTTCCTCAAGGGCGACCCTCTACGCGGCTAACCTCGACGAGCACGTCGACCCCTCGCCCTTGCTAAAAGGGCGGGGGGTCTACTCGTGCAATGAGATTGCCGAGCGCGGCGTACCGGGCGTGCAGCGCTGCCGGGTCGTGCTCGTACCAGTCGGCGGGGAGTATCCGCTCGGGAGCGGGCAGCATCGCGGCGCTTTGGGGCACTGTGCCGCCTATCCGTGCGACCGTGGCAAAGTCATCGACAACCGGGGCCGTCGCCTCTACGGGGCGCACAGCGTCGTTAGGCGAGGTGAGCCCGAGCTCGGGCGCTCGCCATTGCCCCGAGGTCGGGGGCGTGTTGAGATAGTGCCACAAGGCGAGGGCGATCGCGCCGCTATCCCACGAGGCGCCCATGAGATCGTGGTTGCACCTCGAGCAAAGCAAGCCGCGCACCGCCCCGGTGCCGTGGTCGTGGTCTACTGCCAGGCGCTTACTCTTGGGTCGGCCTCGACAGATCGCACACTTGCCGCCTTGCGAAGCTAAGAGCTCGTCGTATTCGTGAGTGCTTAGCCCGTAAGTCTTGGCAATCATCGCGCCGTGTTGCGCGGCCGAGGCGCAAGCTCGGCATCGGCTCGAGCTCTTGGGCACGTCGGCGAGGTCGACGAAAGTTTGACACCCAGCACACCAACGAGTGCCCGCCGGCCATAGCTTGTCGGGCACGCGGGCACGGCGTAGCTCGAGGGGTACCATCGCCAAGCGTCGCTGGCTGGCCGCTACTTGCTCGCCGATTGGCGCGTGCCGCAAGTGGCAGACAATACAGCGATGCCGCCCGGCCATCTTCGGTCGGGCGGCACACTCTTTACAGGGTTGGGCAGCCATTAGCTAAGGTCGATCGCCTCGGGCTTGGCTGCCTTGAACTTGGAGGTCTTGACCTCGATGACGACTGAGCCAAAATATTCAGGGCGCGGGTGGCGACCAAGGGTAATGACCGCTTGCTCGAGCACGTCGCCGCCGGCCGCGTCAAGTTCACGCAATCCCTTGTCAATGTGAAAAGCAAGGATGTCAATTGAGTCGACCTCGTAGTGCTCGATGTCTTGTTTGCTCACGAGGTAGCGGGCCGAGATAACACGGCCAGCTTTTGTCGACGCGCGGCGTGCTTTGCGGTTAGGCACGGTCGCCCCCCTTGCGAGCGGCGACGAGGGCGGCATAGGCGTCGGCGTCAGCGTCGGCGTGGCCGTCGTCATTCTCGAGCTTGGCCGGGTCAGGGTCGTCGAAGGGCTCGACGCGCTCGAGGTCGGCAAGCCATAGCTTGTAACGAATATCGGGGCCGACCTTTAGCAGCGCTACAGGCTGCCCCTCGCTTACCGCTATCTCGGCGATGACCATAGCCTCATCCGCAAACCCCCCGGCATCGGCGAGGGCGTAGCGCACAACATCGCCAACCTCGAGGGGGCGCTCGGTGGGCACCGGCTCGTCATCGGTATCGAGGTTATCGAGGGTGACGATGGCCGACTCGACCATGCCGACTTGTAAAAGCTGGGAGAGGGTCTCGGCGATATCGATGAGGGCGGTCGCGCTGACCTTGGACATGATGCGGTCGCGCTCGCCGGGATTGTTGACGTGCTTGGTGTCGTCGAGCTCTTGTCTCAACTTATCGTAGTGGTCGCTCATGGTCTTGCCTTTCTAGGGTAAAAGTAAGGGGCCGCTGGCAGAAGCTCGGGTCAGCTACCAGCGGCCCCGGGGTGGGGTTTGGGTTACGCCTTGAAAGGGTCGACGCTGGCGAGGTATGCGCGAGCGATAGCCTTGTCATCCTCGCTTGGCACCTCAATCAAGAATGGCGCTGACTGGCCTTTCTTGGCGACGCCTCGGTCGATCGTGCCAAGCACTCGGCGCTTGCCGATGCTCTCGGTTAGCTGACCGATAACGACGCGCTGAAAGATCAGCGCGCCCAATTCCTCGATCGGTTCCTTGAGTTTCTTGCCATTGGTGTCGGTCAGCACGACGATGTCGGCCTTGATCGCATCGCTCTCACCGAAAGCGGTCTCGATATCTTCCTCGAGCGACTTGGGGGTGATGAGCAAAAGCGCGCCCTCGTGGTCGGCGAGCTTGAAATTGCTACGTTCGCCAGGCCCCCCGAACTCGTCATCCTCTACTGGCGTCGCACCCTTGGGCTTGGTGTCTACGTCTTTGTTCTTCTTGCTCTTGTCCTTGGCCATGACCTTTATCCTTATGTTTTCTAGCTGCCCTTGAGCGGTTGCTTTCGGGTCGTGCCCCTTGGTGAGTCGAACACCTCCCCCGCCCATATCTGTAGGGCGGGGGTTACCGGGTGGCTAAGGTGGGGGATACCTCAACCGGGGGCGGGTCTAGCTTATGTCGTTATCGTTGATACGTCAACGACACGCTCGAAGAGCGGCCGAGCCGAGCCGTCGGGGAGTATCGCCCAAGTGTGCAGCACCCATCCCGCCGAGGTGATCGCCTCGAGGGCGAGCGCCCAAGTGTCGATGCCAGCGGCTAGGCCGCTCGCCTTGGGCAGTACGGGGCAATGGAATCTAGCCCCGCTCTCACGCGCGTCGGTCGCCACGTTGTAGGCTTGTGCGCTGACGGCGACGGTCGCCTTATCTTTCATACCCACGATGCCACCGCCACAAGTTGAACGACAAGCATGACAAGGGTGGCCACCAAGAGCGCCAACACGACCGTCGCGGCCACCGTGAGCCGTCGAGCAAGCGCCGCTTGGGGCGAGTCATCGCGGCCGGCTTTCTCGTTCCGCACGCCGATGCTGGCGACGTACAGTATGGCGGCGATATTGATGATGAGCACGAGCAAGAGCGCAAGCGCGATCAAACCCGAAAGGGCAAGCCCGGTCACTTGGCCATCACCTCGGCCGCAAGGTCAACCTTGAAATCGATAGCACGCTTGCCCTCGTTGCGCCAGGCTCGCACCTCGCTCGAAAGCTTGTTTCCCTTAGCCCCGAGGGTGAGGTCGACGACGTAAATCTTGCATGTCGCTTCGCCTTGGGGTAGGTGGATAAGCAAACCCTTGGTTTGGTTGGCCTTGAGGTCACGTCGCGCCTTGGGGTCGGCGGGGTCATACCCCTTGCCCTTGGCGTACTGGCCTATTTGCTGAGCGATTTTACCAACGCCGTAGTCGACACGACCGGTCTTGATGTCGCCGACCATGCGCATCGCGCGGGTGCCGCCCGGCAACTTGGCCATAACCAAGCGGTCGAGTGTGCCCGCGATGCCATCCTCGTCATTGACGACAAGTTGCTCGCACTCGAGAACCTTGATGCCCGCGGCAAGCATGGCACTCGCGTAAGCGACAACGTCGGCATGATCGGCCGGGGTAATCTCTTCGGCCTCGAGCTTGGCGCTGACGGCTGCCATGCCTTGCATGTCGTAGAGCTCACAAAGCGCGTGCAGGTCGGTGCCCTTTTGTGCTCGCTCATGCACGCCACCGACGTCGAGGGCCTCGCGGGCGATCGCGTCGAGCGTCGACTTGAAAGCCTTGACGATCGCGTCGGCCTTTTGGCCACGCTCGCCGACCTCAAGCTTGCCCTTACGGTCGGCCTTGTTGAGCTTGGCGAGCGCCACGTCACGAGTGTGCATCGCGTCGCGAGCCTGGCCAACGTGGTACTCGACACTCGGCCCCTCACTGTCACCGACGGCAGCCTCGTTGAGCACGAGCCCCTCGAGCATCGTGCGAAGCTTCCACTTTTCGAGCGCACTCTTATCCTCGAGGTTGTCGATGTAGGTCGTGACTCGCGTGTACGCCTTGGCCTTACCGGTGGCGGGGTTGAAAATCTTTGGGCGACCAAAGTGGTCACGCTCGACGATCGGCTTGTTGTCCTCCACCGTGGCAAAGGTCTCGGCCTCGGGCTCATCCTTGGCAGCGCCGGCAACAAACTCGCGGCCCTCTTCGGTATTGAGCTCGACAACAACCTCGTCGGGCTTAGCTTTGCGCTTGGGCTTGTCGTCAGGCTCGAGGTCGGCAGCGCGACGCTTGACCTCGGCGGTACTCGTCAAGAGGTTGAGCGTACCACCTGCCTCGGCGAGCTTGGCGTTGAAAGCGGTGACCGCTGCCTCGTCGTTACGGTCAACCGAGTCGGGGTCGAGGCCGAGCTTGCGAGCCTCTTTCTTTGCCTTGACTTGCGCCTTGATGGCGGCGGTCTCGGCGTCAGACTCGACTACCTCGACGGTCACCTCGGCGTCATCGACAAGGCGAGCGTCGCCCGCAATGCCCTCGGGCTTGCCAGCGAGAACCTTGGCGAGATTCCGCTTGGCTTTGTCGCGAGTGTCTTGCGAGTTGTTCTCAAGGTCGGCGATGATCGCCTCAAGGAAAGCGATACGCACCGGGTCGGGTTCGATCGCCTCTTGACGCTCGAGCTCTTCCTCGTCAGCGCCGAGGTCGGCGAGCTTGTCGAGCTTGGCCTTAGGCTTCTTGCCGCCCTTGTCTTTCTTGCCCTTGGCCTCGAGCTTGGCGGCAAGCTCGGCCTCGCGGGCCTTGAGTGCCTTGCGCTCTTTCTTAGTGAGCTCGACCTCGACGGCCTTACCTTTGGCTTTCTTGTCGTGCTTGTTTTTCTTACCCATGAGGGGTCTCTCTTTCGGGGGTTGGTGTTGCGGTTGTTTTAGAGGTTGGTGATGCCGTCGAAAAGCATGATGCCACCGACGACCAAGATATAAACGGCAGCGACGCCAGTGAGGCCAACGAAAGCGATAAGCCCGATGGCGGCGGCCCACCTCGCCGCTTGGCGGCGAGCTTGGCGGCGGTGCATCTTGAGCCATTGCTTATTCACCTTGGCAAAATAGGCGGCCTCGGCGCGGGTGGGCTCCCGGTATCCGGGGCGGCGCGGGGCGCTCATGCTCGGGCCACCTTGACGCGCTCGCCGGTGGCGATGTCGACGACATATACAACGTAGTCGGAAGAGTACCCGACGGCAATCGCCGCATTGTTGGCGATGTCGGCAATGTTGAGGGAATCCGTGAGGCTAAAAGCGCCATCGAAAACAACTTGCACGGTCTCGCCGCTCGAGGTGTCGATGCGCTCGACGACTACTTTGGTGGTTAGGTTTTTCATGACTTGACCTTTCACTTGAGGCCCGCCTTTCGGGCCATGTCTCTAAGGTAGTGGCTTATTGTTGGCGCGTCAAGTGGTCGCTAAAATTCGCGAACACTGGGCGCAATTGGCCCGACGGCGAGCGCCTCTCGCGATGTTGAAACTCGCGCAAGCTTTCGGCACCTTGCACCTCGAGCATGCTCGGGGGTAGAGAGCGTCGGCCGCATAGCGATAGCTCTTGACGGTCGCGCCGTCAACCGCCGACCTCGCGTGGCTGGCGATCGCCTCGTCGGCGAGGTACGCGCGCCAGGCGTTGCGAGTCTCGGCTTGCTCGGCGGTCAGCGTCGCGCTCATGAGAGATAGGGGTTAGGCTCGTCGACCCATACGAGGCCGGCCGGAATGAATCGCCAACGACCCCCGTTGACCCAAGACCAACCGCCCCGAGGGCCGAGGTGCCAAAGGTCATTGGTCTTGGGGTCGGTGTAGTAACCGGGCCGAGTGTAGGCCATCTTTTCGGCGAGCGTTGCGCGGGTCATAGTTCGGGCCTTTCTTTGGTGTGCCAGTGATTGATATGCAGCGGCGAGAACGGGGCCACCTTGGCTCGAGCGTGCTCGTCGTCGTGCAAGCGTGTCATCGTGGCGTAGTCGTTAGCCTCGACAGTCACGTCATGGAAGAGCAAGAGGTGAGCGGCGAGAGTGTCGGCACCTTGCTCGGGAACGTACCAACCCTTGTCGGCGTCGCCGGTAGCCCCGACAAGAGTAGCCCCAAGCATCTTGGTCACGTTCTTCTCGGCTTTGTCTGACGGCTTATCCCATGGCCCGCCCTTGGCTTTCTTGGGGGGCCTGGTGTACTCGGCGTCGCCAGGCTCGGCCCATCGTCGGGGCACGCCTCGCTCGTCGTTACGTGGCCCGCCGGTCGGCACCGGGCGCTCACGGTCGAGGGTTGCCCGCTGGCGACGAGTCGCCTCGTGAGCTCGCGAGTGTTTGCCCTCATCCTTGAACACCTCGACCTCGGCCTTGGCCTTGACTTCGCGAGTGAACCGCCCCCGCTTGCCGCTGGCCGTAACCTTGGTCACCTTGCCCTTGGTCTTGATTTTCTCGACCACGTAGGGGTCTCCCGCGGCGAGCTTGACGTGCTGCCCGACCTCGACGTCGCGCCACTTGAGCATCACGAGGTCACCCCGCGGCCCGCCTCAAGTGCCCGGCGACGCTCGCCTTTCTCATCCCTCTTGCGCATCTTATCTAGCTCCCTCTTTCTTCGCTCTTGCTGGCGCTCATATTCGAGTGGGTCGATGAGCCGATAGGTCGGGTCGTCGTGTGCCCACTCGCCGGGGCCGACCTCAAGAAAGCCGAGGGCCTCACCCTCGGCAAAGGTCGCCAAGAGCTTGGCCTCAAAATCCTTGTAAGCCCGACGCAACGGGGTCACGAGGTCACCCCGTTATCGGCGAGCACGAGGGTCGCCGAGCTCACGGTCGCACGAGCGGCTTGCTCGATGAGTTGGTGACGCCAGCGCTCGGGGTTGGCGATCGCCTCGGCCCAAGCCGCCTCGACCTTGGGCGTGCCGCCCTTAGCGATAGAGGGTGGCTTGCTCACGCCGTAGCGCGGCCGAGGGGTCGGCTTGGGTGCACCACGCTTGACGCGGCTTGAGCGCATGAAAGCATCGAGCGCACTGTCGCCGGTGTCGGGGTCGAAAGGCAGCGCGTCGGCTTTGGGCTTGCGCGCGACGATCGGCTTGGGGTCGATCATGCGGCCGAGCGCGAGGCGCACGATGTCAAGCTCGGCCTCGCTGACCTCGAGCGTGTAGCGGGTCATCGTGCCGCCACCTTGGCGATAGTCGTGATTGTGACAACCTCGGCGACGATGTCTTGCGGGGTCTCGTGCATCGTGCGAGCGTGTTCGATGAGTCGCTCGATGAGGTTGAGGGTATCCTCAAGGCGATAGCGTGCCGAGTCCAAGTCGACAAGCACCGGGCACGCGCCGCAAGCGCAAGTCAGCTTTGCTTTGCCGTGATTGTCGCGCACCGCCCGAAAGAGCCTGATCGCCTCGGCGCGCTTGCGCTCGACATCGGGGGCGGGCAGGTCGACCCGCGTGGCGGGGTTGGGGGCGGGGGCCTTGGGAGAGTACGGCATGACTTGACCTTTCACTTGAGGCCCGCGTTTCGGGCGATGTCTCCAAGGTAGTTGTTTATCGTTGGCGCGTCAAGTAGTCTACTTGGGTAAGTTACCCCCTACTAGAGAGAGGCCGAAACAATGGCATCTAAGACAGCGGCCCCCGGCCTTTACCCTCGGCAAGTCGTCATCATGGTCACCGATAAGGTCGGCGACTACATTGACAAGACCGCCGAGACCTATCAAGTCAGCAAGAGCGAGGTCGCCCGCACACTCATCGACGCCGGCATCGAGGTCGGCAGCAAGGCGACGGCCTCGTGAGCGCGCTTGATGACGTAACCACCGAGCGTGGTCGTCAAGACGCTAAGTGGGGTGAGCAAAATCACCCCAACGGAAGCGGTTCCGACACTCGGCCCCTTGAGCGCGTCATGCTACGAGGCGAGGGGGATGGCGTTACAGCGCTAGACCTTTCTTTCTCGGCGACCCGGGCGACCGACGTGGCTGCCGCTTTTGGTCGGGTCTCATGGGCTGACATCTTACTCGAAGAGGTTTTTGAGGCGCTCGCCGAGGATGACCCCGCGGCGTTGCGGGTCGAGCTCATACAGGTCGCCGCGGTCGCCGTGCAATGGGTCGAGGCGATCGACCGCAAAGCCTCGGCCTAGCCTGGCCCAAGCGAAAAGCCCCCGGCACCTCTCACGAGGCCGGGGGCTTTCTTGTGCGTGCTAGAACTCGGTGCGGTACGGGGTGACAACCCGCCATGTAAAAACGTCGTCGTCGCCGTCGCGGATACTCGAGACCATCACGTCGGGGTCGTCGGGCACGCTCGACGCGAAGCGCCTAGCCCACTGGTCGGGGTCAAGATCGCGTAGCGCTCGCGGGATAGTGAACTCCCCCCGGCGCACGCTGAACCTAATGACGTTTTGCTCGGTCGGGTCTAGCTTGCTAAAGTCAAGCCCCATTGCGATCGACCCCCTCAGGGTGACGGATACGCCAGCGCACGACGTAGCACCGCATAATCCAATCATCCTCGACGTTGACTCTAAGGCCAGGCGTGGCGGCAATGAGGTTGTGAATCGATCGCCAAAGCGCCTCGTCGGCCGTATCCCAATCGGCGAGGGTCGCATAGACATCGTCGTGAGCTATCCGCACCTCGCCCTCGGTGGCGCTGCCGATGTCGATAAGGGCGACCTCGGCGTTGGGCACGACAATCTCATCGTCGGTCACCGCGATCGACCCCGACTCGGCGACGCGCTGCCATAGCGTGCCGGGCTCGCTCAAGTCGCGGGCGTACTTAGTCAAGCCGTCGCCGTCAAAGTGGCGCCCAACGAATACTGAGGGTAGCCCTATCGTTGCGGTCATTGGTCTGTCTCGCTTTCTTGGTAGTCGTGATGCAATGGAATGAAACCCCCGACATCGAGGGCGATGCCGAGCACCGTGCGGATCCCTTTACTCTTGACGGTTGAAAACCCCATCGCCTCGAGGCGCTTGTAAAAGTTGCTCGAGTTGAGAGTGCCGTGCCCCGACTGGTCGGCCCATGACGAGTAACGGCGGTAAGCGTCGGTACGCCCGACCCTTAGCTCGGTGTTGCCCGCCTCGCTGGCGATGATGTGCTCATCCTCGGAAAGCCATATCTTGACGACATCGCTCTCGAGCTCAAAGCGGCGCTTGATCTCGGCGGCGTGGCCCGAGAGCTCAAACTCCCCGCGGGCCATGAGTGTGCGCAAAGCGACCATCGCCTTGTTGAATATCCCCGATGCCTCGGCGCGTAGGTCGGCCTCGTTGAAAAGGCCACGCTTGGTGAACTTCTTGGGGAACGGCAACACAAGCCATCGGTCGAGGTAGCCGTCGGTGTTGTCGCTCGACTGCCATAGTTGGTTAGCCGAAAACACTGGCACGGCCCAAGGGGTGAACTCGAAAGGGTGCCCGCCCTTGTGCTGGGCGAGGATGGAATCGCCGCCGGTGATGGCCTTGAACTTGGCGGTACTCGTCAGGCTCTTAGCGTCGATGTCGCCCGCGATGTTGATGAGCTTGCCGAAAAGCCCGGCGGGCTCAAACTTGCCGTCAGTGATATCGGTGAGCGACAGGCTCGACGTGTTCGCTTTACCGGCGAGCGCCGTGATGAGCCTCAAGAGTGTGCCTTTACCATTGCGGCCATTGCCGACAAGTAACACCGCCCGGTGGTGGGGGTTACCGCTCATCATGAGGTAGCCGATAGTTTCCCAGACGAGCGAGACCGTGTCGGCGTCGATCGTGTTGTCGAGCCAGGCGTCAAACTTGGGGCACTCGGCCTCGGGGTCATACTCGAGGGGCAACTGCACCGTCGACAATAGCTCGGGGTCGTGAGCCTCAAGCGTGCCGGTACGCCAGTCAAGCATGCCCGACCTTGTGTTGATCAGTCGCTCGTCGGGCTCGAGGCCAATGAGCGGCAAGTCGTGACCCTTAGTAATCATCATGCGAGCATTGCCCGCATGCTCACGACGGAACCGGTTACCGAGGGTACGGGTTACTCGGCGCTCAATCTCATCATCACGTCGGCGCCAAACCCCCGCCTCATACACCCAGACGCTACCGTCAGGCCCGAGGGCGAGGTCGTAACTGATCGCGTCAGCCAAGCGCTCGGCGAGCAAGCCGGTCTTGGCCTCAAAGAAAGAGTCGGGGCTAACCCTTGACGCTCGCACCTCGGCCTCGGGCAGCGGGATAGTAAAGAGGTCGGTCGAGGGGATGACCGGCAAGTCGAGCGTGGTACCCGCTGCCGTGCGTGTCGCGCTGGCCCACTTCTCGGCGACCGCCTTATCGGTAAACCCTGAGTCTCGGGGGGCATGCTCAAAGAGCATCGCCTCGGCGGTCTCGAGGGTGAGCGGTGACCACCAAGCATTAGCAAGCTCGGCCAGGCGTACCGCTTTCTTGAATACGGTTTCATCCCAAGGCAGACCCCGGTAATCCTCGGCCTTGCTTGTGGCTTTGGCGGTGAGCTCATCGAGGTCGGCGATGATGCCGTCGACGGCAGTACCGAGCCATCGGGCGATGCGCTCGTTGTCGTCGGTGGAAAGTTCGAGCGGGGCGCTGACGGTTTTTACCACGGCGGTCGACACCTTGGGCGTCTTGGCGCTCGCGGGGTCGTAGGCGACAGCGGTGAGCTTCTTGAGCCACTTGGCGGGCAGGTCGGGCAACTCGTCGATATGCGGGGGGTAGTCGCTTGGCTGCCCGCTTGGGTCGTACCAACGATATTCGGCCCCGGTGTCAGGGTGCACGCTCGGGGCGATCACCGAATAGCGGTGGTCGTGATGGATTATCTCGACGCCACCGTCAAGTTTTGACCCATCGGCGTCGCGGGCGGTGACCCACTTTTGCATATCACTGACGAGCTTGGTGCCCTCGGGGATGCGATAGAACACTTGGCGCGTCGCGCTCTTGTCGCCCCGGGCGGTCGATGCCCACGTCGGGGTGAGCGTGCCCCACTTCTTTTCTCGCTTGGCGATCGTCTTGTCGCCGCGCTTACCGTCGTGGTCGGCCGCATCGATATCGATGGCCATAGTTCCATCATGACGAATAGCTATATTGCGGCTTGCTCGCGCTGAGCGTAGGTGCTTCACGAGCTCTTTAGTGACGATGCCGTCTTTGCCGGTGGTGCCCGGCTCGGGGTATGCCTTGCCGCTGACCGGGATAGGCCAGAACCCGAGCTTGAGGTAACGCTTGGCCGCGTCGCCGTAAGGGGTCGGTGTTGCTTTGGGCTTGCTCTTGCTCATCGTAATTTACCCTCGCCGCTACAGATTATGCACGGCCACTCTCCTGTATGGTCTCGGCCAGTGCCTCGGCACACGACGCACTGCACGACGATCGGCTCGAGCTTGACGCGCTTGCCCGTAACGATCGACTTGACAAGTCGGCGCACCTTGCTCGACGTGCTCTCGCGTCTAAAAAATGTTGACCTGCTCATCGCGTGCCCCCGCTCCCGAGGTGGCGGGCGACAGCGTTGGTGCGCTTGGTAATGTCGGCGGTTGCCCCGGCGATTACACCGTGCACGACGCACGTAGCCCAATAGCTAGTGACACCGTCGGTCATGTTGCTATAGAGGGTAATGGCCTCTTCGTGCGCGGTCGGGTTGTGATTGGTGGTCATCGGGCGACCTCGCTAACGTCGGGGCGATCGCTCACCGTAAGGGGGTCGGGCATGACGCGATCGTCGATGGCGCGCACCTCAAGGATGCCGCCTATCCGTCGCGCCTCAAAGTCGCCGGCAGGGCGAAAGGCAGCGAGCACGCCGTCATTGATGTTGGTCGTGGCGGTCGTCTGGTCATCCCTAATAGTGTGCCAAACGCCGGGGTGGCGTTTCAAGGTCTCGGCGATCGAGGCCCAAGGGTCATATCGGGGCGGGCGCGGTAACGCCTTCGGGGTTGTTTCAAGCATGAAAGAGAGACTAGCACGCCGAGGGCGGCGATAGTGGCCTAAATAAGCATCGTGTTTTCGCAAAGCTAAGGTCGCTTAGCTCGGCCTTTTCGTCGAGCTAACG
>Ga0314855_100074_pt1 | contig 34121 bp, 50 predicted proteins | sample 2018CB1WmetaG_FD_203636 | JGI IMG/M metagenome (GOLD analysis project Ga0314855, IMG submission 203636) | Cryopeg brine viral communities from Beaufort Sea near Barrow, Alaska, United States - 2018 CB1W | ecosystem: Environmental > Aquatic > Marine > Coastal | place: USA: Alaska | collected... | reverse complement strand
AGCCATTTTGGGCTCAAGCTGGCGGCCAAGGACGTCGTCGTCTACGATCTTGGTGATTCTAATTCTCATGCCAGACATCGGGCGTTTCCTCTACGGTCGCGTCGGTTGTTGCTCAAGGGTTTACCCCTTGTTGTTTCTTAGGTCTAAGAGTAGCGCAGCACCCCCCGCAAGGGTGCGAGGTGTGTAAGTTATTTCGTCGATCGCGTAAAGCTTGCCGGTGAAGAGGTCTTTGAGTCGATCGCCGTCTTGGATGACGAGAAAGGGGTTGAGGGGGCGACCGGCCGAGTAACGCACGGTGCGCCAAATGCCCGAGGCCGGATCTTGCACGCGGCGAGACTTCTCGATGAGGGAGAGGGAGAAAGCCTCGAGGCCGACGACTGGCGTCGTGTTGTCGTCGACGGTGTCGCCGAGGCCGTTGGCCATCGTGCCCCGGTAGATGGCCGCCGTGGTCGTGGCGATTACGTTGGCGCTCACAGTGGCTGCCAAGCCTGGCGGGCGTCTTGACCCTCGGCGAGCGCGTCGGTTGTACCGAGCAGTCCGCTGGGTCGCCCGGTGAGAACGGTGCGCGTACCGCGCCAAGAGAGGCGCTTGAGGGCTTTGCGAGCGAGGGGTGCTAGCGTCATCCAGTCGGGGCCGCCCGAGGCGCTAGCGCCGTCTTGGCTGGCCGTCTTGATGTCGTTGCGCTCAAGGTAGTCGGGGGTTGGTGCCAGCCACGCAGCTTGGAAGCATACGGCCTGACGTAGCCAGTAGGCATCGCGTCGAGACATGTCGACCCGAGGCACCGACTCGATAGCTCCGGTGTGTAGCTCGATCGCCGACGCGGCAAGGTTGCGCGTGAGCTCGTCGACCGTCTTGCCGGTGACGTCGGTGATATCGGTGATGGTTGCCCAGAGAGCCACGGTCGAGCCTTTCGTTGAGGGTAGGGTAGGCGACCCCCCGAAGAATCGCCTACCCGCTCGGTGACGCTAGTTAGCGTCGGTCTGTGAGGTGTCGCCGGTGCCTTGGATAACCTCGGCGTGGGCGACCTCTGGGTCGGTTGCAAGGTGCGCCGGCACGGCGGTCACGCTGTACTTGAGCACCTTGCTCTTGCCGTCGGCGTGGGTCTTGGTGCTGACGTGCTTGACATCACCAACGGGGCGCAAGCCCGCGCTAATCATGTACTGGCGAGTGGCGCTTTTGTTGGCGTCGTGGTTGTAGCCGTTGGCCTCGCTATAGTTGCCGGGGCCGAGCACGAACTCTTTGACGTGCTCGGTGCTCTCGTCAACCTCGACGTCGGCCGAGCGGTCGGCGACCTCTTCTGCCGGGGTGCCGTCGGCAACCTCGGTCTTTTCGACCTTGGCCTTGGTGCTCTTGCGTGCCATGAACTCATCCTCTCGTGATGCTTGGTGGCGGGAAGGCGGGGCCGTTGCCGACCCCGCCTAGGCGAATTAGATCGCGGTGGAGATTTCGAGGATGGCCCACGCCTTTTCGTGCGCGAGGGCTGCCGCACGACGAGCGCGCACCTTGAGGATCGTCTCATCAGTGAGTGCCGAGAGACCTGAGCGGCCGTCGATAACGACGGACTCGGGGCCGGAGCGCTTGCCGATGTAGGCGAAGTCGGTGTTGCCGAAAGCGATCAGTGCGTTACCGGCTACGCCCTTAAGCCCACCGGCGCCGCCGGGTGCGCTCGTCGCCGTTGCCGACGTCTTGAGCCCGTTGGACCACTTGAGCGGGTAGCCGAACAACGTGTCGGGATCGCCGATACGAGGGTTTGGCGTGAAGATGTATTCCCCGTTGCCATCCTTGAGCTTGCGAAGCTGACCCTTAACGCTCGGGTGAGCGACGAAAAGCGCACGGCTGGCGTCGTGGAAGCCACCCTCTTCGACGAGCGAAGCGAGGTCGCTAATGTCGTCGTAGGTCAGAGCGCCGACGGTGGCGATCTTGTTGGCGTCGGCGACGTAGGAGGTCGCTGCGTTGGCTGTGCCGAGCGCCTTGTAGATGCTCGTGAATGGCACGGTGCCACCGTTCTCAGCCGCGGTAACGGCGAACACGGCGTTGTCGAGCAGGATGCCGAACGAGGAAACCCAGTCGGTCTTCTTGCTCGTGAGCACGTCGGCGATGCTGTCGTCGATGTCCTCTTCTGCAATGCGCAGCGCCTTGCCGAACTTGCGAGCGGTCATCAGAATCGAGTCGTTGAGCGACTCGTCTTCGCCATAAGCGCCACCCTTGGGGATGACCTCGACGCCCATGCCAGCGCTGCGAGGCGTCGACTTGGTTTCGGTGGTCATCGGGATTGACTTGAGCGAAGTCTCGGCGACGCTTGTCTGGCCGAGTCGAGTAATAACGTTTGAGCTCGGCTCTTCTGGCAGCCAAGCCTCTAGTGTGTTGCGAGCCATAGTAAAGGGCCGCCTTTCTGCCACGGTGGCAATGAGTCGATCGTCCAACTTTTGTCGGGCGAGCTCATCACGAGCGCGGGGTCAAGGCGACCCTTGAGCATGAGGGTAGCACAAGGCGACCCTCATGGTGGTACTTAGCTAGTCTTGCCCATAAGCGAGGCCGCCTGGCGCTCGCTGGCGCTCTTGCCCTTGGCTGACTTACTCTCTTTGCCGTCGTCGGCGTCGCCCGCCACTGAGCGCCGCTTGCGAGTCGAGCCAAACAGGCCGGGCATGTCTGCCTTGAGCTCGTCGATCGCGTCGTCGAGGCCGTCGAGGGTGCCGTCGTCGTCGAGGTCGAGGTCGTCGAGCTCGATCATCCGCACGAGTCGAGCGATCGCCTTGGTCTCGGTGACACCGGCACGGGTAAGTCCGGCCTCCACCTTGGCCGCCTTGACGAGTCGCTCGCCCTCTTTCTTGCCCTCGGCTAGAGCTGTCGAGCGGATGGACTCGACGTCGGGCGCGTCATCGTCGTCGTCGTCATCCTTGCTCTTGCTCTTGCCTTTGGGGGCTGCCTTACGCAGCTCGTCAAGCTCGCGCTCACGCTCACGCAGCTTGCCCCGGCGCTTGGCGCTTGAGCCGTTAGCTTTCTCAAGAGACTTGCGCACCGCCTTGAGCTCAGTGGCGAGCTCTTCGGGTGTCTTGCCCTCATCGGGGTCGTCGTCATCGTCGTCGTCGTCCTCGTCATCCTCGTCGTCATCCTCGTCGTCGTTGCCACCTCCACCGTCGGCGGGCTTGGCGAACGACATCAGGCCGGGACGAGCCCAGTACGGCAGGGCGAGCGAGTGGCGGTTATCCAGTGAGTACATTGCGGTTCTCTTTCTTTCGGGGGTTGGTTGTTACTAGTTGCCGGGTAGCTTGAGCTCGCGCACGACGGCCTTGGCGATGTCGTCGACCGTTGGCACCTTGAGCGCAGCGCCGAGCTTAGTGGCGAGCGTATCGACTTGCTCGTCGGTCATGCTGCCCCCGCCACTCGGTGCGTTGGTGCGAGGGGCTCGGTACTTGGTGCGCAAGGCGGCGAACTCAGTGGAGCTCTTGCCGATGAATCCGCCATAGCGCGGCGCCCACTGGTCAGAGACAACGTTCGTGTCGCGCGTCTCGACAAAGCCAGCCGCGGCCGGGTCGATCGCTTCATCGTCGGCGAGCGCCCAAAGGGGTAGGCTGCCGGGTTGCGTCGTGGTCTTGTAGATAACTTTCACGGGGTTTCCTTTGATTTCGAGAGGTACGCCGGCGGGGGATGCGCCGGCCATTAGCGATCGTGCGCGCCTAGCGATTAGGTCTAAGTCCATGCCGCCGGGGCACGCGGTCGCGTAGCTATCGCCGTGGATTGAGTACACCTCTCGGTGCCCTAGTACCGTCCACGTGCGGGGGTCTCCTGAGCGATGCGGAATGAACTTGTAGCGGCGTGCCCAATCGGCAACGAGACGCGCTAGACTCTCGTGGCTTGCGGCACTGATCGTCCATCCGTTGGACGACTCGTTGGCGCACTCGACAGTCATTGCCCACGAGTCCCAGTAGGGCGACCCTAGAGACCATGCTCGGAATTGCTCAGGCACGGCGCCGACGCGCTGCCCGTCCTTAACCGCTAGGTGCGCCGAGACCGTGCGGCCGCCAGGCTGGAAGAGACTAAGGATGCCGCTAAGGCTTGTCGTCGCGGCGTGATGTAGCACGACACCCTTGACGCTTTGAGTGCGAGCGCTACGGTCGCTAGTCTCACTAACGCTTGTTACTAGCGGTGACCAAGTCATGCGTCACCCTCGGGGTGAGCCATTGCGTCACTGCCGTCATAGTCGTCGTCGGGGTCTTGGGCTTTTGCGATGAGCACCTCGACCTCGGCCTCGCGTAGTCGCGTAGCCTCGGCCTCTTGCTCGGGGGTGAGTGTCATGGCCGCCATGATAGCATCCCGCCCTAGCGCCCGCGTGTAGTGAGTCCATGCTAGAATGGAAAGACCACAACACGCAAGGGGACTGCAATGTATACAGCCAAACCCGTACTGGATCGACTCGCCTTGAAGGTCGACATGACCGGAGGGCCTGATGCATGCTGGCCCTTTCTGGGTGCGCTTAGGCCCGATGGGTATGGCAACTTCAAGTCATCCTTAGCCGCGACAGCGCACCGAAGCTCTTGGATCGCGCTTGTCGGACCACTTACGGAAGGTGAGGTAATTGACCACCTTTGCCGCAATCGCGCGTGCTGTAATCCGGACCACCTAGAGCCGGTCAGTCGGGGCGAGAATGTGTTACGCGGCAATACTCTAACTGCAATCAACAAGGCAAAGACCCATTGCCCCCGAGGGCACGAATACGTTACGCGCTCAAACGGGGCGAGGATGTGCAAGCCTTGCCGGAATCTCATCGATCGCCAGAAGCGCGCCCGCGATCGGGAAAGCGGCCAGCTTTGACGGCGCGCTTGGAATAGGCGACGACACTCTTGGGTGCGCTGACCGACTTGCCGATGAGCCGGTCAGCTGCGTCGATGCGCGTTCCCATGCTTTCGCTCTCAAGGCTAAAGCCTCGAAGTACCGAGCGGTCGGCCTCGCGCCGTAGTGCGTCGGCATACTCTTGACTGACTAAAAGCTCGACTTGGCATCTGCAATTTGCGTGCCGAGGCGGGGTCTCGATGGCATTGGGAAAGTAGCTCTTAGCGCCATAAGTGAGGCCGCCGGGGAAAGAGTCGCCGGGCTTGACCACTACGCCTGAGTAGGCCAAGCACACCACGCACGCATTCGTCTCGGCGACCCATACGGTCGGCTGACCTCGCTCGTCGGCGATCGACGTGACGCCCTCGTTGCCGGCGCGGTTAACGACATCGGTGGCGCGTGCTTTGATTGCGTTGGCGTGGCCGTAGAGCGGGGCGAGGTAGGCGTCTGGCTCAGCCCCGCCAGAGATAAGCTTGCGGGTGACGCCGACGGCGACGGAGCCCGACTTGTCTAAATCCTCAATGAGCTTACGCACGCCCTTGCTCGGCTTTACCGGCTTAGTTCGTGCGCTCTCGCCGACGGTGGCGAGCGAGCTATTGACACCGTAGAGGCCCGCCTGCCCTGCTGCTTTCGTCAGCACGGCCTCGAGCTTGGGAGCAACCAACGAGCGGGCTAGCTTTTCGAGCTCGGCGCTCGGTGCACCAAGCGCCACCCGGCGCCTGATGTCGTCGACCTTGGCCACGAAGGCGGCCGGTGCCCCTTTGAGTACGGCTGCCTCGAGCCTGGCGAGGTCGGTCTCGAGGGTCATTACTTGACCTCGAGGGCCACCGCGTCGGTCTCAGGCACGCGCACCGTCGACGGCACGTTGGGGAAGGATACCCCGGCAAACCCGAGAAAGGCGCCTGCCTCTTGTGGGTCGGCACCGGCACGAACGAGAGCACCGAGCGCGTCGGCTTGCGCCTTGACGACGGCTGGGTCGATGGCGTCGGGGGCGACGACTGGGAGCTCAGCGCCAGCCTCGACGGTCGGCCCTTCGCCTTTAGCTCCGGTGAGAATGGTTGGCAGCATGGCGGCAAGTTCGACGTCGGTGATAACCCCGAGCGTGCTGGCCTGACCGAGCTTGCCGAGCACCTCGGCGACAATCTGCAAGAGCTCGGGGGTAAGGTTCGGCTCGCCATCGGGGTACCAGGTGTCGACGAGCTCAGTAGTGTAGCCCGCCTCGAGCAGGGCCACCTTGACCGGCACGCCGGACTTGACCTTGACCGATACAAGCTCGAGGCCGTCCTTATCAGTCTCAGTCTCAGTGGGGAGAAAGGTTACCTCGGCGATCGCGTCAATGCCGAGGGTGCCAAGTACGGTCTCAGCGAGTGTCTTGTGCGACTGGCCGAGCGCCCGCTTGACCTTGCGGGCGTGCTTGTTGAGGCGGCTCGACGCCCTACGGCGTGACTCACCACTGGGCTGTTCACCATTGAGGTCAAACTCGAAGAGGGGGACGCCGCACGTGACGGCCATGAGTCGAATGTAGAATTCGATGTTTTTGAGAAAGTTCTCGCTTGAGGCGGCCGTGAACTCGCCGACTGACTTGATGCCGGCCAACATCTGCATGGCCCCCGGCATTGAACGCAACCGACCCGCGCCCTTAGTAACCGTCGTTTGGCCGTCGGGCGAGGCTATCGCGGGCGCAACGACTGGCAAGCCATCGGTGCCAAAGTCGTCGTCGATGTCGTCGTCAACCTCGGCGAGCGGGTCGAGCAACGCCCACCGGGTCGGGAAGCCTTGGCTGTCGACGGTCGCGAGGTTGGTCGCGCTGATCTTAGTGATAGCGTCTTGTGGCCCCCACGCCTTGCGGTGCACCGGCGTGCCGTAAGGCTTGCCGTCGACGGCATAGTGCACGAGCAACGACTTGCCGCCCTTGTGCGGGGTGCGCTCGCTGCCCTCGGTGTCATCCTCGTCGAGCAGGGGGAAGAATTGGTGACCGTCGTCGTTGAGGTTGTCGACATCCTTAGCGGTCGCCAGGCTGACCGTGACGTCGTCGTAGAAGATGTTGGCGTACCAGCGCTTGCCGGCCCCTTGCCAGCGCTTGACGCCGTAGAGTGCGGTGCGGCCATCCTTGGTCGAGTAGACCGTGCCAGTCGACAACGGTGACGAGCCGATGATCTTGAGCTTGGTGGCGTTGCCGTTGGCATCCTCTTCGACTGGGTCGATGATGGCATAGTAGTCGCCAAAGTAGCCCGCCTTGCGGTGCCAGTCGTCGGCCTCATCTTCGAGATCGTTCTCGTCGAGGATGGCGGCCAAGATATCGGTCGTACGCTGATCGTCGCCGACGGTGATGCTAGAGAGCTCGATCTTGTCAAACAGAGCGTCGACCGGGATGTTGGCAAGACTGACCGGGTGAGCCTCGGCGCTGGCGTTAAGCAACGCCTTGATAACGGGCGAGCTGGCTATCTCTTTCGCCTTGCCGTCATAGTAGTCACGCCCCTTGATGTACTCAGGCGCTCGGTCAGTGATGAGCTTGAGACCGCGCGCGAGGTCGTCGATGATGTCGTCGAAAGTCTTGGGAGCGTTAGCCATGCGGGCATCGTACCACTCAGGGCGTGTTCTGTGACTACGTCAACTCGCGTAGCTCTCACTCGATGCGACCGCCCGAGCCTTGCGCTTAGGCCGGTCGAGAAAGTAGGAGACCGCGGTGCCGACCGCGTCGACCATGTCGTCGTTGAGGGCGTTAGGGAATGCGACAAGCTGCCCCTCGTAGCGGGTGAGCCCTTCGACGTGCTGCACGCGGTGGCGCTGGTAGTGGAGTAGCACGCCAGCGGCACGCACCTCTTTCTTCACCGACTGGCTAACCGTCTTGATCTTGACCGGCAAGCCCCAGAGAATCTTGAGCCACAAGTCGCCGCCCTGATTGGTCTCGACGATGACGAGCCCGACGTCGTACTTCTCGATGATGTCGAGCACCAAGAGGCGCAGATCGTCGGGCGCGAGCTTGACCTCGTTGACGTATTCGACGAGGCACTTATTGACGCTCGGCGACCAACCAACAACGCCGAGGCCAGTGAAGTCGCTCGACGCCTTTTGGGTTATCGCCGGGTCGATGCTCAAGACTCGGCGGGCGACGCCTAGCACGGGGTTGCGCTCGATGTCGTCAAGGGTCCAGTAGTCGCCGTCGGCCCCGAGTGGGTCGTTGGCGTAATTTTTGGCGAAGGTTCTCGTGTGCTCGATCGACTCGAGGAATTTGAGCGACCACTTGGCCGGCCATATCGAGCGGCGCGTGCCATCGTCGTTGGTGGCGATGGCGGGGTAGTGGTGCGCGACGAACCGCTCTTCACTGACCCACACCTCGGGCTTGCCGTCAGCCTTGGCGGCCTCGACGAACTGGTGAATGATCGACCCTTGCATCGTGACCGTGCCGACGGCGGCGACATGCGCGTAGATGTTCAGTGGCAGGATGGCCGAGCGCAAGGTGTCGAGCCGCTTGGCTGCCAGCTTGGCCCCGTACTTGGCCTCATGGGGCTCGATGTCGTCGAGGATGATGAGGTCAGGCCGCTGGCTTCCCACCTTGAGCCCAAGGTTAGCCGAGTCCATGCCGGAGGCGGCGAACACGAAACCGCTTTGCGCATGGTAGAGGCTCACCCGGTCAGCCTCGGTCGTGCCTCGTCCCCGAGTCTTGGGCGCGACGAGCTCGGGATAGTCGGCCCTGAGTAGCACGTTGCGCTCTAGCTCGCTCTTGAACGACGCTAGATGGGTCTCAGCCTGCTCGGGTGTGTTGGCGAAGGCGGCCGCGAACTTGACGTGCCCGTGCGCCGCCGCCCACATCGGCAGCAAGAGAAACCACCACGTGGACTTACCAGTCTCGCGGGGGGCCACCTCGGCGTGCCGATCCTGGTAAGGCTCAGTGACCGGCTCAAGCCAGCGCTTAGCCGACTCGACCCACTCAAGATGCACCTCGGAAAGGGTTACCTGATCGCCGGGCTCTTTGCCTTTGAGGTGATGCGAGAGGTAGACAAAGGCGAAAGAGAGCGGGTCGTCGCGCGTGAGTAGCCGCCGAGCATCGCCCACCGTATAGGCCGGCACGGTCTCGCCGTCATACTCGACCTCAGTGAGCAGCGCTCGCCGTATCAGGTCGAGCGGGTCTAGAACTCCCACGAGTGGCGACCACGAGAATAGTCCCGGAGAGCATGCCCCTCAATGTAGACGCACCCGCCGACCCCGCACAGGTTGTCTGGTATCGGTGGCTCAATGAGTTCGTGCACGATGTCGACCTCAAGGTCGAAGGTCTCGTCGGGGTCGTAGATGTCGATGTCGACGCCCTCGGGGTTGGCCCACGTCAAGACGTACTCGTGCACGGTGGCGGGCACCGTGCCTATCACGGTCCGACCGGTAACGAGTGGACCACTTGCCATAGCCGTAAATTCGACGTCGTGGCCGGCGTCGAGGGTGCATCTAACGAGCGCACCGCCTGGCTCGACGGTGGCGGTGCTCGGGCAGCGGGTCGGGGTGTCAGTCATCATTGCCTCTCGGGGTCTTGCCTAGTTGCGCAGCCAAGTCGGCGAGCGCGGCGTCGGTTGAATCGATCGTCGTGACGGTCAGGCTCGACTCGGTTGGTGCGTCGAGGCCGAGTAGTTTACGCCGGGACTCGCTGACACCGCGCAGTTGAGCTAGCGCCGCTATCCGTACCTTATCGGCGCGCATGACGAGCAAGGCAGGCCGGGCGCGGGTGAGCTGTTCGAGGGTCATCCCTATCTGGCGAGCGACGGCGGTGCTAGCCACTTGGTCGACGGGGTCGAGAAAGCTGTAGAGGGCGCGCTCTTGGCGGTCGAGGGCTTCGAGTTCGCGACCCCGGTGCTGGTCACGGGTCTCGCTCTCTTCGAGCATTAGGCCCTTGCGGTAAGCGTTGGCACGGCGCACGAGCGTCGCCGTCGACATCTCGTGGCCAAGCCCCCCTTGCTCGACGGCTTGGCGTGACAGGTCGGCCATGGCTCTGTAGGTCAGACGCTCGACTCGTCGCTCGTAGGCCCATCGTTCTTCTTTGGCGATGGCGATGTCGATGAGCTCGTTAGGCATCGTGCCGCCGCCACCTTTCGGGGGTTTCGACTTCTTACTCATGCCGGTCATCCTAGCCCCTCAAGCATCGCCATGAGCTCGCTGAGCGTGACGTGTGCCGGCAAGGTTGGCCCGCCACGGTAGCGAAGGCGGTGCGTGCCGATCCCGGCAGGCTTGCGGTTCAAGGCTGCGATCGTGCGCCCTTTACCTTTCGGGTCGGGTCGCCGGGCGTCGTGCGCTGGCCGATCGTCGACGACGAGCTCGTAGGTAGCCCGCTCGCGGTAGACGTCAGCGCCGGCTGTTCTACCGTCGACCCACTCGGCAGTAAAGGCGAACCCTCGCCCGACGGCGACGCCACCGAGCACGACGCGCTCAAGGTGTTTACGGTGCGACCTTGCCTCGACGGCGATACCCGCCAGTGCTGCCACCGTGACGAGTTTTCTGGCCGAGGCGGCGAGCTCTACGGGCTGGCGAATGACGATCTTCGAGGGCTTAGACATCCCTAAAGACTACCAACGACTCGCCAACAACACAAGGGGGGAGGGGCTCGCGCACCATCGATCAGGGCCGCGCTCTCAAGCGGGAGGGGATAGGCAAAGTGACAGGGGGCAGCAGGGACAGGGAGGAGGCAGCAGGACAGGGAGTCAGTCACGCGGAAAGTGGGAACAGGACAGGGAGGGGATAACTAGAGTGATAGGGGCAGCAAACCGGGAGGGGGCAGGAGGAGGGGGCAGGAGGAGGGGGCAACTGGATGCCAATAGATCAAAGGGTAGGGGTAAAGGGGGCAGTATTTTTTAAATTGTTTATATATAGTTATATATACCTACACTATACCCCTGATATATATAGCCCTAGACCGTAGAGAGTTAAAAGGTCCGCCCTATCCCTGTCCCCATTTGCCTACATCGTTATCCCCCCTTATCTATCCGTATCCTTGTCTGCCTATATCAGGTGTGCTACCGTTGACCCTATGAAAAAGCCAATCCTGAACCTAGCTAAACCGTCCAAACTCAAGCGATTCGCTCAAGAGTCGACCCGCTGGGATAGCATCCTTGAGGGCTTGAAACAAAAGCCTTACGTGTGGCATCGAATCAAAGGTGCCAACCTCAATGACGCAGTCGCCCTGCGAGGCTCGCATATCAACGTTTTGGAGCCCTACAAGTTCGAGGTGCGCGTGCGCCATCAGCGCCAGCCCAACATCAAGGTGTGGGCACGACTTGTCGCGCAGCGTGCACAACTCGACGACTAGGTGCTAGGGTCTCTTTCATGTCTGAAACTACCCCGACGGCCCTGCCGCGCCTTCCCCGTTACGACCCCTGGGCGAGCATCACCGAGACCTTGAGGCGACACCCCGGCGTGTGGCACACCATCCGAGACGACGCCACCACGGCGACAACTAATATCAACGATGGTGTGCTGGCCGCGTTCCGCCCCGCCGGCGACTTCGAGGCACGCCGTGCCGCTGGCGTGCTTGAGGTGCGCGCCGTCGACGACAGCGTCGTGCCCGACCAGCTCACCGTCAACGATCGCCCCGACCTCAGCGAGGACGCCCCAAGCGTCGAGTGCATCGTATGTTTCGGGGCCGGGTATGTCAGCTTCATCGGTCAACCGTGCCTAATCTGTAACGGCGCGGGGGTCATCCGATGAGCAAAGCACCCTCGACTCCCTACGGCGACGCCGCAAAGCGTTACCTCAAGCTCGGCTTCTGGCCTATCCCCGTAACCGGCAAGGCGTACCCCGAGCCGGGCACGACCGGCAAGGATGGCGTCGTCACCAAGGCGCTCGTCAAGCACTTACGGTCAGCGCGGGCAAGTCGTAACGTGGCGATTAGGCACGATGGCACGATGGCTATTGACATCGACGGCCACGACCACGACGGTAAGCGCGGCGATAAGACGATCGCCAAGCGAGAAAAGAAGTGGGGCACCCTCACCCCGACGTGGTCGTCGACCGCACGGGGCGACAAGAGCGCCACTCGCCAAGTGTTCTACCGCATCCCCGATGGCGTCAAACTCGTCAGCGATCTCGGTGCCGGTAGCGACGTCGAGATAATCCATCACGATCACCGCTACAGCGTCATCGCGCCGAGCATCCACCCCGACACCGGCAAGGTGTACCGCTGGTATGACCCGGCCGGGCTGCCAAGCGAGTACCCCCCGCACATCGACGAACTGCCCGACCTGCCGGAGAAGTGGCTCAAGAAGCTCACGGCGATCATCTACGACCCTGCCAGCGCTAAGCGGGCAACGCCAAGCAAAGAGGTGACCAAGGCCGCCAGCGCCCCACTGCAGCTCTCCACCGACGACAATGAGCGGATAGCCCGTTGGCTCGGTACGGCCGTCGACGGCATCATCGCCGACCTCGATGAGCTCACAGCTAAGGCGACGACCAAAGTCGAGGACTACCGGGGCGCGCCGTGGGATGAGACCGTCTTCAAGAAAGCGGTACGCCTGGCCGAGCTCGCCAATGCCTGGTGGTCGCCGCTCACCCTTGAGACTGCCGAGTCGATACTCGTCGAGCATTCCCCCCGCGACGAGGGCTTCACCGACAAGGCGGTCGCCGAGAAGTGGGCGAGCGCAACACGCACGGCGGCAAGTACTAGCCTCGACTTGCCCGTCATCCCTTCGACCGACCTCTATACCATCCCGCTCCCCGAGGCCGAGGTGCGCGCGTCGAGGGTGAGCCCCGACTCTTTTTTTGACCCCAAGGCCGGGCTGCTCGCCGAGCGTCTCGCCGATGCCATTAGTTACGACCTCGCGCTCGGCCCCGACGAATCGGTGTGGGTCTACGAGGCGGGGGTGTGGCGACGACGTAACGACGAGATAGAACGCCGGGTCACTCGCACTCTCGGCGATCGCTTTCGCCGCGAGCACGCCAGCAACGCCCGCATGATGATAACCAAAGGTCACGACCTGCCGGTCATCGGCTTACACCCTGACTCTCGGCTTATCAACACCCGTTCAGGGATGCTCGACTGGCGTACCGGCATCCTCGAGGCTCACGACCCGGCGCTCATGTCGACAGTGCAGCTCCCCTTAGAGTTCGACCCCGCCGCTGAGTGCCCCCAGTTCGACGCCTGGCTTGCGACCACTATCGACGCCGACACGATCGCGCTTGTCTGGGAGACCATCGGTTACCTGATGATGAGCGGGAACCCCCTCCATCTGGCGGTGCTGCTCGTCGGCAATGGTCGCAACGGTAAAGGCACGCTCTTGCGCCTCATCACCACGCTGGCTGGCAAGGCGAACACGTCGAGCCTGTCGCTCACTGACATCACCGACGGCAAGTTTGAGCCAGCCGGGCTATTCGGTAAGCTCATCAACATCGCGGGTGACATCGACGCCAAGAGTCTGACCTCCACCGCCAAGTTCAAAGCCATCACTGGCGGCGACTCCATTCTCGCGCAGCACAAACAGGGCCACCCTTTCGAGTTCACCCCGTGGGCCGTGCCGGTGTTCTCGGCTAACCAACTGTGGCAGTCAAGCGACAACACCGACGGCTATCTCGACCGTTGGCTCGTGCTGCCGTTCCCCAACAAGCACAAGAAGCGGGGGCTTTTCAACGAGGCCGCCTTGCACTCCGAGGCGTCGGGCATCTTCAATAAGGCCATGGTCTCCTTGCGCGACCTGATGGGCCGAGGTGAGTTCGAGCTCTCGGGCCATGCCGCCGAGGTGAAGCGCCGCTTCGAGCTTGAGAGCGACGTCGTCAAGATTTGGCTCGCCGACGACGAGCACATCATCGCCAGCGAGGCGGGCAACACCGAGCTACGGGTCGGGCGCACCGACGTCTACCGGCGCTATTCGGCCTGGGCCGACCAGTCAGGGCATGGCACTCTCAACTCGTCTAACTTCTACAAGCGCCTCGAGGCGCTGGGTTTCGCCACCGTCAAGGCAAGCGGGAAGCGCCAAGTGCTCGGCATCGCCCTCGACGTCGGCGGCCACATTCCACTACAGCACGACTACCAAGAAAGCGAGACAGACCAATGACCGCCACAGTAACTCTCCCCGCCGTCTTTATCGGCCACCCCTTCAATGGTGACGACTTGACTAAGTACGCCAACGACTTGCGTCAGCTCGGCACCCTATGGGAGCGTGTCGAAGAATCGGGGTGCGACGATGGCCTTTAGAGCAGTCAACACCGAGCAGGACGTCATACGGTTCAACGTGCGCCGGGGATCGTTCACAATCCCGCGAGCGCTACGCGATCTTGACCCCGACGAGTGGGCTAGGCGGTTCGCTTCGAGTGTGCCCGACGATCCCGATGTCATGGTGTCGAGTGTGCGCGACGGCGACGACGACGTCTTCACGTGGCGGGTTGTCACCCCGTACCTCACGACTTACTAGCGGGCAGACGAAAGCCCCGGTACCTTTCGAGGCCGGGGCTTTTCGCGCGACGAGCTACTCGGTCACTCCTTGCTCGATGAGCTCGGTACGCACCGAGCCGAGTAGCGCCAGCATGGCGTCGACTGCCTCGATGGTCTTGGGTAGCCGCGGAGCTTGGTTTGCATATTGAGACAAGCTACCTCTGATCGTGATGCCGGTTGCTCGCACGTCGGCGATTAGGTCATCGCCACTATCGTCGGTCAGCGGCACCGAGTAGACAGCCGATCGCTGGGCGGGCACGATTCTCACCTTGGCCTCGATCTCGACAACCGCGCGGCCGATTACGACGCTCACGAGGTCACGACCTTCGCGCCGGTACGACTACCGGCCTCGATGCCGGCGTCGATGAGGGTGCGGGTGACCTCGCTCTTGCTGACCTGGTAGGTCTCGGCAGTGCGGTCGATGTAGTCGCCAACCTCGTTGGTGACCATGATGACTACTTGCCGGGGGTAAAGGCCGGGTGCGGCCGTCTTGGATGCCATGAGTGGCCTCTCTCTTATCGGGTAGGGTTACGGGCTTAGACTACTTGACGCGCCAACGATAAGCAACTACTCTAAAGACATAGCCCGAAACGCGGGCACCAAGTGAAAGGTCAAGTCATGTCGAATACCACCACTCCCAAGCTGACTATCGTCGAGCGGGCCACCAAGATCATCGCCGACACCTACGCCGAGCACGGCACTTGCACCCTCTTGTGCGATTGCGGCGCATGGGAGGTCGCAGTCACCATGAGAACCAAGGTCGTGCAAGCGGCCGATGTAGTCAAGGTGCGCGACCTCATTGAGCACGCCCGCTACGACCACGCGACACCGCACTCGGTCATCGTCGTTGTTTATCACCACGTACTCAACACCGCCGACCTCTAGGCCCGAGACCCCGAGAGGCCATCCAATGAAATACACCGTTACCATCTCCGAGGCAGAGCTGGACGTCGTGCGCCTGGCGCTCGGTCGGATGCTCGAAGCCAAGCCGATCGTCGAGCGCAAGCCTCGCAACCTTGGGGTGTTCGACCCCGATACTGGCGACGGCGCCCTCGACACTTTCATGCGCGCCAGCCGCCTCAAGAATGGCCCGCCCAAGCCCGAGCGCGCTAAGCCCACGCCCAAGTTCCCCTATGGTCTCAGTAAGAGTAGAGACCCTCAGGCGAGGAGGAACTGGGCCGATGCCGTTAATGACCCCGCCCGGTGGAGATTCACGCTCCTCGAACGAGCCGCCCGTGCCATAGGCCGCACGGCGATCCAGGTGCTTGCCGATAACGGGATCGACCGATGAAGCTAGACACACACGGCCAATTCGTCACCCTAGACGGTAAGAAGCTAGGCGTGATTGCAATCAAAAAGCGTGGGCGCTGGCTTTACAAAAGCGCCACAACGGGAACGGTCTACGCATCAGGCGTTACGCCCAAAGAGTTCGTCAAAAGGTTTTGGTTCCGCGACGACTTCATAGAAAGCGAGTAAGGAAAAGACAATGAACACATTCTCGTACCGCGACGCCCCTGGACTCGAAAACCGCGCCAACTCCGCGATGCTCACGATTGAGTCGATCATCAATGACACTGCGCTCCCGTCGTCAGTTCGCCTTGTGCTTATCGCCCATCGCATGAGTTCCGAGCCTGTCCTTACCGACGGGAGCGTGGCCGCCATCAGCGCCCGCAAGAAAGCGGGGACTTGGCGGTCGCGCAACGTGCGGGTGGTCAAGCCATGAGTGCTATAGATAAAACTCTGCGTAAGTGCCCCCGATGCCGAGCGTCGATGCTCTCGGTGATCGAGACACATGATGAGGTCGGATATTCAGGCTTTGGTCAAGTTCTCATCGATGACAACGGCGCGCTAATACCCCCGACTCGTGATTTCATCTTCGGGCTCGGGGGTCGCGCGCCGAGCGTAGAGCTTTTATGCGGTGATTGTGGCCACCAATGGACACCTCGAGGAAAGCCGCCAGTAAGCAGCGTTCGCATGATCGACTCAAAACAGAACGGGATCGACCGATGAAGCTCAAGTGGCGCGACGTCGAGGCCGGCATGACTGTCGACCTCGGTGGCGACCCCTACAAGATCGACAAGATAAAGACCAAGGGCAAGGTCGCCAAGGTCACCGCGACCGGGCGCCGGGGCACCTTCACCCGCGAGGTAAAAGCCAAGGCCGAGGTGTCGATCGCGCGCAAGGCCGAGCCAACGAGGGACAGTAAGCGCCAGCCATCCGGCAAGGTGCCGACGGGTGGCCCTCGCAACGACGAGCAGGGCACCCCGCGCCGCTGGGCCGAGCCTGGTGATGCCGAGTACACCAAGCCCCCCAAGAAGGCCAAAGGGGGGCCGTGGGATAAGCCGGCAGATAAGGCCGAAAAGAACGTCACCAAGATGCTCGGCGCGACCCTCGTGGGCGCGACAGGCAACGCTGCCGAAGGCTGGTACGTCCCCAAGCCTGGCGCTGACACCCTCGCCGCTCACTTGCTCCTCTTCCATGACGTCACCCTTGAGAGCAACGACTACGCCGCCATGGTCAAGTTGCACGACGACCAACACGCCCGCGCCAAGGTGGCCCCGTTCTCGCCGCTGCATGTTAATCATTGGCACTCAAAAGAAAGGCCCGAGCTGTGAGCGTGCAACTGACCGCCGAGCAAGCGGAGACCCGAGACGCCTGGCGCGCCTACCTCGCCGACGAGGCGATCGCACGCGGGGCTCGACGACGGCTCACCGACATCGTCGTCAAGCGCTACCACTACCCGACCGGCTCCCTCTATCCCCGCGTGTGTTCGAGGTGCAAGATCCCCTTGGCTCGCGACAGCTTCAACGTGGCGAGAGTCAGCCAGCGGCGAGCTAACTGCGCTCAATGCCAGGGGAGTTGGCGCACTACTTGACGCGCCAACGATAAGCCACTACCCTAGAGTCATAGCCCAAAACGTGGGCACCAAGTGAAAGGTCAAGTTATGTCGAGCACCAATCGCCGCCCCGGTTACCGTGAACCTACCCGAGCCGAGGCCGCCCACTTTGCCGCGATCAATAGCCAATGGCTCAAGATGCGTCGCCGCCAACGTCGGCGTAAGGCCGTGCAAGGTATAATTGCCGGCCTACTCATCGCCGTCGTCGGCGCCCTCGGTGCTGCCATGTTCTGGCTCTTGGCCGTCGGCATCATCATCGCCTTCGACGGCATCACCAACCTCTAACAACTGTTCCACCTACCCCCGAAAGTGAGGCCCATCATGGGCAAGAAAAACAAGCACGACAAGAAAGAGCGCAAGGCACTCAAGGCCCGCGAGGCCGAGCTCGCCGCCAAGCTCGAGGCCAAGAAGGCCAAGAAGGGCAAGAAGGGCAAGAAGGGCAAGGTCGAGATCGACCCCGAGACCGCTGCCGCTCACGAGCCCGACGAGGTGCGTATCGCATTCCTTGAGCGGGTCATCGCCGATCTTGAGAACAACTCTCAAGACACCCGCGACAAGGCTAAGCGCGAGCTCGCCAAGATTACGGGCAAGCCTGACCTCATCGACGACGCCGAGGTTGTCGTCGAGGTTGTCGAGTCGGATGCTGAGACCGCCCTCATCAAGGCGCAAGTCAAGGCCAAGAAAGAGGCTCGCAAGCTCGGCCTCGACCCCGACGACGTTGACCGTAACGACGAGACAGCGGTCGCCGCCTTCAATACCAAGCTCGCCGAGGCCGGGGGCACGCTCAACTTGCTCACGAGCACCGCCGAAGTGAAGCGACGAGCAGCCGACCTCGAACTTGACGACGCCCCCAAGCGCAAAGCTAAGCCCGATGAGATGGTTGTCGAGCTCGAGACTGAGCACGGCCGCGAGTTCGTTGCCGGCCCCGCCAAGGATGAGACCGAGACCGAGGCGGAGACTTTCGCCACCGTCGAGGACAACAAGCCGACCGTCGAGCGTGACCACTTTGGCCGCCCCAAGATCTATAACCCTGCCACCGGCAAGGCTAAGGCGTACACGCGAGTCACTACCTACATCGACAATCTCGAAGACAAGACCGCGCTCGACAAGTGGAAGCTGCGCACGATGCTTGAGGGCATCGCGATCAACGAGGCCGAGGTCGGCAAGGCGGAGGATGGCCGAGGCGACTACTATGTCGGCCTCGCCCGCGACGCCATGCACGAGCGCGACACTCAACTCAAGAAGCTCGACAAGGCTGACCGTAAAGGCAAGCTTGAGACCGGCGAGCGGGGACAGCTTGAGGCCGCCATCGCTAAGGCGTTCAAGTCGACACTCGACGGCCTGGCACACGACGCCCTCGAAGTTGGTGGCGTGCACGAGCGAGCGCAAAAAGGTACCGACATCCACGCGCTCTGTGAGCTCTACGACATGGAGGGGATGGCCGCCGTCAACGGCAAGCTCAAGGCAGGGGAGATTACCCCCGCCGACCATGCCGACGTTGTCGCCTACGCGGGCGCCATGCTTGCCGCGGGCATCAAGGTTCTCGAGTGCGAGCAGTTCGTTGTCGACGACGACGAGTGCACCGGTGGCACCCTTGACCGTTTGGTCATGGCTAAGATTCCCGGTGGTACTCGCGCGATGAGGATGGTCGGCGACATCAAGACCGGCCGCGTCGACTATGGCGTCGGTAAGATCGCGCAGCAGATTAGCAAGTACGCCAAGTCGAAAGGCTACGACCCCGCCGACCCGAAAGCGCGGCGCGATCTCAAGGCCAACCAGGCTAAGGGCTTGCTCATCCACTTGCCGCAAGGGGAAGCTACGTGCAAGATTTACGTCGTCGACCTCGTGCTCGGCGCCAAGGGTAACAAGCTCTCGGGCGACGTGCGCACCTGGCGCAACGAGGGCAAGAAGGCAATCGACTTCAAGGTCGACCTTGCTAATGAGGTGACCTCGTGACCCCGCTAAGCATGGCGATGCTCGCAGCGACGTCGGGGCTCACCCTCGTCGCGTGTTTCGTGGCCATTATCGTCGTCGGCTACTTTGGTAACCGACGCGACAAGGCCGGCAAGAGCTCGCTCGTGCACGTCATCGCGGCCCGGTTCATCTTGGCCCTCGGCATCATGGCGTTTTGTGGCCTCGTCGTCGGGATCGCTCTTGCTCTCGCTCTCGCCTTTTCGGGGGTGGCCTCGTGAGCCTCAAAGATAAAGCCATCGCAGCCGTGAGCAGGCAAGCCTACGTCGAGGCCGCGGACGCCGAGGCCAACGGCACGACGTTCTACTGCCCGACACTGGGCAAGCCGAGCGGGTTCGCTGTCGGTGTCGACACTTGGGCGCTCATGCTCGAAGGCATCGTCGGGGCCGGGTGGGTTTTACACACCTGGGCAGTGCTCCCCGACGGCTCGGCGCGACCGCTTTTCGTGCGGTCGTTGACTCGCCAACAATAACAACATAAGCTAGACCCGCCCCTGATCGTGACTCCCCCCAGCACGGTCGCCCGGTAACGCTGGCCTCTACATAGACGAGGCTGGCGAGGTGTTCAACTCACCAAGGGGCACGACCCGAAAGCAACCGCCGAGGGTAAGCAAGAGACAAGGATGCAAGGTCATGGCTAAGGACAAGAGCAAGAAGAATAAAGATGACACCAAGCCCAAGGGTGCCACGCCGGTTGACGACGACGAGTTTGGCGGGCCGGGTGAGCGTAGTAATTTCAAGCTCGCCGACCACGAGGGCGCGCTGTTGCTCATCACCCCCCGCTCGCTCGAAGAGGGTATCGAGACCGCTTTCGGCGAGAGTGACGCAATCAAAGCCGACATCGTCGTGCTGACTAACACCGACGGCAAGAAGTTGAAAGAGCCGATTGAGGAAGTTGGCGTGCTGATCTTCCAGCGGGTCGTCATCGGTCAGCTCACCGAGAGCATCGGCAACCGCCGAGTGCTCGGCACCATTGGCCGAGGCGTTGCCAAGAAAGGCCAGTCGGCACCGTTCCTGATTGAGGTGCCCGAAGATGACGACAAGGCGATCGCTCGCGCGTACCTCGCCAACGTCGACCCGTTCAAGGCGTAACCCTCACCCCCAACCGGGGCCGTTGGTAGTTGACCCGAGCTCTTACCAGCGGCCCCTTCTCTTCGCTAGAAAGGCGAGACCATGAGCATTGAATACGACAAGCTCAAGCAAGAGCTTGAGGATACCAAGCACGTCAATAGCCTGCCCGAGCGCGAGCGCATTATCGCCAAGATTTCGGGCACCGCGCTCGTCGACATCGCCGAAACCTTGAGCCAGCTCTTGCAGCTCGGCGCAGTAGAGTCGGCGACCGTCACGCTCGAGAACACTTTCGAGCCAGCTACCAACGTCGAGCGCCCCCTCGAGGTTGGCGATACTGTGCGCGTCAAGATGGCCGGGGATAGCGGTGCTCATTTTGAGATTACCGACATAGGCGAGAGCGAGGGGGCTGCCGTCGCTTGGCTCAACGATGAGGCCGCGTTGCCGGTTATGCGGACTTGGCTTGATGAGCTCGAGCGCGTCGAGCCTTTCGCTTTCGTAGACCCCGCCCCGGCCACCGATGAGGACATCGAGGACGACATCGAAACATACGATGCCTACGCCTCGCTCGCCGCGCGAAAGCGTGCCGCTCGTAGCTAATGGCAGTCCAACCGTGTAGTGTTGCACGTATGAACCTACGCGAACGCATAGAGGCCCGGCTTGACGTGAGCGCCGGGCCTTTTGCCTGCCACCCGTGGTTAGGCGCCCGCATACGTGCCTATGGCAGCGTTACCGTTGACGGCAAAAGTCGGTATGTACACCGCGTTCTCTATTGCCTCGCCCACGAGCTGCCTTACAATTTCGACGGCGTTGTACGACACGTCATTTGTCATAACCCGATATGCGGAAATATTCTCCACCTCGACCATGGCACGCGGCTACAGAACCAAGCCGACATGGTTGCTGATGGCCGATCAACGCGAGGGGAGCGGCACCCTATGGTAAAGCTAACTACCGCCGACGTGCTCGTCATCCGCGAAAGCAAGGCATCGCGAGTCGATATTGGCGCAGAGTACGGCATCACTCGTGAGCAGGTACGGCGCATCCAAAAGCGAGAGTCTTGGGCATGGCTGTAGCCCCCTGCAAGGAATGCCATGCCCGACCTAAGGCGGTCGGGCGCCATCGCTGCATCGTCTGCCACCTACGGCACGAGCCTATCGGCGAGCAGGTCGCAGCCAGCCAGCGGCGCTTGGCGATGGTGCCCGAGGAACTACGGCGCGCCCGTGTGCCCGACAAGTCCTGGCCCGCCGGCACACGATGGTGTGCGGGCTGCCAAACCTTTGTCGACCTAGTCGACGTGCCGAAAAGCTCGAGCCGGTGCCGCGCGTGCGCCTCGGCCGCGCAGCACGGCGCGATGATCGCCAAGACCTACGGGCTAACCGTGCTCGAATACGACCAGCTCTTAGCCTCGCAAGGTGGTAAGTGTGCTATCTGTCGAGGCCGGCCAAAGTCTAAGCGCCTCGCCGTCGACCACGATCACGGCACCGGCGCGGTGCGCGGCCTCTTGTGCTCTAGGTGTAATCACGACCTCATGGGCGCCTCGTGGGATAGCGGCGCGATCGCGCTCGCCTTGTGGCACTACTTGAACACCCCGCCGACGTCGGGGCAGTGGCAGAAGCCCGAGCTTGGACTCACCTCGCCTAGCGACGCTGTGCGCCCCGTAGAGGCGTCGGCCCCGGTCGTCGATGACTTTGCCACGCTCGCGCGCGTAGGCGGCACAGTACCCCAAAGCGCTGCGCTGATACCCGCTCCCGAGCGGATACTCCCCGCCGACTGGTACGAGCACGACCCCGCCTCGCTACACGCCCGCTACGCAGCGCTCGGCAACCTCATCGCACGAGTAGACCCCCCGCCGTTCTAGCTCGGCGAGGGGTCGGTGTGTGACTCGGTGAGGCTAACCGCGCAGCGGGTCGCGCGTGATGTAGCCCGCCAGTGCGCCACCGATGGCGACAACGCCGGCGAAAGCTACACCCTGGAAAGCGCCAAGCCCCGCGAAGAGCTCGGGCGTGATTGCCCCGATGGCCGCAACAATGCCGACGAGCAGGACGCTCGTGACCGCTTGCGCGATGACCTTAGGGGAGATGACCGCTTTAGGGTCGGGGGTTTCGGTTTCCATGCTGTGCCTTTCTTTGTGCGGTTAGGGAGGTCGGTCGGCGCTCGATGATGAGCACGACAACCACGGTGGAGAGTAGAAGAAAGATTACGGCGTACACGCTGACGGCCGCAATCTCATAGCCGGGGTAGTCGCCAAAGAATCGGCGAGCAAGGATGAGGGCGAGCCCGAGCACGACGCTAAGGGATTGCGCGAAGATGGCGCGCCCGAGGCCGGACCTCCACCACGGCGAGCCAAGCCCGTAGATTAGGGCGACAAGGGCCGCTGGGAGTAGGGCTGCGAGCGCTAGGTGACTCGCTAGGTTGTTGACGAATTGGACGTTATAGGCCGGTGGCATGATAGGTTTCCCCCCGAATAATTGCCCGTAGCTTAGCGGCAATATGGTTTTCTTCCCGCCAGGCGCGGGCAAGGTTGAGGCTACCGGCGACGTCGTTGACGACTCGGGACGTCTTGGCAACCGCTCGATGCGAATCTATGAGGGCGCGGCGCGCCTCGCCAACGCTTGCGGTAGTTTCGTCGGGGATAATCATTCGGGTGCCTCGTCTTGTACGAGTGAGTTGAAAGAGCCGATAGTATGGTTGGCCAACTTGCCAATTTCGAGGGCCACCTCGCCGAGTTGGTCGGTGACCGTGTTTGCCCGGATTTGTTCGACCAGCCGGGCGTCGCGGTAGTAGTCCCTTGACTTTGTCATCTCACTATAGAGGGCGTCTTTCGCCTCACCTAGCTCATCATGGTGCTTTATCAGCTCGGCGACCGCGGCCCCCTGGCCGTTGGTGAGCGCGTCGGTGAGCTTGTCGTGGGCGCTTTCGACGCGGGCTAGCGCTCGAGTGTGCTGCCCTTTGGTGAGCACGCGGTCGGTAGCAAACAGGATGGCGAGAGCGCCGAGCCCGAAAGCGTTGACGATCGCCCCCGCTGGCATCGTCGTCGCGGCCCATTCCCAAAAGTCCATGATATCAGGGTAGCGCAAGCCACCTAGCCTCTAGGGTGCGACGTGGAAGAATCCCGTGAGCCACACGTTTGCACCAAACTTGGAGAGCAAAGTGGGGTTCACGGGGGCGCTTGAGCCGGGCATGTAAAAGCGAAGAATGGTGTAGTTGTACCCGACCGACGCCCCGACAGTGACGTGAGCCGACGCGAAAGCCTCATCGACAGTTGCTTGGAATGAAGATATTTTTGAGGCGGTGAAGTCGTGGTTGATTTTGACGTAACTGGAAGTGACTTCGACGCTGGCAATTCCGGTCGGGGTGTGCCCGGCATCATCGAGGGCTACCCACGTTGACGAGTTGACCCAGCGCACGGTTCCAGAAACCATTGCCATACCGTCGAGGGGAGACGCCGGGGCAGGCTCTACTACAGTAGCCACGGCAGCGGCCGGCTGGACTGCCTCAGCAACCGAGGGGGGCGACATCGGAGCCACAAGGACGATAGATGCGGCGACCGCAAGGGCGCTAAGGCTAGCTAGGGTGATTGACTTTCGCATGGGCTTTTCCTTTGCCTAGTATTTGATGACTCGAGTTATCACCATATACGGCTGTAGGTTGTTGTGACTAGCCCCGCCGCCAGTGACGTTGCCGTCGACGAAACGGAGAGTGCTTCCCGCCGCCGCTGTTACCGGCACTGACAGGCTCGTCGGGTAGATGTTCGCCGGCAACTCTGCCGTCGTTAGGGTATGCGCCTTTTCGCCGCCCTTCTCGCCAAGCACGTCAAACTCGACGTCGACCGACTTGGGCACGGCCACCCGGCCGCGAGAGTCGGGCAGCCTGAACTGTGCGACAGTCTCGCCGCCGGTGTTGTAGCGCGTACTTAGCACAGCAAAGAGCGCGGGATAGCTGGCCCTTGTCAGTACGGCACCGTCCTCGAGCAAGAAGCCCGAGGGGGCTGCTGCCCAGTGGCCGTCGAGTGAGGTGCCGACTGGCAGGTTAGACCCGGCCGTAGCGCCGACCGAGCCGAGAATAACGTAGGTGCGCCCGACTGGCAAGAGTACGACGCGATCGTTGGCGGCCACCGATTGCAAGGCGACATACGTGCGCGTACCCATAACCGTCTCGCCGTCAAACTTGACCCGCGCAGCCCCGCTAGTGTAGGCCGGGTCGACGACGCCAAGCTTGACTTGCTGCGACTTGCCCGCGCCGTCACCTTGAGCGTCGGCGGTGTAGCCGACGAGGCTGTCGAGGAAACTGCGCGCTGAATCGTTGCCGCTCATATCGAGACCACTCGCCTAACTGTGTGCGTCATCTTGGCCCCGGCCTCTAGGGGCATGTCCCACGTGTGCTCGCTGTACTTTGCGTCGATCGCCAAGCCGGGGATGGCGAGCCCGACGACGTCGGCGTTGGAGTGCATCGGCATGAGCGCGGTACTGAACTCGATGTTCTCAAAGATTTGGCTCGCCGAGAAGGCCAAGCGCTCGGCCTTGGCGTCGATGGTTGTCTGGTCGGCGGCGTCGGTCTCGGTGCGAAAGTCGACGATGACCCGGCCGCGCGACACCGTCGAGGTTGGCGAAAGCGGGTTGTCGTTGGTGTAGGTGCCGACGAGCGGGGGCAGGTCAGGCTCACTCTTGACGAGTACCCACGAGTTTGGGATGTCGAAAAGGTCGAGCGTCTGCCCGATGTCGCCGGTGATGACGCTCGCCTCGTTGGCCTGATAGGTGTACTCGGCCGACCGGCTTGTCGGCGACTGGTAAGGCCGACAGATGAGCGTGCCGACCTCGTCGAAAAAGGCGCTCTCGTAGTTGATGGCGTCGAGTAGGTCGTTGAGTATCCGCAACTTGGTCGTGCCCGGCTCCCATTCCAACGCGCTCGGCAAGGTCAGCGTCGACGGGGTGACGGAGGCGGAGAAAGCAAAGACGAGGGTGTTGATGGCGTCGGTGTAGGCAGCGCCCCCGGCTATCGTGTAGCGGTCGACGACGCGATCTTGCTGCAGCGCTAAGAGTTGGTCGTAGGCTTCCACCTCGCGCCGCACAACGCCATCACTGCCGAGCACACGCTCGGGAGTGGAGAGAAGAAAAACCCCGAGCGGCCACTCGACGAAACCGCTACGGAGGGGGGGCAGGACGATCGACTCGCGCTCGCTTGAGGTCGAGGCGTTGGGCGTGCCGTTCCACTCGAAAAAGCTGCCACCTTCTACAGCGTTGTCGGCCGTGTCGCCGTCGATATAGTCATTGAGTACGGCGGACTGCTCCAGCATCACAGCATCGAGATAGAAGACCGAGCCGGAGGCTGGCGCTGAAGCATACGTGACGAAGTAAAGCCTATGAATCCCAGCGGTGGTCGAGGTGTACGTCCATGACACCCTCTGCCACGTTCCTATGACGGTGCTCAAAGCACCAAACGTCTGTGACCCGTCCGGGGCAATCACACGCGCTTGAATCCCATTCCCGTACGCGGTCGAAAGTTTTACCCACGCAGACATCGTGTAAGTACCAGCGGGGAGGGAGGCGGTATTGAAAGTGGCACCGCTATAAGTACCAGCGGAGGTCCCGGCCTCAATTCGGAGAGAGGCTGCGCCGACCTGTGAGGCAGCTATGCTGCGCGCGGCAGTGGCCCCAGTCCCAGCGGCATACGCACTCCACCCGGTAATGTCCGTCTCGAAAGATGGGTTCGTGCACAGGTTCGTCCGTACAATCCCGCCGGGCCCGTAGAACAAGGGGTCGAGGGGCATCGCCAGGCGTGCCCACGGTCGCACTCGGTCTTTGAGAAAGTTGATCCCGCCCCGGTCGAGCATGGTGAGCGTGGCGACTCGCTTGATGTCGGCGAGCGCGTTGTTACTAACCGTGCACGCCTCGACCCAGTCGAGGGGCTCGACGTAGTTGTTGAGCTCGTTGAGTCGGTCGTAGCGGAAAGAGAGCGAGCGCGTGCCCCGGTAGCCGGTGAGCTCGTTAATGACCTCGGCATCGGTGTAATCCCCCGAGGGGTCGAGCGGCTGCACTAGATGACCTCGGTACTGTAGTCGACCCGGCGAAGTTCTACGCCGATCGCAGTACCGGCGCGACCGTCGGCAATGGAGAGCTCGCCCTTGAGTGCCCCGTAGACGAGGCGCTCGCGGTTGTCGCGGTAGCAGACTGCCCGCCGTGAGGTGACGACGTCGCGCCAGTATTGCACTTCGGCGTCGTGCGCCTCGCTAAAGGGCAAGAATACGGTGAGGGACAGGCCGACGAGTGTTTGCTCGCCATACTCCACAAGGGGATTCTGGCGACCGGCGAGCACTATCTCGACGCCGCCCGCGTCAATCGACTCGACCCGGCCTTCGGCGAAGATGAAGTTGCGCTCGGTTGCGATGGCGTCAGTAGGGTCGAAGACCCACACCCCCGTTAGCAACGGCGCGGTAACGGTCATGGTTGCAGATGTTGACTCGCTCACTCGGTAACTCCCCTCACGCGGTAAGCATATTGCACGCCGCTCTTGACTGCATGATCCTCATACCCGCCATCTTTCGCGATGCGGGCGATGGCGACAAAAACGGTGCCGGTGGCGAGTCGTCGGTCGATGTAGTTGGCGACAACCTCAGGCCGCGACCCAGTAGGCGCGGGGTTGGTTACGACAATCTCGATGTAGGAGAGGCCGGGGGTGACGGTGATTTCGGGCGTCATCGGCGTGCCGTAGCTCGGAGTCATCAACCGCGTAGCGGTAACCGTCGGCGTGCTCGGTGCGTTGGTGATGATCGACACCTCGACGCGCACCTCGACGTCGGTAGGCAGGCCCGTAACGGTGTAGGTGCCCGACGTCGACGCTTGCATCGTCGTGTCGCTCAGCGTCGCCTCGTCGCTCGTGCGAACAACTTTCACCCGCCGTTGGGTTTGAGTGTAGCCGTCGGCCTGGCTGTAGGTCCACGTCACGGCGTAGCTTGAGGTTTCGATGCCGACGAGGTTGTCGCTGACTGGCGAGGTTATCGTTAGCGTGCCGAGCGCCGAGGTGACGAAAGAGTCGTAGGGTGACCACGCGCCGACGACATCGAGTTCGTCGTAGGTACGCACCCGCCAGCGGTAGGTGACGCCGTTCGTCAAGGTGGCTGCCGCCACCGAGCGAGAAGCTGTCGCGCTTACTACTTTGCCGCTGGTGACGATGACGACGCTATCGCTAACCCTCTCGATGACGAGCTCGTAGGCGCTTTGCGTATCCGCCGAGTTCGGGTCGCTGAACGCCCAAGAGAAAACTCGGGCTTGGGTTGCGTCGTAACCCTCAAGGGTGACGAGCGCTGGCGCGTTAGGGGTGATGTTGCCCGAGCGGTCGCTGTAGGTTGCCGTGCTCTTGGTGCCGGTGAGCAAGTTGTCGGCGGCCACAAGCACGCGGCGCTCGTCGATGCTGCCGTCGGGTACTCGTAGCGCGCCGTTAGTTGAGCTTGCCGCGCCGAGTGCTGCCGTCAACGTCGTCGCCGGCGTCACGACGTAAGTGGTCGGGCTGATGTCCACACTCTTTAGCGTGCGAGCACCGGCCTCGCTGCCGACGTAGTAAGCGGTGACGACACCCGCGAGCGAGTCGAGGTATGCCCCCCACTGACGCGCGTAAGCGCCACCCTGAGCCGTTGCCCCGGCGATGCTACCCGAGCCTAAGACGACGCCGTTAGTGCCGTAGAACGCCCACGAGAGCGCGCCGCTGGCAACTGACAGCAAGGCAAAGGCGTTCGAGCTAACCCCGATGACTTGAGCCCACGGTGCCGACAACGCCGTGCCGGCGCTCGACTTGGAGACCCCGGCGACGACGCCGTTGACGACGTCGACAACGGCGAAACCGTTAGCAGCGATAGCTAGGCGAGTACCCCCGCTAACAAGCGCAGCAACGTCGACGGTGGCCGAGTTGGCCGGCGAGCTCGTCGGCGGAGTCGAGAGCCATGCCGGGTCACTGCCGTAAGCCAAGAAGGCCGCCCCGGCGCTCGACTCGATCGCGGCCAAGTCGAGGGTCGCGTAGCTGAGAGCGCCAGCGCCGACCGTACCAGCGCGACGAGCGAGCAAGAGAATGGTAGGCACGGGGCTGCCGCCGCTGCCGGGCACGTAAGCCCCGGCGAAAGCCTCGAGCGCGTTGCCAGTCGAGGCCAACGCTTGAGAGTTGACGCCCGCCAGTGCCCACGTGGTCGGGGCGCTGCGAGCGTAGCGCTTGACGAGCACGGTGCTTGAGTTGTCGCCACGTCGCCCGATGACGTAAAGGTTACCGACCGGGTCGGCCACGAGCGCGAGGTTGCGCGGGTTGCCGCTGGCGGCGAAGTCGGTCGCCGTGATGCCGACCGGAATGGTAGCGATCGTAACGAAAGCGGTGCCGGTGCCGAAAACGGTATAGCCGAGAGTGAGCACGGCGGGCGACGCGCCATCGCTACGCACCTCGACTTGGATGCCCCCGCTAACGCTGACAGCTGCGCCTTGCACGACGTCGAGTGTGCCGCGTGCGGGTACGGTTTCGCTTGCGGTAGCGCCAGCGCCAGCGCCGACCGAGTTGACCGCCTTGACTCGAAAGTAGTAAAGGGTGCCCGGCGTAAGGTCGCCGGAGGTGTAAGCCCGAGCGGTCACCCCGGTTACGGTGACGAGGCCAGCGGTGAATCCGGCGTCGGTGGCGCGCTCGACGGTGTAGCTAGTGATCGCCACCCCGCCATCACTGGCCGGTGCTGACCAGGTGAGACCAACGAGACCAATGCCAGCGGTGGCAACCAAGCTCGTTGGTGCATCCGGCACGCTACCGAGCGACGCTGTAACGCTACCCGAGGCCACGCCGGTCGTGCTCGCTAGGTTGGTTACACCATTCTTAGCCTTGATGCGGAAGTAGTAAGTGAGGCCCGGCGTTAGCGCGGTGACGGTGTCGCTCGTGACGACGCCGACGCTCTTGCTGCCGGTGCCCGTGGTGAACCCGGCGTCGGTTGCCCACTCGATGAGGTAGCCAGTGATCGCCGAGCCGCCAATATCCGAGGGCGCCGCCCACGAGACGTCGACGCTACCCGAGGCCCCGCCCGGCGCAGCTAGCGGGGACTGGGGAGCGGTAGGTGACTGGCTGTAAGCGAAGCCGCCCGGCATGAGGCCAGAGAGAGCCGCGCCACCGTCTGACCACTCGGTCGACCCGGCGATAGCGTTGTTGCGGCCAAAGTAAACCGTGCCAGTAAGCGGAACGATGCGGAAACGGAACACGCCCCCTGAGCTGGCAAAGATGACCCCGCCCGACGAAACAACCGTGGCACCGTAAACAATCTGGGCCACGCCGTCGCCGCTGATGTAGTCCGCGTAGACCCCGCTGATATAGATAGGCCGGTTGCCGTTGGCCGCGAGGCGCGTGGTCGGCATCCCGATACCGTCGTTGTAGGGGTAGACCGGGGGGTTAGTGAAGGCCGCGGTCGTGTTGACCGCACCTCCCCAGGAGTAGTCAGTCATTACGCCATCCCCCCGTTAGCACGGCGACCCTGTCGGGCCGCTTGCGTCATTTTCTTGAACATCTCGATTAGCTTAACAAAATCGTCCACGCTATCGGCGGGTATTGAGACCCCGCCGAAGTTGTAGGTGTCACCCTTGCCCATGCCGGTAAGCAAGTCTTGAGTCGCCGAGTATGGCCGCACCGTCGAGCCAGCCGCCCCGGTGATGAGCTCGGGGCCAGCCTCGCCAGCAATGAAAGCGTCGGGCGCGTTGTTGGTGCCTCGGGCAAGGAATGGGAGGCGGGGGATGTTGAGCCCGAAAGTCTGCCCGCCGACCACGGGTACCCACGCGGGAATGCTGACACTGACCGAGTTGAGTCCGCCGATAACTCCGTTGATGAGACCGATGAGAGCATTGAGGGGGCCGCGCACGACGCCTAGCACGGCTTGGAAAGCCGATCCGATGAAGCCTGAGATGCCGCCAAAGACTGAGCGTATCGTGCTGCCGACCCTGGTGATGGCGCCCGAGATGAAGTTAGCGACCGGGCTAATGACGTTGTTCCATATCCAGTTGAAAGCCACGCCGAGCGCGGCGAAAACGGGTTGGATGATGTTCGCATTGAGCCAAGTGAATACGGCCCCCCACGCTTGTACGCTGGCGACGATAAGCCCGACGACTGGCATGATGGCGTTCTCGTAAAGCCAAGTGAACACGGCACCGATGGCGGTGAAGATAGGCGAGATTATGGTGCCCCAGAGCCAAGTGAATACGGCCGCCCAAAGACCGACGTAGATCATAATGCCGGTGACGACCGGGGTGATGATGTTCTCGTAGAGCCAAGTGAACACCGCGCCGATGGCTGTAAAGACCGGGTTGAGCACGGTATCCCAGAGCCATTGCCAGGCGGTGCCGATCGCTGTAGTCATTACGGCCCAAGCGTCCTGAAAGAAAGTCGTCTTAGTGGCGACCCACACGATACCCGCCACGAGTAGCCCGATTGCAATAACGACAAGCCCTATAGGGTTGGCGCTCATGGCGGCGTTGAGCGCCCACTGTGCGACAGTGAGGCCGCCAGTCGAGGCGGCGCTCGCTATCTGGAAGGCCTTGTAAAGATTACCGGCGACGGTCACGATGCCATATACGGCAGCGGTCACCCCGAGGATAGTCCCGAGGGTGCCAAGGTAGCCAATGTTTTCCGAGACCCACCCGGCGATGCCCTTGAATGCCGGGATGACATCAGTAAGGACGAAACTCATCAGGCTTTGCATCGTCGGCAAGAGTGCGGTGCCGACCTCGGCTTGCATGTCGGCGAGCTGTGCGGTGCTGATCTTAGTTTGGTTGGCGAAGCCGTCTGAGGTTTTGGCGAAGTCGCCGACTGCGCGCGCGCCGTCCTTGCTCACGATGGCGAGCACTGCCGTAGCCTTTTCTTGAGCGGTTAGCTCGCTGGCGGTTTTCTTCCCCGTAGCAGCGAGGGCCTCGCTCTCTACTCGGGCCGCGTTGATGTTTGGTATGACCGCTTGCAGCGAGTCATACTCACCACGGAAAGCGGCGCTCATCCTGTCGGCAACGTCGGCAGTGTCAAGGTTGGAGAATGAGCCGAGGTCGGCGGCAAGGCTAACGGTGTTGATCGACATACCGGCTGCCGCGTCGCTGGCGAATCCGATCTGAGAGAACATATCCCCAAAGCCAGCAGCAGCCGCCATCGCGGCCTCTTTGCTCATGCCGACCTGCCTTGAGGCTTGGTTCCCCCACTCGTTTATGATCCCGGCGCTGTCGCCGAAGATTACCGAGCTCTTGCTGATCGTCTCGTTGAGGTTGCTGGCGCCGGTGACGGCACCGCTTAGCCAGTTGGTGACACCTGCCACCGCTCCGATCGCCACGAGGCCACCGATGAGCTTACGGCCCATGCCGTTACCGGCTTTCTCAATCGGTGCCCCGTTGGCGTCGATGTCTTTGGCAACCTGGTCCGTGACCTTACTGCCATCGCCGGTGACTTCGACGACGCCCTCGGCGATGATGATAGCCATTAGTTACCCCTTGTCGGTTTCGTTGGTGACGTGCTCGGCCCAGCCGTCATTGGAGAGCTTGGCGAGCATGACATCATCACTGACCTTGTTCTCTTTAGGCTTGCCTGAATAGCTCGCCCCGCCGCTGCCGTTGCCATCATCCTCTTCTTGGCGTAGCGCGACGATGCGGGCTTGCATGACGCCGGTGTAGGCGGCGACGCGGGCAGCGAGCGCGAAGTAACGGGGGCCGTCGAGTGCTCGCCAGTCGTCGACCCGGTGAAAGGCCGAGAGGTCGCTTTCGATGTCGAGCTCATAGTCGAGTACCCAGTCAATTTGTGCCCGCCTTTCTTCGAGCTCGACTAGCCTTTTGGGCCGTCGAGTCCGCCCATCGCGATCGTTTGGATTTTGCGCACGATACCTTCGAGGATGGCGGGGCCCTGTTCGCCCACGTTGGCGAGCTCTTCGACGAGCGCGTCATAGGCGTCGACGCCTACCGCGGTCTCGATGAGCCACGACATCGCCTCGTCGGCCGATGACCGGCGAGCGTGCTTGAGGTACGCCAGCGCGAGGCCGGCGTTAGGCTTGCTCGGCATCGAGTGCATGACAGTCTTAGTGATGGTCTTGGGCCGTTCAGGCCCGCCCTCGAGATTGTCGACGCCCTCGACATAGTCGGGGTTAGGCACGACGCTCGAGGTCGAGAATACCGGCGCGCGGTCGACCGAGTCGGCCCATACCTCGTCGGAATGATTGAACGCGACAACAACCTCGTCGCGCTTGGCCTTGGTGTTTACTTCGATTTCTGACATTGTTTCGCTTTCCTTTTCGGGGGTTGGTGCGGGCTTGGTGACCGTGGAAGAGGCCACCAAGCCCGCGGGGGTTACGCTATTGCGTCCTCGATCTTGAACGGCCGGATTGAGGTTGAGACCCAGTGCCCGGCAAACGTTACCGGGATGAGTGTCTGGCCGTCTTTCTTGTACGAGCTCGCGACCGCGTCAGTCTGCAAGACCTTGCGGAAGATGGCACGGCGACGGAAACCGCCAGGCGCGATGCCGTCGAGCAAGATGGCGCTGTAGGCAGGCAAGAAAGCGGCGACGCCATCATCGCCTTCGAGCACGTTGGCGGCCGGTGCGGTGTTGTTGATCGCCAACGCGAGGTTGGCGAGCGTCGCCTCGGCGAGGTTGGTCTTGACGGTGAGCGCGCGCTTGGTGCGCGTGCGTCCAATCTCGTAGACAACCTGGTCGACTTCGAGTACGGCGTACTCGTCGGCGATCGCCATTTCTACGCCGTCCTTGGTGCCGCCCAGGTCGCTCCATTCGATGGCGGGCGCGGCGGAAATGGTCAGCGGTTCGACTGCGCCAAACACCGCGTGGTAGAGCGTCGCTGGCCCTTGGATAAGGTTTGTGCTTGTTACTGACATGGGTTACTTGCCCGCCTTTCGTGACTTGTCTGACTCGGCGTTTTTGTCGAGCTTGTCGGGCTTGTCTGGCTCATCACCCTCAAGGGAGTGAATGAGCCCCTGGCGCTTGAGGTCTAGGAGCTCACGCTCGTCGACCTCAATGACCTCGCCCGGTGTAAACGTGGTGCGTACCTTGGTGAGTCCCACGGCGCGCCCCCTTTCCGGTTGGGTGATGATGGCGGGCCGGTCGGCCCTCTCGCTGTCCACTAGGCTCGCGCCCAGTCAATAGCAAGGTCTAGGGTGAACCGGGCGTATCCGGCGGGGTCGCCGGGTATCCGTCTCGGTTCACTAACGAGGTAGGCGGCTTGCACGCGCGCCTCGAGGTAGTTGGCGGGTAGTACGATCGTGCGCCCGTAGAGCGCGTCGTTGGCCTCGGTGGCTTGGCGCACAAGCTCGACGAGTCGGTTGGCTAAGTTCCACGGTGGCTTAGCCGAGCCCGGCGTTGTTGCCCATCCGTCGAGTTGAAAGACCGGGCGACGCACCGGCACGTCGACATCTGGCGAGCCGCCCGGCAGTGCTTGAACTTGTAAGAATCCAGCGTCGGCCCACGTCGTAACGTCCTTGGGAAGCGTTGTGCCGACCTGTGCGGCGACGAGACCTGCCACTCGCTGACTTAGCCATGCGACGGCGACGAGCTCGTTAGTGGGGTAGTACGGCCCCGCTGGCGTAACCATTAGCGGCCACCCTTACCGAGCAGGTCGCGGCCGGTCGACTGTAGGAGTGCTGGCCTCATGTACGGCTGTGCCGTCTGGTTGGAGGTGCCTCGCTCGACATGCTCCCAGTAGTCGGCCTCACCTGCGCCACCGACGCCGACTTGCAGCGTTACCTTAGCGCCAGTGCGCTCGGTGTCTGCTGCAATCGTGTCGTGCAAGTTCCACGTCTTCTTAGGCACGAGGCGTTGCATACGGCGAGCGATAGCCTGCCCGAGGTTAGCCATTTTGGGCTCAAGCTGGCGGCCAAGGACGTCGTCGTCTACGATCTTGGTGATTCTAATTCTCATGCCAGACATCGGGCGTTTCCTCTACGGTCGCGTCGGTTGTTGCTCAAGGGTTTACCCC
>Ga0314855_100073_pt1 | contig 34797 bp, 51 predicted proteins | sample 2018CB1WmetaG_FD_203636 | JGI IMG/M metagenome (GOLD analysis project Ga0314855, IMG submission 203636) | Cryopeg brine viral communities from Beaufort Sea near Barrow, Alaska, United States - 2018 CB1W | ecosystem: Environmental > Aquatic > Marine > Coastal | place: USA: Alaska | collected... | reverse complement strand
GAGAACAGAACCTCGAAGGGATCTGCTACGAGGTAAAGGAAGAATCCTATACAAAACCGCTTACCGAAGAAGACCTGGCAGAACGCAAAACAGAACTGGCTGAAGTTTCCATTAATATCTCAGAACTTGAGCTTGAGAAAAAAGAGATCAGCGCGAAACTCCGTGCAAAGATCAAAGAACCAAAAATCGAGCGCGCCCGTCTTCTGGAAAACATCAAGCACCGCAGTGAGCACATGAAGGGTAAAATCTTCCTGATCGATGAGCCGGAAACTGGCATGATGTATTATTTCGATAAAGAAGGTGTATGTGTTCACGCCCGCCCCATTACGCCTTCAGAAAAACAAACCAAAATAAGAACACTTAAAAGCGCAGGAAATGAGTAACGAGAAAATAGTACAGCAAGAATTAGAGAACAATCCTAAATTAAAAGAGCTTGTAATCCGAACCGGTGCCGCAGATACCATCGAGAAGCCAGAGCCTTTAACCATATCTGGCACGATAGATTCACCTTCTCGATACATTGACTATCGTAAAGAAAATATAGAGGTGAAGACTTCCCACGCTTTGGTTTCTAAAAGTGAAGGCACCATTCAGTTGATCGTAAATGAAAGCTGGCCATTGCTCAAGCATTCGATTACCGGTAAGATCGAGACTTCAAAAATTTATCAAGCCCTAGGTATCAATAACCCCGGTAAATTTTATGCGCCCAAAGAACTTTCTAAAAAATTCAAGCTACTGCGCTCCATTTTCCCAGACAAGGCTGAGCATGCAAAAGTAGTGGGTGCCCTTTTTAATTTTCAGGCGAAAGTAAACAGTAATCTCAATGATGAAGATGACCGCCGCGGCAATAAATCAATTCTTTTTGAGCAAGCGGTAGAATCTAATGTGCCAGAATCATTTGAAATCAACATTCCGCTTATCGAAGGTGAAGAATCACAAAGTATCAAAATAGATATTGTGATAGAAGCAGGATCCAGCCTTGATATTAAATGCTTTCTGGAAAGCGCAGACGCAGCAGAGCTGGTTGATGAATCCAGAGAAAAACGTGTCATGGAAGAAGTGGGTAAAATCGAAAAGCACACCACGGTAATTTTTATATAAACCAGTAAAGGGCCGCTAGCTCCGGCCTTTTTTAATTTTAAAATACTAACCACAATGACATTATCATTCAAAACAGAAATTAAGGGAAACCCTACCCATTTTGTAGAACAGATACACCACTGCTTATTTGCTTTATTGGAACCAGAAGTGCAATATCCTTATTGGAGGGAAGTAAATAAAAAAGGTTTCGATACAGAAAAGGCTAAAGGCAGAAAAAAGAAACACACCATTCGCACCGATTCAAAAAACAGGTGGGAAGCCGGTAAAAACATCCATTTCGTTATCAATAATAGAACGCCGCAGCGGTTTCAGTTTGCTCCTGTAGTTATCTGTAAATCGGTTCAGCTCATAGCAATATACCAAAATATTGATAGTGCAGGTTTTCAAATTGCAAATCCTTCTGTACACATTGACAATCGAAATCTTACGCCTGTAGAAATTGAAAACCTAGCCATTAACGACGGCTTTGATTCCGCAGAAGATTTCTTTGCTTATTTCAATAAAGACTCCACAGGTAAAATTATTCACTGGACAAATTTAAAATACTAACCAAAATTTTAACATTATGGAACTAAATAAAAAATATTACTTAGGGGACGGTGAAAATTACTTCATCTATAGAACTGATAAATACAATGCTGAAACTATAAGAGCTGAGCTTTTTGATAAAAATGGCGAAGCAATGGCAAAAACACTTGTAAAAGGAGGAATGGCCGATGCAGATAGGTCACACCACGAAGTTATAAATGGCTTTGAAATATTTGTAGCTACTAATTCATAACCCCATGCAACCCACAACCACCCAATTAAACTCAATCCCATTCCAATACGCCGCAGGCGTACGTGACGGTAGTGTGGTTGTGGGCCATCGCATACGCCAGGCAGTAGACCGTTTCTACAAGTGGATGGAAACCGCCGAAGCAGACGGTTACCATCTGGACCATAATGCCGGGATGCAGATCATAAACTTCTTTCCCACCGCGCTCAAGCATACAAAGGGCAGAGTGGCGGGTAAACCATTTGTTCTTGCACCCTTTCAGCAGTTCACGATGTACAACCTTTTCGGATGGAAAGACGCTGAAGGAAAGCGACGCATCAATACCGTGTATGATAAACGGGCAAAAAAGAACGGCAAAACCGCAGAAATGGCGGGTATGGCGCTGGGTGTAATGACGCTAGACCACGAGAGCAGCGCGGAAGTCTATGTGGGCGCGACCAAAGAAGATCAGGCAAAATTATGCTGGGATCAGGCCGCAGATTTCATCGAGCATGCCGCGCATGCAAGTCCGTTTCTTGCAGGTTTGGGCTTTCGGAAACTGCAAAAAGAAATCCGTTTCACACCTTTAGGATCAAAAATGCGGCCGCTGGGCGGTGACAGTAAAACCCAGGATGGTATAAACAGTCACCTGAGCATCATAGATGAATACCACGCGCATAAAGACGACAGCGTCAAGGAAAATCTGGAATCATCTTCCGTGCAGCGCCTGCAACCTATCACGTACCATATTACCACCGCAGGCGTATACACGATGGGCGTTTGCAAGCACTACGAAGATACCTGCATAGAGATTCTGGACGGTAAAAAGCACGATGATCATCTGTGGATTATGATTCACGACCTCGATCCAAAAGATGACTGGCAGGATAAAGCCAACTGGTTTAAGGCAAATCCACTTTTGGGGCAGGGTTTGAGCATAGAAAGCATCGAAAAAGAGTACACCAAGGCTACAAATCAGATCAGTAAAGTGCCTAATTTCCAGACAAAGCACCTCAATATGTGGGTAGATGCGCCAGAAGTTTGGATTCTGGGTGATACCTGGGATAAAGGGATCGTGAAGGAAATTCCCGAAGGCGTATTTAAAAAGCTTGGCAGCTTTGCCGCGGCAGACCTTAGTACAACCACAGACATTACCGCATACGTAAACCTTACGGAACCCGATGAAGATGGTTACAGATACTTAAAAATGTGGGCTTTCTGCCCGAAGGAAACCATCAAGCGCCGCAGCCGTGAAGATAAAGTGCCGTACGATCTATGGGCGCGTGAGGGCTGGTTGATACCTACGGAAGGCAATGTGGTAGATTATGAAGTGGTGAAAAATAGAATTGCCAAAACCTACCATATAAATGGGGTAAACCGCATAGAATTTGACCAGTGGAACGCTGCCCAGATGGTTAATGAACTCATGGAGCAGGGTTTTCAAGTGTCGTACTTCTCGCAGGCCATCAGCAACATGAGCGCACCCAGTAAAGAGTTTGAAAAACTGGTAACCGAAGGTAAAATCTTGCATGAGGACAATCCTTTATTAAAATGGATGCTTTCCGGCACAATCGTAGTGCGCGATGCAAACGACAATATCAAGCCGCATAAGGGTAAGAGTATCGCCCACGGCTACCGCATAGACGGTATAATCGCAACAATTATGGCCCTTGGAGGCTCCATAAGTGTAGAACAGAAGAAAAATTGGGGCAAATACAGCCGCCCAGGTGCAGAAATATACATTTAAAATCGAAATCATGCCCATTATTACAACACATGAACTGAATGCTATTCAGCAAAAATTAAAATCTGCGGAAGAAAATTACGCGCTCGCCCGACTTCTGGGCACGCCTGAAGGTTTTTTTCAGCATTATTTTAAAATATTGCCAAGTTCACGTACCCAGATTGAAGCATTTAACGATGTAAATGACCAGTATTTTGAGATATTTGGTGATTGGCGGTATTCAGATTACAACAGTTTTCGCCTTTGCTGTAAAAATTATAAATCCAAAAAATGAAAATAGTATATATCGCCCATCCAGTGGGCAGCCCATCAGTTTTTGAAAACCTTGAAAAAATAAAGGAGATCGTGCATGCGCTTAACCTTGCCCGGCGCGACATTGTTCCTTTTGTGCCCTACATGACAGATTGCATGGTGCTTGATGATACAGATCCAAAGCAACGCAACCGGGGCATGGGTAATAACCGGGCCATTCTTGAAAGTGGCATGGTCAACGAAATATGGCTTTATGGCGATCGGATAAGCGAAGGCATGTTGACTGAAATAACGATTTGCCAACGCCTGAAAATTCACATAATCGCCATGACCGCAAAAACGCGATTAGCCCTGCAGGAAATTAACAAACAAAAATCAAAACCTTGAAACAAGTCATAACCATAATAAGTACGCTGGCCATTCTTTTTGCTGAAACAATGCTTCTTGATCTAGACTATATAGCCATTAATAATTTTAGAATTGCATGGGTAGCGCTGCTAATGCTGATCACTATAGCGGTGGGGTTTAGGTTTTACCAGGCTTTTTCTAAAAAATAAATACTAACTGATTAGTATAAGATACGGTCGTCATAATTCCGTAGGAATTTGACGGCAAGCACACCAAAACAAATTGAGTAAAACAAATTAACCAAACACGCGTAAGACTGGATTTTATACCGTGTTCTTAACTGTAAAAACAATAAATATGGGACTAAATTTTAAAGAATTTAAGTATGAGGCTAAAAATGAGGAAAATAATGAGGTCTATGGTCGTATACGAGAAACAACTAAAAAGAGGGCAAATGATCTGCTTGTAAAATGGGGGTATACCAATATTGTTTTTATTGTTTAGAACGGTCTGGTGGTATGGATGGTTGCGAACAAATTAATAACTGAATTTAATAAATAAAAACAAATGAATTACGATACAAAAAAAATAAGCACAGCACTTGAAGAACTTCACAAAAGTAAAGATGTGAGCAATGCCGCCTACTCAACTTTAAAATTCGCAATAGAGCAATTAACTATACATAGTGTTGTAGTGCGTTATTCTGATGGTAACGACTATTCTCACTTAAAAGTAAATAGCGAGGAACACCCAGAACATAGCAAATGTGTTTGGTGTGGAAGTACAGAAGTTACCATTACAGATGAAGCCGATATTTGCCACGAGCCTGATTGTAGATATGTATATACTTAATGCACTACAACGGATTAGTCTATGGATTGTTGCAGAATTAAAAAATAACTTAACCAAATAAAAATGAAGACAAAAGAGGATTTTATAAACGAAATCAAGCCTAATAAAGCAAATTTAAATTATATATCTGAAACAGGAGAAATTAACGGAAACCTCTTTGCGGATATAAAAAATGCCATGCAAAAGTACGCTGACCAGCAATTATCTATAGACCGTGTTGTAGGGCAAAGCGAACAGTTGCCGAAAGATGTGACCGACGAAGATTGGGAAACATTAAGAGGCAAGGGCTTAGATACTAAGCTTAAAAAATGGTAATTAGGCAATTGCATACAACACCCATATAACCCCACCCTATTAACTAACCCTTACTAACACACTAACCACTTATGAAAGTTCTGGAAGTTTACATGAGAAAATTAAGATACAAGCGCTATGCGGAAAGAACCATAGAAGTTTACACCCACTATCTTCAGGAGTTCTTTAAAAATGAGAATATTAAAGACCCGCATCAGGTTTCGCAAAAGCAAATTGAAGATTATCTGGAAAACAGAAATTATAAAAGCACTTCGCAGCAAAACCAGATTATAGGCAGTTTAAAACTATTTGCAAAATATATTCTTGGTAAATCTCAGGTTCATTTAGATAAAATTGAACGGCCGCGTAAAGTCACGCACAAGCAGCCCGTTATTCCTAGAAATCACATCCTTCAAGTGCTACCGCGGATAGCCAACTTAAAACACCGGTCAATCATAGCGCTGGGCTATGGCTGTGGGCTGCGTGTTTCAGAAGTGATCAGTTTGAAGTGGAAGGATATTGACCGGGACCAGGGCGTTATTCTGGTGCGTGACGGTAAAGGTGCAAAAGACCGGTACACGCCTATTTCAGAAGGAATAATCGATATGCTGATTGCGTATTTCAGGGAATATAAAACCAAGCAGTACGTATTCACTGGTCAGGACTGGCGGCAGCAATATTCCCCATCCAGCTGCACCGCGATCGTAAAAAAGTATATCGGTAAAAAATACCGTTTTCATTCCCTTAGAAAAAGTTTCGCCACGCATTTGTATGATGCCGGTAATGATCTGGCTAAAATACAGGATGCCCTAGGCCATAAAAACGAAAAGACCACTCGCATTTATGTGGAAACCTCGATTGATTCTGCCAGAAATTTGACAAGCTTAATTAATTAAGTAGATATTATGGCGAATTCGCCATAATTAAAAATATATAAATTATTTCTAAACCATAATTATGATTGACAAGAATTATTTAGATAAACTTAAGGAAGATGATTATATCGCGTGGGATGATTTAATTAACGATCCCATGGTTGTAGGGCAAGATACAGGAAGTGGCTTTATGTTAGTCGTAGTGGTGCTAATGGTAATAATAGGCTTCATTCTTATTGTGTTATTGTAGGTCCCTGCAAATAATAAACTAATCAAAAAACCCCTAAAATCACCCACAATTAATTCAATAATGTAAACATTATACATAAATCACCTCCCTTCGCCCCGTATGTTTGCCCTGGTTAGTATTTAATTAGGTTAAAAAATGGGTATACTTAACGACGTCTTTTCACCGATAAGTTTGCGATCAGCAACCACCGCCAGAAATGGTGGTGGTTTCCCGTTTTTCGGTAATTCCGTAACTAAAAGCGGTTCAAAAATCAATGAGAATTCCGCGCTCACGCTGGGTGCATTCTACAATGGCGTCAATCTGTGTACAGATGATATCGCCAAACTTCCCAAAGCTGTCTTCCAGAAAGACGGTGACAACCTCAATAAATTATCAGACCACCCCGTTCATAAACTGATTTCCGAAGAACCTAATCCCTATCAAAATCCCTTCAATTTCTGGAAATACCTGTGCTACTGCGCCATTGTGAAGGGCAACGGTTACGCAAAGATAGTCCGGGATAAAGCTACCGGCAACGTGGTTTCCCTTATGCATTTGGATTCAGACCAGGTCACGCCGCTCAAGGGCAGCGATAAGATGTATTACAAGTATAAAGGCAACGTCATAGATGGCGATGATATGATTCACCTCTATTTCTTTTCCACAAATGGATATTCGGGCACCGGCATTGTTACCTACGCCGCAAATTCTATGGGAATCACCTTGAGCGGACAAACCTTTGTGGGTGACACGTTCAGCAATCAGGGCTTATCGCACGGTACGCTTGAGACTGACATGAATGTTACCGCAGATAATAAGGGGAAAATTGAAAATGCATTTCAAACTAAAATGTCTTCAGAAGGCGCACATAAAGTAGCGCTACTGGATGAAGGTTTCAAGTACAAAAGAATCACCGTTACACCGGCCGAAGCGCAATGGCTGGAAACCGACACGCGCGGCATCATTCATATCTGCCAGTTTCTAAACGTGGCCCCGCATAAATTAAAGCACCTCGATAATTCCAATTACAGCAACCTGCAGCAGATGACCATAGAGCATCAGCAGGACAGTGTGATGCCGCGTACGGTAAACATTGAGCAGGAATGCCGCCGCAAACTGTTTTCCGATAAGGAGAAGATGGATCACTATATAAAATTCGATCTGCGCAGTATGCTCAGGGGCGATCAGAAATCGCGTGCGGAATATTATAAAACCATGGTTTCCTTTAAGCTCATGACGCCTAATGAAGTTAGAAAATTAGAGGAACTCAACCCACGGAAAGATGGTAACGAACTATTGCAAATGGTCAATATGATGACTGAAGAACAAATGAAAAAACAAAGCAATGAGCCAGTCTAAAGATTATGCAAAAGTAATGGATGAACAGGCGGAGCGCAGATTTTTTGACGCGCCAGTCTCTGTAGAGAAACGTGCTGAAGGAGATAAAAAGACCACGCTTTTTGTAATAGAAGGGTATGCGGCAAAATTTAACAGCCGTACAGATCTAGGCTGGTTTGATGAAGAAATATTACCAGGTGCATTTGATGATATCTTAAATGATGATGTGCGCTGCCTTTTTAATCACAGCCCAAATTTCGTTCTCGCCCGTAGTAATGAAGGTAAGGGCACGTTGAGCCTTACTATAGATGAAACTGGATTAAAATATAGCTACACAACGCCAAACCGCACGTTTGCCATTGATCTTCAGGACGCGATTGAAAGCGGTGACGTCACCCAGTCCTCTTTTGCATTTCGCGCAAGTGAAGTGGTTTGGATCGAAAAAGAAGGGGAAAATGAATTGCGCCAAATCAAGAAAATAGAACGTCTATACGATGTTTCGCCAGTCACTTATCCGGCATATGCCGATACCAATGTGGCAAAAAGAAATTTTGAAGCCCGCGAAAGCGAAAAAGACACAAAAGAAAATACATCGGGATCTGAGCAATCCGGAAGTATGACAGTAAGACAAGCTCAATGTAAAATGTATCAATACTAAAAACAAAAAGATGAAAAAATCTGATCAATTGAAACAAGAGCGTCAGTCATTAAAGGATGCTCAGATCACATTAACCGAAAAAGCCGAGAGCGAAAGCCGTGACTTTTCACCAGAAGAAGCAACAGCTTTCGATAAGCGCCATGCGGAAATCGAAGCAATGAATGCAACGGTTACCCGTGCAGAAAATGCCGAAGCTTTGCAGCTTGAGAAAGCAGAACGGGATGCCATTCCTGTAGATCTTTCTGAAGAAAAAAGAAAAAAGGATAAACCGTCTGGCGAAGATTCCGAAAAAAGAGAAAAGGCCAAGATTATGGCTAAATTTTCCATGAAGCGCGCCCTTGAAGCGCAACTGGATCAGCGTGCCTTGGATGGTGTGGAAGCCGAAGTGAATGCAATGGCTAAGGAGGAGTTGAGAAGTCAAGGCTTGGAAGTTCCCAGAAGGGGCATAAATATTCCTAATGAAATGATGTTCCGCGCAGATAGTCATACCGTGACTCAGGATGGTGGGGCTTTTGGCGGGAATCTGGTTCGTGAAGAAGTAGGTGAAATGCTGCCCACCTTTGTAGATCGTCTTTCTATAGAAGATCTAGGTGTAACCGTAAAACGGGGCCTTATAGGTGATTATCCACTTGTTAGAGGTAGTGAGTTTACTTTCGAGAATCTTGCAGAAACCGCAAACACAACTCCTCAAAAGCAGGAATGGGATAAAAGGATAATGAAGCCCAAGCGTACCGCGATGGAAACCGCTATCTCAAATCAACTTCTTATTCAATCTGAATGGAATGTTGAAACCGATATTCGTAACCGAATAACCACGGCGTTAAACAAGCGATTAATGCTTGATATGTTGAATGGTGATGGTGTCGCTCCTAATACTTTGGGGCTTCTTAATGATCCCGAAGTTGCTTTTGTTTATGCCGGTGCAGAAGGTAAGTTGACCCTTGCTAAAATCAATGAGTTGGAAGGCGCTGTGGATGATGAAAATATCCCTAATGGGAATCCTATTTTCTTGATTCATAAAAAATTGGGTGCTATCGCTAAGAGCATTCCATTGGATGCTGGAAGTGGTGTTTTCCTTATGAATATGAGAAATGAGCTGTACGGTACTCGCACCGTCCGCACATCTTTGCTCCCAGTTCTTACTGGCACTGCGGATAACTATCCTGTTGTTTATGGTGATATGGCTAACGTATATGCTGGCTTCTGGGGTGGTATGAACCTCGTTGTCGATCCATATACTAAAGCCGGTAGTAATGAGGTGCGTATGATCGTGAATCTGCACCGCGATATTATGGCAGCAAATCCACAGGGTTTTGCCATCAATAAGAAAATAACCCTTTAATCCAAATCCATGAGTGATATAAAAACAAAAGAGCAGCTGGTACAAGAGCTAGCTGCTCTTAATTCCGAAGATTTGAAGGCTATGGCAACTGATTTAAAAATTGAGTTTGCCGATAATATTGGTGATGATACACTTTCAAAGCGTATCATCGGCAATCAATTTCCTGAGAAAAAGGTAAAAAAAGTAAAAGCTCCAAAAAAAGCAAAAGATTCTAAGTATAAGAAAGTATTGATTGAGAAGTCGCCATCTGGCAGGTTCTTTCTTTCTTATTCCGTGGGGGAAGTTGTTCCAAAAATGGAAGCTAAACAGGCCGATGAGCTTATAAAAGCTGGTTACGCCTTAGAAGTACAGGAATAATGCTGAACTACACCGTCATATCGCAACTCGTATCACCGCTAGATCTTATCACACTGCCACAGGCGAAAGCCCAATTGCGCATAGAGGAAGATCAAGCTTTTGATAATGATCTCATTGAACTGTACATAGGTGCAGCGCTTGATTCGGCTTCCCAGTATTTGGGCTATCCGGTCGCAAAAAGCGATGTAAAGGTATATGCAGATGAAGGTGCTCGAAAAATTATACTTCCTGTGCATCCAGTAACCGCTGTGACCGCGATTGATTATGTGGATGTGGATGGTGAAGATAAAGTGTACGATCTGGGTAATCACAAGCTGATCACCTACGATAAGGAAAGCAGGTTGTTGTTCCTTCAGGAATTTGAAGTGGCGCGCGATGCAGAGGCCGTGATCACCGCGACCGTTGTTTCCGGATGGGATGCAAATACGCTTCCTGACAATATACGCCGTGCGATGCTGCTGGAAATTTCAGACATGTACACCTATCGTGAAGACCGCAAGGCAATAACCAATAAGGCCAGCCAGTCATTGCTGCGCCCTTTTAGAAAATACGGGTAACAATGGCAAATGACCTTCCATCTATTGGCGATCTCAACCGCCGCGTGATCTTACAACGTGTTGCCGGTGGCAGGAATACGATAGGGGAACGGTCTGATACGTTCAATGAAATAGCCCCGGTGTGGGCAAAGCGTGAAGATACCAGCGGCGGTGAGAGCCTTGACGATGGTACCGTGATCGCTCTGCAGGTACGCCGCTACTTTATACGCTACCGCAAGGCAGTTTACCAGGACAGTGCAAACTTGATCGTGGTTGACGATGGTGTAAAGTGGGATGTCAATTATGTAGGTGTTCACGGCCGTGATGTGTTCATTGAGTTGAAATGCTCCCGTCGTGAGTAACCGCATAGATATAGACGTGGAAGGCTTTGAAGAGCTCCGCGCAAAATTAAAGCGCCTACCGGATAAAGTCAAGGGCCGCGAGATCGAGAAGATCATGCGCCGTGTGGCAAAACCAGCGCTTGCCGCCGCAAGGCAGGAAGCCCCGGAAGGGAAAACAGGCGCGCTTAAAAAGTCGTTGCGCATCAGCAGGATTCGTTTCCGTGATGCAGCGCTTGCCGGTGTGAAGGTCGCCCCAAATCGAAAGAAGGCGTATTACGCCCACTTTGTTGAATATGGCCGCAAAATAACCGGTAAAGGTAAGACCAGGGCAAATCCCTTTGTAGGCCGCGCCCGAACGATTACGGTGCCGGGTGCGCGTGAAAAAGCAAGGGTACAATTAGCACGATATGTGCAAAAATCAATAGATAGGTTAGGAGATGGTTGATGCGATAAAAGCAGCATATACAGCAATAACGGCAACTGCAGAAGCCCAGGCGCGTTTTGCGGGTGGCGTGTTTCCGCTGTATGCGGAAGAAGGCACCGATAGACCATTTATAACCTATAAAGTTGATGAAGTCAATCCAGAGGCCAAAGGTGGTCTGGGCAATTATAACCTGGCGGTGACCGTCTTTGACGATGATTACCTAAACGGCGCACAGAGCGCCCAGAATATTAAGGAGCAGTTACTGGAAGCAGGCATTTTAAAGAGCTTCTATTTTCAGGGGTCAGACAGCGATTACAGCAATGACCTAAAAACGGCTTACGTAACAATGAGTTTCACATTTAAAAAATAAAACCAATGGCACAGACAGTAGAGGGCATTTTAAGACTTACGATTGACGGTAAAAAATTCGCGCACGAGACTTCGGCATCTATAAGTTTAACGCTGGATTTCAGGGAGCGGGCAACCAAAGATACAGACGGTGTAGAACGCGCACCAAATATCATTGATTGGAGTGCAAGCGGTGAAAGCCTGCTGGTGAGTACGGTGGATGCACCTACAGAGTATGTCAACTTTGAAGATCTGTTTGATGCAATGCTCGCAAAAACAGAGATTGATGTTGAGTTTACCCCTAGCAGCACCGGCAATACATTCTACAGCGGCAAGGCATATTTCAGTCAGTTGGATGCCAGCAGCGCGGTAAATGAAGATCCCACCGCAAGCTTCTCGCTTACCGGAAATGGTGCGCCTACTAAAGGAGTTATCGCGGTATGAGAAAACCAGTGATTGAAATAAACGGTAAAAAGTATACGATAGCTTTCAACTATGGAAGCCATCGTACGCTTTCCAAAATCTGGAACATTAAAACCTTCGGCGAACTCATTAAGCGTTTGTCGAAGTTTTCAGACATGGGCGAAGATCCCACCTTTGAGCAGATAGATGATCTGCGCGATGTTATTTTCAGCGGTATTCAGGGAGACTTTGACGAGGACCAGGATCTTATCATAGGCGAAGTAATCTATGATTCGACTAAAATGGCTGAGATCATGGAAGTCTTTGCCGCCAGCTTTCCTCAAGAAAAAAAAAGCAATCCGGCAAAGCCCGCAAGCCCGAAAAAGAGGAAGAAGTAACCTGGGACCAGCTTGAGGAACTTGCTATTGGTGAACTTGATTTATCGCCATCGCAGTTTTATTCAATGACGCCGCGCCAGTTTGAAAATAAGGTAGTGGGCTATTCCCGCAAACAGGAAGCCGAAAGCAGGGAGCGCTGGGAAATTACCAGGTACAATGCATTTATAAGCATCAAGCCGCATCTTAAAAAAGGTGCTAAACTGCTTGAAACGCTCTCTTTACCGTGGGATAAAAAAGAAATAATAGCCATTATACCCATAAAATCGAGTGATTTCTGGGATAAAGTGGATGAACTAAAAGAAGAATAAATCGCGGTGTGGAGCAATGGCAGCTCGCTGGCGTGCTTTGCCAGAGGTAGTGGGTTCGATACCCGCCACCGCTACAAAACAAGAAGTTATGAAATTAATACTTGCATCTTTTGTTTTTTTGTGTATCTTCGCTATGCGAAACAATTTTAATTATGGTACTTCAAAAAAAACATATGAGCCTAGAGATGGGCGAGCGAGTGAAAGTATCGCATCTTCCTACAATTACCATAATTGTTCGTTGTTTCGCAGCGACCCATCTCTTCATGCTCTTAACTCAAATTTTTACGTTATGCGAAACAACGAACAAATTGGCAGAAATGCCTCAAAAACAGCTTTTACAGCCGATTATTACACCCCGAGAGAAATCTATGTAGCGAAACTAGCCGAGCCTGGTGGGTTTGTCGCTTGCTATTTTAAAAAATTACCTTTTTCTAAAAGTTGTGAAGAAGCTTTTATGAAAGTTTCTATGGATTATTATGCCCTTTATCAGCACTTTCCATATCTAGATTATACGTCCTTTAAATCAAACCTTTTAAACGCGTAGTATCATGAAAAAAGAAACTTATGAAAACATGAAACCAGAGGAAAAGGCCTATAATCAAGGTTTTAGGGTATCGCTAGCAGGAGCGCTCTATAATTTAAATGGCCGTGAATATTCTTCGCAAAATAAAAGTGGTAAGACTTATTTTTCTATTAGAAGATATGGGAAGACCCAAACCATATATATAGCTAGGTTACAGGCTTTTCAGAAGTTTGGAACAAAGCTGTATAATTTTAGGCTGATCCGCCATTTAAATCTTAATTCCCAAGATTGTTCTATTGATAACATTGAATTGGGGAAGGGATCGGAGATCATAAATGAAGCTTTGTTAAATATGCAAAAAGCAGAAAGAGCATATCACTTAGGTTATGGAGTTGATGACTGTGGAGCGCTTCTTTATAATGGCTTTGATGTGGAGGAAAAAATATTCAATAATAAGTTTGGATATAAATTATTTTCCATACCGTTTAAAGAGCACAATATGTCACAGGTATTTGTGCATAGATTACAGGCTTTTCAAAAGTTTGGGAATGAAGTTTATACTTCTGATTGCGTAAGGCATTTAAACGGTAATTGTCAGGATAATTCAAAAGACAATATCGCTTTAGGAACTCATTTGGACAACTATAAAGATATGTCTGATGAAGTTAAAAAACGAGCAAATGATAAGAGATCAAAATATTATAAATACCCGATAGCTATGCGCAGAAGATTGCGCCAGCGTTTTGAGAATGGTGAAATAATACATCATATCTCTCTTGATACAGGTATTGCATGGAATATCGTTGCAAATATTTGCAAACGTAGATCAATAATTGATAAACTAAAATAATAGCCGAAGCGGAGCCTTTTCAACTGTAAAAATTAGCTTTATTTCTGATCTAAGTAGCTTTAGTTCAGGCATTCAGAATGCCACGCGCACAATGGAGCGTGCTGGTAAAAAGATGCAGGCTGTTGGTAAGAAAATGAGCCTAACTATTACCGCGCCCCTGCTTGGTCTGGGTGCGGTGGCGGTGGCCAACTTTGATAAGCAGGCCAAAGCCATCGCGCAGGTAGAGCAGGGTTTAAAGACTACGGGCAATCAGGTGGGTAAAACCAGCAAGCAATTGCAGGATATGGCTTCTGAACTGCAAAACAATTCCCTTTTTGGTGATGAAGAGATATTAAAGGATGCCACCGCGCAGCTGCTCACGTTTACCAATATTGCCAATAAAGAATTTGACCGCACCCAACAGGCAGCGCTAGATCTTGCCACCCGTCTGGATGGTGACCTTAAAAGTGCTTCTATCCAGTTGGGTAAAGCTTTAAATGATCCTGTCGCAAATCTATCTGCACTTTCCCGTAGTGGGATCCAGTTTTCAGTTGATCAAAAGCAAATGATCAATTCGTTGGTAAAAACCAATAAGCTGGCAGATGCCCAGAACATCATCCTTGATGAACTGGAAAAACAATACGGTGGCAGTGCAAAAGCTGCGGCCGAAGCTGGAGCTGGTGGCTTTAAACAATTGAGCAATACACTGGGTGATGTGCTTGAGGGTTTTGGTAAAATTATCAGTGAAGCGCTTCTGCCCTTTGCAAAAAGAATCAAAGAAGTCGCGCAGACTGTAGATGGTTTTTCCAGTGGAACTAAAAAAACCATTGTGGTGGTTGCCGCATTTGCCGCTGCGCTGGGTCCATTACTTATAATTACCGGTACGCTCGTACGGAATATTGGAACGCTTATCCCGCTCGTTAAAACATTGAGTGTGGTGATCGCTGCAAATCCCATAGGTGCATTTGCCGCTGTTCTCGCCGCTGTGGCTGCAACCGCCTTAATCGCAAATAGCCGCTTCACGGAACTTACAGATGCGCAAAAGGAATTCAGTTCCATTACTGCAAGTGCTACGGGTAGTATTGCTGAAGAAAAGGCGCAATTAGAAAAACTGCTCACGGTTGCCCGTGATGATACGGCAAGTAAAGAAGATCGTATTGCTGCCATAAAAGAACTCAATACGCTAAGTCCGGATTATCTGGGTGGTCTTACTCTGGAAACCATAAACACAGATAAGGCTAAAACCGCTACTGACGATTATGTGACTTCACTGCTTCAGAAAGCGCGTGTAATGGCTGCGCAGGATAAGCTTGTGGAAGTGCAAAAGCAATTACTTGATCTGCAACTGGGGCAAAATGACGCTGCAAAACCTTCTATCTGGCAGAATCTGGGCAATGCGGTCCTTTCGGCTGGTAATGCGTATGCGTTTACCGCCAGAAGTTCTGCCAGTGTTGCGGAAAATATGGGTAAAGAAGGCAGCGAACTGCGGAAGCTTCAGGATAAATTAACCAGTTTTTTGGGAGATAATGACAGCCTTATTACAAGTAACAAAAAGGTGTCTGAAAGCTTTGATAATATCAAAGTGCCCGATGTTTCCTTTACCCGCAATGAGAAAACCGTCTCAACCGTAACCGCAAAAACGGAAATAGAGCCTGTCGGCAATCCATTAGATGGACTTGCGGCAGCATTACCAGAGCAAAAGGATCTTATCACAGCAGGACTTGATGAAATAGGTAATAAATTTTACTACCTGCAAGAGTTGGGTTATCAAGTAGGAAGCGCTGTTGGTGATGCTTTTGACGGGTTAAGTTCTAGGGTTGTTGACTCATTAGGATTAGCTGATCAAGGATTTCAGGGTTTTGTAAAAGGATTGGCGGGAACTATAACAAAGTTGATTTCAATGATGCTTGCGAGTTCTATCTCTCAAGCTATTTCCAGTGCTACTTCTTCAGCTTTAGCTACTGGACCAGGCGCTGTTTTTGCGCAACCTGCTTTTATCGCTACAGCCGTGGGTGGTGTCCTATCTGCTTTTGCCGCAATACCAAAATTTGAAGCGGGTGGCGTCGTAGGAGGTTCCTCTTATTACGGTGACAAGATCCTTGCCCGTGTAAACAGCCAGGAAATGATACTCAATACAGATCAGCAGGAGAAACTATACGGTATGATGCAGCCCAGTGGCGGGTCGCAGGCATTCATAGCCACTACCAGAATTAAAGGGAGTGATCTCCTTATAAGTTATACCCGCGAGAAAAATAAAAACTCACGTTTCTAATGGAAAACGAAGAATGCCTATTTATAGTGATCAGGGACACCTACGAGACAGGTGCCCCAGGGATTTCGTTTGAGCATGCCCAGCGCAATGCTCCAGCACTTAGTTATGATGCGGGTGACGAGCGGGTGTTTCAGTTTTATAAGAGCAGTCTTAAGTTCAATATGGATGTGGAAAGTGGTGCGGATGCCCATTTTAAAGAACTCTTTACCGGTGATGAACGGCGGTATTTAGTGGAGCTTTGGGGCGAAAACAATACCAAATACTGGTCAGGCTTCTTACTGCCAGATCAATATAGTGAGCCATACAGCGCCGGCGGTTTCTTTGTGGAATTTGTGGCTACAGATGGCCTACAGTCTTTATCAGGTCTTTTTCTGCCAGCCGAATTTTACCGTGGTGTAAAAAGTGTTTCCCAGTTGATAGGTGCATGTCTGGAACTTACCGGTCTGAACTTGGAATTTTCAATTGCTTCGGCCATAGAAAATAGATTGTCACGGCAATATTGGAATTTGGTTCAGCTAAATACCGTAATATTTCAAGATGAAGATAAGCCGTCGGCCTATGATATTTTAGAAACATTGCTTAAAGTGATGGGATGTTTTGTAGTGCAGCAGGATATGCGCTGGTATATCGTGGGCATCAACCGGACTGCGGAAAGTGAAATACTTTTTGCAGATTTTAGTCTGAACGGTGAATATCTGGGCACGCGCAAAGTGCAGCGGCTTATCCGTAATATCGGCTTTGAGCAAGCGGCGCAGGTCGTGATGCAACCGCCTGTAAAATTGGCAACGATTGATGTGAAGGGGGCGTATGATACAGAGCTAATAGATCAGAAATTTGTAGATCAGGCAAATGTGGCTTGGTTTACAAATCTGCCATCAAAAAAACCATTGGGATGGGACGATCATGGCTTGGAAGCGCAATTGTTTACCGACGATTTTACTGGAGTCTTAGACAATAACATAAACGAATTCATTCCCAGCGGAACCGCCCGGCCTACAAATGCTCCTGACGAATTCAAACCGAATAGGGTAGGCTTTAAGAATGAAAGGCCAAACACCTATAATGAAGCTTTCGGCAAATATATAGAGTTGCCCAGTTTCGTTTATATTTCTGATTTTGCATCTGGGGCAGATGTTAAAATAGTGGTGCGTATGCTTTTTGGGCAAACCCACAGCCCGGATAAGTTTGATTACTATGGGGATGAATTCATTCAGGCTTTCAAGTTTGAGATCATGTCGGGCCTTTTCCCCATTATAAGTTCTTTTAGAGAAGTGCTAGGGCGGCCAAAAGTCACTTTTAAAATTGAAGCCAGCTCATCACCCAGTAGCAATACCTTTATAGATTACATCATTGATCTCAAAAATTTTGTGCTTCCCGTAAATACCAGAATCACCATGCGCTTGTATGGGATTCAGCAGACTTGGACAAAGGGTGTATTCCGCTATGCGCAAATCAAAGAAGCCAGTATAAAATACCGTAAAGAGCGAAAGCTGGGGGAAACGATCACCCGTCCCATAAAATATACAAAGAAAATAAACGAAGAACTGACGGTGGTTTCCAATGCAGATCACCAGGTGGACAGCACGTTCTTTATCACTTCGCGCCCACCAGAACCTACAGAGGTAAAAATCAGTTATCGCACGGAGTATGTAGATGGGCGTGAAATATATATAATAAGCCGTTATGTAGTTGATCTCATGCTTACCCATAAGGATAGTCTTTATTTCCGGTTACGGAACAATCTTGAAGATCCTAAAAAACTAAGTCCAGACGCGATCGTTTTTGATTGCAAAATATTTCCATTTTCAACGAAGCCATCGTATTACTTCTATACTACAGACGATACTCCATTTTTACCGCCTTCGCTGTTGGGTGGCGGGTTTTATTATTACCGCCTGAGCTACGATCCCAACGAGCAGACCGAAAATCTACAGTACCTGAACAAATGGTTCAAACAAGCCAATGATTCCGGTAATGACCGGAGCATGCAGCGGGCCCTTGCGGAAACCTATCTGGATGTAAACAGCCAGCCATTGTACCAGCTTGAAGGCGTGGGTTTCAATCTGTACCGGCCGCTTGATATTGTGGGATTTAATTTTGACGGAGGGAAAAGTTTCTTCCCCTTGCGGCTCAATAACCGGTTGAATACCGGTGACTGTGAGATAACCATGGTGCAGGACACCATAAATAACCTTCAGGACTATGAATGAATATCCTGATAATACCACGTATGTAATAGGCTTTGGCATTAAGAAATACCGCCAACAGAGCCAAACGGTATTCCGTACGAGCGACGTGCAGAAAATAAGCAGTGATAAAAAAATAAGCGATCTATATGCCATATAAACACATAAATACAGGAACAGGACCAGGAGACGAGGGAGCGGAGCGCGTATATGACGGCTTTGTCAAGGCGCGTGAAATGCTTAAAGAGATTTATGAGAATGTGCCGTTTCTCGTACGTGAAGACATCGGTTTTCAATATGTGGGCGGTTTACAGTTCCGTGTATATGCGCGGTCCTACCGTGTGAATGGCATTGATTACAATGCCACGCCCACATCGCGTGTCTTTGATCTTGAGATGTCACCAGTAGACAAGCGGTGGTATGTTTTTTACGCAGATACTGATGGGAATATAGGTGTTGCTCAGGGCGATCCTGCAGTTGAGCCCGTTAAACCCAATCTCTCCGGAAGTCAGCGGTATATAGGCGAAGTGCAAGTGAACAGCACCGAAGAGCGCCCAATTAATATTGAAACCGAAATAGTATTTGCGGAAGGGCCGCTGGGCAATAATCCCGATGGTGAATGGGATCCCATAGGCGATGGTGATGAAATATATTTCACCGCCACCGAAGAACCTTATGCAGGATATAGGCACATACGTCTTTTTGCCCGTGGCGCGCCCCGGCAACTGTATTTCCGTAGGGATGCTCCTTTCTCTGCCAGTCGCAGCATTAATATGCTTGACTTTTATGTAAAGATCAGAATCTTCACGGAAACCACTGGTTTTACGGTTGGTTTTCGGCAAGGCCCCAGCAACATGGGGGCGGCAAAAGTATTCTCGCGCAGTGTAGGTTTTGGCACCGTTGGTTTTGATCCCACGATGGTCGGCGTATGGCAGCATGTCACGGTAAATGTGGAAAATGAGCTGGCAGGGAAAGAATGGGACGGTCTGTATTTTGGCATCAACCCAGATACCCATATTGATTTTGATCAAATAACCGTAAGTAGTGGCAGCAGCACCGCGCAAGGCCCGCCGCAGCTAGATCCCAAAACCCTGCAAGATGTCACCAATGAAGGGGCGAGTACAGATAAGGAAATCACGGCAAGAAGCTTTAAGGTGACCGATGCGCCCTTGGGCTTTTTAGTTGGCGCTGATGGTACTATTGTAGATCCTGCCGACTTTGGCGGCGCGGACATTGACTTTGCCGATGATCTGGAAAGCGACGATAACACGAAGGTGCTTTCTGGCCGTGCTGGCACAGTAATAAAAAACTTTCTTGCGGGTAAGGCTTCGCAGGAAGCGCTAGATGCTGTAAACAGTATTTTAGGCAGAAAATTGGAATCTGCTGAAGCGCAGTTGTTGTTTCAAGCCTATACCAAAATATTCACGCAAGGCGAAAAGGATAAACTTGCAGAAATTGACCTATCGCAGCTTGCTACCGTGCAGTCTGTTAATGATATTCTTACGATACTGGCAAGTGACGACACTACCCTTGACGAACTTCAAGAGGTGGTAAGTTACATCAAGGCAAACAGGAGCGACCTTGCAAACCTTAGCATTCCTAATATAGCGGGGCTTGCAGATGCCTTGTCAGGTAAGGCATTGCAAAGTTTTGTTCTAGCTGAAATTGCCAAGCTTTTCCCAAAAACAGGGGGAACAATTGAAGGCGGCATCACTTTAAAGGATCAGTTTAATATTGATGCCGCCATTCCGCGTATACAGCTATATGTTGCAGGAGTGAGAAAATGGCTTGCATATAATTTGCCATCGGATGATTCTTGGATGTTTAAGGCTACTAATGTCATTATGCGCCTATTCCAAAATGGAAACATTTCTTTTGATATGGATGCATCTGGGAACAATCCAACGATGAGCCTCGTGGATGGCAAACTATATGCCAATGCAAGCGAGGTGACATTTGATGTTCTGGGAGGTAAAATGTCTGAAATATTCGGATTTGATGGTAATCAAGTGCTGCTCGATAATGCAACCAGAAAGCCCATATCCGATTTTGTAATGAAAACGGGAAGCGTTTACTCGACCATCACAATAGATGACATTGAGTATGAAGATATTCAGATAGAGACGCTATCGCCAACTGGGGATGTCACTATATCAGTATTGAATGACCGTATAAATCCCGTTATGATAGTCAATGGGTCTACAGGGATAAGGTTCAACCTTAAAATATCCGGAACATATCTCATGATAGCCGGAGATAAGACTTCATTTCTTGCCATTACGTTGGACAATACCGCAAACAGCGGCGCACTTTTTAGGTTTACCGATAATGATGTGCAAGTAAAGATCATAGATCTTCCCAACGTGATCATTCCCTTTAGCGCGAAAATCGAAACATATAGGGTTGAAAAGATAATATACATTAAGGTAAATAATGAACTTAGATTCACCTTTGACTATACAAACAGAGCGGAACCCGAATTTAACAATCCACAGTTCGGGATTGCCGTACGTGCGGAGAGAATAACTACATACCCACTCTTTGCGGGGAATGTTGAAAAGATTGTGGAGCTGGGTGTTATAGATGATTTCCGAGAGCGGATCAAACGCCTTGAGGTTAATTATCCAAATTCTGCGGTATCGATTTTCAATGGCAAGAAATACTCTTCCCTTGGCGATTCGGTAGATGCAAATGGGCAGACCCAGAACAAGCTTGTTACAGATTTCCAGATTGCAGAACACACAAATATTGCAGTTAGCGGTGCTACAATGTCATCGGGTGCGAACTCAATAATAGATCAGATACCCAACATTGTAGGCAGTATCCCAAATAGGGAACCTGCCCTTATCACCGTGGGTGGCGGCACGAACGATTTTGGTAAAAACGTCCCTCTTGGAGACATAGACAGCACCGATACGACCACGTTTTACGGGGGTGTTAGGCATATCGCAGAAACATTGAAAGACATACATAGGTTCAATGAAATATATTTCCTCAGCCCCACCATACGCGCTTACTCAGGTACTGGAAGCCAGCCCAGTGGGATGGTTAATGATATTGGGTTGAGTCTTTATGATTATGTTGATGCCATTGAGAAAGTAGGTGCGCTGTACGGGATATATGTTGTTAACCTAGTTGATCTGTGGCCGGTAAACATGACCAACCTATCTGATTTTAGCGGTGACGGCCTACATCCAAATGGAGCAGGTCACATCTTGCGTGCCCAAGGAATAATTGATTTCATGAAAAAAACATATCTAGGATGAAAAATCTAATTACATTATTTACAGTATTACTACTATTAAGCTGCGGAAACAACAATTCCCCCCAGCCCCCCAAGGGGGAGGACATCGATACGGTGATCCCGCCACCACCCAAACCTATTGACAGCGTGCCGGTAATTGACCCAATAATCCCACCGCCACCGCCACCAGTGGAGGACACGATTGCACCGCCTCCAGTCGTGGAAGTACCAGACCCGGTAAAGAAGCCGGAAGATAATAACTACATTTTGGCGCTCAATTACTACAAGATCGTAGAAGGGCGCGTGACCGATGCCCAGGCATTGCAGAACCGATTCGGTTTGAAGCAGGCATTTGTGGATGCAAAATCAGTCGGGATCGACACCTTTAAAATTGGGAAGGTTGATGTCTACTTTGATGTTTCCACGGTTACAAGCGAGACAAACAAAAACTTCTACCCGTCTGTGGAAGGGATTAACATTCCCAGTGATTTCAACCTGGTGATGAGCGATGAAACCTACTTGCGGGTTCAACCGAACAATAGCGCGAAATATTCACTTCTTGTATTTGATGAAAATAAAAAAAATTACGTAAGCGGTGGGCATCTCATAGGTGACCGCCTAGAGCATAAATGGAGCGGAAAAGGTTCTGATGAATGGGGGCATCTTCTGGACATAATGAGCGGTCAAAACATTACGATAGATAATGTGGAAGCCAAGCATGGCAATGGTGACGGCCTTGTTATTCACGCCAATGAATTTACGTGGAAGTCTAATTATGTGCCCACAAAGGGGATTTTGATCAAAAACAGCCGATTTATAGAAAATCGTAGGCAAGGGATCAGCATTGTCGATACACAGGGAACGACCATAGACGGTTGTCATTTTGGCGGCACGGGAAAAGACCTTCCCGGTTCCAATGGTACAAACCCACAGTTTGCTATAGATGTAGAGCCCTACCGCGAGCGGGATGAAGTAACGGGCAAAGTACATGAATATGAGAAAGTGAGCAATGTGATCATCCGCAACTGTACGGAAGTTGGCAGCAAGCGCGGTGGTTTTATCTTCAAGGCCGGTGATAATATTCTTATCGAAAATAACACGCTTGAAAGCGGGATTGTAATTGATCACGTGACCAATACCACTGCCCGAAATAACACGCTGATCAATACCGATCCAAACAATAACAGACTGGGAATTGGTCTGGGGTCAACTTCTGAATTTTCCCATAACAATTCTGCGATAGGGAATGTGATTCAGGGTTACAGTCAAGGCATCCGTGTGGGTGGTGAGGGAAGCAAGGTTCACGACAATAAGATTTCGGACTTCATTTCTGGCATCGTTATCAAGAATGCGATTAACGCAGAAGTGTACGACAATCATACCGCAAGCGAACGGCCTACCAGTATCGCGCTATTTGCGCATTCCACCTATGCGGAAAATGTTCGCATATATGCAAATTATTTCCGTGGAGGCAGATCGGCGGCACAGTTCACCACGATCAACAGGAATGGGCAAAATGGCAAAATAACGGTTGACAATAACACTTTTGACAACACTCAGGCCGTAACCTTTGACCGCGTGAACAATGCGGAATTCCTTCAAAATACGGTATTGGGCGCAATCACGGTCAGGATGACAGACGGGCTATCGCTCATTGAAAATGAAGTACTGAGCACTAGTTACGGCATACAGCTGCGCGAGGGCAATGGGCTTATCACGATCAAGGAAAACACAATCCCTAATGCCTGGGGCTGCGTGGATATTAAGGTGCAGCCGGAGGAACTTGTAAGGGAAGGGAATTGTCCCCCTAGCCCCCAAATCCCCCTAACCCCCGAAGGGGGAACTAAAAATTAACAATTAACAATTAATCTTAATACCTACTTATCATGAAATTCAATTCAAAATTATTATTAGCATTTTTATTCCTATTTGTATTTGTCACCGCACAGGCTCAGGCCGGGATAGATTTTATCGGCCTCGTTGGAAACCTCGTTGATCTTGGTACAACCTTCGGAACCGTCGCAGGTTTGGCGGCCGCCGTTATATGGATAACCGAAATCCTAAAAATCCAGCTTATGCCAAACCGTACCTGGACCATCGCACTTTCCTATGGTGTCGGGGCAATACTTGGAGGTATTGGCTGGGGACTCAAGATTGGCATTTTTGAGAACATAAAATGGTATAATCTGGTATTTGTCCTATTGATCGCAATTCCCCAGGCCAACGGATTTTATGGATATAACTGGGTACGGAAAATCCTTAATTTCTTAACGCCCCAGACGCATCAAGTAGAACTCAAGGAGGCATGAATCGTGAAAACCTAAAAGTAATCGCAAAGGGCACCGGTGCAATTCTATTGTACACCGCCCTTGCGCTGCTTTTGATATCCATACTCGGATGAATAAGGACAAAAAATGAACATATTGAAATTCTTAGCGCTCACATTCCTAAAGATCCACTACGGCACCGCATTGGTTAAACTCAAGAGTACGCTGATACTTTCAATGTTTCCGGCAACGGCGTTGATTGCGCCCCTTGGAATATTCGACCTGGTGCGCGAATGGATAACCAGCAATGGCAGTTATATATTCTTCGTGCTGGTTGCCATCATTATAGACCACTTATTGGGTACGGTCGTGCATTTTTTTATAAAGCGCGATTTTAGTTTTAAAAAGAACATTGTCGGGATATTCGTGAAGCTCGGGCTTGTGTTTTGTGTGGGAGTACTTTTTGAGGGATTCAATTTTATCTACACTTCAGAGAATCTAATCACAGAATGGCTGAGTGTGATCACCCGTATAATGGTTTTTCTATATCCTGCCAGTAGTGCGTTTATCAACTCGTCAATAATTACAAAAGGGAAATTCCCGCCCGTTGCATGGATCAATAGGATTTCAAATTTCAATAAAAATTTAAACATTCATGAACTTACAGATAATGAAAAAGGTAACTCTTAACCGTATTTCTAACTGGATTTTCATTGCCTTCATGGTTCTAGTATTGCCGGCTGCTGCGGCTGGGCTTTTTATTAGTTATGAGAATGCGCAGATCCTGAGTGAAATGCCCAAAAGCATGAGCGTGGAAAACAGGAAATCATTGATCAAAAGTTATTATAAGACAGAAAAAAAAACCGATAGCCTTGAAAAGGTTGTAGGATATAGGGGCAAGGAGATTGACAGCTTGAGATCTGAGATCAGAATATTGAAAATGCGTATAAATAAAGAATTATGAAACTAAGCGAAAAACAACAGAGCATATTAGTTAAAGCCAAAACACAATGAAGCGACGGGAATTGATATTTACGGAAAAACTCAACAAAAATATTCTCAAGACAGAAATTGACGATTTTATTGAGAAAGTGATCATGATTTCCTGCCAGCTGCAGATTAACCCAAACTGGTTAATGGTGGTAATGGAATTGGAAACTGCCGGGACCTTCGATCCTTCCATTACAAATGCGCTGGGATATACGGGATTGATACAATTTGGAAAAGCCAGGGCCAGTGATGTGAAAACCACTCCTGACGCGCTCAGGGAAATGGACGCCTATGCACAACTGGATTTTGTGAAAGACGCATTGATGCCTTTTAGAACAAAAATGCACCGATTGGTAGATGTTTATTTGGCCGTTTTCTTTCCTGTGGCCATTGGTAAGCCAGACGGTTATGTGCTGCACACCTCAAGATTGAGCGCGGAACGTATTGCAAGCTGGAATCCCTTATTTGACATCAATAGGGACAAAATGATTCAGGTCTGGGAAATCAAGCAGAAAATCAATGATCGCCTGCCTAATGGTTTTTATATATGAAAACAAGTCAAAAAATACTGATGGGTGCGGTTATCGGAGTTTTAATTCTGCTGATATTTCAGTTCAGGAACTGCGAAAGCGAAACGGGGACCATTCCCGAAATCACAAACGTACTGCCCACCCAGGAGCCTATTTATATCACGCCTGAAGCAGTGACGGAAACAAAGTGGAAGGATTCTATTGTCTACACCAAAAACCCTGTAAATAAGGAGTTGGCAGAGAATTACAAAGCGGCAAAGGATAGTCTGGAAAAATACAAACTTTATCTGAATGCGATCCAGATCCGGCAATTCAAGAACACCTTTGAAGATGAAAACGTAGCCATTACCTTGGAAGGATCTGTGCAGGGTGAAATCAAAGAATTTAAACCGTCATACACGATCAAGCCGCGGACTTTTACCCAAAAAACCACCGTATTCAGAATGCTTATAGGTGGAGAAGTGCGCGCCAGTTATCCGCTTGATTTGGTCAATTTTGGTGGAAATCTGGGATTTCAGAATAAACGAGGAAATATACTACGTTTTGGCTATTCCCGCATTAATGGGCAGGATTATGGGATTGTGGGGTATGATGTTTCTGTGTTTAGGATAAGGCGGTAATTCATTTTATTGATGTAAATTTATTATTCAAATCTGAATTTACATGGATAACTGGATAGACCTTGAAGATAACACGCCTGATCAATTGGGCACGTACAACGTACAAATCATAGGGCTGGATGCGGAATCAACGCAGCGCGAATCCCTAGCGATCTGGGGCGGCTTTGAGTTTACGCTGAACAATGAGGATCTGAAATCGTTTGAATATATTGCTAAGTGGAAGCCCGGGAAGATTCGTGAAGAATTTTATAGTGAGACGCTGAAAAACAGTAAAAAATAGGTTTATTTGTACGATATTTGTACGATAAATTAGTTTAATGTGTTTAAGTTATTGATAACTAATAGTTTGTGTTTTTAAAAATACTGGTTCGAATCCAATATGGTTCACAGTAAGAAAACCACATATTTTAGCCCGTAAACGCCTGTTTTCGGGCTTTTTTGTGCTTTGTCGTGACTTGCGCATTTGTGATAAATGTCTATATTTACGTTAATTTTACGTACATTTTGTACGTGTTTTGTACGATAAAATGGAAGCTACCATACAATTATATACTACAGATGGGGAATCAAAAAAGGGTTTTCCCGTAAAACTTGTGCTTTATAATGGCAAGCGCAAACGGAAAACTATTGGTAATTCTATTCTGGAACACTGGAACGAAGCTACCCAATTGCCGCGCCCTGCGCATCCTAGATTTGAGCAGCTTTCTGAAATGATATTGAGTATGCGGGCGGTGGCGGTTACGTCAAAGTTTAAAAGAATTGAGCGGCTGGATCAGGCGCTTGACTTTTTGCAGAATACCGAAGGTGGTGGCGCTAATAATAGTGTGTATGGCTATTGTGATGTTTTAACCAAAAGGATGCGGGCATCTGGTAGGGATGGCAACGCGCTTTTTTATGAGGGTGTGATGCAGCAGTTTAAATACTTCAGTCACGAGCTTTTCTTTGATGATATCACGCCAGATTTTATTGAGCGCTTTAAAATGTACAAGCTTGATGGCTGCACGAATAAAACCGTAAAAGAGTATGTAGGCTGTCTCAGGGCGGTATATAACAAGGCGGTACGGGATCCCGATATGCTGATAAAGGATAAAACGCCGTTTGAGAATGCTACGCGCGATCTGCCTACCCGGCGCAGACGCAAAAAGAACCGCTATCTTGACCCAGAAGGTATAAAGCAATTGCAAGCGCTCACGGGGTTATCGCCCAGGCGTACCATGGTGGTAGATCTTACCCTGCTGCAGTTTTACCTGGGGGGTGTTGATCTCTTTGATCTGTATTATCTGAAAAGAAAACAATTGTACGGTAACCGCGTAATGTTCCAGCGCGGAAAATTGGGAAAACTAAAAATAGAATTTGATGTACGCGTATTTGAACCGGCGCGAAAAATTTTGGAAAAGTATATGGCATCTGAGGGGGAATATGTTTTCCCTTGGAAAAAACCGCATAAATCTTATATTACCTGGCGTGGTCAGCATAATAAATGGCTTATAAAAGTGCAGCAAAAACATGGCATTGCCCTCAGTCCCATAGACGCGAACCTGACCAGTAAAGTGATGCGTCACAGTTTTCGTACCCGCGCAAAATTTTTGCATATTGAGGTGGATATGATACGTGAACTTATGGGGCATGAGCGCGATGATGTTGATACTGCCTATGCGGATAAGTTTAGCGAAAAAGAGCGGGATGCAGCGCAGAAATTGATTATTAATCTGGATGATTAGAAAGTGTCTTTATGATTTGTCATATAGTTAGAGAAGCCAGATATTAAAGTATTAATATCTGCCCGTGCTTTTTCTTCGGTGTATGCCAGATCATCATTTACGAATGCAGATGTTAGTGATTGATATTCTTCCGGAGAAATTGTTATTCTGGCAGCGTTATTTTTAACCTGTATTTTAATAATCGCAAAAATTTCATAAGTAGTATCGCCATATTGTGAATATTGACCACCTGATTTTAATAGGTATTTCCCTGTGACAATTCCCGCTTCTTTATCTGAGAACTGCTGGACGCTTTTTGCGCTGGTAAAATTTTCAACCATCCATGTGTTTGCTTTGATGTACAGTTGGTCTTTTCCCTGTGTTAAAACGACATCTTGTGAGACTGGCGCAATGATGACAGGTGTAGCTTTGAAGCTTCCGCAGGCAATAAAGCAAAAAGATAAAAGTAATAGTGATAATTTTCTCATAGTTTAACTAGTTGAATGAAACTCTTTAGTGTATTTTGTCGTTATATATTTAACTTTTAACGATAAACCCCAATTTTGAAAAAAGATATACAACGATTGATTGATCAGCTTGAGCTACTGGATGTTTACAATGATACTGAAAAATTACTGATACTAAAGGAGTTAAGAAGATCTGTTCTTAGCAAGGTTCGCAATGGTGTTTTCAAGTCTTCTAAGTGATTCTTCAATGCTTTCTAACTTTTTTGCTGATATATTAGCCATTATCTTGGTTTCCTCTGTATTTATTATTGTCAATTGCAGCGTGGTTGAAAATGCCTGATCGCGCTCCTCGATAATCTCTTTGAGATCGTTAAAAGCTGTTAATAATTCATTTTCCTTAGTCGTGCTTTCTTCAGTTCTTACTGGCTTTACATAATTGGGATGGTCCTTAATTTTCCTCCCTGTTATTTTATCTTCTACAAAATCAAATATTTTCTCAATTGTTCTTGAGCGGGGGTGCTTTGTCTCTCCTGTAAGAATTCTGTGTATGCCGCTGTGATTTAAGCCAGTGCCTTCGGCTATCTCATACGCAGTGATTTCATTGTCGTTAATGATCTCAAGTATATTTCTCAACCTTTTTTCAATTTCTTTCTTGCTCATAATCAGTTATTTATATAAAATATATTAATTTCAATTGAAAATACATTGAAAATACATTTATAATATATATCTTTGACCTAACAAAGTAACAAAATAAAAGCTTTCAAACAGTGACAAAAAACTAATCAATCCATTTTTGATATGAAAGTACTAAGTAAAGCGGAGTTAAGGGTGGCGGAACAGATTGCATGGGGCCACAGTGAGAAGGAAATCGCTGATAAACTGTGCCTTAGTGTTGCGACCGTTCACAATCACGCCTATACTATCAGAAAGAAATTAAAGGCGCGTGGTGCTGTAGATGTTGCCCGTGCATTTATCCTGAGCCTTGACGATCCTAAAAAGTATTTTCTGGCCGCATTTTTCCTTCTCATACAGGCTTCCATCATTGCTGACCTTCCAAAAATGCAACTTCGGAGAGCGCCAGTTTCAAGAGTGAAAATAACGCGTACCAAAGGTGGTCGCAAAAAAGAAAAAGAACATGGCTGGACGTAAAAAAATGAAAGTTGTTAAGGGCGTGTCCCCTGGGTGTTTTTTAGAGGACGAACTGGCTAAAGTGCTGCTGAAATATGCTACCACTGATATACGCCGTGAAGTTTCAGAAAAAACCGGAGTAAACTTTAAAACGGTTGAAAATATTATCACGCAGACCAATAGGATCACAAAATCTAATCGGGTTGCACTGAAGGCCCTTATACAGGGAGCAATGTCGAATTGTGAGAAAATAAGCGAGGAAGCCGATGAATCTTACTGGTTTCTCGAAGAGAAATCATCTGATTTATGAACGCATACTTTAAAGATAGCGGCCGCGATATCGCCACAAATAGATATATAAACGATCAGATTGCGGCAATTAACTGGCATCAATTAAATGAAGAACCTATGGCAAATGACCCTTTAAGCGATATACGCGCTACCGTTTTTTCAATAAACAATACCCTACATGAAGTTGGGTACAGTTGGGAAGAAGTTGAGATATTCTGGGATGAATGCATGAAAGAATGCAAAGAAGGCCACAGCTATGAGGACGGTGTGCAGTTGGGACCTACTACCACTGCGCACGCTCATGGTAATGCTGATCATGATCTAAAAATCAAAAAATGATGGCAAAGATATTCCTTTTCGTGATGTTTATGATGGCGCTGGGTGTCTGTATGGTTATCGCATGGGTGTTTCTGGTTTATGTAATGCAATGGATAAATAAATAAGCTATGAGCAACGCGCAGCTACTTGATGATTTTATGGACCGCCTTAAGGCTGAAAATCTTGTGATCGTACACCGTTCAATGGTGCGCGATGTACGTCGGGATGATCTTAGCGCCTATAGACGCAAAGTGCTTCGTAACCGCTCACTAACCTGTAAGCAGATCGCAGACGGTGAACTGTGGGGCAAAATAGATGTGGCACGTGTGCGCCAACTCGTAAGGCAACATTGTGGCCCTCAAGAAATGTTTGAAGCGCCCTATGGTGAAAAAAGTACAATAACAAAAGTAATCAGGGCGGGCGTAGAGCGTGTTGCCCGTATAAGATCTATACCATGGGACTGAATTGTAAGATTACCCGAAGCTATAAGCCGTTGCACAAGATTCTGAAAACAGGAAAAACGTGTTTGGGAGCCGATAAATGCAACCTTGAAGCGGAAAGCTTTGGCGATAAATGTACAACCTGTAAAACGATAAAATGATGCTGATTTGGAAACACAAAGACCTTAACAAGATGCGTAGATTTCTCGTAGTAGTTGCGGGAATGATGGAAAAGGATGTGGCTGAACTCTTTAAATACGAGAACAGCGGCTACAAGATCATGGCCATTTATGCGGTGCGTAAGTGCTTTGATTTTACCGATAAGCAGTTGGCTGTTTTCTTCCAGATCTATGAGGGTTATATGCTGAATCAACTTGAGGAGTTTTCGGTAAATATCCTTCTGGATGCGGAATTAAAGACTATTCCAGATCAAGCGATAAAGATGCATAAGGAGTTGGAAGGCGCTTACAGAGATTATGGAATCAAAACATAGTGATATGAAATTTATTGACTTTTTAGAAAAATATGAATCACAATTTAAAGTAGCGATAGTGCTGGGTCTTACCCTGATGTTTATGGGAATGACGTATTTCTATGGACATAATTAAAAATATAAAACGATGAAACAAGGTAAAAGTAGAACAGTGAGTATATGCTTATCCGATATACCAAAGGATCGAATATTAAAACACGAGAATGGGAAATTGTACCTAAGTCTATCAACCTGGGATTATGATGAGCCAGACCGTTTTGATAATGATTTTTCGCTAAGCATCAGCCGTTCAAAAGACGAAATAGAACGTATAAAAGCTGGTGAGAAGATCGACCGGGTTTTTCTAGGGAATGGTAGGATTTGGGAAAATAAAGGTATGGCCGAAGCGAGTGAAGAAGATACGGATGATTTACCATTTTAGGATATGAAAGAAATACACTTTAATCCCGAACTGGCTACGGTTATTGGTCTTAAAGAAGCTGTTTTTATGCAGGTTCTGAACGATATAATAGCCTTTGAGAGTAATCGTATTTACCATTCTGATCAAAGGTCAGAATGGCTGCGGATCACTCAAGATGAATTTTTGGAGTATTTCCCTTTTTGGTCTAAAAAGACCATTCGTACAATTATTAAAAGCTGTACCGATAGCAATTATGTGCTTAAGGAAAACCGGAATTCTGATAAAATGGATATGACCCTATGTTATAGAATTGCGCCTTCAATGATCAAATATTTAAAAAAATAAGTTAATGACCTACGTTTTCGATTCAGCTATAGCAGATCAATTTGGGGGTGTTGAAAATGCCGTTTTTATCCAAAATATACACTTTTGGGTGCATAAAAATGCGGCCAATAATATGCATTTTCATGAGGGTAAATACTGGACGTATAACTCAAGAAAAGCCTTTGATAAAATATTCACTTTTTGGAGCCAAAGACAGATTCAAAGAATAGTTAAAAACTGTGAAAAATTAGGTGCAATTGAGGTCGGAAACTTCTCCGAAAAAAATTATGACAGCACTTTATGGTTCACAACCACTAATGGAGTAGAAAATCTGTTAGGCGTTGTTAGTAGAGAGAAGTCCATTATGGCAAATGGGTTGACCCAAACGGTTCAAGACCCTGACCCAAACGGTTCAACCATAACAGATAATAAACAACATATATATACTTCTATTACTTTGGGCAAAAAAAGTGATTTGGATTTAGCTATTAAAATACTTAAAAATTCAGAGTTAACCATCGAAGCTGGGGCCATGCAAAATTCAGTTTCCAAAGCGGTAATCATCAAAAAAATACCGGAATTTATTTTGCAAGCTGCGGGCGTTGGAAAAGAGTATTCTGAAAGTGATTTAAAAGCACATTTTTTAAACTGGCTCAGAAGAATCGATTTAAAGGAATTGGACAAAAGTATTGACGAATATCTGGAATGGTTTACGGCAATGTTCAACCGCGTTTCAAATCGTGAATTCAAACCAACGGCTGAAATAAAAACACTACTTGCCAAACAAATCGCAAACGGATTTACCGGAGCCCAGATGGAAGCTGCCACGCGCAACATGTGGCATACAAAAAATACCTTCCACCGGAAAGGGAACTATGAGTTTGCAACGCCCATTCACCTGCTCAAGGATGATAATTTAAACCGATTGTTGAACGTAAAATTTTAAGCTATGCACTACCAGGAGATAGAAGATGCTAAGATCGCGGTCAACGAAATGAAAGAAGCGATGCCATTCTTTAAAAATGAAGCTAGAAAAAAACAGCAAATAATGCGTATTAATGCCTTTATCAAGCTCATTAATGCCGCTGAAAAGTTGGTTAAGCATGACGTAAACACTATGCTCATTGATGCCCTGGCACTGCACCGCTTAAAATATCTCTACATGCATAATCGCCCAGAAGATGGGTTTATTGACAATATCACGTTCAAAGAATTAATTGCTAAAGAGATCGCAGAAAACATTGAGCAAGGTCGTGAAGTGATAGTCGATGATGTAGCAAAAATGCTTGCCATTGATACGCTCATTGCGCACAAAGGTCTGACCGAAGATGAAAAGGCGCAGGATCTCACCAAGAATGAGAAGCTTTCCTTCATGCTGGGCGAAGCGCAAGAGCATTACAAAATGGAATTGTACGGACTCTGTGAAGTCTGGAATAAAAAAATTAGCGCATGGATCTCTTAGAGTTAGAAAAGCCGCTAAGCAGCACGGTAGATATAGAATGCGATCGTATACGCGCCAGTGATGACATAGGCAAGCCGCCATTTGTGCTGCTTATAGATGGTGTGGGCAAGATGAGCCGTGGTAACATAAGCAGCTGGTCGGGGATCGCAAAGTCAAAGAAAACATTTGCGCTCACGCTTATGATGGCCGGTCTGGTAAAGCGTGAAAGCATACACCATAAGTTTCAGCCAATGGTTACGAAGAATGTCGCGTGGATAGATACGGAGCAGTCACCGTACGATGCTCAGATGGTTACAAAAAGAATTAAAAGTATGTGTGGCAGTGATGAAAATATGATGTTCTACGGCCTTAGGCGTTACGGCTACAAGACACGAATTGAAAAAATAGAGGGGTTATTACTGAAGCATGGTGGTGACATTGATCTACTGGTTATTGATGGAATACGGGACCTCGTGGCAGATTTTAACGATGCTGTTGAATCTTCAAATATGATTGCAAAACTAATGCAGTGGACGGTGGATTATGACATACACATTACAACGGTTCTGCACGGAAATAAGAGCGATGGTAACATGCGCGGCCATCTGGGTACTGAGTTGGAAAACAAATGTGAGGCAGCTTTCAAGGTTACAAAAAATGAGCATGCCAATGATGTGAGCCTTGTGGAAGAAACCTTTGGGCGAGGGAAAACCGTAGAGCCTTTCAATATCAAGATAAACGCTAATGGTTTGCCTGAAGTGCTTGAGGATGAATATTACGATATAGATAATAAAACTGACGCACCGTATTGATGACCATAGTTATGACTTTACAGCCAAATGATATAGATATAAATCAAGCAATCGCAGTGTGTGAGCGCAATGGTGTGCATGTGAGCAGTGAGCCAATTGGCAGGAAATTTAGTATCAAGGTAGATGATAATGGTAAGGTAAGAAACTATGAGAAAACAGTTTACGCACACCGGATCAACTCAGCAATCAAAAAGACGTGGCGCTTCCATGCCGCCAAAATACTCAACCAAAAGAAAGAAGCAGATGCCCAGTAAGCCAAAGAAAATCAATAGAGCGTACAAACCAATTGTGGAGCGCGTGCCATTTGGCCGTAGGCGTGACCTGAGTTCCTTCTACAATGCCAGACGGTGGCGGAAGGTTGCTCGGTTGCACAAGCAAAAGAATCCCACTTGCGTCATGTGCGATGCTGAAGGCGTCACAGGTCCACCAGAAGTTACCGATCACATCAGAGGTCTGGGCTTTCTCTTAGACAGCGGGCTGGACCCATATGCAGATGAAGAACTGCAAAGTCTTTGTCATGCGCACCACAATCCAAAATCAGGCGCTGAAGCCCATAAAAATAAAATTAAAAAGGGGTAGGGGATAAAATCACTAAACGCGGCAAGCCCTGTACAA